>Ga0308165_1001709_pt1 | contig 29366 bp, 26 predicted proteins | sample PhyWR2_FD_201032 | JGI IMG/M metagenome (GOLD analysis project Ga0308165, IMG submission 201032) | Phyllosphere microbial communities from UC Gill Tract Community Farm, Albany, California, United States - DLSLW.R2 | ecosystem: Host-associated > Plants > Phyllosphere > Unclassified | place: USA... | reverse complement strand
GGGTTTGCTTTAAGGGCCTCCTGAGGGACAAAAGCTTCTACTTTTGACGCACCAATACCCGAAAAGATCAAACCAACAGGGATATTGATTTCCTTTTGGAGATATTGACCAAAATAATAACCAACCGCACTAAAATCTTTTACCGTTTCGGGCGTACAGGCCTGCCATTTGCCCTTCACATTTAGAATTGGCGTGGCACTAAAATTCAGTTCAGTGTTAAACAAACGGATATTAGGGTGCTTAGCGGCCGGAAGACTTGTAGCCGCATCTTTATCTTCCTGCAATTTAAACTGCATGTTCGATTGGCCACTGCAAAACCAGACATCACCAATCAGTAAGTTATCAAGTATAACCTTGTCTGAAGCTGAGGTCAGGGTGAGGCGGTGTGCATCAAAATTGCCCTGTTTGGCTTGTGGAACATCAATTTCGCCTATAAAACTGCCCTGATCATCGGCATTAACCGTTACCTCTTTTTTAAGCCAGTCGGCAGTGATGTTAATTTTAGCTAAAGGTGCTGCCTGCCCCCAAACTTTAAAGCTTTTGCCCTGCTGAATAACCATGTTACTTTGCAGTACATTGCTCAGTTTTAACGCCGTATTTGGCTGTGCAAATAGGTTTAAGCCTGATAAAAGGCCCAATACCATAAAGGTGATTTTATAAATTGTTTTCATTGCAATGAATTTACCGATCCTTAATAATAGTTCCTTATTTTTTTGCCGGGTTGTAAATGGCTACGGCAACCCTCGAATCGGCACAACCATAATATAAAAACCATTTGCTTTTAAAATAAACCAAACCTTCGATAAACACGGTCCCAGCTGGGTATTGACCACTTTTCTCAAAAGACTCAGAAGGGATGAGGAAAGGTTTATCCAGTCTTGAGATTACCTGCTCTGGGTTTTTAGCACTAAAAAGTGCCTGTCCAGCGCAATAGGCATTTGCAGTATAATTTTCATCACCATCTTTTCCGGGCAGGTTTTTACCATTGTACATCAATACAATGCCTTTTGAGGTTAATACTGCAGGCGGGCCACATTCTGTCAACTGACTATCGAAATAACCCTTACGCGGTGAAAAGAGAATTTTTAGTTCACCATTGGCTTCTACAACAGGCGTCCAGTTAACCAGATCGGTAGAAGTGGCCGCATATACATGGGCTTCGCCCCAATACATCCAATATTTTCCTTTTACTTTTGTGATGGTTAATTTATTATTGACCAATGATGTTAAAACAGAAGCCGATTTGGTGGCCATGTTAAAGAATTTTCCATTGTAAGCCTGGCGAAAAACCGGACCGTTCTTTTTCCAATGCAATAAGTCTTTTGATGTTGCCGCAGCCAATCGCGGCACTTTATTGTTCCATTGGGTATACAGCATCAGGTAGGTTCCATCGGCTGTAACGGCTACCCTTGAATCTTCGCAACCGCCAGACCATTCGAATTCTTTTTGGTTATCGTTGCCAGGATAAAGTACTGGCGTTTTTGATCTTTTCATACTTAATCCATCAGTACTTTCGGCCAAACCGATCCTCGAGGTGCGCTGCCCTATCCCTTTACCCGATTTATCCTCGGCACGGTATAACACATAAATTTTTCCGTTTTTTAATGTTGCTGCCGGGTTAAAGGTATCGTTACTTTCCCAGTCGATTTGTTGTTGTTTAATTGGGTCGAAGAATTTACTGGCTGCATCAGGCGAAATAACCGGATTGATCCCCGTAGGACGGATGAAAGGCCCCAGCGACCAATTGGTGGATTTGGTTTGCGCACCAACCTGTACGAAAACAAACAATAAACAGAGGGTGAGTAATTTTTTCATTTTTGCGATTTGCTGGTTCATTGATTAATTTTTTGGTTGAAATGAGGGTGGAACGGTAGATAATCCCCAATTTTTATTCGGTTTTGAGGATAAAGTATAATTTAGTTTTCCGCCTTGTGCTAGTTTTGCCCATGGTAGCCATGTGCTGTTAATCACCTTGCCGTTGAATGTTAATTTATCGATATAGGCTAAATTGTTGGCGCCGCCGGTTATTTCCAATAACTTTTTATTGGATAAACTGATCGTGATTTTACTAAAAGAAGGAGAATTTAAGGATACCCCGCCTATGCCCGGGATTACAGGAAAAATGCCCATATTCGCGAAGACATAAAACGCCCCCATGGCACCTAAATCGTCGTTACCGGGCAAACCACTGGCAGTATTTGTATATTGTTCTTTAATAATGCGTTTCACCAGGTTTTGCGTTTTATAAGGTGCCCCTACCCAGTTGTAAATCCATGGTACCTGAAAATCGGGTTCATTTCCTGCAGCAAACCAATCTTGTGAATAATTTGCGTTCAGTTTCCTAAAGAAATCATCTAAACGGTCTTCAGCAGCCTTATTACCGCCAATAGCATCGGCTAATCCTTTAATGTTATAAGGCACCATCCAATAATAACTTTTGTAATTGGCTTCCCGCATGCCATCATTCTGGCCACGCCATTGGCCATCACTTTCTTTAGATCTGATCCATTTTGTTTCCGCATCAAACTGGTTTTTCCACTGGGTCGACCTTTTTAAATAAGTTTGATAAACATCTTTCTGATTTAGGGCCTGTAGCGCAAACTGTCCGATTGCAAAATCAGCTGAAGTATATTCTAAATTCATCGATGCATCGTTTACGTAGCCCTTGCTCAGGTATTGCGCCAGGTAAGGCCTGGTTTCAATGTGTTGTGATTTAGCTTCTGGTACTTCTGCACCTTTGCGCATTACTTTTAAGGCCAATTTGTGGTCAAAATCTTTTGCGCCAAAAGCATAGGCATTGGCAATAACGATGGATGTAGGATCGCCCTGCATAATACCCGTTTCGGTATTGGCCATTACCCACCGAGGTAAACTTCCGCCAGACTGTGCCGCAAAATCAATTGTTGACTGAATGATCTGACTGGTTTCTTTCGGTGCGAGAATGCTGATGAGCTGGATCTGTGTACGATAGGTATCCCAATTGCTAAAAGAGGTATAATTATTTTTCCCGGCACCAGCCTGATGAACCTGATTATCGGCACCCATATAAGCTCCGTTTACATCGTTACTAATGTTCGGGTGGGCCAAAGCATGGTATAAATGCGTATAAAACTGCACGGTTTGATCTTTAGTTCCTCCCGAAACCTTGATTTTACCCAGATAATTGTTCCAGGCGGCCTGCGCTTTATTTTTGATTAAATTAAAATCCCATGTTGTATTTTCGGCAGCCAGATTTTGTTTGGCGTTGGCCAAAGAGACATACGATACCGCGAATTTATATTTAACTGTTTTGCTTTTAGAAACGTCGAATGTGAAATATAAACCTGAATTTTCGCCATCTGCTTCTTTTTTTCCAGCTTGAATTTCTTGCTCTTTCCATACCCCTGAAACCATCGGTTTGACATCGAATTTTGCCACAAAATAAATTTTGTAAGGCGTGGCCGAACCACAGAACGAACCGCCATCGGCATAAGCTTCGATGGTATGATCTGCTAATATTTTGGCATTTGCCAGACTGATCTTTGTGCCATTGATTCCAGTTCCGATTACAATGGTTCCTTTTTCCTCATTGGCCTTAAAGGTAAAACCTGCCATTCCTGTACGGGGCGTAACGCTTAGAGCCGCATTGATATTATCTTTCTTCAAATCCACATCAAAAAAACCAGCTGAGGCTTTATTGATCTGATATTGGGGATCAAAGCCTTTCATATCGAACGGAGATTTGGTTAAGGCGCCAGCCAGCGGCTTTACAGGAAAATTGCCCATGTGGTCACATCCGGCACCGCTCAACTGGTTTACCACAAAACCCTTGTTTTCGGCAAAAAAAGTGGGTGTAAACTGCACCATACCCATTGGGTACATGGCGCCCGGAAAGGTATAACCTGCTTCTAAATATTGTTCGTGCACGCCATGCCCTTTTCCTTTTGAACCAATGGTGGTATTCACCAGATTGGCGTAATTAATGACTTTGTTTTGCGCAAAAGTAAAGTGAGTACCCAGTGTTAAAAGCAAGATTAAGCTCAAATTCCTGGTTTTATATTTTATTAGATTTCGAAAATCCACCATCTGTATATTTAATCGTTAACTGATATTGTTGCTATTTAGCTTTGGTAAGCGAAAATGGTTTATCATCAACAGCTAAACCACGGCTCGTTTGTGGTTGGCTCCCCATTTCAAACCGGAGCATGCCACCGTTCATGATATCGGCATGTTTGATGAAGTTTTTGCTGTATGGTTTGCCGTTTAAAGTTGCCGATTGGATGTACACATTTTCCTTGCTGTTGTTCACCGCTTCTACCGTAAACTTGTTTTTGTTTTCTAAAGTGATGGTGGCCTTTTTAAATACCGGACTGCCAATGGCATATTCATCTGTACCCGGACAAACGCTGTAAATGCCCAATGCACTTAACACATACCAGGACGACATCTGGCCCTGATCTTCGTCGCCAGGATAACCGTTTTCTGTGGCATTGTACAACCTGTTCATCACCTCACGCGACCATTTTTGTGCCTTCCAGGGTTGACCAGCGTAGTTGTACAGGTAAATCATGTGCTGAATAGGTTGATTGCCGTGCGCATATTGCCCCATATTGGCATTCACCATTTCTGTCATTTCGTGGATGGTTTGTCCATATGCACCCACATTAACTTTGTTGGGTAATGAAAATACCGAATCGAGCTTGGCAGTAAAGTTTTCATTGCCTCCCATGAGGTTGATTAAACCCTGGGTATCGTGAAAAACCGACCATTGCCAATGCCAGGCATTTCCTTCGGTATAGGGACCGCCCCAGGAGTATGGATCGAAGTTGGGTACCCATTCGCCATTGGCCTGGCGACCGCGCATAAAACGTGTAGCGGGATCATAAAGGTTTTTATAGTTGTACATCTGTTTGGCAAAACGGCCGGCAAAATAATCCTGTCCCGTCATGCTGGCCAGTTGATAACCACAAAAATCATCATAGGCATATTCTAGTGTTTGCGATACTGCCCCTTCCGAACCCGGATAGGCCACATAACCCAATTGGTAATAATCTTTCCATCCTGCCCTTCCGTTTGCACCGCCCCATGGCCCTTTATTTGTTGCTTCGTGAAAATAAGCTTTAACCGCCCTTTTCGGATCGAAGGTACGGATGCCCTTTACCCAGGCATCAGTTAGTAAAGAAATGGCATGATTGCCTAACATCCCACCTGTTTCGCTCGGAAAAGACCATGCTGGCAACCAACCGCATTGATCCTGAGCATCGAGCAGTGCATTCATATAACGCCCCTCATAAGTGGGATTAATAATGGTATTTAAAGGAAATTGCGCCCTGAAAGTATCCCATAAACCATTATCGGTATACATATAACCATCATGAAGCTGACTGTCGTAAGGACTGAAATAATAAGGTGAGCCATCTTTTTTATACTCGAAAAACTGTCGTGAGAATAGGTTTGCCCTAAATAAGCAAGAATAGAATGTTGCCATTTCATCTTCAGTACCGCCTTCAACCAAAACCCTGTTAAACAGCGTATTCCATACTTTTCCTGCGGCAGCCCTGGTGTCTTCCAATTGTTTGTATTTACCCAATTCGCGGTCTAAATTGAGTTGTGCCTGTTCTGCACTGATATAAGATGAAGCCACCTTAACCTGCACTTTTGCCCCGTTTTTAAACTTGATGTAAGCACCAATACCTTTCCCCTCATCTTTGATATTATTTTCTTTGATCTGGTTTTTAATGTTTTCCCAGGTGCCATAAGTTTCAAAAGGCTGATCAAACTCGATCACAAAGTAGTTCATGAAATTTTTAGGGATAAAGCGGCCGTTGTTGACGTAACCGATTATTTTCCGTTGTTTAGGTAAAATCTCTACCCTGCTCTCTTTATTGTAACCATCTAAAACCAGGTAAGCGGCTTCGTTTTTATTCGGAAAACTGAAACGTAAATGTGCACCCCTTTCCGTTGGGGCAATTTCCGCAGAAATTTTATTGTCGAAGGTCACTTTATAATAATTCGGTTTCCCGGTTTCGTTTGCATGGCTAAAAGGCAAAGCCCTTTCATCTTCATTTACCGTGAGTTTCCCCATCACCGGCATCAATGAAAAAACAGCATAATCGCTCACCCAGGGACTGCACTGATGTGCCTGTTGAAAGCCACGGATGGTTTTATCTTTGTAAAGGTATTTCCAGCCCTCACCATTTTTCCCGGTCTGGGCACCCCAGGTATGCATGCCAAAAGGCAGCACCGTGGTGGCATAAGTATTGCCATGGCTTAACGCATATTCGGAATTGGTTCCCTGTAAAGTATTGGCATAATGTACCAGATCTTTATTTTGAGCCAGTGCAGCGGTGGCCAAACAGGTTATTAAAAATGTAAATCCTAATTTCATATTGTGTGTGTGCTTTTGTTAAAGGTTTATACCCCAGTTTTTATTCGGTTCGCTGCCCATTTTCAAAACCAGTAAACCGCCTTTGGCAACGTCCTGGTGATCGATATAACATTTTCTGTAAGCTTTTCCGTTTAAGGTGGCACTTTGGATATAGATATTTTTTGGCGAGTTATTTTCAGCCTGAATGGTGAATGTTTTTCCACTGGCATATTGCCCGTCTAATTTGATATCGACCTTGTTAAATACCGGACTGGTAATTTCGTACCTGGTTTCGCCAGGACAAACCGGATGTAAGCCACTTGCAGCCAAAACATACCAGGCCGACATCTGTCCAACATCTTCATTGCCCACCAAGCCTTCTACGGTATTGTGGTAAGCCCTGCTACAGATTTCGCGGGTTGTTTTTTGGGTTAACCAGGGGCTTCCTAAACGGTTAAATAAGAATGGTACATGATGAACAGGTTCGTTGGGATGGTTGTAATAATCGTTCCACATCATGTTCTCTGGTGCCTTGGCAAAGAAATTGGTCAGGTCTTTTAGCACCTTTTCTCTACCGCCCATTAAAGCCACCATGCCCGGCACATCATGCGGTACAAACCAACCCTGTTGATAAGGATTACTTTCGATACAGCCAAACCATTGCGTTAAACGCCCTGAATCGGGCCAAGCAAGCCATTTCCCGTCTTTATCTTTCGGTCTGAACCAATCTTTTTCCTGATCAAAAATATTATGGTAAGACTGGCCCCGCTGCTGGTATTTTTTAGCGTCGTCGGTTTTACCCAACGATTTCGCGAGCGTGCTTACGCACCATTCGAAATAACCGTACTCAAGGGTATTGGCAATGCTCAGGGGTTCTGGTGTATAACCTTTTTCGCCGTTACCAAATTTCTCCACGCTGTTTACCGAAAGCTGGTAAGCCTTTTGCACATCAAAATTCCTGATATTTTTCTGATACGCATCTGTAATTACGGATACCGCAGGGTTACCGATCATGCAACCGCTATAGGCATTCAACATTTCCCAGCGCTCAAGGTAATTTCTATTTTTTTCGTCGGCCAGTGTGACCAAAGAATTTACCATATCGTTAACCACCGCCGGGTTAATGATGGTCTGCAAAGGCATCTGGCTTCTGAACACATCCCAGCCGCTAAAAATAGTGCGTTTGGTAAACCTTGTGGATCGGTGCGCTTTTCCATCTCCACCGGGATAATTGCCATCCACATCCTGAAAAATACGTGGATCCAACATAGTGTGGTACAAAGCGGTATAAAAAGATGTTTTTTCATCCTCGGTACCACCCGAAATTTTAATTTTCGATAAAGCCGAGTTCCATTTCGCAACAGCCTGATTGTGGATCTGGTCAAAATTCCAATCCGTAATTTCCTTTTCAAGGTTATTTTTTGCCCCGGCAATGCTGTTGTAGGAAATTCCGGTTTTTAAAATAACCTGTTCGTCTTTTTTGGTTTCGAATTCGGTAAAAAAGCCCAAATGTTTCCCCTCTTTTTCAGGGATATTTTTTAGGATTTCCGCCTTTTCAACAAGATCCTGATATTTATCGCTAATCACATCATCGCGTTTGCGGTTCCATCCGTCAGGAATATTGGCTGACCAAACGCCATAGTTTTTTAAAGGTTTGCTAAACTGCGCGTAAAAATAAACGGTATAATCGGCATGGCCATCACCATTTCCCCAACCGCCGCCTTCGGGCGTACATTTCATCCAGCCTTCGATGGTATGGTCGTTTACCACCTTAACCGATTGCAAAGTAGCTGTACCCCCCACACGGCGGGCAAGATCGATCTGTATACGCGACTGTTTATTTTCGGGAAAGGTGAAACGCATCATGCCGCTGTGTGTTGTAGCTGTTAACTCGGCCTTGATATTGCTTCCACTAAGTTGAACAGAATAATAACCCGCACCAGCCTTTTCTGATTGTTTATCGTAAAACGAACGATAACCCTTCCTTCCGTTTTCTTTCCCAGAAACCGTTTTCAAAGCACCAGTGGTTGGCATCACCAGAAAATTACCCATATCACCATACCAGCCAATTCCCCCCATTTGTGTGAGGGCAAAACCTTCGATGGTTTTATGCTCATAACTGTAGCCAGAGCCGTTATCGCCACCCGTGATTGTATTCGGACTCACCTGAACCATGCCAAAAGGCGTGGCCGCACCAGGATAAGTTTTACCCAAACCATGATAAATACCCGCATCGCCCACATTTGTAGTAGCACCGATAAAGGGGTTTACATAATCTGCAGGCGTTTTTTCTTTCCTGTTTACGCCATTAACCAGCGTTAGCAAGCTGAATGTAGCGCCTAATAATAAATTAAGTTTCATTATAAAATTTCTACTAATTCGATATGATGGACTACTGGTTTATTGATGCTGTAAATCTGGTTGATCAGGCCATCCATCTTCGCCCTCACTTCTGGCTCTTTATCTACAATTTCATCATAATCTCCCTTTTTAGCGTTAAGCCAGCCGTTTTTCTTCAGGTTGTTCTGGATGGTATCGCGTGCTTCCTTCGAATTGTTAAAAAGGAAACCTTTATCCTTTAAAAAATCGTACTGCACCCAGTAATAGTTTCTGTATTTGCTTTCCACTCCCCTGCGGTCGTTATTTAAGGCCAATATTTTAAGGGCTTGCTGATATTGGGGCGTATTCTTCAAGGTGGCGAGGTTTACACCTGAAGCCAATTCGGCTGCCGAAAACTTTTTGATGATGTGTCCGTCAATTTTCAGATTGTAATTTTGCCCTGCTAAGCCTGTTACGGTGAGCAATTCCTGATCAAACTCTTTTACAAATGGAATTACCGCCAATGCTTCAGTTTGTACCTGAAAGTTTTGCCAAACGCGTGCGGCAGTATCAATAGGATAAGGCAGCGATTTTGCCAGATAATCGAAACTGACATCACCTTTTGCCGATTTTACATTTGATATTTTAGCATTTACAGTAGCCGTTACCTTTTTATTCGCCGCATTAATTTTCACATCGGCAATTGGGGTATTGGTTAAACCCTGCGACTTTAGAAAAATATAAGCCATAATAAAATGGCCTGCACTGCCTGGATGGATGCGATCGGTCCCGGTATTGGTATAACCAGGATTATTTTTTTGCTCCCTGATGTTAATTTCGGTCATGGGATGGAAGAAATCGACAAAACCCCAGTTGTTTTTTTTAGCCGAACTTAACTGAAAATCGATAATGCCCTGCATGGTTTTTGCTTTGCCCAAAAACAGGTTACCTTCCATTTTCGCCGTCTCATCATAGGGCGATGAAGCCATTAAAATGGTTTTAACCGAAGGCAGTTTTTTCAGTTTATCTTCAATTTCCACATAACTATCGTACGATTCTTTGATAATGGCCTGTCTTTTTTGCTCATCTACCGGATTTTTCTTGTCGAGGTATTCGAAATACTTACTATCGTTCATTCCGAATGTAACCGCAAGCACCGTAGGTTTTTTGGCCAGTATATCGCCATCTAACCTATCGTAAATCTGCCGGGCTACATCGCCTCCAACGCCCCCATTAATCACTTCCAGCTTCCTTTCCGGAAAATGGGTCATGTAGTATAACCAGATGTAAGATCCGTAAAGGCCGGCTTCAGTAATGCTGTTTCCGGCAAAAACCACACGGTCGCCAGCTTTAAAGGGTTCAACTTTCTTCTGTGCAAAGCCATTGGCGGCAAACAGTGATGCGAGTGCCAGTAGAAAAACATTTTTTTTCATTTCAATCAGAATTAGTTCAATAAAGTCTAGAGAATCCTATTGTTGGGGAAATTAGCTCACGACTTGATCAAGTTTATATTTGGTGTGTTGTATTTCTAAAATTAGCAATATAAAACGATTTAGCAACTATTAAAATGTAACAAAAATAGAGAACTTTATTGCAAATAAACCTTAACGGTCCTCAGTCCAAATTGCTGAATAGGCAGATTAACCGTGATGATACCATTTTGCTTTTTAAGCAGCTTTAAAGTTTGTGTTTTGCTATGGTTCAGCTCAACAAGTTCAGCCTTTTTTATCGGTACTTCAAAATTTAAATTTACATCGTTGTTTAAACCGCTGGCGTTAAATACACGAAACAATAAAGCGCCATCTTCTATGGTCACAGATGAAATTTCATAACCAGGTTCATTGATCTGGAGCAGTGAAACTGAAGGTTTTTGCGGCTGGTTACCAACCACCACCTGCAGGGGCTCGTTCCAGGTAGTACTTTGGTTCCAAAGCTGCGCTTTGTCCCATTTATTTTGATGCGGCAAAATGGCATAATGATATTCTGAAGCACCTTTTATGGTATAATTCCGGCCCCATAAACCCATCCCCGAGTATTGGAGCGTTAAGCCTAAAATACCTGCTTCGTTATGTACATAACTTGTGGTATGATCGTTTAATAAAGCCATCCCATAATGATCATCTTGATCGCTTACATCCACCCAATTCACAATGATGTTGTTTTTGATACTGTCCCAGGTATTGAAGTAAGTGTTTTTCAACCTGCTTTCCATCACGTCAAAGGCCGAGTTTTTATAAACTTTTTGGTCTTTCATACTCAACGGAAAAACTGCCTGAAGCTTTAAACTGTCGTTATAAAATGCTTTTTTAAGATCGTTTGATTTCCAGCCTCTTTTTTGTGCATAGTCCTGCCCTATTCCCACATTGTTTTGCCAATCGACGGTAGTTTGTACATCAATCCTGCAATCGTATTTTTCAAACGTAATATATTGCTTAAACGGATGGGTGCTGATTTTTCCTTCGATTTTTAACCTGCACATCAATGAGCCATCCTCTACAACAGTTATTTTGGCCGGTTGATCTTTTGAAGAATAAAAAGTGCTGTCCTGATAGAAATAACCCCGCATTTCATTAAACGACCGCTTACTTTTTTGATCTACAAACTGTTTATTGTTTAATTTTTTAGCGATCAAACTTTCCATAATCCCACCTTTGGCGGCATTAAATACAATTTCGTAATCCTCATTTTTAAAGGTATACTGCTCTCCTTTTACTGAAACATGATTGGCTGTCTGAGCAATTTTAGTTTTGGAAGATTTTATGTTATAATTAGCATATCCCAATGCCGGGGCAAATGCTTCGAACAATAAAAACCGCTTGCCATCTTCTGTAATCAGTTGCATCTTCACATTTTTATTATCTTGCCCGATCACTATCGGATTGGTAAATCTTTCATCCAGTTGGATTTTAGCAATTTCCTTGCGTGGATAAGCTTGCGAATTGTAAACCTTTACATTAAAACCATCTGGATTTTCAGCACCATTTTTACCCGTAGGATTCAAAACACTATCGCAAAGGTTGTTCGATTGATCCGTCCAATATTTAACCTGATCGGCCCAGTTCCATCTTTTTTCCCGATTAACTATATTGTAAGGCACAATCCATGAGTCGTGGTGCTGCGCAAGCAAGAGGTTTTGCCAGGCAGCATCAAACTTCCCCCCAATCATTTTGGTTTTATTGGCCACTGCGTTTATGGCATCCATTTTTTCGGCAATGGTGATCTTATTTTCGGCAATTCTGGTGTTTTGGGCCATTTTCTGTAATATCTGTGCGCCCCATACCAAACTCACCTGAACATCTTCCTGGTTAAAATTCCAGGTTTTTATATCCGTTTTATTTGCCGTATTCTGAATATAATCCCGCCAGGTTGTATAGGTGAAATCCTTTGGTTTACCCAACCAGGGACCGTTTTTCCAGCCTGCATCCTGTATGCACATGCCTATGGGGTTTTGAATGCCATAGCGATATGCTGCAGAAATATATGCAGGCGAATTGTTCCAGGCCTGGGTTTGCCAGGTCGAATTTTGCAACAAAGCTTCCGTTTCGTAACGCGGAACGGTAAGCAATACCGAACCGTCAGATCCTTTCCAGTTGATCAGTTCGCCTCCAAAAGCACGCGTATAACCGCCCCAACAGGTATTGGGATTTTTTAATGCAGCATAACGATAACCGAATGATTTGAGGATTTGGGGCAGTGCACTGGTAAAACAAGGTTCTTCGGAAGAATAGGTATGAAATTCGGCTTCGGGAAAATGTACTTTTATTTTTTTGATCCCGATTTCAAATTGTCTGATCACAGATTCACCCTGGATATTAAAAAGATAACTCTGTCCATAAGAAGGGTTAACAAACTCTACCCTACCTTTTGCCGATTGATCTTTAACATAAGTTTTAAACCGGTTATAATTTACCAGGTCGTTTTTTTGTGCCACATCCCAGGTAACGGGTTCAATTTCTAAGTTAATTTTCCAAAAACTGTTCTCATCCAGTTTATCGGCAATAAAGCCTGTATAACCTGCCGGATAATGCCCCCAGAAACCACCGTGATAACCATCAATAAAAAATTTATTTTGGGCATCAGCATTTTGCAGCGCCAAAAGTGCTAACAATGTAAAAAGAACTATTGGCTTATTGGCGCGCATATTTTTTTTGAGGGAGAAAGAATGATATTGGTTAGAAAATATTAAAAAAATAGCTAAATCAATTTAGCAAGTGGTCAAAAAAATCAATTCCCTATTTCAAGCTGATCAGAAAGTTTATTGATTTCGTTAACAGCACTGCAAGCGCCGATTAAGGCCGCATGGTCCCATAATTTGGTTACTTTAATCTGTGTTTCAGGGAATTGTTCGGCAAGTTTACTTTTAACTGTCGCTAAAAAACGGCTAGCGGCCTGCGCAATATTGCCCCCAATTACCACCACCTCCGGAAGTTCATCTGAAATGAATACCGAAAGAAAACCGATTAGGTTTTCGGTAAACTCACTAAAAATCTGATCCACAACGGCCTCTTCTTCAATAAGGTTGCACAACGTTTTCACATCCGCTAACATATTGCCCGTAAGTTCCTTATAACGTTTGGTAAACCAGCGGGTCGACAGGTAATCTTCCACAATACCATCTAAAAAAGCACTTGAGCCACGGTTTACATCCTCAGCAACCTGATTAACACAGCGGGCAGAACCTAACCCGGTACCAATGGTAATGCCGATAATTTTATCGAAGCCAACCGCTGCACCAGCTACAGCCTCACCCAGGATGAAACATTTCGCATCATTAAAAAAGTGGATATTGGAAGGCTGAATGCCTAATTGTGAAGCAAAAATCTCCCTGATATTTAAACCATACAGCGATTCGTACTTATTCATGCCGGTAATTAAACTAATGCCATTTTCGTAATCGAAAGGCCCTGGCATGGCAACCGCAATACATTTATCACCTTTTGTTTCAACACAAACATTTCTAATGGCATTGATCCAATCGGCTATAATCACATCAGCTTCGAGGCTCGAATCAACCTTGGCCAGTATATAGGTTTGTGAGAGGAGCTTATTTTGTTCTACAGCTGCCGCGGCAATGTGAGATCCGCCTATATCTACCCCTACCGTATCATTACTTTTAATATTTATAAAGCCCATTGAAGTGACATGCTTTTAAAAAATGGAATATTTGGTTATAAATCGTTTTAGCAAAAATAGTATTTTAAATTACAAAAGCAAATTTTGAAAAATTTAAGCCAAAAATTAAACTGTTATTGATGTAATTATGGTTAATGTTTTTTACCCGTACCCAGCCATAATATGGCATTGATTAAAAACTTATCCTGATCTGGATTTCCAAAAGATGAAGAAAGTGATTTATTGGAATTATCGTATTTATGCTCATAATCCATATCGTTATGCCCCATATTTACATAAAGCATTTTAAATTTTTTATTGCTCCAAACTACAGGATAAAAGCCACTATGCCAGATTTCATTCTGCTTAGGTCCAGTACCTAGCGGAAAACTTGTTGAATCGATGGATAAAAGGATGTCGATATCTGGATTTTTGCGTAAATCGTTTATCCAACGATACCACTCATTGGGCTGCGCCTTAAATGTTTGGGGCAGATTTGCCGTAACCGGATGATTCATTTCTACTTTAAGAACCGCTGAAGCAGGCCTCCAGGTATTACTGCCATATTCTCCAGATCCTAAAAATGTATTGTGGTACCAATCCCAATTCTGTGGCAGAGCAGAATTGTTTAAACTAAAGGCAGCAAAGTGAAAGCCCATCCACCCGCCACCTTTCTCCATATATTTTTGGAAAGCTTCGCGTTGTTCTTCCCTTTCGGGCCGGGTATCTAAAAATAGTACAACCTGATAGTTAGCCAGAAATTTTTCGTTTAAATTTTTCCAGTTCGAGGTAGAATCATATTCAAAGTTATATTGCTTTGCCATTTTCGGAAACAATACATTGGCTTCGTGTACAAAGCTGATATGAGCCAGGTCGCTTTTAGCCGTATAAAAAGCAATTATTTTAAATTTCGTTTTAGTTAAAGCCATAGTGATATCTGCGCTGATTAAACTAACGACTATCGCAGCAGCGAGCAACAATACTTTTTTCATCCTGGTGGTTTTGTAGATAAAGTTCAGAAATAAACTTTTGTGTTTTCGGTTAACATAAGCGCGCACAAACAGTTTTGATTAGAGGACAAAACTAAGTTACAGATCGAAATTGGTTTTTCGTTATTAAAAATATGGATTTATGCCCCACTTTTTAAATAACTTTACTAAATCCATTGTTCGGCAATCGAAAATGCAATAAATTAGCTTACAAATTCATTGCCGATCTATTTTGGCTAATAGCGAACCACTCAAATTAACAGATGATGCCCATTACCAAATTATATCCGCTAAATATTCTTTTCCTGCTGTTTTTATTCAGTTCGTTATCCTCTTTCGGGCAGATTGTACTGAAGGATAAAAAATACCGTGTTGAAACCAAAACATTTTCTCAAACGGATTCCAATATCCTAAAATTGGATATTTATTACCAGGGAGATATTACAGAAAAAAGACCAACAATACTTTTTGTATTTGGCGGTGGTTTCGTAACCGGCCGTAGAGATAGTAAATTATTCGATCAATACTTCAATACCTTAATTGAACATAATTTCAAGGTAGTTTCTGTTGATTATCGGCTTGGCTTAAAAGGCAAAAAATTTCCTACCCCCTTTAATACGTCCAATTTAAAAGCAGCAATTGATACAGCTACAACGGATGTTTTTAGTGCAACCCGTTATCTCATCAAAAATGCAAAAACATTAGGTATTGATACATCAATGATTATCCTTTCCGGATCTAGTGCTGGTGCAATTACAGCTTTGCACGCCGATTACAATAAACGGAATGCCACCCCACTTTCAGTAAAACTTCCATTAAATTTCCAATACAAAGGCGTAATTTCTTTTGCTGGCGCTATTTTAAGCTATAAGGGGGCGCCAAAATATGCGATACCTCCTGCTCCAACTATGCTTTTTCATGGCACAGCAGATAATTTGGTGCCTTATAATAAAGTGAGACTGCTTAACAGGGGATTTTTTGGATCAAAATATCTTGCACGCACCTTCAAAAAAAATGGCTATCCATATTATTTCCAATATGTGCAAGATATGGGCCATGAAATAGCGGGTTCACCAATGACCGAAAACCTATCCGATATTTTATGGTTTATAGAAAATTATATCCTGAAACATAAGCCATATTTTATGGAGGTAGATTTTAAAGATGCCGATAAAAAACGTACCTTCAGCATCCCTCCTTCCTTCAAAAAACCATATCTATAAAAACACTTCGTTTTAGTGTTTCAGCTCAAGTATCGCCAAAATCGGCAAATGATCTGAGGCATAATGTTCAGGAATAACCTCATGTGAGATCACGGTAAACGGATTTCCTTTTTTAAAGCCAATATGATCGATGGTTTTCTTTGGATTGATCACCGGAATGGTAAAACCACAATCGCTACAGGTTCTGGTAAAAACGGTATCAAATATTCTAATGCTTTCTGAACTGGGATCGGCGTTAAGATCTCCCGCCACAATAAACGGCAAAGTTTCCTTTTCTGCTAAACGGTTGATTTCTTTAGCTTGTAAAATACGGTTTTCCTCTGGCCGTTGTGCATCAAGGTGGGTAGAGGCAAAACGGATAAACACACCTTTTGCAATTTCGGCAGTTGCAATTGCTAAAACCCTTTGTTCTGCTTTGGCATCGTTATTTTTAGGTAACATAAAAGTTTGTTGCGCAGACAATGGAAAACGTGATAAAATGGCTACACCATAATCACCTCCATCGTGATCAATTGCTTTAGCAAAATAAAAATTCATCTTCAGTTTGGTCGCCAACAAAACTGCTTCGTTGATATTGCCTGATCTCTTGGTATTTACATCTACTTCTTGCAGTGCTACCAGATCAGGCTTTTGCAATGCTATCGCCTTGGCGATGGCATCAACATCAATCAAACCTTCTTTCTCCTTAGCTGGTGGATTGCAGTGATGAAGATTGTAAGACATGACGCGCAATCTGTTATTGTCTTTTGATGCCGGTGGCGGGCTTAGTTTAGGTGAGCAAGCGCCTAAAAGGCAAATGCATAATATTAAAAAGGAATATGATTTTACGTTCATTATGCTTAGATCAATTTTCGTGCTCACCAGTTTGTTCACTCAGTATCCTTTCCATTTCCAGCATCATCTGCTCGGCCAGCCGTTGTTTTGCCAATGATTTTGAGAGATAAGCGTCTGCAAAAGTAGCATCCAGTTCATCCATAATGAAGGCATATTTAGCCTTAAGTTCGATGAGATCAATCTGAAGCTTCTTGGAAAGATTTTGCATAATACAAAGCTAAAAAAAGCGGAACGTAATTTCGGATAAGCTGAATTATTTTTCTTTTTAAAAAATATTAATTCGTTAAAACAATCTGATCATGCTTTCGTTTATATCATGATTCCGGCGTGGTTTCCGGAATACATTTGTTTGGTTAGTTGATTAGGGATCACTCCCAAAGTGAATCCCTTTTCTTTTTTAAATGAGATAACGTAAAGTTGTTGGCTACTTAAGACTCTTATGTCATTAACTTAAGCGTTTTTAACCACAGATGGACACATATAAACACGGATGCATCCTTTTTATCTGTGGGTAAATTATGTTTGCCCCTGTACTAAGGCCTAACTTAATAGCATTGCAGAAAAGTCAGATTAACAGGAAAAACAGGGTTTATACGGAATATCCACTAAACAATCATCTCGACCGTAGCGGAGAGATCTATATCGAAAGATAAGATTTTATATAACGTCTCAAATTCTGTTTAATCAGCGTTTTTATCTTCTTGATCTGCGAGAAAACAATAACCCATCTGATCACTTTGTCCCCGTTGATCCCGCAGAAATGGAAAGCAGATTTAAAGTAATTTTTAAAAAAAATAAAGTGAACTTAGCTACTTAAGGTGGTCGTAAAAAATAAAAACTGAGCTTTTTAAATTTGACCACCTTAGGCAGCTGAGCGCATCCAAACTGTAGATTTCTCCATTTCGCTGCGCTTTCAGTCGAATGACCACGAGTTATTGATCTTAGCCATTGTACACTGCTGCAAATTGCGTAGCAAAATCTTCGAGTTTAATTTTACCTGCTGGTGCGATTTTTTTAGCTTCAAAATCTTCCCACAATACAGCACTTCTAATGGCAGTTCCCATTTCGACATAATTATTTGCTATTTCTACTGGCAAACCCGCCCCTACCATGCCATCAAATGCCTGGCTATCATCAAAGGCTACCCAAGATAAGTCTGCTTTTCCGATGGCTGTTCCAAGCGCTAAGGCAACTTCGCTAAGCTTACATTTATCGCTGGCGATATAAAGAATGCTTTTTCCGGTAAAGCCTTCAATTACTTTATTTGCCGCAGCCGCAGCAATATCTTTTGGATCGACCAAAACAATCGATTGGTCCGCACCATAATTAGAACCGATAATGCCAGCATGCTTGATCAGGTCGATATTTGCATAAAAGTTATTGTAAAAGAAGGCAGGGCGAAGGACCAATAGATCGAGGTTTTCTAGGGTGTCGAAAATCTGCTCTACATCATGTAAACCTGCAATTGGCCCTGTACCACTCTCCAAATGGGCACCAATACTGCTTAATAGCACAACCTTTTTTACTCCTGCTGCTTTAACAGCATTTGCATAGTGCTGCCCAACACTTTTAATGTATCTTCTAAAATTGCTTGCTGAAAAATCTGGTGGAACCATCAGGTAAACCAAATCTGCACCTGTAAATGTGTTTACAAGGAAATTTTCGTCGCTTACCGAACCTATGGCTGCCTGTGCACCGAATTGAGCGATTTCTGCCGATTTTTCTAGGTTGCTGCTGATTACAGTTACTTCCTGCCCATCGGCAATTAATTGTGTTGCAAGTGGTCTGCTAATATTTCCAAGAGAACCTGTTATAATTATTTTCATGATTTATGATATTTTTATCTACAGGCAAAGTTATATTTGTACTTACTTTTATACAAGTACTTACCCCAAAGTATGTAACATGACAGCCATTAAAGAAAACTCTACCTTAAACGCCAACAAAAAAAGCAGCCAGGAAACCTGTCCGGTAAGTTTTGTGATGAGCAAAATCGGTGGCCATTGGAAATCGATTATTTTATACCACCTGTTAAGCGGTACTAAAAGATACAGCGAACTGAAAAAGCTGATACCGGCCATAACCGAAAAAATGCTGATCCAACACCTTAAGCAGATGCAAGAGGATAATCTGGTGATCCGCAAGTCGCAAAACGTAGTACCACCCTTTGTAACGTATAGCCTGAGCAACGAAGGCGAACAATTAAGAACAGTACTCGATGCGATGGTTGAATGGGCTTTTGCACAGGATTTTAAAATGGATTAATTATTCTATGCCTGTAGTGTCATCTTTAATCTGAAGCAACACCTGCTTGCCTTTATCATCAACCACAAATGTCTTATTACCAATAATAAGAACAGCTTTACGGTTACCATTATGTTCGTTAACATCAATACCAATAACCTTTCCGCCATAATAACCTGCAATATTTTCTGGTGTAATGGTGTGGCCAACCACAATTTGCTTGCAGTTAAACTTAAACAAAGTAGAATCAACAGTGGCCATACTGGTCCTATCTTTTCCAAAGTAGCCCCTAAACCAAAATGGTCCAGCACTGCTCATCAATAAGTGCCCTTCTTCAGGTAAATTTTTAGTCGCTATACCATAATAGCTACGGCATTTATCATTAATGGCCTGTAGCGAAAAATTTGTCGCATTAATTTTTGGTGAAATCCCAGCATGAAGAAAAATCCTATCCCCAATCTTTTCAATGGCGTTTTTACTTCTTAGCCAATTTCCAATTTCGGTGTTCTGATCAATTAATTTCCCGTATTCAAGCTCCATCAATTTAGTCGTTTCAGTATATTTAAGTGCGTGATAGCGTAAATCGCCTGCCATATTCATCACATCATGGTTACCCAAAAGTATATGTACAGCACCTCCTTTTTGCTGAGCTTCTACTTCTAACCTATACAAAAGCCATAAATAGGGCATCACTTCCTTTCCACGGTCAAAAAGGTCGCCGCAAATTACAAGTTGTCCTTTACCAAAGGTCCAGTTATATTTTTCATCCATTAGGCCATTCCCTATCATGAGCGCACGAAAGGCTTCAAACTCACCTTCAATATCAGAAAGCACAAATAATTTATCTACAGCGGCATAGCTTGTGGGTGGTATAGTGAGTTTCTGATGAAGTTTAAAACTAAAATCCCATTCAGGATTTGTAGCAAAATGCACCTTGATTGGATCATTCTCTTTCAAAGTATCGCTATGCAGCACATTATTAAGAATATAACGGCTAAAAATTTGCTTACCAGAACGCCAGATATAAGGTCCGTCTTGCTCAACTTGTGCAAAAGAACGAACAGACATCATTAAAAATAGCACTAGCACTAGTCTTTTATATGTTTTCATTATCTGGTTAGTGATTATATTAAAGAATTTTATGTCGACAAATCTAAAAAAAGCATCAGTAAATGTTTAACCATATTTTAACCAATCCTGTGAGAAATAAGTTACATCTTTTCTAAAACAATCTTTCAATCCTGCCGTTTATAACATAATTCCGGCGTGGTTTCCGGAATTCATTTGTTTGGTTAGTTGATTAGGGATCAATCTCAAATTGAATCCCTTTTCTTTTTTATAAAACTTTCAAAATACTTTTTCCAGACAATATTTTCTAAATTCAACATTTCAAATCAAGTATTCAATGGAAGAAATCAGATGGGGCATTATTGGCTGTGGCGATGTAACGGAAATAAAAAGCGGGCCTGCCTTTAATAAGGTAGCCAATTCTAAATTGGTGGCGGTAATGCGACGAGATGGTGCTAAAGCAGCCGATTATGCCAAACGCCACAACGTTTCTAAATGGTATGATGATGCTTCCGATCTGATCAATGATCCCGAAGTTAACGCCATTTATATTGCCACACCTCCTCTACAGCACGAAGCTTATACCATAGAGGCCTTAAAAGCTGGTAAGCCGGTATATGTAGAAAAACCCATGACTTTAGATGCGGCCACTGCCCAATGTATGACTGAAGCTGCCAATCAACTAAAGGTGAAGCTCTGTGTGGCACATTATCGCCGTGCACAACCGATGTTTTTGAAAATTAAAGAACTGTTGGCTGCGAATACCATTGGTGATATACGTTTAGTTAGGTTAAAAATGCTGCAACCACCTAATCCAACACTAATTGCTAAAACAGCCGATAATTGGCGGATCAATCCGGCCATTTCTGGCGGTGGTTTATTCCACGATCTGGCTCCTCATCAATTAGATCTGATGACTTATTATTTCGGTGCAGTTAAAAACGCTATGGGCATAGCCACCAGACAACAGGAAAATACAGAGGTTGATGATCTGGTTACGGGCAATATTCTTTTCGAAAACGGGGTTGTTTTTAGTGGCACCTGGTGCTTTTCTGTGGCACCTCATGACCAAGCCGATAGTTGTGTGATTTATGGCTCAACAGGCCACATCAGTTTCCCGATGTTTGGCAATAAAATTAAAGTGACTACCGACCAACCAGCAGAATATGTTTTTGAACCCTTGCAACATGTGCAGCAACCCATGATCGAAAAAGTGGTTGATTACTTTTTAGGTACAGGAGAAAATCCATGCAGTGGTGAAGATGCGCTGATTACGATGAAGTTGATGGATGATTTTACGGTAAAATAAGAAATAAATCGAAGTTAAAGTTTTATTTAATTGAACCATATAAGACATAGAAGGTTCATATTAGCTCAATGGTCTTATATTTTCTTAATTCCTTTTATAATAAATGCAGCAGGCTTTAAAATTCCCGCCTGCGCAGGAATGACGAACGAGGAGGCTAGACGCTATCGTCATTCCCAACTCGATATGGAAAGGTATCCTTCCAGCTTCAGTCTTTCCAAACCAGATCAAAGGTTTTACGCATGGTTGTTTATCAAACAAACTTGTTTCGGGCAACATACCAAAAGTGAATGTTTGTGCCTCAACCCATCTTGCTGCATGTAAATCTTATTCAAACTATTACAAGCCATCAACGTTTATTAATTGCCCAACCAAAATTGTATTCCTACATAAAATGAAAATACTTTTAAAATACCTGAAGCCACACCGGAAGCTCATCATATTATCGCTCCTACTGGCCGCAACAGCACAACTTTTAAGCCTACTCGATCCCATCATCTTCGGTAAAATTATCGATGATTATTCTACCAATAAACACCATTTAGGCGAGCGCCAGTTGATTAGCGAAGTTTTTTACTGGCTGCTTATTGCGCTTGCCATTGCCTTGGTGGCCAGACTTTGCCGTTCGGTGCAGGAATTCATTACACGTAAAGCCGTGGCCCGTTTTGGCATGAATATTTTCAACGACGGCCTGAAACAAACCCTACGCCTATCCTTTCAGGAATTTGAAGAAAGCCGCAGCGGAACCACTCTTTCGGTGTTGCAAAAAGTTAAAACCGATGCTGAACGCTTCATCAATGCTTTTATCAACATTCTTTTTTCTTCTTTGGTTGGAATCGGATTTTTATTGTGGTACAGTTTAAACAAAAACTGGCTTTTGGTACCGGTATTTTTTATTGGTGTATTGGTGTTGGGTTCTTTAACCGGTTTACTCTCTAAAAAAATAAAAGCCATTCAGCGGTCCATTAACCGCCAGGCCGATAAACAGGCAGGAGTAATTACCGAAAGCCTGCGCAACATCGAGCTGGTAAAAAGTTTAGGTTTAACTTTTGCCGAAATCAGAAGGTTAAATGTACAAACCTTGAAAATTTTCGACCTTGAAATGTTAAAAGCCAGAAAAGTAAGTATGCTATCCTTTTTGCAGGGTAATCTGCTCAACCTATTGAAACAATCGGTGCTTTTTATCTTACTCTGGCTTATTTTCCGAAAAATACTTAGTACCGGAGAACTGATTGCCATGCAGTTTATCTCCACCGCCATTTTTACACCGTTACAGGATTTGGGCAATATGATTATTTTGTATCGGGAGGCCGATGCTTCGCTTAAAACCTTTGATGGTTTAATGCAAAAACCAATAGAAACCCGTCCGGATAATGCGGTAGAACTGGATGCGCTGAAACGCCTTGAATTTAAAAATGTCGTTTTCAGACACAAAACTGCGGGATATAATGCCATTGATGATATTTCTTTCGAAATCCAAAATGGTGAAACAGCGGCTTTTGTTGGTCCCTCGGGTTCGGGTAAATCCACTTTAGTTAAACTTTTAGTAGGGCTTTACCTTCCGGTTGATGGAGAAATCCTTTTCAACGAAACCAGTTCTAAGCGTATCCGCTACAATCCTTTGCGCCGACAGATAGGCTTTGTTACGCAGGATACCCAGCTTTATGTCGGTTCAATCAGGGATAATATGCGTTTTGTAAACCCTACAGCCAGCGAAGCAGATATGATGGAAGCCTTACAAAAGGCCTCTGCAACTGCGCTTATTGCTAAAGCTACGCAAGGAATTGATACCGTTTTGGGCGAAAATGGCATGAAACTATCTGGCGGGGAAAAACAGCGGATCTCTATTGCGCGGGCTTTATTGAGAAAACCCCGGTTGCTAATCTTTGATGAGGCTACTTCAGCACTCGATTCGCTCACCGAAGAAGAAATATCGGCTACCATACGCGAAATTTCTGACAGAAGGGAACAGATGACCATCCTAATTGCGCACCGGTTATCTACCATTATGCATGCAGATAAAATCTACGTGCTCGAAAAAGGAAAAGTATCGGAAACAGGTAGCCATATCGAGCTATTGGAAAAGAAAGGATTGTATTATTCCATGTGGCGACAACAGATTGGCGAACGTAGATAATAAAGAGAAAAAGTTAACGAGAAATCAGAAAAACGGTGTCACCTGAGCGTAGTCGAAGGGCTTCTCTTTTTAAATAATCACCTCCTAATAGTCTTCGACTACGCTCAGACTGACAACCGCGAGGATTAACAACATCTAGGTAATGCTTCGACTGGGGCTAAATGGCTACGACAGTCTCTCATTTTTACGGTTGCAGGGTGCACAAACCTGTAGTCATAAACCCAACAGTAGCGGCAGCCTCCGATTTTTCCATCGAAGCTATAGCAAATGGCGGGACTAAAAACCGCCAAGAATTACCAACCTTTCATTTCCAAATAATAAAAATGGATTTTACTAATTTATCCTCCACCTTGTCATTACAGTACCAGATATTTTTAAATAATTTTACATTAAATCGGCCTAAAGTTTCGAAAGGAGGAGTTGTACAGAAGCCCGTTTCTGATAATTGGGATCGAAATGAACATATTTAATTTTCCCTGAACGGTCGATAATATATGTGGCAGGCACGGGTAAAGTATGACGGTTATTGCCATTATTGGCCTCCAAATCTATCCCATAACCTTTATATTTGGTAAAGGTAGCTTCATCCATCATAAAATTTACGTTATAGGCTTTCATAATCTCATCGTTTTTATCCTGAAGAATCGAAAAACCTGCACTCGTTTTTTTTATCGTTTTATCAATATTTTCTTTGGTTTCAGGGGTAATGCCGATAACGTAGGCATCTTTTCCACGCAATAAACTCAACGAATCCTGAAGCTCTTTAATATGTTTATTGCAATAGGGACACCATTGGCCACGATAAAAAAACAGTACTACAGATTGATGTGCTTTTAATGCCTCTTTCAAACTTACCGTTTTGCCATTCTGATCAATAGCACTGAACATCGGGGCTTTATCTCCTTCTTTTAATCCTTTTTGTGCCTTTACCTGAATGGAAAACGCAGTGATTATGGTAATAAATAGTATAATTCTTTTCATTTTATATTTTGTTTTAACAAATGGCAGGAAAGACCAAACTTCCCTGCCTGGTTTTTCTACATTTTACTTTTCGACATTTTTCCTTTAGCCATTTTAGATTTCTCCATTTTGGCTTTTTTCATCGAATCGGTTTTCATTTTATCCATCTTGTTTTTCTCCATTTTGTCCATTTTCTTTTTGTCCATTTTGTCTTGTTTCATTTTCGACATCTTTTCTTGTAATGGACTATTAACCGAAGCAAAACTTGGTAACGAAAGGCTAGCCACAACTAAAGTGGCCATAAACAATTTTCCTGCTGATTTTAAAATTTGATTTTTCATGTTTTTATATGTTTTGTTTACCCCTTAGTCGAAGCGATAGCCATAACCTTACAAGAAAAATTAATTTTTATTTATTTCTTTTTCAATTTTCTCTGCCAACGTTTTTTTAAAGGCCTCATCAAGTTTAAAATCGGCATTTTCGAACCCTACAAATACCTTATTGATCAATATACTCTGCTGTTGATAAATTTTGCATACCGAACAGCCTGCCAAATGCACATGTAATTGTAGCATTTCGGCAGCTGTAATTTTTCCAGCGATTCTTTTTTCTATCAGAAAGGTAGCCTGTTTACAGTTATAGATGATGTTTTTTAGCGCGCTCGTCATATCAGTTCCAGTTTTTTTGAAGGCAGGCCCTCAGGTTAAGTTTTGTGCGGTGCATAATTACCCAGAAATTTGCCGCTGTGACTTTAAGTTCGGTACAGATCAGTTCAGAAGTCAGATCGTCCATATGTTTCATTGAAAATACCGAAAACCATAATCCGGGAAGTTTAGCCAAACATTCATTTAATATGCCGCCCAGTTCTTTCATCATCAAAGGATTATCTACCTCTAAACCAAAGGCCTGCGGACGGTATTTTTCATTCCAATGCCCTGTTTCAGCATCAAAAAAATCTTGTTGCTCGCCTTCGGCACTTGTTATTTTTAAATCGCCTAACCCGCTAGAGGATCGTTTCCGGTAAAAATCGGCAATCTTGTTTTTAAGGATAGCCGTTAACCATGTTTTTTCCTCACTATTGCCCTCAAAACGGTCTAAACGTTGCAGTCCTGCTAAAAATGTATCCTGCACCAGATCTTTGGCCACATCCCCATCCCGCAATCTCGACATGGCAAATCCATAGAGGTAATCGGCATATTTTTCGACCCAGCTAAGCGGATCTGAGTGAAGACTTTTGGCCAAAAGACCTTTGTCTGTTTCGTTGTGCATTTTTTACGTATCTTATATAAATATAGTGCTTAATTGATTAGTCGCACGACAAGAAACATCCTTACAAATTATTTTATTTTTTCTTGTAAGGATTATGAATTAAAAACGACTAAGCTTAAAATTGATGACCATGATCAGAAAAATAGCATTGCCCCTTTTAGTGATAAGCCTCCTTAGTGTTGCCTTTATTGCTGATAATAAAACCACATTAAAGCCAATTGCAACAACAGGTTTTGCAGTAGTAGAACTTTTTACTTCAGAAGGTTGCTCTAGCTGCCCCCCTGCTGATGCTTTATTGGCTAAAATCGAAAAAGAAAGTCAAAATAAGCCTGTGTACTTATTGGCCTTTCATGTAGATTATTGGGATAGACTGGGCTGGAAAGATAGTTTTAGCAATCCAAAATTTTCTGCCCGACAAAACCAATATGCGGATTGGTTAAAGCTAAAAACCGTTTATACACCGCAGGTTGTAATAAATGGAAGCAAAGAATTTGTAGGTTCTGAAGAAAATATGCTTCGTAATAGCATTAAAACGGCACTTGCCCAACCATCCATAGGCAATTTAACTATTTCAATCAGTAAAAATGGCAATGGTAAACCCATCTTAAATTATAACGCCAACCATTCTACTGATGGTTATTCTTTGGCAGTAGCTTTGGTAATGGCAAAAGCAAGCAATCGGGTTTTAAAAGGTGAAAATAAAGGCAAAACTTTAAGCCACGTACAGATTGTAACCCAATTCGACACCTTTAACCTGGGCGGAAAAAGCAATGGGTCGGTTAATGTGCAAATGAACCACTTGAACGGGGAACAGCCAACAGCTTTGATCGCCTTTTTGCAAGACAATAAAACAGGTAAAATAACTGCGGCAACAAGTTTAAACAGTTTTTTAGATGGCGAATTAAGTCATAAATCCGAGCGATAATCTTTTGCGTTTGTACTATAAACAGCCTCATTATGAAAGTAATTAAAGAAAAACATTCGCTTTTAATGCGGTGGACTCACTGGGTTAATTTCCCTGTTCTGGCGGTGATGATCTGGAGTGGACTATTTATTTACTGGGCCAATGATGCGTATGGCATCTCAATTTTTGGCTTTAGTTTGATCAAATTTTTCCCTGAATGGTTTTACAATTATTTCCACATTTCAGCCAGGCTTGCCGAAGGAATGGCTTTTCATTTTCTTTTCATGTGGTTCTTTTTCATTAACGGCCTGCTCTACATCCTGTATACTATTTTTTCTGGTGCCTGGAGAGAACTTTTACCAAATAAACACTCTTTCAAAGAAGCCTGGTTGGTGCTGCTTCACGATCTTCATATCCGCAAAACTATTCCACCACAAAAGAAATACAATGCAGCACAGCGCATAGCTTATACTGCTATTATATTGATGGGTATTGGTTCTGTAGTTACAGGCCTCGCCATTTACAAACCAGTACAATTTTACTGGCTCTGCTGGCTGTGTGGCGGTTATCATTTCGCCAGGATTCTGCACTTTGCCTTAACCATTGGCTATGTATTTTTCTTTTTAATCCACATTGTTCAGGTAGTACTTGCAGGATGGAATAATTTCAGGGCAGTAGTAGCCGGATTTGAAGTAACAGAAGAACAGCCTCAACTTAAACACGAAGCAGTAATAATTGAAAAAACCGAAGATCAAGATGAAAGCAAATCATAACAAGAAAGTTAAGGTTCCATTAACTGTTGAGCAGAAAATCAAGAGGCGTACCTTCATTTCATTTGGGGCATTCGCTGCCCTCGGAACTGGTGCAGTTACCGGTTGGAATTGGCTTTTAAAAGCGCCTGAAGAAACACCTGGCATTACTGGAGGTACCCGCGTCCCTTTACGCAGAGCATTAAATAAAACAGAACTCTTTTTCCGCAATTTCTTCAGCAACAAACACCTGGTGAAAACTTATCCGATAGCGGATGCTGCTAAAACGCCCCGGGTAAACAGCCTGATTGGTATTGAAGATGATGAGAATTTCGATATTCTCAATTGGAAACTCACCATTAAACTTAGAAATCAAAAAGATCAATATATCAACATCGAAGCACTAAAAGCATTACCCAAAACAGAGATTGTTTACGATTTTAAGTGTGTAGAGGGCTGGGACGAAATCCAACACTGGGCAGGTGTAAAACTCAGTGATTTTTTAGCCCATTTTAAACTCGAGGAAGAGGCTAAAAAACAATATATGGGATTGGAAACGCCTAATGGAGCGTATTATGTAGGATTGGAAAGAGAAAGCATCTTACATCCGCAAACCTTACTGGCTTATGAAATGAACGGTAAACCGATCAGTATCGACCATGGTGCACCTTTAAGACTAATTGTACCCGTTAAGTATGGCATTAAAAACCTGAAAAGAATCGGTATCATGAGTTTTAGCGACAGCAGACCGAAAGACTACTGGGCAGAACAGGGTTACGATTACTATTCAGGTTTATAAAGATTTTACTTTTGAAATGCTGGCTTTAAATACGCAGTTCTATTTTTTCTGAGCTTCATAACCTTTGGCGCAGAAACACTTTGAATATACGAATTGCCTGGGTGTAGTTTATAATATTCCTGATGGTAATTTTCTGCAGGATAAAAAACTTTAATCGGCATTAACGCAGTTACAATTACATCAGTATAGTGATGACTCGCATTTACCTTAGCAATTACAGCCTTAAGTTCCTGTTGTTCTTCTGGAGTGCGGTAAAATGCGATGGAACGGTAATCTTCACCTTCATCAGGTCCTTGCCTGTTTAGTGTAGTGGGATCGTGTGCATAGAAAAATGATTCTGCCAGTTCAGCGTAGCTAACCACCTTTGGATCGTAATATACCTGAACGGCTTCTGCATGTCCGGTTCGATCACTACAAACTTCTTCATAGCTTGGGTTTTTAACAGTACCTCCGGCATAGCCAGAAACTACTTCATTAACCCCTTTAAGTTCGCTCAGGCCTTCGGCAAGCGCCCAAAAACATCCACCTGCAAAAGTGGCTACTTTTTCATCGGGCTTTGCAACTGGTAATTTTGCAAAAGAATTTTCATTTCTATGGCTTTGACCGTTAGCACAGGCACTCAGAAAAATAAATCCAATTATCCACATATTATTCTTTTTCATCATGGCAACCTATTTGGCAGGAATAAACTTCAGCGCATAAGAATTCATGCAATATCTTTTGCCTGTAGGTTCTGGTCCATCATCAAATACATGACCCAAATGTAAACCTGTGCTGGCTTCAACCACTTCATCCCGTACCATACCATCCGATTTATCGGTTACAATTTTAATTGCATTCGGATCAATCGGTTTGAAAAAACTCGGCCATCCAGTTCCAGATTCAAATTTCGTATCTGAAGAAAATAATGGTTTACCGGTAGCAGCACTTACATAAATCCCTTTTTTATGGTTGTTCCAATAAGGATTTTTATATGGCGTTTCTGTTCCGCTGTTTACCATAATTTCGTAGGCATTTGCAGAAAGTATTTTTTTCCAATCAGCTGCCTGTTTGGCTTCCGGATACAAACTGCTTTTACTTTGCATTTTGGTATCTGCTGGTTTGCCT
>Ga0308165_1001708_pt1 | contig 29371 bp, 18 predicted proteins | sample PhyWR2_FD_201032 | JGI IMG/M metagenome (GOLD analysis project Ga0308165, IMG submission 201032) | Phyllosphere microbial communities from UC Gill Tract Community Farm, Albany, California, United States - DLSLW.R2 | ecosystem: Host-associated > Plants > Phyllosphere > Unclassified | place: USA... | reverse complement strand
ATCTGCTTAGATAGTCCGAAGTCGGGAGTCGGAGGTCCGAAGTCTGGGTGCTTAAGTGGATGGAGCGAAGCAATCTTTTTAGCTATTAAGATCCTGAAATAAATTCAGGAGGACGGACCGAGGGGATGACGGACCGAGGGGATGCACCGTGGTGAATTAGTCTGTGCACATCAGCGGAAACTATTCGTTGCTTTTATTTCTCCCGCAGATTTAAGAAGATTAGCGCAAAGCAATCTGTTTGACTAGTTAGGCGCGCTATGGAAATATTTTCGGTTTTTTCCCACCGAACCGTCATGCTGAACTTGTTTCAGCATCTTAAATTTTGATATATCTTTGGTATTGAATATAAATATAAAAGTTTAAAGGGCATTCTAGAATCGCTACTATCCTGTTAAAATTATTCGTGTCGGTTAATCCTCTTCAACCGAGCAGCTCATCCAATAAATACCCATTTGCCCCCGATTATCCATCGTTCCTTTCGGTATTTCCTTTTTCGGAGCAGACAAAACGGTTGTGTCTACTTCTTTTACGAAGGTTGTTAACGCAATAAGGCCGTCCTCCGAAAAAGGAAGTATTGTAAAGTCCCAACTGGAATAATGGGATAACATCCATTTAAATTCTTTGTCGATTTTATTGCCAACCAGGTATTCATTTAGGATTGAATACGATGTTACAACAGTTGAATGATCAAGTTCTAAAATGCCGGTGTAGCAGCTGGGTTCAACCAGGGCATACCAGTTCAAAAAAATCAGACGTTTCAAGATTTCTAATTTTGTTTCTTCTGGTTCGGTATTGAAAAATAGGTTAAGATAGCGCTTATGTATGTTTCGGTACTGGTCGAAAATGCCATGTTTCTGAAGCTGCTCATCCATACTGTCCATACTTCCTGCTAAGGTTAGGGTGTAGTTGTACAGTTCCAATTCTCTAGTAGATAGGCTTTCGATTGTTGCTAGCATTGGGTATAAAACTGTATTTGAGTTTACCAAAGTTTCCACCAGGGTTTTTTAGTTATTGTTAACTTCTTATTTTCAATATTCCTCCTCCGTTGATCACGATCGCCTCTATTTTCAATGTTTTCTCTCCACTCGTATAAGCCATCAAAAACGCCACTATTTAAAAAAGTATGCAAAAATTCGGGGAACGATTTTGTTAAGGTAACTACGTTTTCTACTTTGTTGTAAATGCTGTAATCATTTTTATCAGCGGGGTTTATGTTTATTGTCCACATATCGCAATAAACCATATACTCTGCAAAATGAAAGTCATTTATTTCAACAGTATAAGTATCAGGTTTTTCTGGTCATCGATAATCTCTTCCAGCGGGATGATTCTAAACATATCTTCATCCGATTCGAAACCGTTAGCGAAACTGTAGAACTCCACAAAGTCCGCAGGGAACTTAATGTTCATGATGTTTTCAAAATCAGCTATTTCTGTTGGAGAAGCAGGTTCGAAAAGCGTAATCCCAAGCTCATGCTTGTCGGTTTTGATTCGTTGTATACAATCTTCAATAGTTACATTCATCAGAGTTTATGGGCTTTTAGCAATGTATTTAATTACAATTTGATAGCGATACAATCGCTATTCTCGACCATCATCGTTATAAACGAGGACGATCAGCGTAAAACATTAAGCATCAAACTCGGCATAATGAATAATCCGGTTTACTTTTTGTTCATCAGATTTATACTCGTTCGAAAGGCTTAAGTCTTCGTATAAATTTTTTAGTATATCAATTTCCAGAAAATACTCATAGCCCGGACATTTAGCAATTGAAATATCGCTTAATTTCATGCCCATTTCTTCTGGTGTTAGCTGTAAAACAACTGCTTCAGAGTGAGGGGCATATTGATCCCCAATTTTCTTTGCAAAAACACAGTTAATGGTCTCTTCTGTGTCTTCGTATTTCTGGCAATTTAAGATAGCATCTGTTAAATTCACGTTGTCATTAATTTAGCGGTTCAAAATAATTAAAAATATTGAGGTAAGCGGCAATATTTGATCTCGCAGATTTAAGAAAGTTGACGCTTAGATAGTCCGAAGTCGGGAGTCGGAGGTCCGAAGTCTGGGTGCTTAAGTGGATGGAGCGAAGCAATCTTTTTAGCTATTAAGAGCCTGAAATAAATTCAGGAAGACGGATCGGGGGGATATACCGAGGGGATGTACCGTAGTGATTTAATCTGTGGCTATCTGCGCAATCGGCGGGCAATCCTTTTTGTCATTCTGAACAGTGAAGAATCTGCTTAGATAGTCCGAAGTCGGGAGTCGGAGGTCCGAGAACACCAAGATCCCTTCGTTTATTCATGTAATATGTTCCCGAACTAGAAAACTGTGAAAGGAAATCTTCAACACGATTTAGGCTAATATCTTCAATCTTCCCTTGTAGTTCTTTATTGGTAAGAAACTTTATAAACTGGGTATGAATCGTTTTTAGGTTTATTTTATATTTCTTATTTATGTTAGACTTCAGTTTCTTTTCTAAAGCCTTATCGAGATATTCCTGTGCCGATATATATTTATCTAAGTTTGGGGCGGGAGCTATTACTTCTTTTATTATTGCTGGATAAAGATTGTTATCCAATGCTTTAATGTACTCGTATTCCAACCTTTTTAATAAATCATTTCTTTCTTTTATCGTAGTTGCTGTATTTGGTTTTAAGTCAATGTTAATAGCATCTCCGCAGTATTCTCTGATCCGTTTTCCTAAATAATAAAAAGTAATGTAGCTTCTCGATTTTAAGTCTTTTGTTGTTACGATTCTTGGTAATGTATTCTTCATTTTTGGCGCATTTTGGCGCACTTTCACTGAATTTCTTTACCCTAGGATTCAACTTTATTTACAAAATCACCGTTAAAAGATGCTTCAACTCGTCGCATTCCCCTTTTTTCCCTATATTTAATCCTACCAGACTTCTTAGCTCAGTTGGTAGAGCAACAGACTCTTAATCTGTGGGTCCAGGGTTCGAACCCCTGAGGGGTCACCATTATTAATACGAATAGTCTTTGTTAAAGCATAAATCCAAAACTTAACGATCAAAAAAAACGCCCATCCCTTTCGGCATGAGCGCTAGTGCTTTGTTTATTTTCTTTAATGTTTTACATCAGCAGGGGCATTGGTAGTCGAATCTGCTGTAGAATCGGTATGAGTACTGTCTATCATCTTGCTGGTATCGGTGTATTTATGCATACTGTCGGCATTTTCTTCACCAGCTTTTTTACCACTACAGGCCGATAGGGCCAAACCAAAGGCTGCTACTAAGATTATTATTTTCGTTTTCATACAAAATGTTATTGGTGTATCTATACAATTCATTTTATAGCGCAATTGTTTTAGCTGTTGTTGCTTAAGGTTTTGCAATTGCACTGTTGCTATTCGGTATAATGGTGTACCTTTGGGGCTTTCTAACTGAGGATTTTATTCATATGATTATACATGGGCAAAAATAGCATCGGCTCTACCATTACCTATTTCTTTTTGGGTGAGTACTTTTCTGATGCCTTGCGCACCACCATTACAGTAGTATTGCCGATTATCTTGTTCTTTTACCTGGGCAATGCCGAGGCTGCCAAAGGAATAGGAGTGGGGGCTTTGCTGATCAGTTTAACCGACCTGCCCGATAACCGCCTCAATAAACTCAAAACAGCGGTATCCAGCATCCTGGTTTTTTTTGCCACCACGCTGGTGGTTTCATCTGTTTTAGATTACGTTTACCTTACGGCGGTGGTGGTGGTGGTTGCGGCGTTCAGCTTTTCGATGTTTGCCGTATATGGGCAAAAGCTATCGCTCATTGGTACCATGGCGCTTATTGTATGCACATTTGTAATGGGGCTGCACCCGGCACGGCCATTGTATTTTAGCAGTTATATCCTGGTTGGCGGAGTTTGGTATTATGTAATCAGTCTGATTCAGATTTTGCTGCGGCCCTACCGCTCGCTGCACCACGCCATTTTCGAATGCCTGATGAGCAGCGCCCAGTTCTTAAATGCAAAGGCCAGGAATTACGATGTAGATATCCCGCTCGATCTGCAGCAGAAAGAAGCCATAAAGCTGCACATTAAAGTAAACCAGAAACATGAGCTGATCCGCAACCTGTTGCTTACCGATAAGTACGCCATGAATCCCGATAACCCCAAAGGCCAGCTGCTGTTGGAGCGGGCAAGGTTACTGATCGACCTGTACGAACAGCTGAATGCCGTACATTACGATTATGCACTGGTGAGGACAACTTTGGCCAGCGGACCGAGCCTAAAACTGATCGCCACCCTGATCGAGCTGTTGGCCAAGGAGCTGGAGCAGTTGGGCAGGCATGTACGGTCGGCCAAGGCTTATATGGGCGAAGTGGCTACCAATATCGAATACCACCGGAAACGCGTAATGCTGTTGCAGGAGATGGAGCAATTAGATGAAGCCCAGCGCAAAATTATACTCAAAGTGCTTTCGAACATGAACGATATTGTGCGCATTATCGAAATGATCAGGGGCAATGAACGCACCCCTGCCAAACACCTGCAAGAACTGAGCGGCACAATTTCATATCCCTTATTTATTACCGGCGACCGCTTTTCGGTTACAGAACACCTCACTTTAAAATCGCCCATCTTTAGGTTTTCGCTGAGGATGGCTATCTGTTTCCTTTTTGGTTTCCTGCTAATCTGGCAGCTTGAACCGAGCAAGTACAGTTATTGGCTTTTTCTTACGCTGGTAATTGTGGCGCGGCCCAAGTTCTCCATTACCTGGAAACGGAACCTGCAGCGTTTAAAAGGAAGCCTGGGGGGGGTAGCCATCGGGTTAATCATTATCTATTTTGTGAAGAGTCCGGCAGTATTGCTTTCTTTTTCGGTGGTTTTTTTGCTCGGCTTTTATGCCTTTAACCGTTTAAACTATACCATAAGCGTGCTGTGTATTACCCCAGCGGTTATTTTAACTTTGGGTAGTTACCAGGGGCATTTCGATCATATTGTGCACGATAGGGTCATGTTTACGGTTTGGGGCTGTGTGATTGCTATTTTTGCAACTTACCTTTTCCCCATTTGGGACAGCCGACAGTTGAAGGCGAAGATCAGCAGGGCTACAAAAGATACGCTGCATTACTTACAGGTGGCGATAGAGCGAAAGGAAAACCTGGGCGAGAATATCTCGCGGATGGCCCGTAAAAATGCTAACCTCAGTTTATCTGCTTTAAGTGAAGCCATAGAGTCGGCCAGTCAGGAACCCATGCGGAAACACATCGATTTTAATGGGTTATATGGGGTGCAGGCAACCGTTTACCAGATCAATGCCATCATTACTTCCATATACCTGTCGCTTAACCATAAACCCGAGCAGGCCGATCCGGTATTGCTTGAGCAGATTGTAAGCAATTTGAGTGATGGGGCCGTAGTGCAAAATCATACCCGAGCAACATTGGACGAAGCCGACATCTACCATGATAGCGGCCATTCTACCGGGCAGAAGCTGGCGCACATTGCGGCACTCTCGTTGGATTTTAGCCGGTTTAATGCTGGCTTTCGGGGTTAGCCCATGGGATGTTTTTCCCGCAGATTTAAGAAGATAAGTTTAGAATGTCGGCTGTGCTCCCTTCTCTCTGCAGTTAAAAACAAAAGTTTAGCCACGGAAACACGGAAAACACGGAGTATTACCCATAGCCCGTTCCCAATGGGTTTGTCACGCTTAGCGGAGTTGAAGCGTTGTTAAATTTGGTGTTAAAAAGGAGAAAAAATCCTGAAACAAGTTACTATCGATAGTTTTCAATATGGCAGTCGTTTTTTCCGTGTAAGCCTATCTTGTGGATACATTTTTTTTGCGTTGTTTAGGAACTGACTTTATTTATCTACAGGTTTTACCGATGCAGACCCGTCAATCCCAAGTGCCGGGGAAAATCAAAAAACAGGTGCACATCAGAACAATCAGCAGTGCCAAACCTTAAGCGTAGTGGTTTTGTGTTAATTTTTGCACAAACTTTATCCTAGCATCTACTACACAAAACAAAGTGCCGCTGTTTTTTGATTAGCGTGGGGCTGAGCTAAAGGCACATTGCTGGATTGACAAAGCATTTTTGCATACTTTTGATGCCTCAAAAGTTTGATGCCTCCGCGGCAAAGAGCGGAAAAACATTAAACATTTGTGTTTACGACAGGCACAGGTGGTGATCTTAATGCAATAAGTTGGGAATGACGATCTCGTTCAGAATAAAGGATGTGCGTCCAGTTTTATGCATTCTCTATGCCCTCTGCTCCCTTCTCTCTGCAGTTAAAAACAAAAGTTTAGCCACGAAAACACGGAGTATTAACCCATAGCCCGTTTCCCAATGGGTTTGTCACGCTTAGCGGAGTTGAAGCATTGTTAAACTGGACTTAAAAGGGATAGATCCTGAAACAAGTTCAGGATGACGATTTTGTTTAGAATGACGGCTGTGCGCCCGACGCTATCTCCTCTGCTCCCTTTGTGCATTCTACGAGTGCTTGGTGGTAAAAACCCAAATTATATACCCAACTCTATGCCTCTGCGCCCTTCTCTCTGCTCCCTTAGGGGTTAAAACAACGATTAATACCCGTAATAAATTTGTTTGATTTAACCGAGCAGTTAAGGATATTGGTATATTGTGCCCGGTTTAACAAATTCCTTTTTTTTTATTACTATGAAACGATCATTCCTAACCTTAATCTGTCTCTCTTTTTTAGTTGTAACTGCATTTGCACAAAAGAAGCCCAATTTTTGGGATGATGTACAAACGATTAAGAAATACGATCAGATGTATAAACCACCGGTGCATCCGGTGCTGTTTGTAGGAAGTTCATCCATTAGGAAGTGGGACGATTGCACGCAGGTTTTTGCTAAATACAACGCCTTAAACCGAGGTATTGGCGGTGCGGTAATTAATGATATCACCTATTATTTAAACGATATTGTTTTTCCATATCAGCCTAAACAGATTGTATTATATGTGGGGGAGAACGATCTGGTAAATGAAACGGTAACACCAGATACGGTTTTGAACAGAACCATCCGTTTATATCAGGGCATCAGGGCGAAACTACCTAACGTACCAATGGTGTACATTTCGATTAAGCCAAGTCCGAGCCGCGATAAATTTAAAGAGAAAGCAGTAGCTTCGAATGCGCTGATTAAAAAGTTTTTAGCAGGAGAAGCCAATACCAAATTTGTGGATGTTTACCCTTTAATGCTTACAAAAGACGGAAAACTGAAACCCGAACTCTTTGTAGAAGATATGCTGCACATGAATGCAACAGGTTATGCCATCTGGCGAAAAGCTGTTGAGCCATTGTTGTTGAAGTAAGTTTTTTAGAAATTGGAAACGTTTTGAGCCGGAGGACCGGAGCAGGCCTAATTACCACAGGCACCGCGCTCCAATAAAATGATAATGTTCTGTTTTTTTCACCACCTAAGGCACCTTAGCGCACCTAAGTTTTATGCACGGCCTTTAATTAATTACACTGTTTGTAATTATCTAGCCCCGATAGAACGGAAAGCCCGGAGCGAAGCATGAGTGAGGACTTGCAGAGAAAGCGGGACCGGAGCAGGCCTAATTACCACAGGTACTGCGCTCCAATAAAATGATAATGTTCTGTTTTTTTTACCACCTAAGGCACCTTAGCGCACCTAAGTTTAAAACACAGCTCATATACAATATGCATTAAGCAACATTGCAAAACCAGTGTCCTTTATATCCCTCTCTTCAAGGAGAGGGACTGCACAACATTGGCCAATGCACCAGCTTTAACAGGGTGAGGTTTTACCCGGTTGTAAGCAAGGTTATCAGAATTAAAATTATATATTTATTATTGCGTTCAAATCATCCTCCCTAACCCAGATGAATAAACTTTTACTTGCAATTATATTTTGTTTAATAGGCTGTAATGTGCATGCCCAGGACCTTTTGGGTATCCCACAGGTGGTAAATTACAATAACGAGCAATATAATGCCGGTATTCAGAACTGGGATGTAGAGCAGGATAAAAATGGTATACTTTATTTTGGCAACAATGAGGGCCTGCTCACCTTTAATGGCAAGTATTGGAACCTTTTCAGGTTGCCCAACTATACTTCGGTACGATCGGTGGGCATTGATTCGAAAAACCGCATTTATGTTGGCGCACAGGATGAGTTTGGATATTATTACCCCAATGCACAGGGCATTTTAAAGTATACTTCGCTCGTAAGCCTGCTGCCCGAAAATATGCGGAAACTGGCCGATATCTGGGGGGTATCCATCATCCATGATGAGGTGTTTTTTAGATCGATACATGCCATTCTGCATTATAAAGACGGGGTAATTAAGAGTTATAAAACCAATACCACCTGGCTGTTTATGGGCATGGCCAACAATAAGGTTTTTAGCCAGTCGTCTGATTCGGGCCTGATGATTTACGACCACGAAATGTGGAAGCCATTTTGCAACGACAGTGTTTTAACCCGTTCGGCCATAACCGCTGTGCTGCCGTATGGCCGCGATACCCTGCTGGTGTCGCTTTTGAAAAAAGGTTTCTTTCTTGTTGTGGATCACAAGCTCAAACCTTTAAAAACAAGTTTGGATCATGTATTCTTAAACGATAGGGTTTATTTTGCCAACCAGATCGGACCTGATTTATATGGCGTAGCCACCACCTCGGGCGGGGTGTACATTATGAACAAGAAAGGCCAGCTTGTACAGAAATACAACTACCGCGAAGGCTTGCAGAACAACAACGTAAGGGGTATTTTACTCGATCGGGATAAGAATATGTGGCTGGCCCTGGATGATGGAATTGCCTATGTGGCCATAAACAGTGCAGTTAAAAATATTTTCCCCGACCGCAGCAAGCAGATTACCAGCTATGCTTTCCGGAAATTTGACCAATCCATTTATATAGGTACTTCTAATGGTTTATACCGGGCAAAAGTTAACCCTACTGCCAACGATTTAAGCTATTCGCAGGCCAATTTTGAAGAAGTAAAGAACACTAAAGGACAGGTTTGGGGCCTCGATGAGATTAACAGCCAGTTGTTAATGGCGCATGAGGATGGTACTTTGCTCGTACAGGGTAATGTTGCGCAACCGCTTTACAGCCTGATTGGTACCTGGATGTACCAAACGCTTGATAATGTTTACCCCAGTAAAGAAGTAATTGCCGGTACTTATGCCGGACTGCAAAAGATAACTTATAACAATGGCCGCTTTATCAATGCCGGGAAAATTGAAGGGATAAATGAAACACTACGTTTTATTGTGGCCGATAACAACAATCAGGATGAGATTTGGGCTTCGCACCCTTACCATGGGGTATATAAAATAGAATTAAAACCCGATCATAAAACGGTGCTGCGTACCACCTTGTTTACCGAACATGACGGTTTGCCATCCAAACTCTATAATTACGTTTATCACCTTAAAAACAGGATGGTAATTGCAACCGAAAGCGGGGTTTATGAGTATAATAGCAGCCGTAAAAGGTTTAATCCGTTAAAGCTGTTCGGCAATGCTTTAAATGGTATTCCTATACAGTACCTGAAAGAAGATAACGATGGCAATATCTGGTTTGTAACCAATAAAATGGTTGGGGTAATCGATTTCCACAGACCTTCGGGCAAGAATGCTTTCAGTATTATCTACCTGCCCGAGTTAAACGGCAAAGTAGTAGGTGGCTTCGAATCTATTTACACACTCGATAACAAAAATGTATTTATTGGCGCCAACAAAGGAGCATACCACATCAATTATAGTAAGTATATTCAAAATATAACCCGGCCAAATGTAGTGCTTGGTACAGTAAAGCTGTTGGCTAATGTGGATAGTGTAGTATTTGGGGGCTATTTTGTACAAAAGGGCCTAATTGCTGCCAGGCAAGACCTGCATGAGCTGCCAGAATATGTGAACCGCTTAAATTCCATGCATTTCGAATACGCTTCTACCCTTTTTGAGCACGATAAGAATATTAAATTCAGTTACCAGCTGTTGGGCTTTGATAAGGATTGGTCGGGATGGAGTACCAAAAGCGAGAAAGATTATACCAATTTGCCTGCAGGGAAATACACCTTTAATGTGAAGGCCTGCACCGAGATCAGTAACCAGTCGGAAGTGGTAAGCTTTACATTTATCGTATTGCCTGCCTGGTACAATACCATCTGGATGCGGATTTTTTATCTGATTCTCATTATTCTGGCTCTACGGTTAATTATCAGGTGGCAGAAAAAGAAACACATTAAGGAGCAGGACCGCATGAGCTACCTGCACCAGCTCGAACTGGACCGTAATGAAAAAGAAATTGTTAGGCTGCAGAACGAAAAGTTAGAGGCTGATGTAAATTATAAAAATAAAGAACTTTCTACCATGACCATGCACCTGGTGCAACGGGGTAAGGTATTGGCAAAGATTAAGGAAGTAATTTCGGCTGTAATTAAAAACCACGATATTAATGAAAGTTCGCCAAGTTTCAGGCATCTGATCAGGCTCATTAGGGATGTAGAGAAAAAGGATCAGGAACTCGATCACCTGAGTGTGCACTTTAACCATGTAAATACCGAATTCTTTAACAAGTTAAAAGACCTGTATCCCGATTTAAGCCAGAACGATTTAAAGTTCTGTGCCTATTTATCCATGAACCTTTCTTCAAAAGAAATGGCGCAGCTGATGAACGTTACCATAAAAGCCATCGAAGTTGGCAGGTACCGGTTAAGAAAGAAACTCCAGCTCAAACCAGAAACCAATCTGTATGAGTTTTTGATCGATATTGCCCGCCAAAAAGCACCTTAAATCGATGTTTTTGTTACAATTAAAACATTTTTAGCTGGTAAAAGTTAATTCGTTGTTTTACAGTTATGTTACGGGTTTTGTGTAGGGCTTATGTAGGTCCATATTTCTTATTTTTAGGTTAATTGAGGGCTTCTGTATGGTTCGTGTAGTAGCACTAAATTGCGCGATTATTTTGCACGGCTATACATTTGGTTTATGAATTGGGTCACCAAAGGCCCCTATCATTAGCTAACCAAATATTAACTTAAAACTAATTTCTATGAGAGGAAGATTTACATTCGTATTCTTCATTTATTGTTTCCTGGTTTTCCCGCTGGCCTTAATGGCGCAAGACATTCCGGTTACAGGAAAAGTAACAGAACAAAATGGTAGTCCGCTACCGGGCGTAACCGTTAAACTTGATGGAACAACCAAAGCCGCATCAACCGATGCCAATGGTGTTTTCAGTATTCAGGCGCCTGTAGGAGGAAAACTTACTGTCAGTTTAATCGGCATGGCCACACAAACGGTAACTGTTCCGGCAGGAGGCCGTATCAATGTTTCGCTCGCTGCCGATTCGAAAGATTTAACAGAAGTGGTTGTAGTGGGTTACGGTACACAGAAGAAAGCCCTTGTAACGGGATCAATTTCAAGCGTAAAAGCAAAAGATCTCGAATCGATGCCTATTAACAGGGTAGAGCAAGCCTTACAGGGAAGAACCTCTGGTTTAACTATTGCCAGTGGCAACGGACAGCCAGGATCTGCTTCAACCGTGAGGGTGAGGGGCTTTACCTCTTTTGCATCGTCAGGTAATAACGATCCGCTTTGGGTTGTTGATGGTGTAATCGTAGATAATGGCGGTATTGGTTATTTAAATCAATCAGACATTGAATCTATCGAAGTTTTAAAAGATGCGGCTTCGCAGGCAATTTATGGTGCCAGGGCTGCAAATGGTGTAATCATTATCTCAACCAAAAAAGGTAAAGAGGGAAGGTTATCGATAAATTACAATGGATTTTACGGTACACAGGCCCCGGCCAAAAAGTTAAAACTGCTAAACGCAACCGAATATGCAACGATCAGGAATGAGGCATATACAAATAGCTACAATGCTGCTACCGATGGAACTTTTACACTTCCATATGCAAATCCGTCATCTTATGGAGAGGGTACCGATTGGCAATCAGTTGTTTTTAACGACGATGCCCGCAGGCAGACGCATGAGTTTAGTGTTTCAGGCGGAACGGATAAATCTACATTTTATACCTCTTTTGGTTATATCAGTCAAGAAGGTATCGTAGCTACGCCGATTTCTAACTTTAATCGTGCTAACATTCGTATCAACTCTACCTTTAAGCCTGCCAAGTGGATCAGTTTTGGTGAGAATTTAGGCTATAGCCATTCAGTTAACAGTTCTTTGGGTAATACCAATAGTGAGTTTGGCGGTCCTTTGAGTTCAGCAATCCATTTGGATCCGATTACCCCGGTTATTCAAACCGACCCAACTGCTATTGGCAAATCACCTTATACTATTGCAAATATTATAAAAGATCCTGCAACGGGATTCCCTTACGGTATTTCGGGTCCTGTTGGTCAGGAAATGAGTAATCCGCTGGCCTATATTCAAACCCGATTGGGTAACTATGGTTGGGACCACAATATTGTAGGTAATGCTTTTTTAGATATTGAGCCCATTAAAAATTTAAAATTCAGATCATCACTGGGAACGAAAGTTGCTTTTTATGGTTCCGAATCTTATACCCCTTTATTTTGGTTAAGCCCATCAAATACGAATACCAAGGCGAATTTTTATCGCGAGATGAATATGACCTTAAACTATAACTGGGAAAATACCATTAGCTATTCAAGAAGTTTTGGTAAGCACCATGCATATGCTATTGTTGGTCAAGGTTATTATATGGATAACAATAACAGGGGCTTAAATGTTAGGTTTAACAATATAATTGCACAAGACTTTTATCAGGCAAATTTAAACTATAAGCCAGCCACAGCCGATATTCAGGGTGATGGCAGTGATGCTACGCTACATGTTGTTAACTCATTATTTACCCGTTTAACTTACGATTACGATGAAAAATACCTGTTTACGGGTATTATCCGTCGCGATGGTTCTTCGCGCTTTGGTACAAATAACCGCTTTGGTTACTTCCCTTCAGCATCATTGGGTTGGGTGCCTACAAAAGAAAGTTTCTGGACCGAAAACAAGGTTGTTAATTTCTTAAAACTACGCGGTAGTTATGGTATTACCGGAAACGATGCAATTGGTGATTTCAGTTATGTATCATTGGTAAACAGTGGCCGTAATTATACTTTTGGTACTACAGATGTAAGTACCATTGGCTGGAGCCCGGCTGCCTTGTCAAACCCAGATCTGAAATGGGAAGAAACCCATCAAACTGATATCGGTTTAGATGCTACATTGTTTACCGATTTTACGCTTAGTGCTTCTTACTTCAAAAAGAAAACAATTGGCGTATTGCAAACACCCTCCATCCCACTTTATTTAGGCGCAGCAGGTGGCGCAGCAGAAAACGTTGGTGATATGCAGAACACCGGTATAGAATTCGAATTGGGCTACAGGAAAAAAATCGGGGAGCTTAACCTAGGGATCAATGCCAATATCTCAACCCTGAAAAATAAGGTAACTAAGCTATTGCCGGGAAGAGAGTTTATTGAAGATAATGCGCAAAGCTTTCAGGGCATGGGTAACTTTACCCGTACCGGACTTGGCCGTTCATTTAATGAGTTTTATGGATACGAAATCGCAGGTATTTTCCAATCGCAGGCAGAAATCAATTCTTACAAAGGACCGGGCGGTACAGTTCTGCAGCCTTCGGCTAAACCTGGGGATATTAAATTTGCCAACCTAGATGGAAACGAAACTATAAATGGTAGCGATCGTACTTACTTAGGTAGCCCGCTTCCAAAATACACCTACGGTATTACCATTAATCTGGCTTATAAAAACTTCGATTTTGTTGCCTTCGGAAACGGTGTTGGCGGAAATATGATCTTTCAGGGATTAAGACGTTTGGATGTAACTTACGGAAACTGGCAAAAATCTATTCTTGATAGATGGACACCTACAAACACCTCTACCGATGTTCCCCGTGTTGCAGATAAGGACCTTAATGGAAACTACACTAAATTCTCTAAGAATTATTTAGAAAAGGGAGATTACTTTCGTTTGAAAACCCTTCAGGTAGGTTATAACCTTCCAGTTAATGTGACGAAAAAAATCGGCGCGCAAAAAGTTAGGGTATATCTGATGAGTGAAAACCTTTGGACAATTACAAAATATACAGGTTACGATCCCGAAATCGGTGGAACGGTATTAGGTGTAGATAGAGGGATTTATCCACAGGCCCGTTCGTTTATGGTAGGTTTAAATGTTGGATTTTAAAAAAAAAAATTAAAATGAAAAAGAATATTTTAGCTATTGCAGCACTTTTAAGCGCTTCTCAACTAATAGTTTCTTGTCAGAAACAGTTGGATGTAAATCCACGTGAACGTATTTTGGAAACAAGTTATTATCAAACCCAACAGCAGGCATTTACTGGTTTGGTAGCCGTTTATGATCAATTGGGGAACCAATCAAGTGGGTATCTTACAAAACTTAATCTGTTTTCTTCTGCATCAGACGATCATTTCGCGGGTGCCGATTCTCCGTCAGATTTAGGTGATATGCAGGCAATGAACAATTATACTGTAAACTCGTTATCAGGTGCCCCAAGTTATTTGTGGAGCAAGGGCTTTACCGGAGTTTACAGGGCAAATGTTTTATTGAAAAAAATAGATGGCATTTCGATGGATGCTTCGACAAAGGCAAGATATATTGCCGAAGCTAAAGCATTGCGCGCCATATTCTACTTTGATTTAGTGCGTATCTTCAAAAATGTACCATTAATCTTAGCACCGATAGAGCCTTCTGCCATGTTCGATGTTACGCAGGCAGCACCCGCGGATGTTTATAAGCAGATAGAAACAGATTTAACGGAATCATTGTCCGCTCTTCCGGTAACCATCCCCACTGCTGATGCTGGCCGTTTGAGTCAAGGCGCAGTTCATGCTGTTTTGGGTAAGGTTTACCTGTGGGAAGAAAAATGGGCACCAGCAGCTGCAGAGTTTGCGCTGGTTAACGGTACGGCACCAGGTGCGAGTACTTATGGCTATAAATTATTACCAAGCTTTGCCGACCTTTGGAAAGTAACCAATAAATTCAATTCAGAATCTGTTTTAGAGCTGAGCTACAATACCACCTCTAATATGGGCTGGAGTAATGTTGGAAGCCGTGAAGGTAATGTAATGGGTATTTTGGTAGGACCACGTAATTATGTTCCCGTAATTGCTGCAAAAGCCCCAGACTATGTTTCGGGCTGGAGTGTAATGCCGATAACCAAAGAGTTATTTGACTTGATCCATTTCGACCCGCGCAATAAACCTACGGTAGCCAATTTAGACAGTTTGGAAAAAGCAGGTATTGTAACCTATAAACATGCCAATGATAATACCGGATATTTTGTTGAGAAATATGCAGGAAGAGTTTCTACCAAAGCAGCTGTTGGGCAATTAGAATTAAACTTTGGCCAGAATATGTATGAAATACGTTTAGCTGATACCTATTTAATGGAGGCAGAAGCATTATTGAAAAGTGGTGCAGCAGTAGGTGCAGGTACAAGGGCTTATATTTTCTTCAATGCAGTGAGAGCCCGTGTAGGTTTAAACCCGCTTCCGGTAACCATGGATAATATTATGAAAGAAAGACGTTTGGAGCTGGTAGCTGAAGGACAAAGATGGTTCGATTTGGTTAGATGGGGACTTGCTCCAGTTAAACTGGCTTTTAAAGGATTTCAGGCAAACAAAAACGAAACCTTACCAATTCCACAGGCTGAGTTAAACAACACCAAAATTCTTCAAAGCAAAGAATGGGGTGGTACTAAATAATTTCCCGTTTATACACGCTTAATGTTTAATTGTTAACAGGGAGGAAGATAAATCTTTCTTCCTGTTTTTTTAATCTGCTCATCTTTTACCTATGCTTTCTACAAAAAACCATCAGCTTTTTATTGCCTGTATTTTTGCCTGTTCATCCCTTTCGGTAATGGCCCAAAAGCAGGCCGAAGTATGGCTTACCAAAGCCGACCGTTCTGTTTTATTTGCAAAACAAGCTTCAGGTTTAAACTTTACAACCGTTAAAAATAATGATCCCGCTATCGTAATAAACGATAAGGAAAACTTTCAAACCATAGATGGATTTGGTTATGCCTTAACCGGTGGCAGTGCACAGCACATCGTAAAAATGTCGGCCCCAGCCAGGGCAGCCTTATTAAAAGAACTGTTTGCTACCGATGGGAACAACATTGGGGTAAGCTACATCAGGCTTAGCATTGGCGCATCAGATTTAAATGAAAAAGTATTTTCTTACAACGATCTTCCCGAAGGACAAACCGATGTGGAGCAGGCTAAATTCGATTTAGGCTTAGATAAGGCAGACGTAATTCCGGTAATGAAGGAAATCCTGGCCATTAACCCCAAGATAAAAATTATGGGTTCGCCATGGTCTCCCCCCTTATGGATGAAAACGGCTTATGATGCCCGTGGAGGCATGCTAAAACCCAAATTTTATAGTGCTTATGCGAAATACTTTGTTCGGTACGTGCAGGAAATGCAAAAAGAAGGGATTACCATTGATGCCGTTACCGTTCAGAACGAACCTTTACACCCTGGTAATAACCCAAGCCTGTTTATGGCGGCACCCGATCAGGCCATTTTTGTGAAAAAATATCTTGGTCCTGCATTTGCGAAGGCCAATATTAAAACCAAAATTATTATATACGACCATAATGCCGACCGCCCTGATTACCCGATCAGTATTTTAGATGATCCCGAAGCAAAGAAATACGTAGATGGATCTGCCTTTCACTTATACGGAGGAAAGATTGAGGCCCTAACTGATGTGCACAATGCCCACCCGGATAAGAATATCTATTTCTCAGAACAAATGGTGGTAGAGCAGCCCAATTCGGTAGGGATTAACATCGTAAATCCTGTAAAACGCTTAATTATTGGTGCTACACGCAACTGGAGCAAAGTTGTTTTAGAATGGAATTTAGCTGCCGATCCCGAAAATAAACCCTATACCGATAGGGGAGGATGCCCGATGTGCCAGGGCGCAGTAACCATCGATAAGGATAGTTATAGCCGAAACCTGGCCTACTATTCTGTGGCACATGCCTCTAAATTTGTCCGCCCGGGTTCGGTACGCATAGCCTCTAACGATTTAACCGATCTGCCTAACGTGGCTTTTAAAACACCAGAAGGCAAACATGTGCTTGTTGTAGCCAATAGCGGAAAAGCCGCCACAGCATTTAACATCGCCTATAATGGTAAAATACTGGCTGCATGGCTCGATAAGGGGGCTGTAGCTACTTACGTTTGGTAATTATCCCATCTACATTTTTGAAATATGTTTCTAAAAAAATCGTACTTATGTATCTTACTGCTCAGCAGTATCTCTTTTACAGGCTTTGGTCAGGGCTTTTTAAAAACCGACGCGAAGAAAATTGTTAACGAAAAAGGCGAAAACGTACTGTTGCGCGGCATTGGTTTGGGCGGTTGGATGCTGCAGGAAGGTTACATGCTTAAAATCAATAACGAATCGCAGCAATACCGGATCCGCGAGCGCATAGAAGAAATGATGGGGCCAAAGCAAACCCAGGAATTTTATGATGCCTGGTTGGCCAATCACATGCGTAAAATCGATGTAGATTCGATGAAACGCTGGGGTTTTAACTCCATCCGCTTGCCGATGCATTACAATTTATACACTTTACCCGTAGATAAAGAACCTGTTGCAGGCAAAAATATCTGGCTGGAGAAAGGTTTTGCTCTAACCGACAGTTTGCTGGCCTGGTGTAAAGCCAATAATATGTACCTGATTTTGGATCTGCACGCGGCACCTGGCGGACAGGGAAATGATGTAAACATTGCCGACCGTGATCCATCAAAACCATACCTGTGGGATAGTGAAGCCAACCAGGAGAAAACCATCGCATTATGGAAAAAACTGGCCGAACGTTATAAAAACGAGCCTTATATTGGTGCTTACGATATTTTAAACGAGCCGAACTACGGTTTCAGTAATCCTGCTGAAGATAAGAACGGCACAAAAGAAAAGCTTAATGCCCCATTGAGGAAATTAATGGTCGAGATTACCAAAGCCATACGCGAAATTGACCAAAAACACATCATTATTATAGAAGGTAACGGTTGGGGGAATAACTATAACGGCATTTTTCCGCTGTGGGACAAAAATATGGTGTTGAGCTACCACAAATACTGGAATTATAACGATCAGGCTTCAGTTGCACATATCATTAAAGCCAGAGATGAGCAGAATGTTCCGGTTTGGCTTGGTGAAACTGGCGAAAATTCGAATGTTTGGTTTACAGATGCTATCCACCTGTTAGAAAAAAATAATATCGGCTGGTCTTGGTGGCCCTTAAAGAAAATTGGGTCAAATAATCCAATGGAAATTAAATCGAACCCCAATTACGATGCGCTGGTAAAATACCTGAACAATGGCGGTAACAAACCAAAAGACAGCAATGTGTACAGCGGTTTAATGGAGCTGGCCATTTATTCACGTTTAGAAAATACCATTATCCACAAAGATGTTATCGATGCCATGATCCGACAGCCTTTTAGCAAAGAAACCAGGCCTTTTAAGGGCCACCTGATTAAAGATAAAAGCATTGTTTATGCAGTAGATTACGATTTAGGTAAAAACGGTCAGGCCTATTTCGATACCGATACAGCCGATTACCATACCTCAACAGGCAAACGCAGCGCAGGAAACATCGGAAGGATATACAGAAATGACGGGGTAGACATTGCAAAAGATTCCGCACAGTACGAAAAATATTATGTAAACCATATCGAAAAAGGAGAGTGGTTACAGTATACCGTAAACGTTGAGCAAAAAGGCACCTATAATTTAAAAATAAACACCGCAGCCGATAATGATGCTGGCCGTTTAAGCATTATCGTAGATGGAAAGATGATATCAAAAGCTGTTGAGGTACCCAATACTACAGATCGTAAGAAGTTTACCACTTTTGTAGTCAAGAATATTCCTTTAAAAGCAGGCAGGCAAAAAATTAGGCTATTGGCAGATACAGGAGGCTATAATTTTAGTTATATTCAGTTCGTAAAATAACAGAACATCATCTTGAAAGGAACAAAACGTATTCTCCTGATTTTGGGTGCAATGGCTATCGTAATTGTTATCCTTTCAAGGTGTATGAATACTGCCGGCCGTTTGCCTGTTGATATCAGGGGCGAGGGGTATACCGGAGCGGCCACCTGCGTTAAATGCCATAAAGATTTAGCTCAAAATTATGCCCATAGTGCACATGGCTTAACCTCTCAGCCTGCAATAGATAAACAAATCCTTCAGGTTTTTGCCGCCGATTCAAACAACTTTAATTACGATCCCCATCAAAAAGTAACCGTCGAAAAAAGAGATAGTGGTTTATATCAGGTGGCTTATGTGGATGGAAAGGAAGTTCGTGCCCAAAAATTCGACATGGTATTTGGTTCGGGCGAAAAGGCGTTTACCTATGCTTACTGGCAAGGAAAAAAGTTATACGAACAGCCGCTTTCGTACTTTGCAGCCATTAATAACTGGGCCATTAGTCCGGGGTTTAACAAAAATACCTTCTATTACGATCGGGCGATAACGAGCAGGTGTTTGGAATGCCATGCTTCCTATGTTGAAACCACTGTTACCCAGAAAACAGCTTTTGAAAGGGATGAGGATATGGAAAAAGGTACGCTTATTTATGGAATAGATTGCGAGCGCTGCCATGGTCCGGGTAAACAGCATGTTGTTTTTCATATGGAAAACCCCGAAGAAAAGACGGCCAAATTTATAACGCTTTACAAAACGCTCAGCCGGAAACAAAAGATGGACGCCTGTGGCGTTTGCCACTCCGGAAATACGCTGGTTGCACAAAAATCGGTATTTGGCTTTAAGCCCGGCGATAACCTCGACGATTATTACTCGCAGGATTTTGTGGGTTTCGGGGGCGGCAATCCCGATGTGCACGGCAACCAGACCAGTATGTTAATGGGCAGCAATTGCTATAGAAAAAGCGAAAGCATGACCTGCCAATCGTGCCACAGTACACACGAAAATATTAAGGGCAATTTAAGTATCTATTCGCAACGCTGTATAAGCTGCCATCAAACCACGAGGCATAGCAAAGAAACCCTGGCTAAAGGCGTGCTTACGGCCAATTGTATCGATTGCCATATGCCCAAGGAACCTTCAAAACTGATTACTTTCCAGCAGGCAGGTAAAGATCATTTAAGTGCATATATGCTGCGCTCACACCATATTGCTATTTATCCCGTTAATAGTAAATAAAAGCCAAACTGTACGGGAAGAAAAGCGGGCGATTCGAAAATTAAAGGATTTTGATTTCGTACATTTGGCTACATCTCACTAATATTTAGTAGCCGATATGCTCATAAAACACTACTTACCTTTATTCCTCTTCCTTTTTTTCAGTACCGCTACCTTTGCTCAAAATAAATTTACCCTGAGTGGTACCATCCGCGATGCGGGTACCGGCGAAACTTTAATTGGTGCTACCATCAGGATTACGGGTGCCGGTACAGCATCAACACTTACCAATAATTACGGTTATTTTGCCTTAACACAGGTAGAAGGTACATACACCGTAGCGGTAAGTTATACAGGCTATGCTTCGATAGTTAAAACCATTAATTTAACAAAAGATACCAAGTTAAATGAGGAGTTAAAAAGTGCAAACGATCTGGATGAAGTAACAGTAAGCGCCAATAACCGAAAAAATGAAAATGTTAAAAGTGCGCAGATGGGACTGGAGCGGATTGATATGAAATCGCTCAATTCTATTCCGGTATTACTGGGCGAAAAAGATATTTTAAAAACCATCCAGTTGTTACCGGGCGTAAAATCGGGCGGAGAAGGCAATACCGGCTTTTATGTGCGCGGTGGTGCGGCCGATCAGAATTTAATTATTTTGGATGAAGCTGTGGTATACAATTCCTCTCACTTGCTTGGATTTTTCTCTACGTTTAATGCTGATGCCATTAAGGACGTAAGCCTGTATAAAGGCGGTATGCCTGCACAGTATGGTGGCCGTTTATCGTCTGTTCTGGATGTGAAAATGGATGATGGGAACAATAAGGAATTTAAGTTTCAGGGCGGGATAGGGTTAATTGCCTCTCGGATTAAGGCCGAAGGACCGATTGTAAAGGATAGGGGCTCTTTTATGGTCAGTTTCCGCCGTACCTATATCGATCTGTTTTTAAGGTCGTCGCCCGATTCGTCGGTAAATGGGAGTACCCTTAATTTTTATGACATTAATGCAAAAGCCAATTATAAGATCAATGACCGGAATACCATTTACATCTCTGGCTATTTTGGCAAGGATAATATCGGTGTTAAAGACCTTTTCGAAAACAACTGGGGCAATGTAACCACCACCATCCGCTTAAACCATATTTTTAGCGACCGCCTGTTCTCGAATACTTCCCTAATCTACAACAATTACAATTATACCGTTCGGTTGTTAAATGATGCCACCAACTTTAAGGCCACCTCTTTGGTGAGGGATTTTAACTTTAAAGAAGATTTTCAGTATTTCAGCAATAAGCATACCCTTAGGTTTGGGGTAAATGCCACACAGCACCGTATTTCTCCTATTGATATTGATAGTGATGAAGCATCGCAGGTAAACTCACTTACACAGGAAAGGCGTTATGGAATAGAATCGGCGGCTTACATTTCTGATGAATGGGCAGTTAACGAACATTTAAACTTTTTATATGGCCTGCGTTTGGCGGCCTTCTCTTTAATGGGACCGGGTAATTTTAGCACCTATGATGCAGATGGAAATACCCTATCTACAGTAAACGTACCCAAAGGGAAGTTTCACAAAAACTATTTTAACCTTGAGCCGCGTTTTTCGGTAAGTTACCTGTTTAATGAAGAGAATTCGATCAAAGCCTCTTATAACCGGAATACGCAGAATGTACATATCTTAACCAATGCAACATCCAGCTCACCAACCGATCAATATGTGCTGAGCAGCACCAATATTAAGCCCGAAATTGCCGATCAGGTGGCTTTAGGTTATTTTAAAAATATTGATAACAATAACTACGAACTGTCGGGTGAGGTATATTACAAATGGCTGCAGAACCAGATCGATTACAAAAATGCCGCAGAACTATTGGCCAACTCAAATGTAGAATCAGAGCTTTTATACGGGGTAGGCAGGGCTTATGGCCTGGAGCTGTTTGTGAAGAAGAAATTTGGCAAACTGAACGGTTGGGTAGGGTACACCCTATCGCGCACCGAACGTAAATTTACTGAACTTAATAACGGCAAATATTTCCCCGCCAGGCAGGATAGAACACACGATATTTCTTTGGTGGGTATTTACAATATCACCAAACGCTGGACTTTCTCTTCGAGCTTTATTTACAGTACAGGTAATGCCGTAACCTATCCGGCAGGGAAATATAGCATAGGGGGGCAGATGGCTTATTATTACACACAGCGCAATGCTGGCCGTATGCCCTACAATATGCGTTTAGATGTAAGTGCAACTTTAGAAGGAAAACCAGGTAAGAAATACCAATCGAGCTGGAATTTTGGGATTTACAATGTGCTGGCCCGAAAAAATCCTTATTCCATTGAGTTTATTACCGATCCGAACGATCCGGCCAAAACGGTGGCTCAGCAAACTTCGCTGTTCGGACTTATTCCATCAATTACCTGGAACTTTAAATTTTAAAACATGAAAAAACTGATCATATACTTTTCGCTGTTCACTTTATGTTTGGCTTCTTGCAAGAAAATTATTTCTATTGATACCGAAAATGCCGCTCCACAAATTGTAATTGAAGGGAAAATCAATAACCTGTTGATCGATCAGGAAATTAAGATCAGCAAAACCATTGGTTATACCGAAGCAAATGTTTTTCCGAAAATAAGCGGTGCCACCGTTACGGTTACCGATAACAAAGGGAATACCTATGTTTTTAAAGAAGGCACAACACCTGGAACTTATACAAACAGGATGAAAGGCGTGCCGGGAGTTACCTACAATTTAAATGTTACTGCCGAAGGCCAAACATACACTGCCAGTTCGAAAATGCCAAATGTGGTAAAACTGGATTCGATAGGGGTGATTAAAAACTTTTTCTTTGGCCGCGAACGGAAAACTGCCGCTGTGTTTTTAAAAGATCCTGCCAACGAAACCAATTTTTATCATTTTAACCTCTATGTAAATGATATTTTATCGGAACGTTTCTATGTAAATAACGACCGTTTAACCAATGGCAACGATTTAAGGATCCAGTTGTTTTTTAAACCGCCCACCAATGATCACGATAGCGACGAGTTAAACTCTAATGATAAGATTAAAATAGAAATGGAGTGTATCGATTCCAATATTTTCGATTATTGGTATGCTTTAAGCCAGCAATCCAACCGTGGGCCAAACCAGGGCACAACCCCTGCCAATCCTACTTCTAATATTTCGAACCAGGCGCTAGGCTATTTTAGTGCCAACACCTATGAGGTAGCTTCGGCTACTGTTAAATAATCTTTTGGCGTTAATTGAGAAGATTTAAAACACCGTTAATGGTGTATTGTTGATAGAACATGAAAGTATTTATAAGTGGCAACATTGCTTCAGTTGGTATAAAAGAGCTGGAAGAACATCATATTTCAATCACCCGGTGGAAAGAAAACCGGCAGATAACCGCCGAAGAACTGATCGCAGCCTGCCAGGATCAGGATGCCCTGATCAGCGTTGGGCCGAATAAGATCAACGCAGAATTTTTAAAAGCCTGTAGCCATTTAAAAGTTATCGCACTGCATTCTGTCGGTTACGATCAGGTTGATGTAGCTGCAGCCAAAAGCTTACATATCCCGATAGGCAATACGCCAGGGGTGCTGAGCGGTGCAACAGCCGACACGGCTTTTTTGCTGATGCTTGCCGTATCCAGAAAAGCTTTTTTCTCGCACAAAAAAATTATAAAGGGCGGGTGGAAAAACTACGAGCCTAGCCCTGAACTGGGCATAGAAGTAAATGGTAAAACCCTGGGCATTTTCGGTTTGGGTAAAATCGGACTGGAAATGGCCAAAAGATGTATGGGTGCCTACCAAATGCCGGTAATTTACCACAACAGATCGCGTAATGTAGAAGCTGAACAAGAAATCGGTGCCCGATATGTATCTTTCGAAGAGCTTTTGGCACAAAGTGATGTGCTTTCTATCCATACGGCGCTCACCCCCGAAACAAGGGAGAAGTTTACACTTGATGTTTTTAAACAGATGAAACCAAACTCGATTTTCATCAATACCGCCAGGGGGGGGATTCATAATGAAAAAGATCTGATCAGCGCGTTAGAAGCAAAATTGATATGGGGCGCAGGTTTAGATGTAACCAACCCCGAACCGATGGATAAGGATAATCCCTTGCTATCAATGGAAAATGTTGCCGTTTTGCCACACATCGGCTCAGCTACCGAAGAAACCCGGGCAGCCATGGCGCAGATTATTGTAAAAAATGTTTTGGCCGGATTAAAAGGGGAGAAGTTACCTTACGAGGTATGATGGAAGATGTGTGATGTGAGATGTAAGATGTGAGATGGGAGATGGGACTGGGCGATTGCCTTTAATTCCATCTTCCGTTTTACTTTTTACATTCGCTAGATGTAAGATGTGTGATGTGAGATGTAAGATGTGAGATGTGAGATGTGAGATGGGACTGGGCGATTGCTTTTAATTCCATCTTCCATTTTACTTTTTACATTCGCTAGATGTGAGATGGAAAATGGGAAGGGCGATTCGACAGGCTATCATTAACAGACCTTGAAAAATCATACGTCATTGCGAACTGAAGGGCAGGGAATGCATGGGTGTGAAGCAATCTTTCTAGCTAGAGGTTAATCTGATAAAAAAATGACTAGCAGGAAAGATTGCTTCGTCGGCTGAAAAAGCCTTCTCGCAATGACGATCTCCGCAGCCTACCCTCTGTTATTTATATTGATTTTTATACAATAAATTACCCTTCAGGGTGACAATGTTTTTTATTTTCTCTTTAAATTATTGTCGATGGGGCTGGTTGATCGTTCATCGCTATTAGCCATGAACGATCAACCATTAACCTTTATCTACTTAACGGTATACTTCAATACCGATCTTCCTAAATTACCGTTTGCATCTATACCTTCTATGATTACTTTGTACTGGCCTTTGCCATCTGCATTGTAATATTCGAAAGAAGTATTACCAGTAGCATCGGTTATTACTTTAGGGTTCCAATAAATGGTTGTTCTCAAATCGTTGCGGTTCATGCTGGCGGCAACATCGTATTTTGGCGAATAAAACTGCTTTTCTTTATTGTAGCCCTGTGGCGAAAAGGTTAGCTCGTAATATTTAGGGAGCATATCCATTAACTGGGCCTTCGAAATTTTGGTTCCTTTCGGTGCTTTTTTCTGGTTAAATACAATTACCCCGTTTACATTGTTGGCACGGTTAACCAAGCCCAAATCGTCTCTCAGAAAAATCTCTACAGATTCAATCTGGTTGGCATCCAATGTATTGATCTGGTTTACATCTACGTTCATCCCGTTGATGAAAATACCCATTGGTACCTTTTTGCCCTGGTTATAATCCCTGCTTACGTAGAAATTATTATCGGCAAAGGTTACCCCTGCCAGCATGCCCTGTAAACAGTTGATCAATAATCCGCAGCCTTTTAAACGGTCGCCGCTAATCTCATGGTCCGCCATCTGGCTTAGTCCGCTTAAGGCCGGGTAATCTTTATGGCTTACTTTTGGAACCACTGCAGCTTTAATATTTACATCTTTTAGGGTATGTAAATAAGCATACTGCCGCTTGCTGTTATCCAGATAACTGGTTAGTGCACTATCAATGTTTAAAACCTCTTCGGCAGCGCTAAAGTTTCTGGTTAGGGTAGGTACAGGCGCGCCATTTAAGCTTAAGGTCATGTTTTTATAGTTTACATTGTACTTAGCGGTAATAGTAACTTTCGAAGAGTCGTTAAATACCAGGTTCTGGAACTTAAAGTTCCCTACAGGATCTGTGGTACTCTCTAAATTAAAACGTTTATCGGGAATGGTTAACAACAATGCTCCTTTTCTAACCGGGATACCATTATTCTGACGTAAAATACCCGAAATTTCGATACCCTGTTCTGGTAAGAAATCGATTTTAGGCAGCCTATTGGCAATAATATCGGTGTATTTAAAGGTGCGGTATCCCTGTGTAAGCAGGAGTACATCTAAATCTGCATTTTTCTTTGCATCAGGGGTATTAAAGTAATAATTGGCTTTTTCAATATAACCTTTAACATCGCTGCTCAATAAGAGGCCGGTTAATATGGTACTTGTTGCATCTTCGCTTGAAGGAACTTTTGTTTCATCTACAACAGCAACCGAAAAGCTGCCTTCTACAGGTGCGCCGTCTTTTTTAGCGGCTACATTTATTTTAACTTTTTTCTTAATGCCGTAAGTAGTTGCTGCAGTGGTTAAAGTTACTGTCATGGTATTTTTGTGCTGTACAAATGCCAATCTTTCGCTTAAGGGCTTGCCAGATTCGTTAAACAAAGTAAACTGGGCAATTCCGTTAGGAAATTTAGATTTAAGCACTGTGGTATTGTATTCTTTGTTCGATAATGCAGTTTGTGCACCATAGCAGATAACGCCTTTGCTCTGCGCTATTAAATAGAACTTTTTACCCTGGTTTTCTGCAAAGAAAGCATCGTTAGCGGCAATTTTGATGGCTACCTGATCTGCATTGCTGTTATCGATGTTTATGGTTATGCCATTTGCGGCCACTGCAGGTAGGTTGTAATTTTGAGTGGTTCCATCGGCATAGGTAACTGTTGCTTTGTAGGTTTTTCCGGTTTCAGCAAGCAGGTTAAAGCTACCCATTCCCAAATGCTGGGCTGTAAAAGTAGCTACAGTTTTACCATCATTATCGGTAACGGTACCTTTTGAGGCAATGCCCAAACCATCGCTCTTGATGGCTTTAAAAGCTACTTTGTTGGTTAAACCGGCAATTATGCTTCCGCCTTCGGGGAAGAACTGAAAATCTTTACTTACAATGGCATTTTTAAGCTGGAAAGAGCTGCTGGCAACATCTTTATCGGTGGTGTTGATGCTGGTAATCAATTCGCCCTTCTGCAGTTGATATTCGGCCTTTTGCGCATTGCTCATGGCAATGGTTAAATAACCGTTGGCATCTGTGGTACCGCGGCCTTTGGCAATTACCGTAAAGCTGGTAACCACCTGCCAGGATACGTTTTTATTGGCATAAGGTTTATTGTTGGCATCTTTAAACTGCACCCTGGCATCAATTTTCTCCAGCTTATCGGTAGAGGTGTTTTTATAGGTGATGTGTGTTTTTACTTCCTTGTCTATCGCTTCGCCAACATAAAAGGTTTTGTTAAAATAGGCAGGGTCTTCGCTGTTTAGCATCCAAAGGGTATAAGCCCTGATATGGTAATTGCCCTGTTTGTAGTTCACCTGATCTAATGGGAAACTGCCATATGCAAAACCACCGGTAATGGGCAGTTTTAAGGTCTGGATAAGCGAATCTTTTTGGTTGATCACATCCACATAAATAATTTTACTGATGCCCGATAAGAAATTCTGGTTTTCGGTAACATAAGCCTTAAACCAAACGGTATCGGCAACGGCATAATACGGTTTATCAAAATGAAGGTAAATTTTTTCAGCAGGGTAATCAGTTAAAACCTTATTGGTTTTGGTAATGATGGTGTTTATCCCTATGGTGTCGGTTTGTGCCGAAGAGGAAAAACTTAGTGCTGATAAAAGTAAAAGTATGATAAACGGTAATCTAAAAATCTTCATGAACTGGATGTTAAATGCTAATCCCGTAAATATATCCAATTATAAATAGAGCACATAAAATGTGAAGCTGTTTAACATTTTTTTACAAAAGATTTCTAAGAACACGTCGTCCTGATCTTGTTTCAGGATCTAATATGTGAGTACTTTTTAAAGGTTAAATTATTAATTGTTTAACAACCTGCGAATTCTAAAACTAGCTAATTTGGTTGATGGATTGATCGTCCACCTCGTATCGTCCTCCTGAACTTGTTTCAGGATCTAATATGTGAATACTTTTTAAAGGTTAAATTATTAATTGTTTAACTGCCTGCGAATTCTAAAACTAGCTAATTTGGTTGATGGATTGATCGTTTATGGTTAATAGCTTCGATTGTCGGTCGCATAGTTAGACTTTTGGCTGAGCGCTAAAGACTGTCGACTTAAGACTAATAGTTGCTAAACGCTTAGCCTCAAGATTGTTTAAAACATCTATAAAACAAAACAGGCCACTATATAGCGGCCTGTTTTAAATTATGATGTGTTTGCCAATTATTTAAACTCGATCAGGAATTCCTCTTTAGGTGCACGCACTTTTTTAAGGTTAACCAACCAATCGCCAGCCTCATCCCTGTTTCCCAATGGCAACAAGGTTACGCTTTTTAAACCTTTTTTATCTAAACCCAAAAGTTCGTCTAAAGCAGGACCATTAAAACCTTCCATTGGTGTAGCATCAACTTTTAACAAAGCTGCTTCTGCAATCGCAATACCAAAACCGATGTATGCCTGACGGGCAGCGTGGTTAAAGTTTTCTTCGGCAGTTCTAGATAAGATCATGCCTTTAAGCTGTGCTTTGTATGCATCGGTTCCATCAAGGGGTAAACCGCGTTCCGTGTTCATTCTGTTAAAAACAGCGTCGATACCCTCTTCGGTATAGTTTTCGTTCGCTGCGAAAATCAATAAATGAGAAGAATCGATCACCTGCGATTGGTTGTAAGCAATCGGTGCAATTTTCTCTTTTAATTCTTGATTGGTAACTACAATCACTTTAAAGGGTTGCAAACCTGATGAAGTTGGTGCCAAGTGCGCTGCAGCAATAATTTTATCAACTTTTTCTTGTTCAACCGGCTGACCGTTCATTTTTTTAACGGCATAACGCCAGTTTAGGGCATCTATTAAACTCATATCTTTTGATTATTTTTTTAAATTTTATGAAGCAAATATGCAGATAAGCCGCAAGCCTTATGTTGATGTATGGTAAGAAAAAATATTTATGGAGAATTTTGTGGGCTGTTGATATCATTGATGATAGAATGCGTGAGTTTTGAATAAGAGAATAAGCGTGGAAGCACCCAATCATTCACTCATTCAATCAATAATTCTATCATTAGAAGAGAGATCTTTTTATTGTTAAAATTAGTAAATGAACAGCTTATGGTTCTTGGCTGCTTTGGTCCCGCTTTCCATTACAAATCCTCGCTGCGCTGTGGGTTTTCATTTCAATCGGGTTTAGAAACAGCGGGTTGTGCGCCTGCAACCCCACAAATGAGTAAGCATACGACCAACCCATCTTTTTTTTAGGCAGATATTTTTAGGCAGTTGGTTTAGTCCAATTATTTGGCATAAGTTCTTTAAGCTTATTTGCTTTGTGTGATGGTATTCTTTCAAGGATATCT
>Ga0308165_1001705_pt1 | contig 29462 bp, 30 predicted proteins | sample PhyWR2_FD_201032 | JGI IMG/M metagenome (GOLD analysis project Ga0308165, IMG submission 201032) | Phyllosphere microbial communities from UC Gill Tract Community Farm, Albany, California, United States - DLSLW.R2 | ecosystem: Host-associated > Plants > Phyllosphere > Unclassified | place: USA... | reverse complement strand
CGCGGTGCTTATCGCCAGTATCAATATTTTCGGTGGTTTCACCGTGACTCAGCGCATGCTGAAAATGTTTCGTAAAGGCTAAGGGGTAGCATATGTCTGGAGGATTAGTTACAGCTGCATACATTGTCGCTGCGATCCTGTTTATTTGCAGTCTGGCGGGACTTTCCAAACACGAAACGTCACAACGGGGGAACCACTTTGGTATCGCCGGGATGGCGATCGCGCTGATTGCGACGATCTTCGGGCCGGATACCGGCAACGTGGCATGGATCCTGGTGGCAATGATCATCGGTGGTGCGATTGGTATTCGTCTGGCAAAACGCGTCGAAATGACCGAGATGCCTGAGCTGGTGGCGATTCTACACAGCTTTGTCGGTCTGGCGGCGGTGCTGGTCGGCTTTAACAGCTACCTGTATCACGAACCGGGCATGGAACCGATTCTGGTCAATATTCATCTAACCGAAGTGTTCCTTGGGATCTTCATCGGTGCGGTGACATTCACCGGTTCTATCGTTGCGTTTGGTAAACTGCGCGGCAAGATCTCGTCTAAGCCGCTGATGTTGCCAAACCGTCACAAAATGAACCTCGCGGCGCTGGTGGTTTCTTTCCTGCTGCTGGTAACGTTTGTGCGTACCGAAAGCGTAGGCATGCAGGTTCTGGCGCTGCTGGTGATGACCATTATTGCGCTGGCATTTGGCTGGCATCTGGTGGCGTCTATCGGCGGTGCGGATATGCCGGTGGTGGTGTCGATGCTGAACTCCTACTCCGGTTGGGCGGCAGCGGCGGCGGGCTTTATGCTGAGCAACGACCTGCTGATCGTCACCGGTGCGCTGGTGGGTTCTTCGGGTGCGATCCTGTCTTACATCATGTGTAAAGCAATGAACCGCTCTTTCTTCAGTGTGATTGCGGGTGGATTCGGTACCGATGGTGCTACTTCCACAGGTGAAGAAGAAGTCGGTGAGCACCGTGAAATCAACGCTGAAGACACGGCTGACATGCTGAAAAACTCGCACACGGTGATCATCACGCCAGGCTATGGCATGGCGGTAGCGCAGGCGCAGTATCCGGTGGCAGAAATCACTGAGAGACTGCGTGCGCGCGGCATCAAGGTGCGCTTTGGTATTCACCCTGTTGCTGGACGTCTGCCGGGTCATATGAACGTTCTGCTGGCAGAAGCGAAAGTGCCGTACGATATCGTGCTGGAGATGGATGAAATCAATGATGATTTCACCGATACCGATACGGTGCTGGTGATCGGCGCGAACGACACGGTTAACCCTGCCGCGCAGGACGATCCGGGTAGCCCAATTGCCGGTATGCCAGTTCTGGAAGTGTGGAAGGCGCAGAACGTTATCGTCTTCAAGCGTTCGATGAACACCGGCTATGCCGGCGTACAGAACCCGCTGTTCTTCAAGGAGAACACCCACATGCTGTTTGGCGATGCAAAAGCCAGTGTGGATGCGATTCTGAAAGCGCTGTAAGGCGTGAGATGTGAAAAAGCCGCCAGAAATGGCGGCTTTTTTTATGGCTGAAAGACAACGTTTAGTCGTCTTCTTCGTCGTCCAGTTCAACCGGTGTTTGATACTGATCCGGTTTAATCACCAGCAGATCGCAGCGCAAATGGTCGATGACTTGCTCAGCCGTATTGCCCAGGAACGCGGCAGAAATACCGGTTCGCCCGACCGTACCCAGCACCACAATCCCCGCCTGCAAATGCTCTGATAAATCAGGAATCACCTCTTCAGGCAACCCTTTTTCGACGTGAGTCATTTTCTCGTCGATACCAAATTTCTGGCGTAACGCTTTCATTGCCAGCAGATGCTGACCGCGAATCGCATCGTTATAAACGCTTGGATCAAATTCAGGCAGTTCGATAGCGATATTTATCGGTGTGACCGGATAGGCTCCGATTAAATGCACTTCGGTGTGATTGACCTGCTCGGCGAGATGAATCGTCTCTTTCACCAGTTTTTCGTTCAGCGAATTATGATAATCCTCTTCGCTGGCGAGATTCACGGCCACCAGCGCTTTACCGCCTTCTGGCCATGGCTGGTCTTTGACCATCCACACCGGGCATGGGCATTTACGCAGCAAGTGCCAGTCGGTCGGGGTGAAAATCACCGACTCGAGCTTGTCGTGCTGATGCGCCATTTTGAGCAGCAGGTCGTGTTTCTCAGCAATCACCTCCTGGATGATGGCCTCGAAGGGACGGTTATGCCACACCACTTTGATATCAATGGGAATGCCCGCATCGATGTAGAATTTTGCCTGCTCGCGGATCCACGCGGTACGCTGGCTGATCACTCCCTGACGCATAGCGGTGCGTTCGTCAGGCGACAGAAGGGTGGTCATTTCGTATGAGAAGTCATAGATGGGCAAAAACGCTTTGATTTTGCCACCAATCCGTTGATGTAAATAGACAGCTCGACGTAACGCGGGTTGATCGTCCTGATTAGGATCGATGGCCACCAGCATGTTTTGATACTTTGCCATACAGGTCTCCTTACTACTGTCACCACAGTCTGTAATTAAAAGAGTAACCTATATATCTTGAATGAAACAGGGGAGAAGTTTTTGCCAGATCAATAAATCATGAAAATTTATTGATTAGCGCTTTTGTTTGTTGAGCCGAAACAGTGTGCCCAGGATTAGCCCATAACAGGGATAAGCCTCTAAGAATGTGACGGTCAATGGGAGGGGCGGAGTTGTCTGCCAGTGGAACATGCGCCTGGCGGTGCTACCCTTTCTGAGGGCATAACGGAGCAACGCAATGAAGAACAAAGGTGAACAGACGGGATTGGTGGGGTTAGCGGTTGGTGCGGCAGTGATTAGCCTGGTCTCCGCTCAGAAACCCATCAACCGGGACAGTATTGTTGGCGAACTGGTCAGGCTTGGAAGGCAGAAGGGTGATGGTGTAGAAGATGAGGTTTTTGTGCAGGCGGCAAATCTTGTGCGCAAAGGCGTGTAAACCCAGCGCAGTGACCAGGTTAACGTCTTGATGATTATTCAACAAGAAGAACAGCGACTTCTCATACCGGGACAATGACGCGTGAAACTGTATTGACCCGGCAAAAGAAAAGAGAGGCTTATGCGACGTTGCGTGAGTGGCCCGCGAGAACCGCCAGCGCTTCACCGTTTTCGATGGTGATGTATTTACCTTTTACCGCCAGCATGCCGCTTTTCTGGAAACGACCCAGCAGACGGCTGATCGTTTCAACGGTCAGGCCCAGGTAGTTACCGATATCACCGCGCGTCATGGTCAGACGGAATTCGCGAGGAGAGAAACCCCGTTCCGCGAAACGGCGCGACAGGTTATAGATAAAGGCGGCCAGACGCTCTTCTGCATTCTTTTTAGAAAGCAGCAGGATCATGTCCTGATCGCCTTTGATCTCACCGCTCATCAGACGCATCATCTGCTGACGCAGGTTCGGCATTTTGCCTGACAGGTCATCCAGCGTTTCGAATGGGATTTCGCACACCATTGAGGTTTCGAGCGCCTGAGCAAAACTCGGGTGATGGGCTGTCCCGATAGCGTCAAAGCCGACCAAATCGCCCGCAAGATGGAAGCCAGTGATCTGCTCGTCGCCTTGCTCAGTAATGGTATAGCTCTTGATGGTGCCAGAACGGATAGCATAGAGCGATTTCAGTTCGTCTCCCGCTTTGAACAGCGTCTGTCCCTTCTGAATAGGCTTCTTGCGCTCGATGATATTATCAAGCTGATCAAGTTCATGCTCATTCAGGGTAAACGGGATACAGAGCTGGCTAATGCTGCAATCCTGACAATGGATAGCACAACCGCCAGACTGAATGCGTCGTATAATTCGCTTTTCCGGGATCATAGGTCTGCTCAAGCTTTAATTGATATTGGTCAATTTTAACATCTTTTTTGTGGAGACGTAAGCCTGGTAAACCATCAATAAAGACAAGTGGCGACATCGTGTCGCCATCTTCTTGAAATTCCACAGATTGACTGTGGGATTCGACGCTAACTGGAAGAAAATTAAGCACTAAAAGAAGGGTTCTACAGCAGAAAATACCCTTCATGCCGCAGCAGCCACTCTTTTCGATGCACGCCACCGGCGTAACCCGTCATCGTTCCGTTGCGACCAATCACCCGATGGCAGGGAACGACAATACTGACCGGATTGGAGCCATTTGCCGCACCCACCGCGCGAGCCGCGCCTGCACGCCCGAGCTGTTCTGCAAGCTGACCGTAATGCATCACCTGTCCGCAGGGAATGGTACGTAGCGCTTGCCACACCTCGCGCTGGAAAGGTGTGCCCGCCGTTGCGGTGGGAAGGGTGTCGATAATGCTGAGATCGCCTTCAAAGTAGCTTGCCAGTTTGTCGCTCAAACCGCCTGGATTGGTGGCGCTGACGCGTTCGTAACCGGTGCGGTAATGAATGTTCAGCAATTCAACCATTCGATCGCTGTATTCTTCCCACTCCACCGCGCGCAGGTTGAACTGCTCGTCGGCGATCACCCACAGAGGGCCAAGCGGCGTGGCAATTTTATCTTCGACTAATCTCAGCATCCCTTGTCCCTTAATTCAGCCGTGGGTAAATCCCCGGTCCAATTGGCAGTCCGACAAGATACCACGCCACTAACATCACCATCCATACCCCTAAAAAGATAAGCGGATACGGCAAGACCAGCGAATAGTAGGTACTCTATTTTTTATCGGATTTATAGCGCAGGGAAACTCATATAGACAGGATGGCGGAGCCGCAGGCGATACTTACATTTAGCAAAGAATTACGGCAGGGCGAACTTGATTTTACGATAAATACCTATTATCAGGGGCCATTCGATCACGAGTTTAACTTTGAAAAATTGTTTGAAAAACCCTTTGCGATATTTTTCCGGGAAGGGCATGCGGCAGTGGGCGCTAAATCCATCAACGATCTTCTGCATTATAACTGGACGATGCCAACGCCTCGTGGACGTTATTATAAGCCGCTGGAGGATGTGTTTAAATATCGCTCACAAATACCGCGAATTGATGTTATTTGCGAAAATTTCTCATCGTGTAGCAGCCTTGTTGGCAAAGTGATTTTCTGAGTATTTTACCGCAAGAATTGGGCTGTGATCCGCGGCTGGCGCACCATCTGGTCATGTTGCCTATCGAAGGGGATTTTCCTAAAGCCGCTTATTATTTAATTCAGAGGCGTGATACTCGGCAAACGCCGTTGACATCCGCACTCATTACGCCATTCAGAAGACATGCTCGCGGAATATTAACCGGTGACGATCAATAAAAAAATAGAGCCTGCCGACATCGGACAGACCCTACAGTACACACAGCAGTTCATCCTATTGCAAACCCCGCTTCATTATTCCGTTCTGCAGGTTTATTTAGTTATAACAGATTTAACTTAAAAATAAAGTGATGGCACCACAGATTTCACATATTTTTAACTTAAAAAATTAAGTTAATTAACAGTTAAATTGTGGTTAAGGTTCATTTAATTGTTCATATTAGCGACGTTAATTCTTTTCATAAGGTTATTATTTTTTATTGTGTCGCAAAGGCTCCCGTTTAAGCACGGGTTTACCGTTGAGACACCCGCCCGGCGAGGGTATAGTACCCCTTCAGATGTAGCCGGAGAATTTCCATGAAACCTGACGACACATCACTTTTTCTTGACGCCATGGAAGATGTCCAGCCTTTAAAACGCGCCGCCGATATCACCTGGCAGCCGAATCGTCATCCGCGAACTCGCCAGATTATCGACACCACTCAGCTTGATAACTTTTTGACATTGGGTTTCCTCGATGTTTTGCCTCTCGCCGAACCGCTGGCGTTTCAACGCGAAGGCGTTCAGCAGGGCGTTATCGATAAATTGCGTCACGGTAAATATCCCCGCCAGGCCAGCCTGAATGTTTTGCGCCAGCCGGTCGAGCAGTGTCGCCAGATGCTGTTTAGCTTTATTCAGCAGGCTCATCACGATGGTTTGCGCAACCTGATCATCATTCATGGCAAGGCCCGCGAAGAGAAATCGCATCCCAATATTGTGCGCAGTTATCTGGCGCGCTGGTTAACGGAATTTGATGAAGTGCAGGCCTTCTGCGTGGCGTTGCCACATCACGGCGGCGACGGGGCATGTTATGTGGCGCTGCAAAAATCGGACGCGGCCAGGCTGGAAAACGGGGAACGACACGCGAAACGCAGTCGTTAAACACGCTTTCTATCGTTGCCTGGACGAAATTGCGGGCAATTATGTGCCCGCATTTCAGTCGCTCACTCTCAGAATGTTTCCCAGTTTCCGTCTGAGGCTGACGCCGCAGCAGGACGCAATACCTGTGGCGTTTTCAGATTCGTTGGTCTCGGCGCGCTGTTTTGCATTTGCGCATTCAAACGGAATGCAGCAACGGCCTGGCGCAACTGCTCGGCCTGATCTTCCAGTGCCGCCGCCGCCGTGGCGGATTCCTGCACCAGCGCGGCGTTCTGCTGCGTTACGCTGTCCATCTGAGAAACGGCCAGGCTGACCTGCTCAATCCCACGGCTCTGTTCATCGGACGCCGACGCGATTTCGCCCATGATATCGGTCACGCGCGTTACGGCCGCAACAATCTCTTTCATGGTTTTGCCTGCTTCGCTGACCTGTCCGGAGCCGGTATTCACGCGGCTGACGGAGTTTTCGATCAGCGCTTTAATCTCTTTCGCGGCCTGTGCGCTGCGGCTTGCCAGGGTGCGGACTTCACCGGCAACGACGGCAAATCCACGGCCTTGCTCACCTGCACGGGCGGCTTCCACGGCGGCGTTCAGTGCCAGAATATTGGTCTGGAAAGCGATGCTGTCGATAACGCTGGTGATGTGGGCAATTTGCTGCGAACTGTCGGCAATCTCGGTCATGGTACGAATGACGTTATCGACCACCAGTCCACCGCGATCGGCGGTTTCGGAGGCATTTTTTGCCAGCAGGGTAGCCTGGCGGGCGTTGTCGGAGTTCTGTTTGACCGTGGCGGTCAGTTCTTCCATGCTCGCGGCCGTTTCTTCCAGCGAAGAGGCCTGCTGCTCGGTACGGGCAGACAGATCGTTACTGCCCGTCGCGATTTCGCCCGCGCCGGTGTAAATCGAGTCGGTACTGCCACGTACTGCGCTGACGGTCGTCACCAGCGATTGCTGCATTTCGTGCAGACCTGCTGCCAACTGACCCATTTCATTGCGACTGTCGATAGAGATGGTGTGAGTCAGATCGCCGCTAGCGATCGTGCGGATATGATTCATCACGCTACGCAATGGCTTCAGCAGCAGACGTTGTAATCCCATCCAGAACACAATCAGTACGCCGATGACCACCAGGAAAATGGTGCCCAGCGTCCACTGCATACTGGTAAAGCTGTTCTGGTTTTCCAGAGCGGCTGCTTTCAGCAGAGTATTGTTTTCTGCACGCCAGCGCGTGTAGACGGTTTCCATGTTGTCCTGCGCCGCTTGCGCGTCCAGATCGCCGTACGCCTGATAGTTATCCGCACTCAGATATTGAATCGACAGTCGCATCACTTCGTGCATCTCGGTGTATGCTTTCTGCATCTCGGCGGTGAGTTCCTGGCTTTGTCCGTTCACAGGAGGCATCTCATGCCATGTGCTGTAGTACGCTTCCGCTTTGCCCAGAGACGTACTGGCGTTACCGAGCAGCTTGTTGATCGCCGCCAGAGAAGCGGGATCGCGCTGATTTTTAAGGTAACGGATCGCCACGCGGGTGACGGTTACGCGCGTTTTAACCAGTGTATTTACGCTATCGCTCAGGCTTTCCTGCTGCGCGTTGAGATGTCCTGAATTTTGAAAATTTTGACGATCATTGCTGACTGCGGAGTAGAACAAGCCACCCGTGACGACCTGCAGTAGGCAGAAAAGCGTGAGTGCAAAAATGATCCCGGTAATTACGTGCAGATTTTTCAGCATAAAAAAGACGCCCGATTGTTGTGCAGAAGTTGCATCATTACTATCGACGTAGTAACTCTAAACTTTAACTTAACAGTTGCTAAACTAATTGTTACTTCGTCTAACTTATTGTTCCCCTGAATACTATTCATCAAATTATTTTTTTTTCAGTTTGTCGAACAGGAATACAAATATGATCAATATCGAGAAAAGTGGCACTTTCACGTTAGGCTCACGCAGTGTGAAACGACTGGGTTACGGCGCGATGCAGCTCGCTGGTCCTGGCGTGTTTGGTCCGCCTAAAAACCGAGTTGCGGCGCTGGATGTCCTGCGAGAGGCGGTGGCGGCGGGGGTGAATCATATTGATACCAGTGATTTTTACGGCCCTCACATCACCAACCAACTGATACGTGAAGCGTTACATCCGTATCAGGACGACCTGACGATTGTGACCAAAATCGGTGCCCGGCGTGGGGACGACGCGTCGTGGCTGCCTGCCTTTTCAGCTCAGGAACTGACTCAGGCGGTGCATGATAATTTGCGAAATTTACAGCGGGATACGCTGGATGTCGTGAATTTACGCATCATGTTCAGTGCTCACGGTCCTGCTGAAGGATCGATCGCAGAGCCGTTGGCCACGCTGGTTGAATTGCAGCGTCAGGGGCTGGTGCGACATATTGGTTTGAGCAATGTAACGGCTGCGCAAGTCGCCGAAGCGCAGAGCATCGCCTCGATAGTTTGCGTGCAAAACCTTTACAACATTGTTAACCGGGGTGACGACGCGCTGATCGATTCTCTGGCGGAGCAGGGCATTGCATATGTGCCATTTTTCCCGCTTGGCGGGTTTACGCCATTGCAGTCGACCGGCCTACAGACTGCGGCAGATTCATTAAAGGCGACTCCGATGCAGGTCGCGCTGGCATGGCTGTTGAAACGCTCGCCTAATATTCTGCTTATTCCTGGCACCTCGTCGGTTGCGCATCTGCATGAAAACCTGGCCGCCGCTGAGCTTGTATTACCCGACGAAGCGATGGCGGCGCTCAATGCACTCGCATCATCTGTCGACGGAAAAAATTCTCCGCATTAAGCGGTTTAGATCCCAATTGATCTAATGGAGTGTTCCTTGTGGTTTCAGGAACGCTGATGAAATCGATGTAAGTAATAAAGGCTCCTGCGGGAGCCTTTTTGTTACTGACGTTTCAAATAACCGTTACCTGATGGGCTTTGCCATTCGCCATTGCCGTCAGGTTTGAGAGTGATACTGCGAGTTTTGAACACCACATATAACGTGCCTTTATCAGTAATGAATGGAACATTACTGGCTTCAATCGGGTTGCCATCAAACAGATAACCTTTTTCCTGCACCACCAGTTCTGGCAAGCGTTGACCGTTAGCGTTGAACATCTGCCACGTTCCGAGGAACGGGGTGACATCTGCCTGATCCTGCGGGTGTGCAGCCTGATTCTGAGCTTTAGTTTTATTGATGTCGCACGTCCCATCAAGTTCGGTCAGTTGAGTACATCCAGAACGTTCCAGTTTCGCGCGGTATTTTGCATCAATGGCGTGTGCTGGCGCGGCGATGATGGCTGCCAGGCTCATGAGTGTGATGAGTGTTTTTTTCATATTGCCTCTCTCATTTTTTCTCATCGCAATAGCGACGAGGAGTGTCATACAAGTTTATGCACATCACTTTGCTTCTTCCAAATCCCCCTCATTGAAGGGGATCGTTTGGACTCAACATGAGAGCAAAATTACCACTCGTAAGCGGCACCCATGCCGGCCACGAAATCGTTTTCAGTGGTCGCAGAAACGGTCAATTTGGTGACAACTTGCTGACCAATACGCGCTGATGCGCCTACTGCCAGGCCTTGTTCGCCGTCATAGGTGCCGGCACCGGCTCCCATCGAGAAGGTCGCACCCTGCGAAACCTGCGGAATATTCGCCATGGCGGCGACTCCCGCGATGCCTGCGGAAGCGTGTTGACGGTTATTATCAACGGTATCTTTCAGATCGTTGAATTTGCTGCCGTAACCGCGATCCGCTTCCAGATCCTGAATACGGCTTTCATGGTTTTGCAGTTTGGCGGAGTTGGCTGCTACATGTTTATTTGTTGCGTCCAGTGCCTGACGGTTTTTTTCAGTATTTGCGTAAGCAGCATCAGCACGTGATTGAGCATATGCGCCTGTATCCTGGGCTTGTTGAACGCCGGTCTGGAGTACCTGAAAATCCGCTTTTTCCTGCGTCGAATTAGTCTGGATAGCGGCTCGGTTATTGGAGATTGTTTGTTCGTCCGCTTTTAAATCAATGGCATTGGCCTTGCCTGCAAGAGCCTGATCCTGGCGGCGCTGATCGGCGGTAAAGACCGTCTCGTCAACTTTTCCTGCGAGGGTAGTCGTGTTGGTTTGAATATTCGCGGTGTTGTTGGCGATAGACGTTTTGTTGGCCTGAATGGAAGTCTCCTGGTCACCGTTTGTCTTTTTCAGGTCGCTGAATGTGGTATCAATGACCTGTTTATCCTGATCGTAATCGGTCTGATCGACTTTTCCATTCAGCGCATTCGTATTCGCGACGATGGCAGTATGGTTGGTCATTATGTCCTGATGATTAATGCCAACGGCGATCCCGACGTCAGAGATGTGCTGGTCTACCGCTGCCCGATCTTGCGCATATTTATTTGCATCGACCTTGCTGTTAATGGCGGTGTTCTGAAGATCTTGCTCCTGCTGGTAAGTGGTGTGATCCACTTTGGTCGTTATGTCAGCCTGGTTTGTCTCTACGTTAGAGACGATGGCATTGAGGTCGTAGATATAATTTTGCGTAAAGCCCACGCGAAACTGGGAATCATCCGTCCCGTCGTACAAATTAAACGTACCTGTAACACCCTGAGGGCTTTGTGTTGATGGCACAAAACTACCCGCTGGCTCTGGATTCATCATCGGAGTAAATGGTGCAGCGATAGTGCATGTGGACGTCATCGCCGTCAGAATGACCCCAGAAAGTATCGTCTTTTTCATGTGAAAACCTGTATCATTAACGTGTAAAGGTGCTAACCCGGTTCGTTTGGTCGCGGATGGGTTAACGTTTTTATTCAGCCGCCGGCTCTGTCTGGCGGCTTTTTCTATGAAGCTCTAAGGCTTCTGCAATAATTTCCTGCTTGCTCTGTCGCGTCTCAAACGCGGTCTCTCTCACGTATTCGACGAGACTAGATTCAATCCTTGCGCTTAACATTTTCAGGTCTGCATCCTTTGCAGTACCCCGGGGGACTCTTTTGTCCGGATAATCACGGGATGGCATAAGAACATTCTCCAAACGGTGTCTTGTTAATTCGTGCTGTGAAATATGAGAGTGCAAAGAAAACAAGTCAACTTTGGCTAAAATGTTGAATATCTGTTTGTTTCTCGTTAAATAAGCGCACCGTTTTCGAGCGTTTCTTCGTGTGAAAGCGAGGGAGGTTAAATACGCAAAGGTGTACAAAGTGAGTGGGGATAATCATTTTGATTTGCATAGCGTGTAAACGATTTCACACTCGTATTGAACCGTGGTTTCACTATTCATAACGAATCTGTCGTATCTACAATGAATTACGATTTTTAAAACAGTATAAAAATACGTGTGAAACACAATAATTTATGCAGATGGATGAATTTTTATGCGTTTTATTGGCGATTTGAAGCACGACTGGATGCGCAGCGTTCTGCTCTTTTTATGTTTTATCCGTAACATTTATGCAAAAAAGCAGGGCTAAACTAATGGTAAAATAAGCACGAAATGTTCATTTAGTTTGATTTTTGTCAGTTTTAAAGTGATTTCAAAATTTATCTGAAGTGATTTAAATGTATGCATTTGGCGTTTATTGAAGTGTTGGTTAAGTAATTAACTAGTGATTCATCGGCTATCGTTGTTTGCATCCAGCAGGCCCGCTTTCGGCCATGTTGTATGCTGCGTGAGCTGTCATGGATGAAAGTCATCGGCAGTGCTTTAGAAAAAAAGCGAAGATGAGAATGCAAATCACACTGGTGAAGTGTTCTGCTTTACACAGAGAGTGAATCCAGGGTGGTGACACTTTCAGATTCTCAGAGCATGTTAATGGTTTATCTTTTTTAGAGTGAAATACGATTTACAAAATGTTTGTTTTTTATTTTATAAGTGAATAAATCTGTTCTCAATAGTGATCGTGAAGTGCTGATGGTTAATTATCCATTTATTTTCTTGTGTTATCATTACCCGGATAGAACTTTCGGGAAGTGACTTACATGCATCACATTTTCTTAGAATTTACCGAGCTTGAGCCTGGCGTAAAGTCAGTAGAAGACCTGAAATATGTCATCCGTGATGATGAGCATACCGCCTTCGTCATGAGCGCTGTTGTCGCGCGCTTTATCAAAGATGCACTTATCATGAACCAGACGATTACCAGCCTCAAAAATTGCCGTTTCGCCTTTGAAGGCGGCGCAGAATTTGTTGAGTTCGACAGTAAAGGGAAGTCTAAATCTTTTACTGAACGGCCAGACTGGTTTATCACTCCGGGAGCGTTCGCCCGTTCCCAGTGGCTGGTTAACCATGAACTTCATGACCTGGCAACACCGCAATTTATCTCAACCTTTATCGAGATGTTCCCTGATGTGAAAAAGCGTCGGGAGCACTGCAATATCCTGTTTAACCTGCAACTGGATGAGGTTAATTCGCGGAGTAAAACGCTCTTAACGACGGCCAAACCGGGCAATAAAAAGCGGAATACCACCAAGCCCAAGATCGTGGACCTGGGCTCATATGAACTGTTTAGTCAATTTTTTGAGAGGCTTAAAATCGCCGTTGAAGCCGATATCTTCCCGACCGTGCAGGTTTTAACCGGTATTGAGGATGTTGCAAAAGTCCCTACCACGCTCAAGAATGCCGCACGCACGTGGTTTAAAGCGATCTCTTCTGAGCTGCCGCCGAACAGTAAACGAGTGGGGGCCGGGAATTCGGCGCTGTTTTGCGCGCCAGTGCGCCAGCAAATCCAGCAAATTGAATCCTACGGTGTCGAGCGCTATTACCATTATCTGGCCAAAACGATCGCTGAGACGGGTGAGCAATTCATCACTGATTTTAACGTGAAATTCCCCGCCTGATGCAGCAAAGCGGGTGACGCCGCCAGGGGAGGGCGTCACCGTTGCTGTGATTCAGGATTGATGATGCACGCGCCAGACAGCGTCAGGTGGTGGGTTCAACGCTGTTCATGAAAATAAACGTCGCTTTCTTGCGCTCGTACTGATTTATCAGCGGCACAAGGCGTCTGAAGTGTTCACTCGCGCAATGCGCATCCAGTGCTGCGCGGTCAGGCCACTCTTCAACGAAAATGAAATGTCCGGCATCGTTCTCGTCCACATACAAATCATACGCGATACACAGCGGTTCTCGCCTCGTGGCCTCGACCAGTTCACGATAAAGCGGAAGAACAATCTCAACGGCTTCCGGCTGCATAAAATCTTCGGCAATCACTTTTAGCATGTTAGCTCCTTTATCAGGTCCCTGTAGATTGGGCGGGATGGTGCTATTTTTAAAATCAGTGCAACTTCAAAGAGATCAATTTAACGAATTGTCATGGGCATGATCTGTTCGGTAAATTGCGGTACTGTATTTATATACAGTTACTGGCGAGTAAGCAATGATAAGTCGTTGTTTTTCGTTTTTTCTTGTAGCGCCGATAAAGCCCTCTCAGAGGCGGTAACCCAGGGTTTGAGCGCCTGCATCTGGGTAAGAATTTCAAGCCCTTCCTGCGTAAAATGCCCGGAGAGTGCCATCTCTTTACCCAGCTCATCCAGGCGCGCAGATTCTTTATATTCTGCATACTGCACGACGTCTTTTAACCCATTGAGCACCAGTCGGCGGGCAACATTTTCTGTCAGGCCTTTCTGTACAAACCAGCGCTGCAACCCTTCGGCGAGATAATAGAACCCACAGTTCATACCCATACTGACCGTAGCCAACTCAAATTCTGATTCGTCGGTAAATACCGTTAGCTCGCCTACTTGTGCAAACAGTTGCTGAACAGGATTGTCGGCAGCCGTCAGGATCACAGACGATTTATTCATTTCAGCGGCGAACGTAAGCATCAGTCTGACGCAGTCCGTATGCCCGAATAAATCACGCAGACGCTGAATAGAGGTGGCGTGTACAAGAGAAATCAGGGTTTGCGAGCCGTGCAACTGTACCTGAGGCGCAATTTCACGCAGAGAATCAGATTCCCCGCCGATAATAATGACATCAACTTCATCGACGATATTCTGGTAGCTATCCGGCGTCCAGCAGGGCAGATCTATTGACAGTTTTCTCGCACGCTCGTTGTCTCCGCAAAAAAGAAATACCTGCGAATCTGGAACCGCGCGAAACAGTCCCCGCACCAGTTTTTCCGTTAACGCATCCACATTCAGAATACCTATCCTTTTCATTCTTCCCCCGGTATCGGTTCTATTTCGGCCTGGCGACCGCGTCGTAACCCCCTAAAACATCAATTTCCCTGGTTGCGTTCAGATCGGTTTCATCGGTATTGCCGTAGCGACTATAATCCGGCGTCGAACTGAGAACTTGACCAGGAGGCGTCTCTACTGACTGATGCGCATGTGCTGCCGAGTGCCTGGGCGAGAACGAGATTCTGCGCCAGAGCGTCCGTAGGAGAACATTGATATCTCTTGAGGCAATTTTAAATTGTGACCACATTACCAAATGGTCACTCGTTGTCAATCGTGGCTCATTGAGCTAAGCTGAAAAAATGACTAAACAGACAAATGATCTTCTTACGCGGGGCCCTTCTGACCACAGCGTCCGTGACCAGGTGGTGGAGGCGGCCACCGCTCATTTCGGGCATTTTGGCTACGAAAAAACGACCGTTTCGGATTTGGCAAAAGCGATAGGTTTTTCCAAAGCGTATATTTATAAATTTTTCGATTCCAAGCAGGCTATTGGCGAAGTGATCTGCGCGAACAGATTGTCGCAAATCACGGAGATCGTTAGCAACGCGCTCGCAGATGTGCCGACGGCATCTGAAAAGCTGCGCCGTTTGTTGAGGACGTTAACGGAAGCCGGTACTGATTTGTTTTTTCACGATCGCATGCTGTATGACATTGCCGCCGTGGCTTCCCGGGATAACTGGCCTTCTGCAGTGGCGCATCAGGCGCGCCTTCGTCAACTGATACAGGACATCATTCAGGAAGGTCGTCAGGCCGGGGAGTTTGAACGAAAAACGCCGCTTGATGAGGCTTCCGAGGCCATTTATCTGATCATGCGTCCCTATATTTGCCCGTTACAACTGCAATATAACCTTGATACGGCACCTGCCGCCGCCGTGCTGCTGTCGTCATTGATACTGAGAAGTTTATCACCGTAGTTGTGACTATTGACATAATTGGTCACTTGAAAGAGTATGCGGATACTGTCCTGTTAAATCATGAAGGCATCCCATGCTCCTGCTCAAACCCGCCACCTTTGTTGTTTGCTTGTTGCCGCTTGCCCTCGTGGCCTGCGGTGATGCGTCCAGCACCGACGATCCCCGTAGTCAGCCTCCTCTGGTGAGGTCTGCGACCGTTGTGAGTGCTGTCGATTCTTCCCGTGCCTTCACCGGTGTAGTCGTCGCCCGGATTCAAAGCGACCTCGGTTTTAGGGTCCAGGGCAAAATCATTGACCGTCTGGTCGATACCGGCCAGACGGTCAAACGCGGTCAGCCATTGATGCGTGTGGATCCCGTTGACCTGGGCCTGCAGGCGCAGGCTCAGCAGCAGGCTGTAGCGGCTGCACGCGCCCGGGCAAAACAAGCGATTAATGACGAGGCGCGTTACCGGGGGCTGGTCTCTACAGGCGCTGTGTCGGCATCGGCCTACGATCAGATTAAGGCCGCCGCCAGTACGGCCAAAGCTGAACTGAGTGCGGCTCAGGCGCAGGCGAATGTGGCGCAAAACGCGACGGGCTACGCCGTGCTGCTGGCCGACGCCGACGGTGTGGTGATGGAGACGCTGGCGGAACCGGGTCAGGTTGTCAGTGCGGGGCAGGCGGTGGTTCGTCTGGCCAGAGCAGGGCAGCGTGAGGCTATCGTGCAGTTACCCGAGACGTTACGTCCGGCTTCCGGAAGCGAGGCCGAGGCCACCCTGTACGGCACGGGAAAGCAATCGTCTCCTGCCAAACTGCGCCTGCTTTCCGAAGCCGCCGATCCGGTGACGCGCACCTTTGAAGCGAGATACGTCCTTGAAGGGACGCTGGCAAGTGCACCGCTGGGATCGACCGTTACGCTCCATATTGCTGACGATCGCGCCGCCGACCCGGTGATGCAGGTACCTTTAGCTGCCCTCTATGACCCAGGAAAAGGGCCGGGCGTCTGGCGCATTTCGGGCAAGCCAGCCAAAGTGTCATGGCAATCCGTTCAGGTGCTGGGATTGGGTGACGATGCTGCCAGAATAACCGGTAGCCTCAAACCCGGTGAGCAGGTGGTCGCTCTGGGGGCACACCTGTTGCATGACGGTGAGGCCGTTCGCATGGCGGCACAGCGCGGTGCCAGCATCGCCGGGAGTCAGCCATGAGTGGAGGGCGATTCAATCTTTCCGCGCTGGCCGTTCGTGAGCGCTCAATCACACTGTTTCTTATTATCCTGATCACCGTGGCCGGTATTCTGTCGTTTTTCGAATTGGGTCGGGCTGAAGATCCGCCTTTCACCGTCAAGCAGATGACGATTATTTCTGCCTGGCCTGGGGCCACCGCGCAGGAAATGCAGGATCAGGTGGCCGAACCGCTTGAAAAGCGTATGCAGGAGCTCAAGTGGTACGACCGCAGCGAGACTTACACGCGCCCCGGCCTGGCGTTTACCCTGCTGTCACTGAAGGACAGCACGCCGCCTTCGCAAGTGCAGGAAGAATTTTATCAGGCGCGTAAAAAGCTCGGTGATGAAACCAAAAACCTTCCTGCTGGCGTTATCGGCCCGATGGTCAATGATGAGTTCTCCGACGTGACCTTTGCGCTCTTTGCGTTGAAGGCGAAAGGGGAGCCGCAGCGGCGGTTGGTTCGCGATGCGGAATCTTTACGTCAGCGAATTTTGCATGTGCCGGGGGTCAAAAAGGTCAACATCATCGGTGAACAGGCTGAACGCATCTTTGTCTCGTTCTCGCATGACCGTCTGGCCACGCTCGGTATTTCGCCTCAGGATATTTTCTCCGCCCTTAATAGCCAGAACGTACTGACGCCCGCCGGTTCGATTGACACTCAAGGGCCTCAGGTCTTTATTCGCCTTGATGGTGCCTTTGACAAACTGGAGAAAATCCGCGAAACGCCCATTGTCGTACAGGGCAGAACGCTGCAGCTTTCCGACGTGGCAACCGTTGAACGGGGCTATGAAGATCCGGCGACCTTCCTGATCCGCAATCAGGGTGAACAGGCCCTGCTGCTGGGTATCGTGATGCGCGACGGCTGGAACGGTCTGGATTTGGGTCAGGCACTGGATGCGGAAACGGCCAACATCAATGAGAGCATGCCGCTGGGTATGACGTTTGCGAAGGTCACCGATCAATCCGTCAACATCAGCTCCTCCGTTGATGAATTCATGATCAAGTTCTTTGTCGCGCTGCTGGTGGTGATGGTGGTCTGTTTCGTCAGTATGGGATGGCGTGTGGGTGTCGTGGTCGCGGCTGCCGTGCCGTTAACGCTGGCGATTGTCTTCGTGGTGATGGAGGCTTCCGGTAAAAACTTTGACCGTATTACCCTGGGCTCTCTGATCCTGGCGCTGGGGTTGCTGGTCGATGACGCCATCATCGCTATCGAAATGATGGTGGTAAAGATGGAAGAGGGCTATGACCGCATCAAAGCGTCGGCCTATGCCTGGAGTCACACGGCCGCCCCGATGCTGGCCGGCACGCTGGTGACGGCCGTCGGTTTTATGCCCAACGGGTTTGCACAATCGACCGCCGGTGAATACACCAGCAACATGTTCTGGATAGTGGGTATCGCCCTGATTGCGTCCTGGGTTGTGGCGGTGGTGTTCACGCCTTATCTTGGCGTGAAAATGCTGCCCGACATCAAAAAGGTCGAGGGTGGACACGCGGCTATCTACAACACCCGTCATTACAACCGCTTTCGCCAGGTGCTCGCGCGCGTTATCGCCCGTAAGTGGTTGGTGGCGGGCACGGTGATTGCCGTCTTTACGGTCGCGATTCTCGGGATGGGGCTGGTGAAAAAACAATTTTTCCCGACCTCCGATCGCCCTGAAGTGCTTGTCGAAGTGCAAATGCCCTATGGAACGTCCATCGAGCAAACCAGTGCGGCAACCGAGAAGGTTGAAGCCTGGCTGAATAAGCAGAAAGAGACAAAAATCGTGACGTCTTATATCGGGCAAGGCTCACCCCGTTTCTTTCTGGCGATGGCCCCGGAACTGCCCGACCCGTCGTTTGCGAAAATCGTTGTACTGACCGACAACCCGGAAGCCCGAGAGGCGCTGAAGTTCCGTCTTCGTGAAGCCGTTGCCGACGGCCTGTCACCCGAGGCGCGCGTGCGCGTGACTCAGCTGGTGTTTGGTCCGTATTCCCCTTATCCCGTGGCTTACCGTGTTATGGGACCGGATGCGACGCAACTGCGCGACATTGCAGACAAGGTAGAAAAGGTGATGCAGTCCAGCCCGATGATGAGGACCGTCAATACGGACTGGGGGCCGCGGGTACCGGCGCTGCATTTCACGCTCAATCAGGACCGTCTTCAGGCGGTGGGGCTGACATCGAATGCGGTCGCGCAGCAGCTACAGTTCCTGCTGTCTGGTGTTCCGATAACGTCGGTGCGTGAAGATATTCGCTCGGTGCAGGTTATGGGGCGTGCGGCGGGGAATATTCGACTCGACCCAGAAAAAATAGCTGGCTTTACCCTCGTTGGGTCTTCCGGCCAGCGCATTCCGCTGTCTCAGATAGGGGAGGTTGAAGTGCAGATGGAAGATCCTATTCTGCGTCGTCGCGATCGCACCCCGACGATTACCGTGCGGGGAGACATTGCCGAAAATCTGCAGCCTCCGGATGTCTCAACAGCCATCATGAAGGCGTTGCAGCCTGTCATCGATACGCTTCCAGCTGGATACCGCATCGAGCAGGCGGGATCGATTGAAGAATCCGGGAAAGCCACCCAGGCAATGGCCCCGCTGTTTCCTATCATGATTGCCATGACGCTGTTGATTATTATCCTGCAGGTACGGTCGATGTCGGCGATGGTGATGGTATTCCTCACCGCGCCATTAGGGCTGATTGGGGTGGTGCCCACGCTGCTGCTGTTCAACCAGCCGTTTGGCATCAATGCGCTTGTGGGACTGATTGCGCTGTCGGGCATTCTGATGCGTAACACGCTGATTTTGATAGGGCAGATTCATCACAACGAGCAGGAAGGGATGGATCCGTTCCACGCGGTTGTAGAGGCGACGGTTCAGCGCGCGCGCCCTGTGTTGTTGACGGCGATGGCGGCTATTCTGGCGTTTATCCCGCTGACGCACTCGGTGTTCTGGGGCACGCTGGCTTATACCCTGATTGGCGGTACGTTTGGCGGCACTATCATTACGCTGGTGTTCCTGCCGGCAATGTACGCGATCTGGTTCAAAATTCGCCCCGATCAACCGACGCCTGAAGACGAGAAATCCACGGCATAGCAGTAACTCCAGAGTGGGCGTGATAACCACAGAGGGGATTCACGCCCTTTTAATATCGAATTGTTAGGTTATTCCGGACATTATTGTTCGCTGAGTGGACACCTGTCGCCTTGCCAGGCTAAATCGACCGATGAACGGGTGATATGCCGTTGTATATCTGATTGACGGCTGTGAGCGAGCAGCGGACGTTGATAGATCATCATTAACTGTTGTCGGCTCACGAGATAATTTATCGTTACTCAAACTCAGTTCTCGCCGAAGAGAGGCTGAATCGTCCATTTAGCATAATTGTTGTGGCAGAAAGAGATGCCTTTCTGCCACATATGGGGTTAGTTTACTTTTGGAAAGTCCACTACGGTGTCATTCACACGGTTGATCATATTCGTAAACAGAATCGCACTGACTGCACTGATGACTTCCACCACCTGCGGATCGCTAAAGCCTGCTGCCAGAAAACGACTGACGGATTCTTCTGGTAAGGTGTTGCGGGTCGTCACCAGCGTTTTTACAAATTTGACCAGTGCATCAATGTGCGGATCTTCCGGGAACTCTCCACGGCGTAATGCCTTAATTTGCTCAACGCTGTAACCTGCCATTTTCCCGGTCAACGTATGCGCCGCCAGACAGTAATCACAACCTGACACTTCACTGACCACAAGGTTAACGGCTTCAATTTCCTGTTTGCTCAGCTGACTTTTAGCCAGAGTGGCGTTGTGTTGCAATGCCTGACCCAGAATGTCGGGGGTGATCCCGATGGTCTGGTAGGCATTCGGGACTTTACCCATCGCCCGTTTAATGGCGCTGAAGAGTTCTGCAGTCTTGCCAGTGGCATTTTCAGGTTGTATGGAAGTTAAACGGCTCATCATTTTTTCCTTTCAGTTTAAGGGTTTCGCTGTATCGGCGATGAGCACATAATATGGTGCAGCCGGCGGGCATGCAGGCCGTATCGTCTCGATTATTTGTCTTATCGTCTCAGGAGTCAGAGTGGACAATCTCAGCCGCTTACTTTCCTTACTGGCACCAACATGTCGCGTCAATCTTCACTGTCGTTTTACCGGGCGCTGGGATGCCGACCATCCGCAGCAAGCCGCCGGTATTGTGCCCTGGCACGTCATTCTTCGTGGTGAAACCCGGCTGATTGTTGAGGGCAAGAGGTTCGATGTGCGCGCGGGTGATATCATTCTGTTCCCGCACGGATCGCCACATTTACTGCAAAGTCTGGTGGACTGGGGGCAGGTCGTACCTGCTCAGGTCAACAATAATGGCATCGTCACTGAAGTGTGGACGGAAGGAGCGGGGCCTGTGGTCGAGGTATTGTGTGGCGAGTTTCATTTCGGACCGGGTTATCGCTGGATGTTCGCCGATGAAACGACGCTGATCCATCTCCATGCCGATGAGCAACACGATTGCCCTGAACTGGAAACACTCCTGGGTATGCTGGTACGCGAAAGTCTTGGCGGTTTGCCGGGCAGTACGAGTATCGTGAAGGGGCTGGCAGATACATTGCTCGCGCTTATCCTGCGTATTTTGCTTTCGTTGCACGAGCCTCCCGCGGGTGTGTTAAGGCTACTGAGCGACACGCGTCTTGCTCCTGCCATACTGGCCGTCATCGCCGATCCTGCGTCGCCATGGACGATGGAGTCGATGGCGAAACGCTGCTTTCTGTCCCGTGCCACTTTCGCCCGCCACTTTTCATACCGCTATCATCAGACGCCCCAGGTCTGGCTCAACCAGTTACGTATGATGCTGGCGGCAAGACTGCTTTCAGAAGAGAAAAGCCTGACAGCGGAGAGAGTGGCCGAACAGTGTGGTTTTTTGTCGCTGTCGTCTTTTTCTAAAGCGTTCAAAAAAACCTATGGCATAACGCCTGCTCTGCACCGTAAACGCGGGTACAGCACAACGATTACTGGCAACGAGCCCACCGAGGTGGATAAGATTAACCGTCAGCGGGCGGAGACTTAGACAGCAGAGATTAGCGAGGTAACCTGCAGATCGGCCATGCCGTCAATTGCGTGGACCAGTGTGTTGAACGGCGCTGCCTGGGTATGTTTTCCAGCATCAGGGCTGACTGCCAGCGTTCAATCATCACAAACTGGTGATCATTTTCACGGTTCATGTACAACTGATACTGTAAACACCCGGGTTCCCCCTGCACATCGCGTTCGACAGTTTTAAGGGCCAAAAGTACCTTTTCACGTGCGCCCTGCCGGGCGGTAATAGTGGCAACAAGCGTAATATTATCGTGCATATTCGAACGTCCTTTCAGTGATAAACCATGCCGTTAGCCTACGCTCATGGGAAAGAAAAATAACCCCATGAACCCGGTTAACCCCTTCACTGGATGAGTGAAAACAGCCGTACGGCTTATCGCCCTGCACGAAGCGACTGAGGTGGAATGCCATACCCGCGAATAAACACCTCCCGCATATGCCGTCTGTCGCGAAAACCGGACTCGCGGGCAATGGCATCCAGTGACAGGCGGCTTTGCTCAATCATCAAGCGCGCGGCCTCAAGCCGCAGTCCTTCAATCGCTTTCGCCGGAGATTTGCCTGTCTCCTGACGAAACAGGCGGCTGAGCTGGCGAGCACTGACATGCACCGCATCGGCAAGGATTTCCACCGTCAGCGTTTTGCGCAGATTGTGGCGGGCATATTCCAGCGCTGTTTGCAGACGATCCGAACGAGGTGCCAGGGCAAGCATTTCCGAATGCTGTTTCTGACCGCCGGAGCGACGCTGATTCATCACCAGGCGATGCGCGACCGTACGGGCAATGTCTGCACCGAGATCTTTCTCCACCATACCGAGCGCCATATCCAGTCCGGCGGTCATGCCTGCAGACGTCCAGATAGTGTCATCAATAATAAAAATACGATCATCTTCAAGCTGAATCGTGGGATGCCGCGAGGCCAGACTCTGTGAGTGTGCCCAGTGCGTGGTGGCACGTTTTTGCTCCAGAAGGCCAGCCTGTGCCAGCACAAATGCACCGGTACAGACCCCGGCAATCCTGCGTGCCTGACGGGCGGTGTTTTGCAGAAAATTAATCACTCCGGGACTGGCGGGATCCTCAACAGGTGAAAGCACGCCTGCTACCAGCCAGGTGTCCACCAGAGTTTCCTCAGTCAACTTCGTCGAATCCACGCCGATACCCGAAGAAGAACGTACGGTTCCTCCGTGTTCGGAGTAGACCACCGGCTGGTAAAACGGATGTTCAGCCACCAGATTGGCAAACTCAAATACCGTCAGCGTAGACAGCGCCAGCATCTGAAAATGATCGGCAATGATTAATCCTATACGGTGCATTGCAACTCCTTTATGACAGGCGGACTGATTGATATTCCGCGGAGCGGGCCCGTAACCGCTCAGAAGTCCACAGGCTGGCCAGTGCCAGCAGCAGGAACATTACTGAGCTTATCATTACACCGTAAAAACCCGACAGGGGATAAAGCCATGATGCTACCGCCGATCCAAAACCAATGCCGCAGAACATAAAGGCGCTGGTTAATGCCAGCGAAATTCCACGCGTTTCTGCGGTCGAGATCTCCACAATACGCCGCTGTTGAGTGGGCCATAACAGGTCAGTGGAAAAGGCCCAGACCACCAGCAGGATATACAGCAATGACAGCTGAGCTGGCAGTAGTATGACGAGCAGCATATCTGTCACCAGTAACGTCAGACCGATAACCAGTAAGTGTTCCGCGCTGAAGTGGCGTGCTGCACGGGCAACAAAAAGATTCCCCACAATACCCGCCACGCCGATAACAGCCAGAGCGATGGAGACAGCCGACGTATCACCCTGCCAGCGATCGCGGATCATCGGCGAGATAAAGGCGTACATGTCGTACACACCGGAGGTGATAAAAAAGACCACCAGAAAAGCGGCCAGTGATTTGCCCTCTTTTAGCACCACACCGACCTGGCGTAAGCGGATATCAACACCTTTGACGACGTCCGGTACCAGCAAAAATACGGCACCTGCAGTGAGAACACTCACCAGCGCGATAAGCGTGAATAACATACGCGCACCCCAGACCGTCGCCAACCAGGCCGCCAGCGGAATCCCCACCATACTGGCCATTGATACACCCAGCAGGATCATGGCAATGGCGCTACCACGCTCTTCTGGGGCAACTAACTCTGCGCCGAGCGCAATCAGTACCGGACCGATCAGGGAAGCGCCCAGCCCCATAACAATCCGCGAAGCCACAAGTACTTTATAGTCCGGAGCGATGGCAAAAATCAGGGCTCCCAGCCCAAATACCAGCATGCCTGCCAGCACCTGTGTTCTGCGCATGAGCTTGCCGAACATAACCTGTGCCAGCGGCGCGCCCAGTGCAAACGTCAGACCGAAAATGGAGAGCAGGCGGGCACTCTGCGCGTCACTGATACCCCATTCCTGCGAAATAGGGACCAGACTTCCTGCCACGGAAAGCGAACCGGTCGCCTGAATAAAATAGGCCAGACTAAGCGCCCATAATGCACGCTTTTGAAATGCGGACAGGTGATTTTGCATCATAAACTCCAGAGAGGGGGCAGTTGCCTGCCCCAGAGCAGGTCAGGCAACGGGTATCGGGTTAACCATCATTGACTGATTAAACGCATTCACCATCTCGTGTTCATTAACACCCTGATTCGCACGGGCTGGCAACACACTGTCAACAATCGCTTCAATGGAATCAGTCGCCAGTTTGTCAAAGGTCTGCTGGATAAAATCGGCTAATGGCATCGCGCGGGAATCACCGCTTTTATAGATCAAGTCGGTGTCGACCCAGGGCGGTGAAATCTCAATGACCTTCACCCCCGCATCGCGCAGTAAAAAACGCTGCGACAGGGTGTAAGAGTGAATCGCCGCTTTAGTGGCTGAGTAGAGTGCATTGGTCACCAGGGGCAAAAAGGCCAGAATCGAACTGTTGTTGATCAATACCGCATCCGCTTGCTGTTTCAGGTGCTCAACAAAGGCTGAACTGACCCTAACAGTGCCCAACAGGTTGGTATCCAGTAAGGTGGTGGCCATATCGTCATCCAGTTCGGCAGCGGCGTTATCGAAGGGCATAATGCCAGCGTTGTTGATCACCACATTGAGTGCCGGATAGCGGGAGAGCACCTCTTTCGCCGCCGATTTAATGCTGGATGAATCGGTAACATCCAGTACCACGGAATCCATCCCCGGGTTGGCAGCCATGACCGTGTCCAGAAGATCCTTACGACGGCCTGAAATGATCACCTGATTCCCCAGTTGATGAAATTTTTCTGCCATCGCGCGGCCAATACCCGACGTGCCGCCAGTGATAAAAATAGTGTTTCCTGTCAGTTTCATACGATTATTCCTGTTGGTTAAATACAATGTTAGTGAGTAAGTCCAGTGCGATAACGGCTGGCGGGTACATTACTGTAGAGGTGCGGGATCATGGCCTGCCGACTCCTCTCCATCGCTTGCCAGTAAGCGTCGTTATGCAGTGACGGAATGGTGACAAGTTCCCCGTTAAGAAAACCCGCCAGCGCCGCATCCACCAGGTCGTAAGCGCTCATGACTATTGACTTATCGAGTTGTTCAAGGGGTAAACCGCCATTGTCCCAGAACGGCGTTGCTGTCGCACCCGGCAGCACGGCCTGAATGTGAATGCCCTTTTCAGAGAGTTCACGATGGAGTGACTGACTGAATGCCAAAACAAAGGCTTTTGTGCCGCCGTACACGCCGTTAAGCAGTTCCGGCGCAAGGCTGACAATCGATGAGATATTGATGATGGCACCCACACCTCGAGCGACAAAACCAGGAACCACGCTGTAAGTCAGACGGGTAAGGGCGACGACATTGAGATTAATCATCGCCTGCATTTGATCGACGTCGCTAGACAACAAAGGCGTATGTGTACCGACTCCGGCATTGTTCACCAGCAGGGTAATACTGGCATCGGCACGTAGTTTCTTCTCCACTGCTGCCAGCTGTTGGGCATCACCCAGATCGGCTGCCAGCACTTCCACACTGCGGGCGGTGTCAGCAGTAATGTGGCTGGCCATCTGATTAAGACGGTTATGATTACGGGCGATAATGATCAGGTCGTATCCCATGCGCGCCAGTCGACTGGCGTAAACAGCACCGATGCCGGTGGATGCACCGGTGATGACGGCAGTGCCTTTACCTGGTTGTGGTGCGAGACTCATTGCAGACTCCTTTCGATCACCATTGATTCGATGAGAGAATCATAAGTGAGAAAGAAATGTCGTATATGACGATTGTGGTAGTAATTTAGGACATGCGTGTTTCAGTTAGAGTAACGGGCTGGAGAGAAAGTAACTATCGGGCTGCGGTTTCATTTCAGACACATAAGCCTACTTACGGTGTCCGCACCTACACGAAACGGACATTCTCCTGGAGCTGGAGGTCTGCTAAGAGCGATAAGCGGACGGCTGGAGATAGGCGCTGGGAGAGAAAATCACAAACAAAAGATTATTATTTTCGTAAATAATTTTTCGTCCTCCACCTATTATTTTTCATTCCACTTTTATGAGTCCATTGCAAAAGATTCTTATAGATTTCGTAATCAAATACCTCATCCATCCCTTTTCCTCCCTCGAAATAAAATTCATCCTCCTCAATTCTCACAACTATCCTTAGTAATTCATCATTGATTACTGATATAAACTGCCTGGCATCTTTTTGTTTAATTCTCCAAGGGGTCGAAACACGGCTATCTATATCAACACATCCCTTCATACGAGACAAACCAACATATATAGAATTCTGTTTTTTCTCTTCTAATTCCCTACTCTGTATCAGGGAAATAAAATTCGGAGAATAATCATCTATTTCTCTTGCTACAAAGTTCCACTGTTTTTTGGGATGTAGATATAGAAATTTTAACCATGCCTGCTCAAACTGAACATCTGGATAGCCCTCATTAGTTTCAGATGACCAAATGTAGTGATCTACCCAGATGGCTTTTGAGAACTCTTCAAGCGCCAAGACTGAAAGCTGAAATGCACTTGGATACGAACCGTTCTCATAGAGCAGCATTGAGTCAAAATGAAGACGGATACTATTTCTCAAAGACTCAGCTGCTATTTTATTCAGCTTGTATTTTGACATGCCTTCGTGCTTTTTCACTGATACTCCGCTTCAAAAATTCACTCTGGGAATACACGCCGATAGAGAGCGGGAAAGCCATGTTTTTACATAATGCATTGTGATGCGTACTAGTAAGATTATGTGGTCAGCCCTACCCAGTCGTTATTTATGTTGAACCGTAACCAGCTTTGATCTTTGGCGTGAACAAAGAATCCAACAAAATTATTATCCAGATCAAATTCTATGAAAAAATTCTGCCGACAATTAACTGCAACACCAGTAAATTGACAGAGTGAATCAAATAACAACCAATAGTTCGGAGTTGACGATACGGTGAATCCTACCGCATTTAATGCTAGATCAAATAAATATAATCCAGGAATATTAGACGATATATTTGGGTTGATCGATGAGGTTAGCTTGGGATTGATGCTTGACGTGAGATTTGGATTTCTGCTTGACGTGAGCTTGTAGTTGATTGAACTGGTCAACTTGGGGTTTATGCTCGATGTAAGCGCAGGATTGATACTTGAGGTCAGTTTGGGATTGATGCTTGATGTCAGCTTTGGGTTAATGCTGCTAGTTAGCTTAGGATTAATACTGCTCGTCAGGTTTGGGTTGAGGCTCGACATCAGCTTGGGGTTACGACTAGTTGGAATTCTCATAGTGTCTCCGTGAAGACTGATAAATTTCAGAGTAGCCTAATGCTTATTTTAACGGCAGTCCATATTTAACCACGGGTTACCCCCCCCCCTGAACAAGCGAGTCCAACTTTAAGTAATTATAATTAAATTCACTCGTATAAAGAATGTCGGCTCTTGGCACAGGGCTGCTGTTGCAGCCCTGACAACCTTAGACTTCAATCGATTCAGAAATCTCTAACGCATCATCGACTTCAATGCCAAGATAACGGACCGTGCTTTCCAGTTTCTTATGACCTAACAGGAGTTGAATCACACGAAGATTCTTAGTTTTCTTGTAGATCAGGTAAGGTTTTGTTCTTCTCATGGAATGTGTACTGTAAAGAGAATCTTCGAGACCAATTTTTGCTACCCACCCATGAAAAATTCGGTTGTATTGCCGGGGTGATATGTGTTGGTTAGTACCGACCCGAGATCGGAACAGGTAGTCTTTACTGCGTAAATTGCCAAGCTTTATCAATGCAGAAACAGCCTCTTTTGTCCCTTTGGTTATCTCAAATTGGACAGGGCTGCCGGTTTTCTGTTGTAGCACCGTAGCTCTGCTTGAAACAGAGCTACCATATGCAACATCAGATACTTTGAGTTTTACCAGATCACAGCCTCGAAGCTTACTATCCAGGGCCATATTGAACAGAGCCAAATCGCGCGTTTTACCTTCCAGTTCAAGCCTGATTCGGATCCCCCAGATATGAGATATCTGAAGTGGTCTTTTTTGGCCGATGATACGGTCTTTGTTCCACGGTGATGTGTTCATACTCAAATCTCCTGAAATGTGGGTGATCTGAGTATGGCAGTCCCTCATGAGCGAAGAACGGGCATTGAAAATCGTTCTGCAGTAGCTGAAAAAATTCTAACGTAGCCATGTGTTAGTCGTCAGGGAGCCGTTCAACCTTAATGGGTGCCTTTTTATTTAATGATTTAAACTCAAATAGGTCAGATATACTGCTATCAGGCTTGCGACTGCCGCAATTGTTGCAACAATCATACTAATAAGCGGAATATATAAAGCTGAATATCTTATAAATTTTTTTTTGGGTTCTAGATATTGAATAAAGTACATCTTTGCTTTAAGCCATCTGACTACCCATCTATCTTTAAATGTCTTTCTATAAAGAACACCTGAGTACCTTTGGTAATGGATGAAGTTTTTAACACTTTTCTCAATACGTTTACTTGTGATATTTTTTGCATCATAAGTTTGGTAAAGGATAAGATAACTATGAACTGCGACAGAGTCTTCAGTTTTAGGAGGTTCAACAAGAATATTAATATGACCAACAGCACTATATGTAATGGATAACACCCCACCAGATTGCATATGGTGATTAAAAGTTATTTTATCTGTTTCTATGACCTGCCGCATATTTCCAGTAAATTTAGAATTAAACTGCAAACTCAACGAATCAAAGCCAAATCCATCTGGTTCATCTTGCTGGTCATAAACACTTACCTCTATACCATTTTTATTCAATTCTTCAGCTATACCTATAAGGCTAGCTTTGATAGATGGTTTGAAGTGTTTCCAATTGACTTTTGAAATTAATTTCCTTAAAGCATCCCTTTCAAACTCTTTACTATATTGTTTTATCCATTTCATTTTATAAACCCTAGAGGATATTTCCATTATGATAACCTTTGGAGTTAACAAAGGAAATAGCCTCATAAACCAATATAGCTTAAAGTAGTGTTTGTACTCTTGATAGTGGTACAGAACGATACAGATAATCCTTGACTGGCTCCCCGTTGATTAATACATCGTGATGTTAACCATGTCCGCTTTTGGCACGAAGCGGAAGTGTTGATGTCAATCGCCCACTATGAGCGAAGAGCAGTAGTTAGCAATTGCTCTCACTGCTATTGGCGGATGCACCAATGGCAAAATAATATGTGTTGACACTTAATTTTCCACAGGCGCACCAATGTATGTGTGTGAATATTCAGTTTCGTTTTTCTAAGTCGGCCAATGCATATCTTCCACGCTCTGCCACTGATGGCGACTTATCAGAGGCCAATATATTTGCTAGCTCAAATGCTTCATCATCGATATTATTCAATTCTTTTATGAGCATTTCCCCAGCTATACGCCTCACCATTGGTGAGCGGTCGTTTGTTGCCATTCTTAAATTATCAATAAAGGGGCGAGTCGTAGGTATTATTCGCTCTTTTAAAGCAGGGATG
>Ga0308165_1001704_pt1 | contig 29478 bp, 26 predicted proteins | sample PhyWR2_FD_201032 | JGI IMG/M metagenome (GOLD analysis project Ga0308165, IMG submission 201032) | Phyllosphere microbial communities from UC Gill Tract Community Farm, Albany, California, United States - DLSLW.R2 | ecosystem: Host-associated > Plants > Phyllosphere > Unclassified | place: USA... | reverse complement strand
TCGGACTAGCGACGCTCACGCCCACCAAACAAAATCCCACAGCCTGTGCACATAAATGGTTCAAGGAATATAAGCATTCGCGAACACGGCAGGAGACTTAAGTCTACTCTATTCGGGATTCTTGTCAAAGCCTTTGCGTAAAAATCCCGAGGTATTTTCACTCTGTGACAGGTGTGAAATCTTCATGCGCGCGCGGCAACATCCGTGCACACCAAATGCCGCGCCAATGACGTTTCTCGCAGATCAATCATTGGACAGAGGGTAAATTGCGGCGCGTGCATGAGCACGCGCGCAGGGGAGAGAATATTCGGAGGGAAATCAGAAAACTATCAGAACAATTTTTCCTGCGGCGCCAGTGCATCGTCGAGCACGCTATGCATGGAGGCGATGCTTTGCTTCCACTCCGCCACCGTCAGGCCGGCGAAGGAGCCGTCGCCGCCCGGTTGGGTCGACAGGAGTTCGGCGGCGATGCCGAGCGCGGCCATCACGGCGATGCGATCGTTGCCCTTGATCTTGCCGGTGTCGCGGATGGCGCACATCTTTTCATCGAGGTAAGCCACCGCCTGGCGCAGGGTGGCTTCTTCATCTTCCTTGCACACCAGCGTGTAGGCATGGCCCATGATCGAAACATTGAGCTGCATCACGCGGTCTCCTCTTCATTGTCGGCCGGCGTCGGCGCCGCAACCGGAAGTTTTTCCATCAGCGCAGCGACGCGCTGATGAGCCTCATCCATACGTCGCGACAATTCCGCGTTCTCGGTGGTCAGGGCGGATACGTTAAGACGCAGGTCGGCGTTTTCCCGGCGCAGCGATTGCGTCATTGCGGCAAGTTGCGCGACTTTCTCTGAGAGTAGGTGGAATTCGGAGCTCATGGCCTCAGCTGTAGTGCAAAAGATGTGCGCCATTATATTCTGTTGGCGGCGTCCGGCACGACAAATAGCGCGACGGTTGCAGAACGTTACAGAATTCCCGGCGTGATTTTGCAACGTCGCCGGCCACCCGCGCAAGAATGAAGCGGTTTGTTGTCAGAGAATTAATCGCTCACGGCCTGCATGCCTGTTCCACCGGCGCGTCCGTCATCAAGCATCAAGCATCAGGCATCAGGCATCAGGCAGCGAGTGCGGTCCGTCGTCAGTCTGCGCTGATTTCAGCCGCCGCGCGCTTGGCCCATGCGGTCGGCAATCTCGTTCCAGAGATGCATGGCGACGTAGGCGCGCCATGGCCGCCAGATCTCAGCACGGCTTTTTTGATGCGCCAGTTTCAGCAGGGCGGGATCGCGTTCGACGATCGCTTGCATCAGCACGAGATCGGAAGCGGGCCAGGCATCGGCATCGCGCCACGCGCGCATGGCGACGTATTCGACGGTCCACGGGCCGATGCCGGGCAAGCCGAGCAAGGCCTTGCGCAGGTCGGCAATGTCGGCGCCGGGATCGTCTACCGGCACGTCGCCTTGCGCCACGGCGCGAGCGAAATTCTGCAGCGCGGCGATGCGTTTTCCGGGCATGCCGATCGCAGCAAGATCGACAGCGGCCAGCGCATGCGGCGTCGGGAAGCGCCACGCGGTTGCCGCGTGCGCATGGCCTTCGATGCGTTCGCCGGCGCGGTCGACCAGACGGCCGACGATGGTGGTCGCAGCTTTCACACTCACTTGCTGGCCGACGACGGTGCGCACCACCAGTTCGAACGCTGACCACGCACCGGGCACGCGCAAGCCCGGCGCAGCCTTGAACAGCGGCGCCAGCCACGGATCGCGCGCGAGGTGTTCGCGGATGCGCCTGGTGTCCGTCTGCAAATCGAACATGCGGCTCAGCGGCGCCACCAGTGCATCGGCATGGCGACTGGCCTTGCCGTCGATCCGCGCGACCAGGCAATCCTTGTCGGGATGGCGCGACACGGCCAGTGTTCCCTGGTCGCCATTCCATTCGATGGCGCGCAGATAGACGCCGTTTTCGACTGTTTCCACACCAGCCGTGGCACGCCCGCCGAAGAAGCGCAGCAAGCGTTCCCAGTCGAGCGGCGGCTGGAACGGCAATTCGCGGACGGCGAAGGAGGCTTGCTTATGGGCGGGCATGTTGGTGTTGCGAGAAAGTTTCGCCGGGGTGCGGAAGCACGATCATATATCGCTTCACCTGCGCCTACACAAGGAGAAGGAATTTGCTGATCGCGCCGCACGTCCCTCCGCTTAATAATGAAGCGGCGCATATGTGTGCGCTTATCACCATCGGAGACACAAGTGAACGCTACTAGCCAAGACGCCATCGCGTTACTGAAATCGGATCACCAGGAAGCCAGGGAACTGTTCGAGGAATATGAAAAGAAAAAAGACCACGCCAGCGACGAACAGAAGATGGATATTGCAAGAGCGGTTTGCGGCGCATTGCTGATCCATATGGAGATCGAGGAAAAGATTTTTTATCCGCGCGTTCGCCAGGAAATTGACGACAATGATTTGATGAACGAAGCAGAGGTCGAGCATGAAGGCGCCAAGGAACTCATCCGCCAACTCGGCGAGTTACAGCCCGGCGATCCGATGTTCGATGCAAAGATCAAAGTCCTCGGCGAGCAGATCGATCATCACGTCGAAGAAGAGGAGGGCGACATGTTTCCCAAGGCGCGCAAAGCCGGTATTGATCTCGACGCGTTAGGCGCCGAGTTGCTGGCGGCGAAGAACAAGATGCGCATGGAGCACGGCTTGCCTGCCGTACCCGCGTGAAGTGGCGACCCGGAGGCTCGCCGAGGCCGCGCGGCGCCTCTTTCACTAGTCGTGCGCTTTCAAAATCCGCCCTGGTGGCGGATTTTTATTTATTTGACAATAAAGAAGACGCCTACAACTTGGCTCAAGTTAATAGAAAAGTTCTAATGCGCACAAAACATTCTGATGGGTATAATGTTGCCAAAACGAAGCCTTACTATTGTGCCGCGAAAGCGGATGTGTCCGGGGGGACAATCAATGAACTCATTTGCAACTGCGCCATTCCTGGGTGCAAGCCTGGCCGCTCTTTTCCTGGTGGTTGCCGGCTTGGTGTTCATTTTCCAGCAAGTCATTGCAGAGCGGCGTTACGTGCGTCTGCGCGCCGAATACGAGGCGCGCAGGGCGGCTTATTTTGCGGCGGAGTCGTCTGTGGCGCTGGAATTCGGCGACGATTTTCGCGTCGTGGATGAGGGCATTGCGCGCCGCTGACGTCTCTTCTCCAGTTCACCGATGTTCCCTGGCGGATGCCAATAAAAAAGGCCACCTTTTCAGGTGGCCTTTTTGCAATGGTGGTGGAGCCGGCGGGAATCGAACCGGGGACCACTATGCCTTGAAAAATCAATGAGTTACGTAACGGGCACTGTGCCCTGTGGAGCATGGTTGTGTAGCAGTTTACAGAGCAATTATGGAGGCTCATCTCCCGAGTGTCTATTCTGTAAGGCTTCCTATTGAATAAACCTACTAAAAATTTGAGAGGTCATCTTAGATTGTCCCTTTCTTAGGCTTCCCCCCGGTGCCCCTCTGGCCCTGAACCGAATCAATAAACTCTCTAATCTGACGTTCGTGTTCTAGGATTGCTCCTATATCGTCAGTTACCAACCCTCCGAGCTCATCGCTTACACTATCCAATAGCGGGACTATGAGGGCCCTGACTTCGAGCACCCAAGGACTGTTTCCAATCGTATGGGAGTAATTCAGTTTGGCTTCGTGACGTTCTATATACGAAGGGAAGAAAGTTTCATAGGCATCTAAGGAATACCGAATGAGCACGGAGAAGTTGTCTAACCGTCGTGCCAGTTCATCATAGATAGACCTATCTGTCAGAAAGACCGCTGCCTTTGCGAGAGGGCCTATCTGATGGCTTGCCTTGCGGATCTCTTTGTAGACTTCTCTTGGATCATCACTAGATCTTCCGAGCATCACATGAGCCTTAAGGACGCATTCACACGCCATCAACAAATCAACAAAACTCTTAATACGTCCTGTCTTATGCAGTTGATTCTCCCATAGCAAGTCGAATCTCTCCACAAAATCTCGGGCATCCTCAGTGTAGTGATGTGCAATAGTTCGCAAAATAGACAGCGGTCTTACCTTTTCTAGCAACACGTCCACCTTTAGTTCTTCTGCTGGTTAAACATGTTGTATTTGAGATTAGGCAAATACTTCAATAAGTTTGCAATTGCAATAACCTGACCGACTGCGGTAAGGCTGATGTTCGCCAATCCAGCTTCGCTGAATTTATATAGTAATTTTTGATTGAATCCGCCACCGTTCGTTATCATGAATTGGGTGACCCTTAACTTATCGCCACTGTCGTCCATTGATTGAGCGAAATGTTGGAACAAATCGATTCCAAATGTTCCTCCATGGGGCACCGTCACACCGGTGTACATGAGATGCTGTCTCTCAACGTAAGGCAAATCAAACGAGGAGAGTAAAAAACTGTAGCCTATTTCACATAACGGTTCCCACTCACTCGGATTATTACTTGTGTCAGTAAGTACGTTCATCACCAAATAAATTAATGAGACAAAATCGATTTGCTCTTTCGTTATTTTCGGAATGATCTCTACTGCTTCATTCATCACGATGCTTCTGAATGACGAACTACTGTTTTCTACGCGCGCCAAAAGCACTTCCGCAAGTAAAGCAGGATTTGCGTCTTTACCTTTTCTACCGCTAGCGTTCAGAGCGCTAATTAGTAAAGCTTGCACATCTGGATCAGTCCAGTTCTTTTCGTCGATTTGGTTATAGCGCTCATGAATTCCGACTTTTAATTGGCTTGCAAATTCAATCAGATTTTGCTCGACTTTTGCTTTTACGGCGGCAACTAGAACCGGGAAATTGTGCTCCATCAGCATGGTAAATACACCCTGCACGTCGCTAAGCGACATTCCCTTATTAATTGTTATGTTTCCGGTTGCTTGTAGTACTTCGGAATGATCACCAACTGTTTGAATCTGCTTAGGCCCAATCATTCTTTGTCTTTCTTCTCATGGATGTTGATGTTGCCATTGGCTTGATAGCCAGTTGAGTTGTTACCGACTTTCTGTGATTGCTTTGTAGCTAGGGCACTTGTCACTTTCGGCACGACAAATAGAACGCATAGAGCAGCAATTGCGGTAAAAAACGCTGTCAATGTCTCTGTACTCTTATCCGAATACCACCAGCACGCGGCAGTAATAACCGCGAGAGAAGCTGCGATACGGGCCATGTTTAATATCATCGCTATTCCTAAACTTTTTCAGTTTGCAATTAATGAAGTGTACATAAGGTTCTCCTTTTGGACACTCCAGGTATGCCCTTCATAGGGGTGTACTAAAGCCTGTTTTTAACTAATGGACAGTGTCCATATATACATGGTACCTTTAGGGCACTTACAGCCTCCCTTAAGGTCCATTGCATGTCTACTATTGCCTATCTCCGGGTTTCCACAGGCGACCAATCAACAGAAAATCAACTACTCCAGATACGTACCGCAGGCTACATTCCAGACCGTACCTTTGAGGATATCTTCAGCGGGTCCACGATGGAGCGCTCAGGTTTTAAAGCAATGCTGGAATACTTGCGGGACGGCGACACCTTGGTTGTGTCCGCTATTGATAGGTTAGGGCGAAATACAATCGGAGTATTGGAGACTGTTGAGACCCTTAAGGCCCGTGGAGTACGGGTAGTGTCCCTTAGGGAGTCCTTCGATCTGACTACACCTATCGGGCAGATGATGCTGACCATGATGGCCGCGATGGCGCAGATGGAAAAGAGTTTGATTGCTGAGCGGAGGGACGCAGGAATGGCGCGGGCGCGGTCCAAAGGGACCCATATGGGGCGTCCAAGGGAAACCCCTGTGGAGGACATCAGGGAAGCCTTACAGCGTCTTCAGGGCAATGTGTCTGCCGTCTCGAAGGAGCTTGGCTGTTCCCGACAGACTGTAATGAGGGCGCGCTAATTCTAGATGCTTTGGGGCTTATAGCATCTGTACCAGTTTTGATTCTGGTTTGAAGATCGCCATGCGGAGGTATCACTGCCGCTTCTTGTAGCGTCGATTGGTAATTGCCCCTGGACTTCACATCATTACCCCTAAGCTGGGATTGGGCCTGCTGCGCGCCCCCAAGGGGGAATCCTCTAGTGATCTCTAAGAGCTCTTGAGATAGGTCCTTGGAGCCAATTAGAGACAGCCTTGCTTATTGCTCCTCTGTCGTGTCGAAGGTTAGCAATTCCGCAGGGGATACTCCAAGGGCCCTTGCTAATCGGCATATGTTGACTAGCGCGATGTTCCTCTGTCCTCGCTCCACGCCACCCAAGTAGCTTCTAGCCACTCCTGACTCCAATGAGAGTGCCTCTTGGCTCCATCCCTTTGCTTTCCGCAGTTCGACAAGTCGCTTCCCAAATAGCTTTAGGTCGTCCAAAGCGTTTCCCCTAAAGGGAAAGATGCTAGGGATTAGGCTTCTATAAGGCGACGCCCTATGAGTGACAATAACAGAGTGACGTGTTAACCTTATTGTTACTCATAGAGGTCTAATAGGAAAACAAATGTTTCTGTTAATAGCAATTGCAATGGGATGTCTGACTGCAAGCAACGCATGGGTAGAGACCCAAGTTCGAAGGGATATGTGTGCGGTATATACGAACCCAACCCTAGGCAGGCTATCTTCGTTCGGAGGTTTTGCGAGCTGGGTTTGCGTTATTCCGGCTGCATATTTCTATAGCGTATCGGACTTTGAGATGAATCTTTGGAATGGACTTCTTTTTTGCGCTTGTGCTCTTTTTGGCGGCCCTATTCTCACTACGCTGGTAATGTCACGGCACCTCAGATATCTGATGAGCCCCTTTGTGTTATTCCTCAATCCTGCTTTAACCTGCTTGGCGTACACAATGAGCACGCACTAAGCTCGCCAAGCTTGCTTTTATAAGCTAGGTTCCTGAAAAACCTGCTCTTGGCCTTTCTTCCTGAGCTTTCTCCAATCCCACGGTGGCACCGGGGAACCTTCGGCCCATAATCCCAGCCTGGCAAGCCGCGCCGACTGTTCAAGAGTTGGCAGAGAGGGGTCTTTGTTGTACTTCGGATATACCCATGCCATGCCAGTTGCAACCTGCGCTTTGTTGACCATCGTGCCATCGCAGAAAACTATTGCAACGCTACGCCGATACCTGTCGATAGACTGGGTAACGAACTCAGCATTCTTTCCCCAGCATAGTTTAGAAAGGGACTGCTTAGACCGTTGACCAAATGGCTGATTCTTTTCTGGCGCGTCGATATTAGCGAGTCTAATCTTTACGGGCGATCTATTCACTAGAACAGTCATCGTGTCACCGTCCGCAATACTTATGACTTCGTATGCATGCGCAGTGGATGCCAGCGATAACGATAGTGCTATTAGTAACTTCAAACCAAGTCTCATAAGTCGCTGTGTATATCGAGATGTCGTGAAACTACGGCAAAGCATTCGAGTTCAATCAAGACTGATCCCGTTGTCAGTTCCGGGTGACATGGAGCTTGTTTAGATGTCTTGCCAAGCCATCGAGGTCAGGAAAGAGATGATGCTCATGGATGCCAGAAAGCTTCAGGAAACCAATACCATCGCTAATAGCCTCTGCTGGTATATCAAACTTCTTGAGGTAATAGGGGCTGTCGTGCTCAAGCGGCATGGAAAGGTTTGAATGTAGCGTGAAACATCCTCTTTGTGCAGCGAGCCTTCTCCCCAATTGCGTCGGATTAATAGCGATAACTTCGGCATTCGACTCCTTTTCTTCATCTATAAAAATCTCTTGATACGTATTTGGCAGATCAGTCTCCGGATTTATTATCGTTTTGCAGTCGCTCATACTCAAATTGAGTTCGAAAGGGTCGAGAACCCACACGCACGGATTACTGCTAGTCTTACTCAATAATTCCAACTCCGCCGCTGAGTGATAGACGTAGGGGCGGAGCGCAAAATACACGCTGACTGAAAAGGTTGCAGACCAATCAAGAAGTCTAGTCGGAAGACCATGATGTTGCATCGAGAACAGAACGTCCCAGCTTGAATATGGTCGCTGCAAGAGGGGACCGCCTTGGGAAAGAAAGTCATAGTACAAAATCGATTCTAGATGCGTCTTTCTTGCATCATGCCTAGCCCGTTCCAGTCCGCATAGCAGGCTCCATCTTGCGTCACGGTGACCTCTAAAAAATGGCACATCGCAGCCATCTTGTTCGAGTTCGTAAATATGTCCTCTTACTTCATCTATGAATTTCTGCCATGCGCTCATTGGTTTCCCCTTTGGTTGATTGCGGCCCTCTATTTTTGGGGAACTCTAGCAGAGAAACGATCTGTCGATCGCGCGATATACTTCCCGTAAACTCACAAGAAAAACTCGATAACGGCCCCCCACAATGCGAAGAAAAATGATTCCCGGCTTGGATCGGTTGAAGGCAAAGATAGGATACGTCTGCTTCCCCCAAAACTGTTCGCAGACGGAGCGGAGGGCGTCAAGCAGTGCTGAGATTTAGTAGCTTGGCCGAAGTCCGCGCTCCTTCATCTCAGCAATTAGCTCTGCTTTCACGCGCTCAAATTCAGATGGTTCAAGCTCCCCAACCTTGACGATTTCCTTGACCAGCTGATCAAAACTCATATCGGTGTTCCGGAGTTTCCATCGAAATTCGCGAACAACCTGTGGAGCACCGGCATCTTTGCTCTTTCTATAGATAATGATCCCGATCACATACAAGACATAGAACCAGCCTCCCAATACGAAAGGAAGACCTGTGCCATACAGGAATAGAAATTTGAATATTTTTCTGAGGAGGCCATGTGATTCTTCATCAGCAGAGATCGGCTTTGGTGTCATTGAAAGCCAACTGAGCCTTTGACCGATTTTATTTAAATTCCTCTGCATTCTAGAGTTGAGGCTAACAATGGCATTTATTGAAAGCCATAGCCAAGCCAAGAAAGCTACAAAGATTCCCGTCTCATAAGTCATACATTCCTCTTCTCTGTTTTATGTGTGATTGAGCGTATGTAGATGTTGTAAAACTCTAGCAGGTGTTTTTCTAGTAGGTCTCGACTGCTGAGGTAGCGGGCATCAGCTGCTAGCCGAGAACAGTTTAGATAAGCTGTTGACCGAAGGACTCACTTATAGCTCCGGCATCACCCACGGAGCTGGTAAGGCCGGGAAATAGCCCCACCGCAGCCATGGGGCATTGATCTGACCCGCTGGTCGTGAGGCCAGCCCCCATTCCGGAGGGTCTGGAAAACCATGCCAGGTATTTTGGATCAGGATCAGATCTTCGTCCTCGAAGGTCGCATAGAACGCAATGTCATTCGAGACGAACCAATCGCGATCACGACCAAAGATGCCTGAATGGGGGAAATTGCTCCACGGAGCCCGCAGCCAAGGGATTGGTTTCATAGCACGTTCATGAAAGCCTAGTTCCTGGGCGTCGGCGGGAGTACCCTTCATGTCCCACGGGTGCGGCTCCCACTCAGGAAGCACATCGTGGCGTTGGTAGATGCTCATAGAGGTCGCTGTATAAGTGGCTGAGGTCCGTTCCTGGCCGATTGCGGAAGTAGGCTATGGCGCAGGTGTTCGACCTATCCCTCCCGGTCAATCGCCTCCTTGGCCTCCATGGTTGCATATTGAAGGGCATCCTGACGGTGCTTTATCGGTGCACGTCGAGGCGACTCCAAGCGACTACCTGCAATATCCGTGTGCCAGAGCCAGCCCTCACCCGTCAGCGGTTGCATCATTTGGATACTGACTTGCTTTCCCTTGTATTCGAATTGCTCACCAGCCATGGCACATCCCCCCGAAGTTAGTCTTTCTTGGCTACCAGGATGAAATCTTGAATCACTCCCACAGTTCGCTCCATAAATTCACGCGCGTCTTCCGAAGGGGAGAGATTTGCCTCAATGGAATCAAGCTGTCGCTGTAGGAGCATCTGAAAAAGGCGCGCCTGCTCAGGAGGCTGGACTGCGCAAAGCGAATAAAGTACGGCTTTCATACCTGTAATTTCCGCTCGTGCTTTATCCCATTCAGCATTTGTCATCCCATTCTCCCTTTGGATTTACTTTGGGAGCAGTATAGCGGTTGAGTCAGATGGTGGCTTCTGTCCGAAAGTAGACGCCACTCATTCACGTTTGTGATCGCTATCTTCTAGCACGGGGCAGTCCGGCATACGATCTGTAGAGACTAATTTTTCACTGCGATGATATGGTGGGATGGCGACACATTGGCAGAAGATGGCCGATGATGAATTAACCCACACTATAGGAGGGGGCCCCGAAAAGATACCCCATAAGCTGACCTAACTATGGCACTGCAAGTATCTAGACTAGATGGGCACCCGCCGACTGATAAAGACCTATGAATTAACCCACACTAGAGGAGAGGGGCCCCGAAAAGATATATATAAGGTATCCCTTAAGAGTCCCTATAAGGGCCCCTTAAAGGTATCTATAAGGAAGACTGAAAGGGGCAGAACAGGGGGGATGGTGCAGCACTAGGTAGCTCAGGTGGGCTTTCATCGTTAGTGTGGGTTAATAGACATGGTAAGGGGATAACTCTGGTACCCCCTCAGGAGGCTCTTAGGACTCAGGGTCTAAGGGCCCCTGAGCAAACCCTTAAAGGAAGGATGATGTAATGATCACATTCATCCTAATCATTGGCAGCTCTGTGGAGGAGCTTATAGGTCTATTAGGGGCTGGTGGTTAAGAACCTACTGTCCACTTCTCATACTCAGGTAGGTCTCTAAGTGGCTCCTCGGGGATCGCCCTTATTAGTGCGTCCCGCATGTTTTCCAAGGAAGTCCCTTTGGAGTATCGACCAGAGGTAACATCATCATTGAGCGAATGCCCTAAGATTCTCTTACGTAATACCGGGTCGATTCCACAATGTTCAAGCAGGGTTGCCATGGTGTGCCGATAGGAGTGAAAGGAGAGCTTATCCTCCCTAATTCCCGCGTCCCTCCAAAGGAAACTGTCGGCCTTTGAGCTGTGCCCCGAGAACCAGCTAGTGATCTTACTTCCGTACCCATTCTTCGTCAGAGTGAGTTCTGCAAATAGTCTCGTCTGTCCTCGTTCTCTCAGAGTCTCTATGTACCTGAGCAGACCAAGCCGAATTAAAGCAGGATGGATCGGGATTTTCCTAGTCCCGGCATCTGTTTTCGTACCTTTCTCACCATCGTTTTGCTGGGTGATTGAGATGAAGTCGATATTTCCGGTACGCTGAAAATCAACTACTCGTAAAGAGGCAATCTCATTGAGTCTGGCCCCCGTTGAGTATCCCAACAGGGGAGCCCAGTAGTGAAAGCTGTACGCATGTCCTCTCGTCGTGACCCTTCTTTCTGCGATGGCTTTGAAGATGACCTCTACGTGCTCTGTTTCAAACATTCTGCGCGCATCGCTGGTCCTTGTTCGCCTTTGTGAAATCGCTAGACCGTCTGCGAAGTTCTGCGCTGTGTGACCGTGCCTTTGAGCCCATTTGAGAAGACTGGAAGTCCTTGTCAGATATTTGTTGACTGTGCTGATGCTCATAGGGGAGACATCAGGTAGCTCTAGAATTTCAGCAATAGTCTTTCCCCGATATCTGGGGTCTTTATTAATATTTGCAGGTAGTCGCTGCAACACTGCTTTGAAGGCCCTCATATGAGCGAAGCCTAGTTTGGACGCTGGTACGTCTCCGATGGTCTCCAATAAGACCTTGTAGATTGCTCGGTTCTCTGGTCCCGTTTTTCCCTGCCAATTGGTAGCATTCTCCTGCTCACAGGAGTATTCCTCAATCATCGTTGAAAGCGATGCTTCGGTGATCCTCGTAGGTGTCAGCGGAGGTGCAAAGGCGATCGATACGGGGTTTGCCGGGGTTGCGACAACCTTACCCTTATCCCTCTCTTTAATGGCCTCTATGGCCGTCACAGAGGCTCCTGTAATGGCATAAATCAGCTCACTCTCAAGGTCGCTTCCGGGAGGGACCTTGAGGTTATTCCTCTCGAAATGATTGCGGGCCAACTTGGTCATCCATCTGCGACTCTCGCCGTCATCGTAGTCATGGTCTCCTGCTAGGGTCGGTCTGGCATAGCCCTCTAGGACCTCTATGGCGGTTTGATGATGCCTGGAGACGCGTCCCGATTTCCGCTCCAATTCGTCTGAGGAAAGCAGGTCATGGATGAATGTATCGGCAACGGTCCGAATCTCCGAAGGGCTCATGGCTTGCACGCCCCCCTGTTTCTCGCCCTCGCGCACTCTCCGGAATTCATCCAGGAGACGAAGGGTCTCCTCATGGGCCCTTCGATTAGCGTCTGCAAGTCCTTTGGTCTTTAGGCTGAAGGTTATTTCTTGTTTCTTGTAGTGATCTACAAGGTCCGTGGGAACCCTCATTCGGAAGTAGTACATCGCCCCCCGGAGCTTCACATGGGTATGTCTTGGCATTGCTTTCTCAGTCATATGTGTAGCACCCACAGGGAACAAGGACGAAAAAAAGCCCTTGAAAACCAGTAACTTACTGATTATCAAAGGCCTTTTAAATAGTGGTGGAGCCGGCGGGAATCGAACCCGCGTCCGCAAGCACTCTACAGACAGTTCTACATACTTAGCGCTGCCATTTGATTTAACCCGAACGACGCGGACGCGCACGCTGCGTTAAGGCGAGTCACCTTAGATTTAACTTCGAACCAAGTGACCCGGTTCAAAGCGATTCCTTGTAAATGACTCTACTGCTGTTTTACCAGCCTACCCCAAGGAAGAAGTAGTGTAGAGCAAGCGGGTATTAAGCCGCTTGTGCGTACGAGTTATCGTTTGCAGTTATATCTTGTCTGATTGTATTTACGAGGTAGTCAGTCCTCGGTATGCCCTGCGCTGCTTTGCAACCCACGTCGAAACCAAGTCGGCCCCATGCAGACTTGTATTATAACCCAGTGTGGGGGCGGCTCGCCGGATTATCAAGAGTCCGGGGCGCCGCCGTTGCCGCTATTGTTGCTTCTATTGCTGCAGACTCAGGTCAACCCGGCTGCCCTGGCCCTTGTCCTTGATGCCTTCGGCCGTGAGCTTGGGGGCAATCAGGAAGATGCGGTCGGCGGAGATGATGCTCTGGTCCTGCAGATAATTGCGCACCACGTCCGCACGACGCTGAGCGAGGTTGCGGAGGTCATCTTCCGTGACAGGCGTGTTGTCGACGATCAACTGCTGCATCTCCTCCGGCGGCAGGGATTTGGCGAGGCCGACCACGTTGCGCGGCTTCTTGAACTTCTCGTCCTTGTAAACCTTTTCCATGTACTTGGCGCGGTCGGCTTCGCTGAGCTCGTTGTCCTTGCCGGTCGGCTGCCCTTCCTTCTCGATGACATCCTTGCGTTTCAGGGCGCGCATCTTGCGATTGAGGACTTCCTTGCGCAGGCCGGCATCGTCGACCGTGGGGTCGGCACGGCCCATGACGTCGATCTTGAGCGCCGGACGCTGGTGCAGGGCGTAGCCGAGGGTGTCGAGCTTCTTGCGGATGTCGGCGGTGATCTCGGACGAGCCCGGTTCGAATTCGATATAGCTGAGTTCGGCGTCGCCGCCGCCGCTGCCGAACATCGAACTGATGAGCGCGAACGGCGAGGTGACGGCTTTGACGATCAGGTTGACGAAGACGCGCATGATGATGCCGCCGATCGAGAACTGCGGATCGGACAGCGAGCCGGAAATCGGCAGGTTGAGATTGATGGTGCCGTCGCGATCCTTGAGCAGCGACACCGCCAGCATCACCGGCAGTTTGGTGACATTGGGGCCGTCGACGTGGTCGCCGAATGTCAGCTGCTCGATGCGCACATCGTTCTGGGCCACCAGCTTGTCGTTCTCGATCTTGTATTGCACGTCCATCGACAGCTTGCCCTTGGTGATCGGGTAGCCCGCATATTTGGCCGAGTAGGGCGTCAGGCGCGGCAGTTGCACGCCATTAGCGCTGGCCTTGACGTCGAGGAACATCGGTTTGAACAGGGGATTGAGCGCGCCCGAGATCTGCAGCGGCGCGTCGTTGTCGACCTTGCCGCGCAAATCGATGGTGGCCGGTTGCGGCTTGTCGGAGGCGATGCTGCCGATGGTGCCGCCCATGCCGGTCATGTTGACCGTGTAGTTCGGTTTGACGAAGTTGTCGGTGAAGTTGATGTTGCCGCTTTGCAGGACAGTCTGGCCGATGCGGATCACCGGTGCGTTGGGATCGGGGGCGGCGGGAGTGACCGGCGCGGTCGACGTGGTGGTCTTGGCGACCGTGGTCGACGGCTTGTCGGCGCTGGTTTCGGGCGCAGTGACCGAGCTGCGCGGCGCTTCCTTGGAAACCACGATGTCTTGCAGATTGAGCTTGCCCTGGTCGGACAGGATGGCGCGTGCGTAGAAATCGGACAGTGCGATTTTTTCCAGCGTGACCAGCGGTTTGCCGCCGATCCTGGCATTGATGCCTTGCAGGTTCAGCGTGCGCCAGCGCAGGAAATCGCTCGAGGTGAGCTTGTCGAGCACACGGAAATTATTGAGGCTGGCCGAGCCGTTGTATTGCAGCGCGAGCGTCTGTTTGTTGACGGGCGGCGTCAGCGCCAGCTTGCCCTTGGTGCTGAGCGTGCCGCTGGTCAGCGTGACGTTGAGGTAGTCGGTGAAATAGGTCTGGAACGGCGCGATCGGCAGGTTCTGCGCATCCAGCGCAAGGTCTACGCTCTTGAGTTGCGGCGTCGCCTGGCCGGTCACGGACAATTTGCCGTTCTTGTTCAGCGTGGCTTGCAGCGACAGCTTGCTGCTCTGGTCGAGCTGGCTGGAGAGATTGTCCACCTTGAGGTCGAGACCTTCGACGCGCAGCTTCTGCGTCGGCGTCACGCCGCTGTCTTCATAGGAAATATTGCTGTTGCTGATCGACAGGTTGCGCAGGCGCGCTTGCCAGGCGGCGGTGGCGACAGTGTTGGTGCTTTGCTTCTTTGCCGGGACAGCGGAGTGGGTAACTGGCTCTTTGGCAGGTTCGCTGACTGCCGCAGGTTTGCTTCCTGGTGCCGCCAGGAGGTCTTGCAGGTTCAATGCGCCCTTGGCATCGCGGCGCAGATCGCCGTTGAGGCCGACGATGCGGAAGGCATCCGCTTCGGCTTTGCGGCCCTGCAGGTCGATGGTAGCGTTGTCGAGAGCGATGGTTTTGGCGCCGATGACGCCGGCGGCGGATTTGGTCTTGGGAGACAGTTTGAGGTCGGCGATTTCCACGCCGAGCTTGCCGAGCTTGATCTGGCCATTGGCAATCTGCACCTCGGTACTGCCGGAAACCTGGCCGCTGAGCGCGCCGTTCAGCGAGCGGTTGAGGTAGTTCTGGTAGCCGCTCAGCTGGATCGCTTTCAAGCTCGCGGTGCCGTTGATTTCACCTTTGAGCGGCGTCAGTGCGCCGGTGAAGCCGATTTCACCTTTGTCGTTTTCGGTGAGCGACAGCGCGAGTCTGGCCGGTTTGGCATCTGCTATCGTGGAGACTTCTTCGGCGTCGACGGTGATCTTGCCGAGGTGAACGGTCTGGCGCGGCGATGCGTTGGCGTCATCGGTCCACTGCACGCTGCCGTCGCGCACCAGCAGTTTGCGAATGGTAATGGCCGGGGCGGCGGCGTCCTTCGCTTCGGCCTTGGTTTCGGTTGCCGGCGTCGTCGTGGCCGGTTTCCTGGCAGATGCTGCAGGTGCCGCAGATGCCGGGGATTTGGCCCGGACGTCCTTCTTGCCGATGCGGGTCCAGTTGATTTCGCCGCGGGCGTTCATGTCGGCCCACACTTGCGGTTTGTCGATGGCGATCTCGTCAATCACGCCGCTCAGCTTGAGCAGGTCGAGCTTGTTGATTTTGGCCGAAACCGAGCCGATCTTGATGAGCGGCGCGGCATTATTTTCCTGCACCGAAATGTCGGCCAGCGTGAAGTCGCCGTCGAGTCCGATCTGCGGCTTGTCCTTGTCGCGGCTGAAGGTCAGGTCCAGTTGCGTGGAGAGTTTCGCGCTTTCCAGTTTGACCGGCAACGGGACGGGTGAAAAGGGCAGGTAGCTGGCGACGTCCAGCTTGTCGATGTCGATCGCCAGCGTGGTGTCGAGCGAACTGGCGAAGGGTTTGCTGCGGCCCTTGAGCGAGAACGGCGTGCCGTTGACCGTCATCGACAGCACCGGTTGCACGAAGGTGTCGACGTTGCGCGGCAGGTTGGAGACGAAGGGCACGCCGATGTTCAGCGCGCGGATGTCGATGGTCTTGCCGCTGACCTTGTCGTCGAACAGGATGGCGCCGTTTTGCAATTGCACGTTGGCCAGCGAGAACAGCGTCTGGCCTTCGCTCTTGGGCATCGCCAGCACGCGGTCGATGATGTCGGAGAAGTTGTAGCGGCCGATGCCTTCATCGCTCAGGCGCACGACGTGGACTTTTGGCTCGACCAGCTTGATTTCGTCGAGGATCGCGGCCAGGCGCAGTGCGGAAGTGGACGATGCGTTGACCACCAGTTCCCTGGCGCTGAAGGCGGCAGTCTTCTGGTCCGGCTCGTACAGCGTGACGTCATGCACGCGCAATGCGAGCAGGAACGGATTGAAGCTGAGTTCGCCAATGTCGAGTTTGCGTCCGATTTTTTCCTGGGTCTGTTCGATCGCGATTTTCTTGACCAGCGACGGCAGTGCAAGCCAGCTGACCAGCGCCAGCAGAAGCAGGAAAGCAATGGTGTATGCGGACCAGCGCAACGTGCGCAGTTGCCAGGCGGGACGGGGATGATTGGTCATGATCGGTTCCTCGTGAGGAGAGGCGCTTGCGCCAGCGGCATGCGCCTTCGTTTAGTTGTATGGCCGGCGCGGCAAAACGTCGGCGGATGATGCAAATACTGCAATTACGGCTTGATCAGGTCGAGCAGCTGCAAGGGATCATGTAACAAAGCGTCGGCTTCCCAGGATGCCGGTGCGACGTGGCCGCAATAGCCCCACGCTGCGGCGATGGTCTGCATGCCGGCAGCGCGGCCGGCCTGGATGTCGCGCAGGTCGTCGCCGACATACCAGCATTCGTGCGCAGCCAGTTGCAGCCGGCTCGCAGCTTCATACAGCGGCGCCGGGTGGGGTTTGGTATGCGGCGTGGTATCGCCGGAGACCACGCAGCCGGCATGGCCCAGGCCGATTTGCGGCACCAGCGGGTCGGTGAAGCGCGATGCCTTGTTGGTGACGATGCCCCAAGCTAGCCCGCGTGCTTCCAGCTGCTTGAGCAGGTCGGGAATGCCGTCGAAGAGTTTGCTTTTGACGACCAGCTTGGCTTCGTAATTGTTGAGGAAGCGCACGCGCAGGTCTTCATAGCCGGCGTCGTCCGGCTTCACGCCGAAGGCTGCGCCGATCAGGCCGCGCGCGCCTGCGGACGCTACCGGGCGCAGGTGCTCATAGGGTGTCGGTTCCAGGCCGCGTTCGGCGCGCAGCTGGTTGACGGCTTCGGCCAGGTCGGGCGCCGTGTCGGCGAGCGTGCCGTCGAGGTCGAACAGGATGGCGCGGGGTGTTTTCAATGGCATGGTCGGCACGGTGAAGGCGGTTGGCGTAACAGCGGAAGCTGCTGCGGTTTGCCGGCGATGTCCGCAGGGGGACGTCGCCGGCCATCGGGTATTGCGGTCAGGACAGCGGCTTGCGGCAAGCCACCATGTAATTGACGCTGGTATCCTGGTTGATCGAATACAGCTTGGTCAGCGGATTGTAGGTGAGTCCCTTGAGTCCATCGAGTTCCAGTCCGGCTTCGCGGATGAAGCGGGCCAATTCGGCCGGCGTGATGAACTTGGCATAATCATGCGTGCCCCTGGGCAGCATGCGCAACAGGTACTCGGCGCCGATGATGGCGAACAGGTAAGCCTTGGGATTGCGATTTAGCGTGGAAAAGAACACATGGCCGCCGGGTTTCACCATCGCCGTGCAGGCGCGCACGATGGAAGCGGGATCGGGAACGTGTTCCAGCATTTCCATGCAGGTGACGACGTCGAATTGGCCGGGTTCACGCGCGGCCAGGTCTTCTGCGGCTATCTTTTCGTAGCGAACCTGAACCCCGGATTCCATGCCGTGCAGATCGGCGACCTTGAGCGCTTTGTCGGACAGATCGATGCCGGTCACCCGGGCGCCTTTGCGCGCCATGGATTCGGCCAGGATGCCGCCGCCGCAGCCGACATCGACCACGCTCTTGCCGGATAGCGCCGCACGGGCGTTGATCCATTCCAGCCGGAGCGGATTGATTTCGTGCAAGGGACGAAATTCGGAAGTGGGGTCCCACCAACGATGGGCGAGATCGCTAAATTTTTGAAGTTCTTGAGGATCGGCATTCATAGGCTGAATGATAGCTGAAGCCGCCTGATGCTGTTCGTCACAAAACAAATTTCCATAAAAAAACCCCGCCGAAGCGGGGTTTTTCTCGATTGAGAATCGTGTGTCGGTATTACTTGTTACGTGTACCGACGACTTCGATTTCAACGCGGCGGTTCTTGGCGCGGCCAGCTGCTGTCTTGTTGTCAGCGACTGGTTGCGATTTGCCCTTGCCTTCAGTGTAGACGCGGTTGGCTTCGACACCCTTGGAAACCAGGTATGCCTTGACCGATTCAGCGCGGCGGACGGACAGTTTTTGGTTGTAGGCAACGGAACCGACGGAGTCAGTGTGGCCGACAGCGATGATGACTTCCAGGTTCAGGCCCTTCAGGTTTGCAACCAGTTCGTCCAGTTTGGACTTGCCGGCTGGCTTCAGAACTGCCTTGTCGAAGTCAAAGAATGCGTCAGCAGCGTAAGTGACTTTTTCCGATGTCGGAGCGGCTGCAGCAGCGGCAGCTGGAGCGGCTGGAGCAGCAGCAGGAGCAGCGGCTTGAGCAGGAGCTTCTTCGCATGGGCCGTTGACAAACGCTGTTTGCCAGCACAGGCCGAAACCGCTACGAGTAACGACATCACGGCCATCTTGCAGGTACAGGCTGTTTGGACGGACTTTGATGTCCTTGATTTCCTGTGCGGTCGCAGACAGAGCGATGGCTGCGGACGCAGCAGCGAAGACGAGTTTTGCTAATTTGTTCATGTTTCTCCTCTCGGGTGAGATATCCGCAGATAAACTGCGCTACAAAATTACGACATCAAAAAAACGAATAATATCATGTGTTCAGGTCGTCACACGTCCCACTTTACAAGGGGGGCGTGCAATGAACTTAGCCGCCATTCTGCCACAGGCTGGTGCAATCAGCGAACGTTGCCAAATAGTCCAATCAACGTTTTTAACACTCTGTTGTTTTTTGGTAACAAGACGTTTACCTTCACAAAGTGCCGCACTCTGTTGCCAAAAAAGCCAAATTTTGGCTAAAAAACCTTATTTTTCATGCCCTTGCACGCGAATAACCACACGGCGATCGGGTGATAGGCAGCCTGCTAATTTCCGTGGGGGAATATTTCCCCCGCATTGCGCAACCGGTTCGCTGCTGCCGGCACCGACGACCTGGATCGGCGCGGCAACATTTTTGCTCTTCAGAAATGCAGCGACCGTTTCTGCTCGTTTGACGGCAATTTCCTCATTATGTTTCCGGGTGCCAAGCCGATCGGCGTGGCCGGTGACAATAATTGCGTCAATTTCACCGCAAGCCGCCAGTCGCTCGACAACCTGTTTCTGGATGCGCTGCTGCGCGGCCTTGTTCAGCGCCGTCTCGCCGGAGCCGAACGTCTGGCCCGCGCCGAGCGTGACCTGGAAGTTGCAGTCCGCGCTTGCCGTCGGCGTGGCAGCGTCGACCACAATGGCAGCCGGATTGCTCACCAGCGCGGGAGCGATCGGGTTCGTGACGGGAGGCGCCAGCTCGCCGTCGCAGCCGCTCAGGGAGTCCGATGGCGTCCAGTAACCGGTCCGCCAGCACAGGCCATACTGGCTGCGGGCGACGCTGCCCTGGTTGTCCTGTCCGTATGCCGCGCCCGGGGTGGCGGCAATGGCTGTGTTGTTCTGTGCGTGAGCGGGAAGTGCGGCGCCCAGCAAGAGGCCGAGCAGGCAGAGGAATTTATAAGGCATATTAATTAGAGGGTTGCGACAGCATGGGCAGGGCGGCCTGTCATAGCGCGGCTTGTCCGGCGGAAATGCAGCGGATGCCGTGATTTCCATAATGCGTCTTTTTCTGTTGAAGGCTCGCATTTTAATCACAATTGCCGCTTTTGCCCGTATTTGTTTGTGCCGGCCGCTGCATATTGCCTGGGAGCTAAAACCGGCGCTGCAAAGGCTCGGCGTGCTAGAATGCTTCGTTTGTAGTCGCTGCCCGCAATGAACAGGTTTCGGGCCTGATTCAACCCCCAAAATCAATACCTCTCGACTCGCCAATGGATCAATTCGCCAAAGAAACCATCCCCATTTCCCTTGAAGAAGAGATGCGCAAGAGCTACCTCGATTACGCCATGAGCGTGATCGTCGGACGTGCTCTTCCGGACGTGCGTGACGGCCTCAAGCCGGTACACCGCCGCGTGCTGTTTGCGATGCATGAAATGAACAACGTCTGGAATCGCCCGTTCGTGAAATGCGCGCGCGTGGTCGGCGAAGTCATGGGTAAATACCACCCGCACGGCGACGCGTCCATTTACGACACGCTGGTGCGCATGGCGCAGGATTTTTCGCTGCGTTACATGCTGGTGGACGGACAAGGCAATTTCGGCTCGATCGACGGCGACGGCGCCGCGGCGATGCGTTATACCGAGTGCAGGCTGGACAAGATCGCCAATGAATTGCTGGCCGATATCGAGAAGGAAACTGTCGATTTCGATCCCAACTACGACGGCAAGGAAAAAGAACCGTCGGTGCTGCCGACTCGCATCCCCAACCTGCTGATCAACGGTTCGTCCGGCATCGCGGTGGGCATGGCTACCAACATTCCTCCGCATAACATCACCGAAGTCATCAACGGCGCGCTGCATGTGCTGGCCAACGCGGATTGCACCATCGACGAGCTGATCGAGCTGATTCCGGCGCCGGACTTCCCGACGGGTGGCATCATTTACGGCGTGTCCGGCGTACGCGATGGTTATCGCACCGGCCGCGGCCGCGTCGTGATGCGCGCCAAGACCCACTTCGAGGAATTCGGTCGCGAAGGCCGTACGGCGATCATCGTCGACGAGCTGCCGTACCAGGTCAACAAGAAGGCCTTGCTCGAGCGTATCGCCGAGCTGGTGCGCGACAAGAAACTGGAAGGCATCTCCGACCTGCGCGACGAATCCGACAAGTCGGGCATGCGCGTGGTGATCGAACTCAAGCGCGGCGAAGTGCCTGAAGTGGTGCTCAACAATCTGTACAAGCAGACCCAGCTGCAGGACACCTTCGGCATGAACATGGTGGCGCTGGTCGACCGCCAGCCGAAGCTGCTGAACCTGAAGCAGATGCTGGAATGCTTCCTGTCGCATCGCCGCGAGGTGGTCACACGCCGCACGATCTTCGAACTGCGCAAGGCGCGCGAACGCGGCCACGTGCTGGAAGGCCTGGCGGTTGCGCTGGCCAACATCGATGATTTCATCGCCATCATCCGCGCGGCGCCGACGCCGCCGATCGCGAAATCGGAACTGATGGCGCGCGCCTGGGATTCGTCCATGGTGCGCGAAATGCTGGCCCGCACCGGTGCGGAAAACAGCAGCGGCATCGAGGCCTTCCGTCCGGAAAACCTGCCGGCGCATTACGGCATTCAGACCGACGGTCTGTACAAGCTGTCCGACGACCAGGCGCAGGAAATCCTGCAAATGCGTCTGCAACGCCTGACCGGTCTGGAACAAGACAAGATCGTCAATGAGTACAAGGAAGTGATGGAACAGATCGCCGACCTGCTGGACATTCTGTCCAAGCCGGCGCGCGTGACCGCCATCATCACCGACGAACTGACGGCCGCGAAGAACGACTTCGGCATCGGCGTCAAGGACGAGCGCCGCTCGACCATCGAACACAATGCCACCGATCTCGGCACTGAAGACCTGATCACGCCGCAAGACCTGGTCGTGACGCTGTCGCACTCGGGCTACATGAAGTCGCAGCCGGTGTCCGAATACCGTGCACAAAAACGCGGCGGCCGCGGCAAGCAAGCCATGGCGACCAAGGACGACGACTGGATCGACCAGCTGTTCATCGCCAACACGCACGATTACATCCTGTGCTTCTCCAACCGCGGCCGTCTGTACTGGCTCAAGGTGTGGGAAGTGCCGCAGGGTTCGCGCAATTCGCGCGGCAAGCCTATCGTCAACATGTTCCCGCTGCAGGATGGCGAAAAGATTACCGTGGTCCTGCCGCTGTCGGGCGAGAACCGCGTCTTCCCCGAAGACCGTTACGTCTTCATGTCGACCAGCCTCGGCACCGTCAAGAAGACGCCGTTGTCCGACTTCAGCAATCCGCGCAAGGCCGGCATCATCGCGGTCGATCTCGATGAAGGCGACTTCCTGATCGGCGCTGCGCTGACCGACGGCCAGCACGACGTCATGCTGTTCTCCGATTCCGGCAAGGCAGTGCGCTTCGACGAGAACGACGTGCGTCCGATGGGCCGCACGGCACGCGGCGTGCGCGGCATGAACCTGGAAGAAGGTCAGCAAGTCATCGCGCTGCTGGTTGCCGAAAACGAACAGCAGTCGGTCCTGACGGCGACCGAAAACGGCTTCGGCAAACGTACGCCGATCACCGAGTACACCCGCCACGGCCGCGGTACCAAAGGCATGATCGCGATCCAGACCAGCGAACGCAACGGCAAGGTGGTTGCGGCAACTCTGGTCGAAGCCAGCGATGAAATCATGCTGATCACCACCGGCGGCGTGCTGATCCGCACCCGTGTCGCGGAAATTCGCGAAATGGGCCGGGCAACGCAAGGCGTAACGCTGATCGCCGTGGAAGACGGCACCAAGCTGAGCGGCCTGCAGCGCGTGGTTGAGTCCGATGCCGAAGAAGACAAGGCCGAAGACGATGTTGAAGGTACGGCTGCTCCCGAAGGCGATACACCTGCTGAATAAGCCGGGTTAAGCAGAAAATGACCGGCTGATGGCCGGTCATTTTCATCCTGCAGCGTTTGTTTCGCCAGCTGGTCTGCCGGTTGTTCTGCCTGTTTGTCCGGTCTTCTGTTCCTGTCTTTCCTGCTCGTGCTCTTGTATTGTTGCTTCATCGTTGCTTCATCGTTGCTTCATCGTTGCTTCGTTTTCTTTATTTTTACCCTAGATCATGGTCTACAATTTTTCCGCCGGTCCGGCCGTATTGCCGAAAGAAGTGTTGCAGCAAGCAGCTGACGAAATGCTGGACTGGCACGGCAGCGGCATGTCCGTGATGGAAATGAGTCATCGCGGCAAGGAATACATGTCGATCATCGAGGCGGCCTTGCGCGACATGCGCGAGCTGTTTGCGGTGCCGACGAACTACAAGATCCTGTTCCTGCAAGGCGGCGCCATCGCCGAAAACGCCATCATCCCGATGAATCTCGCCGGCCTGCGCGGCAAAGGCGCGGGCGTGGCGGATTACATCAACACCGGTTCATGGTCGACCAAGTCGATCAAGGAAGCGCGGCGCTATTGCGAAGTCAACGTCGCCGCCTCGTCGGAAACCGAAAAATTTGCCCGCATCCCGGCACGCGACACATGGAAGCTGTCGCGCGACGCAGCTTATGTCCATCTGTGCACCAATGAAACCATCGACGGCGTTGAATACCAGTTCACGCCCGACGTCGCCGCCGACACCGACAACGCCCCCATCGTGGCCGACATGTCGTCGCATATTCTGTCGCGCGCGGTCGATGTCTCCAAATATGGCGTCATCTATGGCGGCGCGCAAAAGAACATCGGCCCGGCCGGCCTGACCATCGTCATCGTGCGCGAAGACCTGCTCGGCCACGCCTTGCCGATCTGTCCGTCGGCCTTCGACTGGAAGACCGTCGCCGACAACGATTCCATGTACAACACGCCGCCGACCTACGCGATCTATATCGCCGGCCTGGTGTTCCAGTGGCTCAAGCGCCAGGGTGGCGTAGCTGAAATGGAACGCCGCAATATCGCCAAGGCAAAGCTGCTGTACGACTATCTCGACAGCACCGAATTTTATACAACGCGGATTGCGAAGGACTGCCGTTCACGCATGAACGCGCCGTTTTTCCTGCATGACGAAACATTGAACGAGACATTCCTGGCCGGCGCCAAAGAGCGCGGCCTGCTGCAGCTGAAAGGCCACAAGTCGGTCGGCGGCATGCGCGCATCGATCTATAACGCGATGCCGATAGAAGGCGTCGAAGCACTGGTGGAGTACCTCCGCCACTTCGAACGCACACACTGAACGGTTGCTGCAAAACAAATCTGGCGTTGTCGCAACGTCTTGCCGTGCTAACGCACTGTCTGCGACGCTGCGCCTGGCCAGCTTTTGCTTTGCAGCAGCCGTTCAATCGAGCTTGGGCTGGCCGCGTTCACTTGCCAATTACTTGCCAGTTACTTGCTATGTATTTGCAGCCAGCCGAAACAGATTGAACAAGAAAGACCACAATGAGTGACGATAAACTCTTGCCCTTGCGTCAGAAGATCGACGCCATCGACGCGCAAATCCTTGATTTGCTGAACCAGCGCGCACGCGTCGCGCAGGAAGTCGGGCACGTCAAGGCCGAGACCAACGCGCCGGTGTTCCGTCCCGAGCGTGAAGCGCAAGTGCTGCGCAAGGCCGCCGAGCGCAACCCGGGGCCGCTGCTGGGCAGCGACATCCAGACGATTTTCCGTGAAGTCATGTCGGCCTGCCGCGCGCTGGAAAAACGCGTCGTGGTGGCCTATCTCGGTCCCGAAGGCACCTTCAGCGAACAAGCCGTGTACCAGCAGTTCGGCCATGCCGTCGAAGGCTTGCCGTGCGTTTCGATCGACGAGGTCTTCCGCGATGCAGAAGCCGGCACCGCCGATTTCGGCGTGGTGCCGATCGAGAATTCTTCCGAAGGCGTGATCAACCGTACGCTTGATCTGCTGCTGCAGACCACGTTGCGCATCAGCGGCGAGATTTCGATTCCCGTGCATCACAGCCTGATGACCAAGGTCGGCAGCATGCAAGGCGTGACGCGCATTTGCGCGCATTCGCAGGCGCTGGCGCAATGCAACGCCTGGCTGAATCAGAACTATCCGGGTATCGAACGCCAGGCCGTGGCGTCCAACGCCGAAGCTGCACGCATGGCCGGCGAAGATACTACGGTGGCCGCCATCGCCGGTGAAATCGCCGGGCAGAAATACGGTCTGCAAACCGTCAATGCGCACATCCAGGACGATCCGCACAACCGCACGCGCTTTGCCGTCATCGGCCGTCTGCAAACCGCGCCGTCCGGTCGCGATCAGACCTCCATCGTGCTATCCGTGCCGAACAAGGCCGGCGCTGTCTACAACCTGCTGGCGCCGCTGGCCAGGCATGGCGTGTCGATGACGCGCTTCGAGTCGCGTCCGGCGCGCATGGGGGCGTGGGAATACTATTTCTACGTCGACCTGGAAGGTCACGAGCAAGACGACAAAGTCGCCAAGGCGCTGGCCGAGCTCAAGGAGAACGCGGCGTTCTTCAAGCTGCTCGGCTCTTACCCTTTTACCGTATAAATCATTCGAAGGTTCATCATGTCCACATCATTTGGTCCGGAATACGTGCGCGCGCTGGCGCCTTACCAGGCGGGCAAGCCCATTGCCGAGGTCGCCCGCGAATTCGGGCTTGATGAAAGCAAGATCATCAAGCTCGCATCCAACGAAAATCCGCTCGGCATGCCGGAATCGGCACGGCTGGCGATGCAGCAGGCGGTGGCCGACATCGGCCGTTATCCCGACGCCAACGGTTTCGACCTGAAGGCCGCGATCAGCGCCAAGTATGGCGTGCCGCAGGACTGGATCACGCTGGGCAACGGCAGCAACGACATTCTCGAACTGGCGGCGCACGCCTTCGTGCAGCCGAAGCAATCGGTGGTGTATGCGCAATACGGTTTCCTGGTCTACGCCTTGGCTACGCAAGCGGTCGGCGCGCGCGCCATCGAAGTCAAGGCCAAGGACTTCGGCCACGATCTGCAAGCCATGGCGGCGGCGATTGCCGACGACACGCGCCTGGTGTTCATCGCCAATCCGAACAATCCGACCGGGACTTTCCTGCCGGCGGCCGAGCTGGAGGCATTCCTCAAGGCGGTGCCGCAGCACGTGGTGGTGGTCATCGACGAGGCTTACAACGAATACCTCTCGGCCGATCTGCAATACGAATCGACCGACTGGGTGCGCACCTTCCCCAATCTGATCGTGTCGCGCACCATGTCCAAGGCCTATGGCCTGGCCGGTCTTCGCGTCGGTTTCGCGATCGGGCAACCGGGCGTGACCGATCTGCTCAACCGCATTCGCCAGCCATTCAACGTCAATTCGCTGGCGCAGGCCGCAGCGGTTGCTGCGCTTACCGACAAGGCTTTCCTGCAAAAAAGCGCCGAGGTCAATGCCCAGGGCTACAAGCAATTGATCCAGGCGTTCGACTCGCTCGGCCTGACCTACGTGCCGTCCTACGGCAACTTCGTGCTGGTCAAGGTCGGCGACGATGACGGCGCCGGCGCGCGCGTCAATCTCGCGCTGCTCAGGAAGGGCATCATCGTACGTCCGGTCGGCAACTACGGCTTGCCGCAATGGTTGCGTGTCACGGTCGGTTTGCCGGAAGAAAACGCCGCGTTCATCGCCGCGCTGAAAACCATCCTGGGCTGAAGGCGGCACATAGTGAAGAAAATTGTTGTCTTCGGCGTCGGCCTGATCGGCGGTTCGTTTGCGCTGGCGCTGAAAAAAGCCGGTGCGGCGGCTCATGTGGTCGGCGTCGGCCGCAGCGAAACATCGCTATTGCGTGCGAAAGAACTGGGCATCATTGACGAAGCAAGCACGTCGGTCTCCGATGCGGTGCAGGGTGCGGATCTGATCTTGCTGGCGGCGCCGGTGGCGCAGACAGGCGTCATCCTGTCGAGCATTGCGCCGCATCTGCAAGCCGGCACCGTGGTGACCGATGCCGGCAGCACCAAGGCCGACGTGGTGGCGGCTGCGCGCGCGGCGCTGGGCGACAAGATCGGGCAATTCGTGCCCGGCCATCCGATTGCAGGACGCGAGCAGAACGGTCCCGATGCGGCGCTGGCCGATTTGTACGTCGGCAAGAAGACCGTCATCACGGCGCTCGATGAGAATTCCGAACAAGACGTCGAACGCGTGGCGCAAGCCTGGCAGGCCTGCGGTGCAGTCATCCACCGCCTCAGCCCGCAAGAACACGACGCGGTATTTGCCTCCGTCAGCCATTTGCCGCACCTGCTGGCGTATGCGCTGGTCGACGATATCGCCTCCAAGCCGCATGCGCCGATTCTGTTTCAGTACGCGGCGAGCGGCTTCCGCGATTTCACGCGCATTGCCGGTTCGTCGCCTGAAATGTGGCGCGATATTTCGCTGGCCAATCGCGCCGCGTTGCTGCATGAGCTGGACGCGTATCTGGTGCAGTTGATACGCATGCGCAAGATGCTGGTCGAGCGCGACAGCGACGGTCTGGAAAAAATTTACGCGAATGCCCAGCAGGCGCGGCACAATTGGACTGCCGCGATCGAAACTGCCGAACGGCAGAGCAAAGAGGGCGGCGACTGAGCGCGGATTGCCGTTTTGCACGCCTGTTTCCCCGATTTTCAGAACGATTCCAGAACCACCACAGACAACTATTTCCGATGAAGCCAGCTTCCTATCCACGTCATATCGACCTCAATCCGGTGGCGCATGTCCAGGGCACGGTCAAACTGCCCGGCTCCAAAAGCATCTCCAACCGCATCCTGCTGCTGGCGGCCTTGTCGCGCGGCACCACCAAGATCATGGACTTGCTGGCCTCCGACGATACGCTGGTAATGCTGATGGCCTTGCAGCAACTCGGCGTCAAATGGGAGCAGGTCGACGGCACCCAGGATTACATCGTGCACGGCGTCGACGGCGTGCTGCCGGTGCACCAGGCCGATCTCTTCATGGGCAACGCCGGTACTGCCATCCGTCCGCTGACGGCGGCGCTGGCCGTGATCGGCGGCGATTACACGCTGCATGGCGTGCCGCGCATGCATGAGCGGCCGATCGGCGATCTGGTCGACGCGCTCAACGACGTCGGCATGCGCATCGAGTACACCGGCAATCCCGGCTATCCGCCACTGCATATCCGTCGCGGCCTGCTCAATGCGCACCGCATGAAAGTGCGCGGCAATGTCTCCAGCCAGTTCCTGACGGCCTTGCTGATGGCGGCGCCGCTGATGGCCAGGGACGAGCCGATGACCATCGAGGTGATCGGCGAACTGATCTCCAAGCCCTACATCGAGATCACACTGAACCTGATGCGCCGCTTCGGCGTGGATGTCCAGCGTGACGGCTGGCAGTCCTTCACGGTGGCAGCCGGCCAGCACTATCAAAGTCCCGGCGCCATTCATGTCGAAGGCGATGCCTCCTCCGCCTCGTATTTCCTGGCGGCAGGCGCCATTGCCGGCGGTCCGATCCGCGTGGAAGGCGTCGGCCGCGACAGCATCCAGGGCGATGTGCGCTTCGTCGAAGCCCTGCGCCAGATGGGTGTGACCATTACCATGGGCGACAACTGGATCGAAGCGTCGTCGAACGGCGTGCTGAAGGCCATCGACACCGATTTCAACCATATTCCCGACGCCGCCATGACGATCGCGGTTGCCGCGTTGTACGCCGAAGGCACCAGCGTGCTGCGCAACATCGCCAGCTGGCGCGTCAAGGAGACCGACCGCCTCGCGGCCATGGCGACCGAACTGCGCAAGCTCGGCGCGACCGTGGAAGAGGGGGCGGACTACCTGAGCGTGACGCCGCCGCAACAACTGACGCCGGCCACCATCGATACCTATGACGACCACCGCATGGCGATGTGTTTCTCGCTGGCATCGCTGGACGGCACTGCGCGCCGCGGTACGCAGGTGCGCATCAATGATCCGAAATGCGTGGCGAAGACTTTTCCCGATTATTTCCGGGTGTTTCAGCATATTGCCGAACAGACACTGATTTGACTTATCAAGAATTGACCAACAAGCGGGGATTCCCATGAACGCGGCAAATATTCCCGTCATCGCCATTGACGGCCCGACCGCATCGGGCAAGGGTACAGTGGCACAAAAGGTCGCCCGGCAACTGGGCTTCCATTATCTCGATTCGGGCGCCTTGTACCGCCTGACGGCGTTGTCGGCGATCCGCCGCGGCATCGCAATGAATGACGAGCACGGTCTTGCCAAGAGCGCCGAGCACCTTAACTGCCATTTCGACGGCGGCCATATCTTCCTGGCCAATGAAGACGTTTCCCAGGCCATCCGGGCCGAAGAAGTGGGCAATACGGCATCGAAAATTGCCGTTCTGGCAACAGTGCGGCATGCGCTGTACGGCCTGCAATTGAGTTTTCGCAAGGCGCCCGGCCTGGTCGCGGATGGTCGCGACATGGGCACGGTGATCTTTCCGCATGCTCCCCTGAAGGTGTTTTTGACCGCCAGCGTCGAGGCGAGGGCGCAAAGACGCTATAAGCAATTGATTGACAAGGGTTTTCCTGCTAATATGGAAGACCTCTCCAAGGACCTGCGGGAACGCGATGCGC
>Ga0308165_1001703_pt1 | contig 29482 bp, 30 predicted proteins | sample PhyWR2_FD_201032 | JGI IMG/M metagenome (GOLD analysis project Ga0308165, IMG submission 201032) | Phyllosphere microbial communities from UC Gill Tract Community Farm, Albany, California, United States - DLSLW.R2 | ecosystem: Host-associated > Plants > Phyllosphere > Unclassified | place: USA... | reverse complement strand
GGTCAATCGATCTGCGCCGGCGACCTGATCGATGAAGTGCGTCAGGCTGCTCTGGATCTGGGTCACTTCCTTGCGACGATACCCCTTGTTGTCGGCACCAGGCCTCGTGGCGATCGGTGAAGCCGTGCCACCAGCAATCGGGTTGACCAGGGCCAGGGTCAGGTCGGTGCTGTTGACCTGGATCGGCAGGTTGGGCCGGTAGCTGATCTCGCCGGTCCAGGCAGTGCCGGTGGGCAAGGTGGTGGAGAAGCTCGCGCCGTACAGGCGGATGTCTTCGGGGTACTCCAGGTAATACTGGCCACGGCCGAGCATTACGCTCTGGGCCAATCCATTACCGCTGCCGGGGGCGATGGCGTTAGCAGTGGCGATAATGGCCGGCAGCCGTGCCAGGGTGCCCAACCCTGCGGTGCTGGTGCCCACGTAAGGCGAGCGGCTGTGATAGTTCATGAAGTACAGACCGTACTCGGTGTCGTCACCCAGCCAGCGCAACGCCGTGCCCCATTGCCCGGAGTCACGGGCATCACGGTCGCCGCCGCGGGGCACGATCACCCCTTCCCTGCCGACCTCAAATCCCTGGCCAAACGCTGCGGCAATCGGTTGCAACGGGGCAATCGCCGGGCTTGCTACGGTGTATCCGGTGGTGCAACCGTCCGCCGCCACGTCACCGCCAAAGAAGGTGCCGCAGTTATCGAGTACGGTCTGGTCCCACTCCAGCTGGTAGAAACCTTCCACTGTCAATTTGTCGGTCAGGCCCTGGCTGGCGAACAGCATGTTCACCGGAATCAGGCCTTCCTTGATCTCGGCGCCCGGGCGGCGAAACGCGGAAACGTCGATGGGGTTGATGCTGTTGATCGAGTTGCCAATGAACGTGCTTTCCCCCCAACTGACCACCTGCTTGCCGGCGCGCACGGTGCCCGGCAATTGGCCGATGGAGTAGTTGTGGTAGACGAAGGCATCAAGGATTTCCCCGCCAGCGGACTTGGAGCCTTCCTTTCGATTGTGATCGCTGATGGGCTTGAACGGCCGGTCCTCGTCTTTGAGTTCAAAGTCGTACCAGTATTTGCCCCGCACGAACACGCCCGTGTCGCCGTACTTCAGCTCGAGGTCGTGGATCCCCTTGAAGATCTTCGAGAAGGTCTCACCCTTGGTGAAGTTCTGGCGCCCGTCATCCCCGGTGGACGCTTGCCCGCTCCCGCCATTGACCGTCCCCACCAGCGACTGCTTGGCATCACGCATGCCCCAGCTCGCACCCACGGACAGCGACGAGTCGAACGTGCCCTCGATTTCGCCGATGTTGAACGAAACGGCCTGCGCCTGGGCACAGCAGCCCAAGGCCACCGCAGCGGCCAGCGCCTGCGGTTTGAAGATGGCGCGCATTGTTGTTTTTGTCATGCGTCTTCCCCGGTGAGTGACAGAAGGCCACACCCTACTGCCGCCAACGAGGGGGGATAAGCGCACGAAGGAGGTATTTGCAGTGTCGCTCGAAAGGATGAATCGGCTGCCCGCACGCGGGGTTGCGCCACGCATGAGTGCGGTGGATAGACCCTGATCAGTCAGGCGCATGATGTTGCGTGCCAGCCCCCGATCTGCACCGTACTGTTGCTCAGCCTGCAATACTGCATGTCTGGAATCGCTATTTTTCCTTTGGGTTCAGGGGCTTATTCTAACCGGGCTTTGATGAAGACCACCTCAAGGCACGGCGCGAAGGCGTGTGATCACGCCACACCTTCAGCGACAGAATCCAGATGACTCGAAAGTCTCGACTCATCGCCCGATGTGCACCGGACGTTGATTTGTAGCTCCTTAATCCAACGTCTTACCTTGGCCGCTGCGTTTGCAGCGGCCTTTTTTTGCCTGGCGTTTTTGTACGCTTACATGTCTTTAGGAAAGTGGCTACACAACTCTGTAAACACAGGAAATGGCGAATGTTCAAAGCTGACCGCTGCCGTCTGCAATAGCAGCGATTCATACGAGAGCATGTTCATGAAGCCGATCCTCTACAACAAATCCCGCTCGGTCAAAAGTTACAACAGCCGAGTTCGCTTTCTGATTTTTCACTACACCGCCGGTAATTTCTCCAGCTCCCTCAGCGCACTGACAGGTCCTGACGTGAGTGCCCACTATCTGATCCCGGACATCACGGACCCCAGTTACCTGAAGGCGGGTTATACCCAACAGGAAGTCTTCAACCTTGTCGACGAACAACATCGAGCGTGGCATGCGGGGGCCAGCGCGTGGGGTAACCGAACCGGTTTGAACGACACGTCCATCGGTGTAGAGATGGTCAATCTGGCGTCTTACAAGGACGGCGTATTCACCTTCCCGCCTTACCACCCCGCGCAGCTCGTGGCGATTGAAGAACTGGCACTGAACATCCTGGGGCGCTATCCGGACATCAGTCCGACTCAGGTGTTGGGCCACTCCGACATTTCCATCGGACGCAAAAGCGATCCGGGGCCGGCATTTCCCTGGCATGCGTTGTATTTGAAGGGGGTGGGTGCCTGGTTCGACGAGGCCGCCCAAAAGACCTTTGAGGACCAATACGCCGAGAAGGGAATTCCTGAACGGGCTGAGTTGCTCAAGCTGTTCAAGACCTATGGCTATGACACTTCACTGGCTTGCAGCGATTCGGGCTACGGCCTTTTGGTCCGCGCGTTCCAAATGCACTTTCGCCCGGCTGATTACAACGGGGTCATGGATGTGGAGACGGCGGCGAATCTGGCGGCGTTGGTGAGTAAGTATTTCCCGTAACCTGGAACCCTGTAGGAGCGAGCATGCTCGCGATGAACGTCCAGACACCGCTGGCATTCAGACAGCCCGCGTTATCGTTAGCGACCATCGCGACGGTTCGACGCCTCGACAAGCTCGCTCCTACAGGGTTCGGGTGTGGGATTTTAGATGGCGTAGCGCTGCAAATTGCTCATCATTTCCTTCAGCGCCTCGATGTTGTCCTTCGGATGCGCTGCACCTTCGAAGTCGCAGATCTGCTGCCAGTGCGCGGCCACGTCTTCGGGTGTGAACCCGGTTCGCGGATCGAAACCGGCACCGAGGCTGCGCTCCCAACGCACCTTGCCCATCCAGCCGCCACCCACTTCGAACAGCCCGGAGGTTTCCTGGCAGTTCTCGCTGGCGAGGTACACCACCAGCGGGCTGACCAGTTCCGGCTTGAGCTGTTCGAATACCTGCGGCGGAATCAGTCCCTCGGTCATGCGGGTGCCGCCGGTAGGGGCAATGGCATTGACCAGGATATTGTTTTTACGGCCTTCGAGAGCCAGGGTCCGGGTCAGGCCGTAGAGACCCAGTTTGGCCATACCGTAGTTGGACTGGCCGAAGTTGCCGTAGATGCCCGAAGTCGAGGCGGTGAAGATCACCCGACCGTAGTTTTGCTCGCGCAGGTGTGGCCACGCGGCGCGGGTGACTTTGTAGGCGCCTTCGACGTGGACGCGGTAAACCAGGTCCCAGTCGGCATCGTCCATTTTGTGAAACGTTTTGTCGCGCAGGATCCCGGCGTTGTTGACCACCACGTCGACTCGGCCGAAGGTATCGAGGGCGTTCTGGACGATTTTTTCGCCGTCGGTGACAGAGTCGTGGTTGGCCTCGGCAATGCCGCCCGCTTCACGAATCTCGGCCACCACCCGGTCTGCCGCCGAAGCGTTCGCACCTTCGCCCTGGGTCGATCCGCCAAGGTCGTTGACCAGCACTTTGGCCCCCTGCTTCGCGAACAACAGTGCGTGGGCACGCCCCAGGCCACCGCCGGCCCCGGTGATGATCACGACTTTATCTTCGAAGCGCACAGACTCGTTCATTACGGGACTCCAGCAGGCCAGGGACTATGAGTCCGAGTGTCTGACATGCGAGTGCGCGCCACAATGATCTGGGGCAAGGCTGAATGGTAGGTGATAAGGCCTGAGGATGATGCACGGTCGCCCTTTTCCCCGTAGGAGCGAGCATGCTCGCGATGGTGGCGCAGACAACGCGGGGCAGCAGGACGCCAGCGTTATCGTTAACCACCATCGCCAGCAAGCTAGCGCCTACAGAGACGCGACCTTCAACACCGTCGGTGTCAGCCGATCGCGAAATGCCAGGTAGTGTTCCAGCACTTGCCCTGGAGCCTCACTCTGCGGGTAATGGCCGATTCCGGGCAGTAAAACCGTATCGGGGTTGGGGATCAGTTGGCGATAGCGCTGGACCATGTGCGCGCCGGAAATCGGGTCGACCTCACCATCGATGACGCGCAACGGCACCTCGCCACGCTGCATCGCACTGACCCAGCGGTCGCGCTGAACGCGTCGTTCGGGAATGTAGCTGATCAACTTGTGCAGGATGCGAGGGCCGCGATTGCTCTCCACCAGGCTCCAGAAGTCATCGAGCTCACTTTCACTCGGCCGGGTCTGAGGCCCGAAAATCTGGCGGAAACTCTTCACCAGCGCATCGCGCGAGAACGCCCGGCCGATCATCCAGCCCAACGGACTGAGTAATAGCTTCTGCATCAGCACCGGGCGATGGGTTTCCGGAAACAGGCCGCCGTTCAGAAACACGCAACTGGCCAGGTGAAACCGTGCTTCGTAATGCCGTGCCAGCAACTCCTGAGCCACGCTGTCACCGTAATCGTGGGCCAGCACGTGCACCGGTTGCTGGACCTTCAAGTGTTCCAGCAATGCCTGTTGCAGATCGGCCTGTTCGAGCAGGCTGTACTCGTGGTTCAGCGGCTTGGCCGAATCGCCGAAACCGAGCATATCGCAGGCGATCAGGCGATAGCGCTGCGACAGCGGTTGCCACAGGTAATGCCAGTCCCAACTCGCGGTCGGGAAACCATGGATCAGCAGCAGCGGCTCCCCCTGCCCCGCCGTCCAGTAACGTACGGTCTGGCCTTGGAACACAAAGGACTGGCCGCGTTTGCGCCAGGCACTCAGAGGAATCTCGGCAAGAGGCATCAGAGTTTGTATCCCGTGTCTTGTTGATCGAGTTTGCGCAGCAGCGCTGGCCAGGCCAGGGTGCCGCCCATCCCTTGAGCACTTTTGGTGACGCCGGCGATCATTGCCCTGGCACCTGCCAGAATCTGCGGCTCGATGGCGATCAGTTCGGCGCCACCGCTCGAGGCCATGACCTGGATGTCGCAGGTGCGCTGGAAGATGAACATCATCAGGAACGTATCGGCGATGGTGCCGCCACAGGTCAGCAGGCCGTGGTTGTGCAGCATCAGGAAATTGTTTTCACCGAGATCGGCCTGCAGGCGCGCCTTCTCTTCAGGGTTCAGCGCAACCCCTTCATAGGCGTGATAGGCCAGGCTGGAAAGAACGAACAACGACTGCTGGCTGATCGGCAGGATGCCTTGTTTCTGCGCCGACACCGCCACGCCTGACGCCGTGTGGGTATGCAGCACACAGGCCACATCGTGACGGACTTCATGCACGGCGCTGTGGATGGTGTAACCCGCCGGGTTGATGTCGTAAGGGCTGTCCATCAGCTTGTTGCCCGCCTGATCGACCTTGACCAGGCTCGACGCGGTGATCTCGTGGAACATCAGCCCGAACGGGTTGATCAGGAAGTCTTCGGTGCCAGGCACCTTGGCGGAAATGTGGGTGAAGATCAGATCGTCCCAGCCATGCAGTGCGACCAAACGGTAACAGGCAGCCAGATCGACACGGGCCTGCCACTCGGCGGCACTGACCTGATCTTTGACACTGTGGGGCGATTGGACGGGGGCTACGCTCACGGCAAGGAACTCCTGTTCTTATTGTTCTGCTCACGTGAACCAGTCTAGTCAGATAGTCGTTGGGTAGTAGTTGCATTGGCAGCCAGCTTGATGACCGAACGAGTCAGTTAACGGATGGGAATGGATCCATGTCAAAGGACCGCCGCCAGCAACGGCGCAGCGAACAGGTTCAACAGTCCAGTCAGCACCATCACCAGCCCCGCCACCGAGCCCTCCTCACCCCCGACTTCATGGGCCCGACTGACCCCGGCGCCGTGCGCGCCAACTCCGAACAAGGCCCCACGAGCCAGCGCGCTGCGCAAGGGCAGCCACTTGAGCAGGATGCCGCCCAGCATGGCGCCGAACACGCCGGTGAACATGACGAACACGGCCGTCAGCTCCGGCACGCCGCCCAGGTCGTGAGCCAGCGGCATGGCGAAGGGCGTGGTGATGGAGCGCGGCAGCAGCGACATCGTCACCGAACTGTCCAGCGCCAGCGCCTTGGCAAGACCGAACGAGCTGCCGATGGAGGCAGCGCTTCCGGCCAGCATGCCGAGCAGGAGAGCCGACCAATGGCGCATCAACAGTTGCCGCTGCTGCCAGATCGGCACGGCGAAAGCGACGGTCACCGGGCCGAGTACCAGCATCAGCCAGTGGGTGTTGCTGGAGTATTCGGCATAGGCGGTGTGCAACGGTATGGCGAGTGCCAGCAGCAGGGCCGGGACCAAAATCAGTGGAGACAGCAGGTAGCGGCCCGTGCGCGAATAGACCCAGCGACTGAACCCATAGGCCAGCAAGGTGAAGGCCAGCCAGAACATCGGCATCCATTCAAGTTTCACTGGGCTTGCTCCACCGCACGACCAGTTCCACCGTGAACGCCGTGACCAGCATCACCATCAAGGTGCTGACACCGATCACCAGAAGAATCCGCCAGCCTTCATCACGTAACAAGCCACCGTAATCGAGCAGGCTCATCAATGCCGGGATGAAAAACAGCAACATCTCGGCCATCAGCAGGCCTGCGCCCTTCTGTAACGTGGCCGGCTTGAGCAGCCCGAGCGCGAACGCCAGCAGCAACAGCGCCATGCCGATGACACCACCGGGAATCGGCCAGCCTGACCAGGCCGCCAACTGGCAGCCGAGCAGATAAATGGCCAACAACACGGCCAGCTCGGTGGCCAGGCGGCCCAGGTATTTCAGGGTAGATGCTTTCATGTCGTCATTCCTCGCCCGTTCATTTTACGGAGCGGGCTGCTATCCCTGAAGCGAATTGTTAGACTCGGTGCCATTCCACATTGGAATTACGTAATGGAATTCAGGCATCTGCGAAGCTTTGTCGAGGTCATGCACCAAGGGGGGTTTACCCAAGCCGCCAAGACCTTGCACATCAGTCAATCGGCCGTCAGCAAACAGGTTGCCCAACTCGAGCAGAGCCTGGGAACGCCCTTGCTGGAGCGCCTGGGTTCGCAACTGCGTCTGACTGCAGCTGGCAAAGTGGTGCTGCAGCGCGCCGAAGGTATGCTGCGCCTGCACAATGAATTGCTCAGCGAACTGGATGACCTGAGCCATCTGGCCCGTGGCGAGTTACGCCTGGGGTTGCCTCTATTGGGCAGTGACGCGCTGTTTGCGGGCTTGTTTGCCGAGTACCGGCGACGCTACCCCAACATCAGCATCCATTTGCTCGAGGGCGGAAGCCTGAACATTGAGCAAGGCGTTTTGAGCGGTGAGCTGGAACTGGGCGGAGGGCTGCTGACCAAAGACCCGCAGTTCGCCTTTCAACCGTTTTGCGACGAGCCGCTGGATGCCTTGCTGCCCAGCGAACATCCCTTGGCGAAGAAGTCCGTTATCGACCTGGAAGAATTGGCTGAAACACCCTTCCTGCTCTATCAGCGCAGCTTCGTGCTCAATGACCGCGTGCTGCAAGCCTGCCAGCAGGCGGGGTTTACGCCAAAGGAAGGCGGGCGCAGTGGCCAGGCGGATTTTCTGGCCGCGCTGGTGGCGGCCGGGCAAGGCGTGGTCCTGTTGCCGCGAGTCGTGGCGCGTGGGCTGGAGCGGCCAGGCGTGGTGCGCCTGGCCTTGAACGCACCCGATTACCTGCGCTGGGACATCGCGTTCATCTGGCGCCAGGGTGCTTATTTGTCCAAAGCCGCCCAAGCCTGGCTGGCGCTGTTGCGCGAGCGCCCGGTCAGTCGCGCAGAGCGCTGATCAGCTCCGCCAGCCAGGGCTCGGCATCGGTTTCCGGCGTCACGCTTTCGCTGGCGTCCAGGCGCAGCATCGGGACCACTTCGCGCACGCCCATTTCGCCCAGTAACTCGCGCATCAATTCGCCGCCGCCACAGAACGTGTCGCCATAACTCGCGTCGCCCAAGCCGATCACAGCTCCCGGCAAACCACGCCAGGCGGCCGGCAACTGATCGCGGATGGCGAAGTACAGCGGTTGCAGGTTGTCCGGTAATTCACCCATGCCTGTGGTTGAAGTCACCGCCAGGAAGGCATCAGCGCCAAAGGCCTGGATGTCGGCGAAGCTCGCACGAGGGTTGTGGAAAACGTCGAAGCCCGCAGCTTTCAACAGATGCGCGGCATGACGGGCGACTTCTTCGGCAGTGCCGTACACCGAGCCGGAAAGGATGGCGACTTTCATCAATCTGATCCTGAAACTGGATAAAAGACCGGGATATTAACAGCACGGTCCCGAATGTTCTTTTAGACTTGAGACGGACTATCAACAAGGAAGACAACTTTAAATGATCAATGCCCAGCTGCTGCAAATGGTGATCAACGCGTCCCGCGACGGCATCGTGATTGCCGAGAGAGAAGGCGAGCACGACAATATCCTGATCTACGTGAATCCGGCATTCGAACGCCTGACCGGCTACAGCAGCGAAGAAATCCTCTATCAGGACTGCCGCTTCCTGCAATCGGGCGATCGCGACCAGGCACCGCTGGCCTTGATCCGCGAGACGTTGAAGGGAGACGGTTCCTGCCGCGAAGTCCTGCGCAACTACCGCAAGGACGGCACCCCCTTCTGGAATGAACTGTCGCTGACCACGGTGAAAAACCCGAGCGATGGCCAAACCTATTTCGTGGGCGTGCAGAAAGACGTGACCGTTCAGGTCAAGGCTCAGCAGCGGGTTGCGCAGTTGGAGGAGCAAGTTGCGCAGCTGCAAAAGGAGCTTGCTGAGCTAAAAGCGACGAACGGCTAAAACAAAATAAAGAATCGATTGTCATTAACTACAATCACCGATGCCTTCGTAACTTTTTATTTCGAGCAGATCATGCACCGTGACGCACTCCTGACCCAGGACGAACTGGATTACATCCAGTCCATGCAACACAACCCGCAACTCAACGTGCGGGATGCGACGTCGAGCCTGCTCGTCAACGGCGGTTCGCAAATCCGTGACCTGCTCACGCGCCTGGCTGCGCATGAGCAAGTCACCATCCAGGCCAATTTCGAAAACCAGCAGATGACCTTCCCGCTGCATCTGGTGGAAGACGAGTTTCATGCGTTGCATCTGCGCCTCGGTGTTCCCAGCATCTACGAGGACGGGCCATCGGTACGGCCATGGCGCCTGGTCCTCGAAGAGCCGGTCGCCCTTGAGAACGCCAGTGGCCAGCCCGGAACGATGTGGGTGCACGAGGTTTCATTCAAGGGCGTCCTGCTGGAAGTCCGCAACAAGACCAAACCGCCCAAGCATTTTGCGCTGTGGTTCAGCCCGTCAGGCTATGAACGCATTGCGATGCGTGGCACGTTCGAAAAAGAGGCCGAGAATGGCTTCTACGCCTATCAACTGAGCCAGAGCGACACGGACGAAACCGAACGTTTGCGCCAGTTCATCCTTCAGCAGCACCGGTTGACCCACCCCACCCTGCACCTCTGATTCAGGTGTCCAGGCTACCTGCCAGGAACTGCCTCAGGCGCTGACGCATTTCCATGCCCTCGTTGCCCAGGCAGCCGATGGAGGAGCCGGCAAGGCTTTCCTCCGCCAGGTCAGACGCATCACCGGCGAGCATCAAGCGACAATCCAGGCTCATGGCCAGCCGATTAAGCCGTCGAGGCAAGTCGGGCGCGGGGACGTGATTGGAAAAGAGCACCAACGCCTCTGGCTTTATTTTTTCGCACACCAGCGTCAGCTCATCCAGCGGCTGACCAATTGTCAGCAGCCGCACCCCCATGTCATTGCCGCTCAGGAACAGCGCAGCGATGAGCAATTCAAGCTCACGGCACTGGCCGGCCAGGGCGCTGATGATCACCCGACGGGGTGAGCTGCGCATCAGCAGCAAGCGCTGCAGGACCCGTGTGCGCAAATAGCCGTCGTAGAACAGCCACTCGCTGGTTTGTCCGAACTGATCCTGGCGTTGCAGCAACTGTTTCCAGAGCGGTATCAGAATGTCCTGGAAAACCACCGCCTGGGAATAACTGGAGAAAATCTGTCCGTAGACCTGATCCAGCTGAATATCGTCGAAGGCGCTGACGGCCGCGTGCACCTGTTGCTGCCATTGCGCGTAGTCGGCTTGTACCAGTTCGTTGGGGATGATGTGCGAAAGCGCCTGAAGCGGCGCGGCCTTGGCCAGGATCTTGCCGACCTTGCTGACGGCGACGCCACGGTCGAGCCAGCCGAGAATGCTGTGGACCCGCTCGATATCGGCGAGCGCGTACAACCGATGCCCGCTTTCGGTGCGTGTTGGCTGGAGCAGGCCATAGCGCCGCTCCCAGGCGCGCAGCGTGACCGGATTGACGCCCGTCAGCCGTGACACCTCGCGAATTGGGAACAGATCTTCCTTTTCGATGGAAGCGGCGGTAGGTGAACCAGTGTCATCGTCAATCGAAACAGGCATTGGGCAGTCAACCCTTTCGTGCAAATTGGATCCTATATTAACTCGTCTACCCCTCCTTCATTCAAGGTATAGATCAATCACGGCAGTCAGCAGATACCTGTAGAATCCGGCGCATTCCTTGCTTGTACCAAGACGCAGCCCACCACCCCGGCGCTGTGCCTGGCGAAACTCCTACCCGGAGTGACGCGTTAAAAATCTGGAGTTACACAATGACTACCTCCCCCGTCACGCTGATGGTCGCGCGCCGTGTTGCCAATGGACGCTACCAGGACCTCATGACCTGGTTGCGCGAAGGCGAACAACTGGCCACCGATTTCCAGGGTTATCTCGGCTCCGGTGTGCTCGCCCCACCGCCTGGAGGCGATGAATTCCAGATCATTTTCCGCTTTGCCAACGAACAGACCATGCACGCGTGGGAGCACTCCGCATCGCGTACCGCGTGGCTGGCCCGTGGCAGCGACCTGTTTGCGCATAAAACCGAGCATCGAGTGAGCGGCATTGAAGGCTGGTTTGGCACCACTGGCGCACGCCCACCTCGCTGGAAGCAGGCCGTCGCAATCTGGCTGGCGTTTTTTCCAGTGTCGTTGCTGTTCAACTTCGTCCTCGGGCCGCTGCTGGGGGGATTACCCCTGTTGCCGCGAGTATTGTTGAGCACCCTGTGCCTGACGCCGTTGATGGTCTATTTCTTCATTCCGCTGTCGACGCGATTGTTGGCGGGGTGGTTGAACGCGACACCCATCCGCCGCTCGGCCGCCGAGGCTCGTTGACTCGCGCCTACAGGAGTTCGGTAGATCCCGCGTTGCGCTGGTATAGTTTTGCTCTCACCGCGACGCGAGCCGTTCATGACTTCTTCCTCCGCCCCGATCCTCATCACCGGCGCTGCCCAGCGCGTCGGCCTGCACTGTGCGCAGCGGCTACTGGAAGACGGGCACGCGGTGATTTTCAGTTACCGAACCGAACGCCCCGGCGTGCAGGTCTTGCGCGACCTGGGCGCAACAGCGCTGTTCGCCGACCTGTCCAGCGAAGCCGGTATCCTAGCCTTTATCCACGAACTGAAGACACACACCGATAGCCTGCGCGCGATCATCCACAATGCCTCCGAGTGGCTGGCTGAATCGCCGGACACGGACGCCGCAGCCTTCAGCCGAATGTTCAGCGTGCACATGCTGGCGCCCTACCTGATCAACCTGCATTGCGCTGACCTGCTGCACCGGTCACAGCCTGCCGATATCGTGCACATCAGCGATGACGTCACGCGCAAGGGCAGCAGCCGACACATTGGCTATTGCGCGAGCAAGGCCGGGCTCGACAGCCTGACCCTGTCCTTCGCCGCCAGGTATGCGCCCGCCATCAAGGTCAACGGCATCGCCCCGGCCCTGCTAATGTTCAATGCGCATGACGACGCAACGTATCGCGCCAAGGCGCTCGCCAAGTCCGCGCTGGGCATCGAACCCGGCGGCGAAGTGATCTACCAGAGCTTGCGTTACCTGCTCGACAACTCTTATGTCACCGGCACCACCCTGACCGTCAACGGCGGACGGCACCTCAAGTAGGCGACCCCGCGAGGATCATCCATGATGTTATCCCTGCACCACAATGCCCTGTCCCAGAGCTATCGCGACATCCTCATCGGCCTGGGGGAAAACCCCGAGCGCGAGGGTTTGCTCGACACCCCGATGCGCGCGGCCAAGGCCATGCAGTACCTGTGTCACGGCTATGGACAGACTGTCGAGGAAGTCGTCAACGGCGCGTTGTTCGCTTCCGACAGCGATGAAATGGTGATCGTCGACAACATTGAGTTGTACTCGCTCTGCGAACATCACATGCTGCCCTTCATCGGCAAGGCACATGTGGCTTATATTCCAACGGGCAAGGTGCTGGGCCTGTCGAAGATCGCGCGGCTGGTGGACATGTTCGCCCGTCGCCTGCAGATCCAGGAAAACCTCACCCGGCAAATCGCCGACGCGGTGCTGCAAGTCACGGGCGCGGCCGGCGTTGCCGTGGTCATCGAAGCCCAGCACATGTGCATGATGATGCGCGGCGTCGAAAAACAGAATTCGACCATGAACACTTCGGTAATGCTCGGCGCCTTCCGCGAGTCGAGCAACACCCGCCAGGAGTTCCTGCAATTGATTGGACGGAGCAAGAAGTAATGTCACAACTTCAACCAGGCATGGCACGCATCCGGGTCAAGGACCTGTGCCTGCGGACCTACATTGGCATCAACGAGGACGAAATCCTCAACAAGCAGGATGTGTTGATCAACCTGACCATCCTGTATGCCGCCCAGGAAGCCGTGCGCGACAACGACATCGATCATGCGCTGAATTACCGAACCATCACCAAGGCGATCATCGCCCACGTCGAAGGCAATCGCTTCGCCCTGCTCGAACGCCTGACCCAGGAAATTCTCGACCTGGTCATGGCCAACGCCTCGGTGCTGTACGCGGAAGTGGAGGTCGACAAACCCCATGCGCTGCGTTTTGCCGAGTCGGTGTCGATTACGCTTGCAGCGAGTCGGGCTACTGCGTAGCAGCTGCAAGCTTCAAGCTTCAAGCCGCAAGCTGTAGACTTCGCCTCACCGCAACCCATCTTGCAGCTTGAAGCTTGCCGCTCGAAGCTGTCTCGAAGAGACCTCCATGACCGATCAAGAACGCCTCGAACTCGAAGCCGCCGCCTTCCGCCGGCTCGTCGCCCATCTGGACAGCCGCAAGGATGTGCAGAACATCGACCTGATGAACCTCTCGGGTTTCTGCCGCAACTGCCTCTCCAAGTGGTACAAGGCCGCCGCCGATGAACGCCAGATCGAAGTCACCCTCGATAACGCACGTGAGGTCGTCTACGGCATGCCATACGCCGAGTGGAAAGCCCAATACCAGCAAGAAGCCAGCGCCGAGCAACAGGCGGCGTTCGCCAAAGGAAAACCCCATGACTGACCTGAACACCCTGCGCGCCAGCCTCAAGAGCGGCGAACACGTCTTCGCCGATACCCTCGCCTTCATCGCGGCCGGCTACGACTATCAGCCGCAGGCTTTCAACAACGGTGGCGTGGAAAACGCCGCCGGGCAAAACGAAGGCTCGTGCAAGACCCTGGGCCTGGCCCTCCTTGAAGGCCTGAGCGATGAAGAAGCGCTGCTGGCGTTCGGCGAACACTACCGCTCGGTAGTCGCCACCCCTGAAGGCAGCGACCACGGCAACATCCGCGCACTGATCGCCCATGGCCTGGCCGGGGTGAAGTTCGGCGAGCAGCCGCTGACTCGCCGCTAATCCCGCCCGGCCGCAACCTAACCTGTAGGAGCGCGCTTGTCGAGGCGTCGAACCGTCGCGATGGAGTCACAGACACCGCTGGGTGTCAGACAGACAGCGTCATCATTGGCGACTGATCGCGAGCAAGCTCGCTCCTACAGGGACATCCCGACTTTTAAGATTGACCCGGCAACTTTATTTCGTTTGCCCGACACCACTGCTCGCGGCTTAGATAAACGCAAGTTCTCCTTCTTGCGAGCCAGTCATCCATGAGCAGCGAATCCATCAGTCAGTCGATCAACATCGTTCATCCCGTCACCCTCAGCCATGGCAAAAATGCTGAGGTCTGGTCGACTGATGGAAAACGCTATATCGACTTTGTCGGCGGTATCGGTGTACTGAACCTGGGCCATTGCCACCCGCGCATCGTCGAGGCCATTCGAGAGCAAGCCACGCGGCTGACGCACTACGCGTTCAATGCCGCGCCCCACACGCCTTACCTCGACTTCATGGAGCGCCTGGCCGGCTTCATACCGGTGAGTTACCCGGTCAGCGGCATGCTCACCAACAGCGGCGCGGAAGCAGCGGAGAACGCCTTGAAGATCGTCCGTGGCGCGACGGGGCGAACCGCTGTCATTGCCTTCGACGGCGCCTTCCACGGGCGCACGCTCGCCACGCTCAACCTCAACGGCAAGGTGGCGCCCTACAAACAGAAGGTCGGTGCACTGCCCGGCCCGGTATATCACCTGCCCTTCCCGAGTAAAGACAACGGCGTCACCTGCGCCGAGGCTCTAAAAGCCCTGGATCGACTCTTTGGCGTCGAAATCGATATCGAGGACGTGGCCTGTTTCATCGTCGAACCGGTGCAGGGTGAAGCGGGCTTCCTCGCGTTGGACGTCGATTTTGCGCAGGCGCTGCGCCGTTTGTGCGATGAAAAGAACATCCTGTTGATCGCCGACGAGATCCAGTCCGGGTTTGGCCGCACCGGTGAACGCTTTGCGTTTCCCCGGTTGGGCATCGAGCCGGACCTGATCCTGCTCGGCAAAAGCATTGGCGGCGGCGTCCCACTGGGCGCGGTGGTCGGCCGCAAGGCGCTGCTCGACACCCTACCCAAAGGCGGGCTTGGCGGTACTTACTCGGGCAACCCGATCGCCTGTGCGGCGGCGTTGGCGACGCTGGACGAAATGACCGATGCCAACCTGCACGCGTGGGGTTTACAGCAGGAACAGGCGATCATCAGCCGCTACGAAACCTGGCGCGCCAACAACGTCTCTCCCTACCTGGGCCGCCTGACCGGTGTCGGCGCCATGCGCGGCATCGAACTGGCCAACCCCGACGGCACACCCGCCCCGGCACAACTGACGCAACTGCTGACCCTGGCGCGGGACGCTGGCTTGTTGCTGATGCCCAGCGGCAAGTCGCGACACATCATCCGCCTGTTGGCGCCGCTGACCACAGAGCCAGCGGTGCTGGAAGAGGGCCTGGACATCTTCGAGGCGTGCCTCAAGAAACTGGTGTGAACACCCCAAGCCCTGTAGGAGCGAGCTTGCTCGCGATGGAAGAACAGGCACCGCTGGGTGTCAGACAGCCAGCGTTATCGTTTACGAGGATCGCGAGCAAGCTCGCTCCTACAGGGAACCCGGAAACCAGACACAAAAAAACCGGCCTAAGCCGGTTTTTTCATTTCAACACCCTTAGAACGAAGCATTTTGCAGGCCGTCGAGGTAACGTTCGGTGTCCAGTGCGGCCATGCAGCCGGCGCCGGCCGAGGTGATTGCCTGGCGGTAAACGTGGTCAGCCACGTCACCGGCGGCGAAGATGCCTTCGACGTTGGTCGCGGTGGCGTTGCCTTCACGGCCGCCCTGCACCACCAGGTAGCCGTCTTTCAAGGTCAGTTGGCCTTCGAACAGCGAGGTGTTCGGGGTGTGGCCGATGGCGATGAACACACCGTCCACCTTGATTTCGTCAAAGCTGCCGTCGTTGTTCTTCAGGCGGGCACCGGTCACGCCCATGTTGTCGCCCAGGACTTCATCCAGGTTGGAGTTGAGCTTGAGGATGATCTTGCCTTCAGCGACGCGAGCGTTGAGCTTGTCGATCAGGATCTTCTCGGCGCGGAAGGTATCGCGACGGTGGATCAGGGTCACGGTGCTGGCAATGTTGGCCAGGTACAGCGCCTCTTCTACAGCGGTGTTGCCACCACCGACCACGGCCACTGGCTTGTTGCGGTAGAAGAAACCGTCGCAGGTCGCGCAGGCCGAAACCCCTTTGCCCATGAACGCTTCTTCCGAGGGCAGGCCCAGGTAACGAGCGCTGGCGCCGGTGGCAATGATCAGGGCGTCGCAGGTATAGGTCGCGCTGTCGCCGGTCAGGGTGTAAGGCTTGGAAGCAAAATCCACCGCGTTGATGTGATCAAAGACGATCTCGGTTTCAAAACGCTCGGCGTGCTCGCGCATGCGCTCCATCAGAGCCGGGCCGGTCAGGCCGTGGACGTCGCCCGGCCAGTTGTCGACTTCGGTGGTGGTCGTCAGTTGACCGCCGGCCTGCATGCCGGTGATCAGCAGCGGCTTGAGGTTGGCACGGGCGGCATAGACCGCGGCGCTGTAACCGGCAGGGCCGGAACCGAGAATAATCACTCGCGAATGACGGACTTCAGACATGACCTGCTCCTGTTGACCGGCCCAAAACACCTGGCGCGGAACGCCGGGTTGCCGACGTGAATAAAAAAAGACCATTGAAAGCACTTGGGGAAGGCTTGAATACAACAGTCCTGTAAAAGAATGGGTGCAGCGTATCGAGGGGGCGAAGATTAAGGAAATACGGTTTAACAATCCAGCTCATAGGTGGTCTCTATCCCGTTACCGTTTGTTTATAGGCACCTTTGTTACCGCTGATGTCGATCCAGTAACGGCGCTTTCGCCGAAGTGGCAAAGTCGGTAAGGTCGGCGCGTTTCCCCTTTCTCGGAGCACGATATGCCCGCCCCTGTTCTGTCCGGCCCGCAATACCTGCGTGAAGGGCTCAAGCTGGTTTTGAGTCCCAGCCTGCGGCTTTTCGTATTGCTGCCATTGGTCATCAACCTGGTGCTGTTCGTCGGATTGATCTATCTGGCCGGCCATCAATTCAGCCTGTGGGTCGATACACTGATGCCCACCCTGCCGGACTGGCTGAGTTTTCTCAGTTACATCCTGTGGCCGATTTTCGTCGTGCTGGTGGTATTGATGGTGTTTTTCACCTTCACAATGCTCGCCAACATCATCGCCGCGCCGTTCAATGGCTTCCTGGCGGAGAAGGTCGAAGTGGTGGTGCGCGGCACCGATGATTTCCCGGCGTTCAGCTGGGGCGAACTGATCGCCATGGTCCCGCGCACCTTCGCCCGGGAAATGCGCAAGCTCGGTTACTTCCTGCCGCGTGCCATCGGCTTGTTCATCCTCTCGTTCGTGCCCGTGGTGAATATTATCGCTGCACCGCTGTGGCTGCTGTTCGGGGTGTGGATGATGGCGATTCAGTACATCGACTACCCCGCAGACAACCACAAGCTGGGCTGGAACGAGATGCTCGCCTGGCTGCGGCAGAAACGCTGGCAGAGCATGAGCTTCGGCGGGATTGTGTATCTGGTGCTGCTGATTCCGGTGGTCAACGTGCTGATGATGCCCGCCGCCGTAGCCGGTGCGACCTTGTTCTGGGTCCGTGAGCAAGGCGCCGAAAGCCTGGTGAGCCAACGCTGAGCCCGTCACGAATCCATCATCAAATCGCCACACTGGCGACATGGCCCCAGCCGACACTGGGGTCATGACGACAGCTCTGCGCATCACCCTGATCACCGAAACCTTCCCTCCTGAAATCAATGGAGTGGCCAACACCCTTGGTCGCTTGTGCGACGGCTTGCGCGCGCGCGGACACCAGGTGGAGCTGGTGCGGCCGCGCCAGGGTTGCGATCTGCAACTGGGCAGCGACGACCAATTGCTGTTGTGCCGTGGTTGGCCGCTGCCAGGCTACCCAGGACTGCAATGGGGCCAGTCATCGATGCACAAGCTGCTGCGACGCTGGACGCGCCAGCGCCCGGACGTGCTGTACATCGCCACGGAGGGACCACTGGGCCTGTCCGCGTTGCGTGCGGCACGGCGCTTGGGAATTTCCGTGGTCAGCGGCTTTCACACCAACTTCCAGCAGTACTCCAACCAGTATGGACTAGGCTTGCTGACGCGCCTGCTGACCCATTATCTGCGCTGGTTTCACAATCGCTCGAATCTGACCCTGGTCCCAAGTGTCAGCCAGCGCATGGAGCTGGAGCGTCGGCATTTCGAGCGACTGGCATTGCTCTCGCGGGGGGTCGATTGTCAGTTGTTTCACCCGAGCAAACGCCAGCAATCACTGCGTGAACAATGGGGCCTGGGCGAGAAGGACATTGCCGTTATTCATGTCGGGCGCCTGGCAGCCGAGAAAAACCTCGGTTTGCTCAAGCGCGCCATCGACACGCTGACCACGACGTATCCACAACGAACAATAAAGCTGGTCATCGTCGGCGACGGCCCACAACGCAAGGCCCTGGAGAAGGCGCTGCCCGACGCTATTTTCTGCGGCCCGCACCGCGGCGAAGCCCTGGCTGCCCACTATGCATCGGGCGATGTTTTCGTGTTTCCCAGCCTGACCGAAACCTTCGGCAATGTGGTCCTGGAGGCTCTGGCTTCGGGGTTGGGTGTGGTGGCTTATGACCAGGCGGCAGCGGCCCAGCACATTCGCCATGGCTACAACGGCGTACTGGCGATGCCGGGGGATGAAGCGGCGTTTTGCGACGCGGCGGTGTGGTTGCTGGAAGAGCGCGAGACCTTGCGCTGTGTGCGACTCAATGCGCGCCAGCATGCAAGCCGCCAGGGCTGGGCCGCGATTGTCGAGGCGTTTGAGGGGCAATTGCGGGGGGCTTGTGGGGGAGAGTCGGTGGTGCCTGGGGCTGCTTCACTGCCTTGAGAATTTTGTTGGATTCAAGTCAGTCATCGCGAGCAAGCTCGCTCCTACACGGGTTGATGAGATCCTTGTAGGAGCGGGCTTGCCCGCGATGGCGGCCCTGACAGGCGCCGCTTAAACCAGCGTCATCAACGCCTCACGGCTGAACGGCAAGATATCTTCCTCGCGCCCGTCACGCACTTTCTGCGCCCAGTCCGGGTCCACCAGCAGGGCACGCCCAACTGCCACGAGATCGAACTCGTCATTGTTCAGCCGTTCCAGCAATTTCTCAAGGCTGGCCGGCTGGGCAATCTTGTCGGTATTGACCATGAATTGCAGGAACTCGCCATCCAGGCCGACGCTGCCCACGGTGATGGTCGGCTTGCCGGTGAGTTTGCGCGTCCAGCCGGCCAGGTTCAGCTCGGAACCGTCGAACTCAGGCTCCCAGAAACGGCGGGTCGAGCAGTGGAAAATGTCCACGCCAACGTCGGATAGCGGCTTGAGGAATTCGCCCAGTGCCTGCGAGGTTTGCACCAGACGCGCGGTGTAATCCTGCTGTTTCCACTGGGAAAAACGGAAGATGATCGGGAAACCTTCACCCACCGCTGCGCGCACCGCTTGAATCAACTCGATGGCAAAACGCGAACGGTTGGCCAGGCTGCCACCGTATTCGTCGGTGCGCTGGTTGCTGCCTTCCCAGAAAAACTGGTCGACCAGGTAACCGTGGGCACCGTGGATTTCCACGCCGTCCATGCCGATGCTCTTGGCATCCTTGGCGGCCTGGGCGAACGCGGCGATCACGTCCTGGATATCCTGTTTGCTCATGCCGTGAACCACGACCTGGCCGTCCTTCAATTTTTCCGACGGGCCGTAACCCGGCACGCTCGCATCCGGTTCGGTGCCGATGCGACGTACACTGCCGACGTGCCACAGTTGCGGAACGATCTTGCCGCCCTCGGCATGCACGGCGTCGACCACTTTCTTCCAGCCGGCCAAGGCGTCTTCACCGTAGAAATGCGGCACGTTCGGGTATCCGTTGGACGCCTTGTGTCCGACGGTGGTGCCCTCGGTGATGATCAGGCCAACGCCGGCCGCAGCCCGACGACGGTAGTACTCGATGACCTTGGAATTGGGCACGCCACCGGGCGAGAACGAACGTGTCATCGGGGCCATGACCACGCGAGTCGGCAGTTCGAGGGTGCCAAGGTGGAACGGTTTGAACAGGGCTTGAACGGGCATCGGTGCGCTCCACGAGGATAGACTTTATGACGAGTATAATATGGAGGCTTGCGAGCGCCGGGAAGGATTATTGATTTGCGTGATTAAGGGTTAAAACTTGTGAGGATTCACGAAACCTGTAGGAGCGAGCATGCTCGCGATGGTCGTCAACGATAACGTTGGCTGTCTGATGCCCAACGGTGTCCGTTATTCCATCGCGAGCATGCTCGCTCCTACAGGGGATAGAGGTTCAGCTCAGCCCAGCGCTTTTTCGATAGCCTGGATGACCGCAGGATCGTCCGGCGCGGTACGTGGCGAAAAACGTGCGAGGACGCGGCCGTCCTTGCCCAGCAGGAATTTTTCGAAGTTCCAGGTGATGTCACCGGGAAACTCGGCGCCTTCGCCGGCCAGCAGGCGATACAACTGGTGACGTTCATGGCCGTTGACTTCCAGCTTGCTGGACAACGGAAAAGTCACGCCGTAGTTGAGGCTGCAGAAATCCTGGATTTCCTGTTCGCTGCCCGGCTCCTGCCCGGCAAACTGGTTGCACGGCAAGCCCAGCACGGTGAAGCCCTTGCCCTTGTATTGCTGATAGAGGTTTTCCAGCGCGGCGTATTGCGGGGTCAAGCCACATTTGGAGGCCACGTTGACCACCAGCACGACGTTGCCCTTGAAAGGCGCCAGCGGAAGTTCCTGACCATTCAGGGCTGTCAATTTCAGGTCGTGAAAAGCACTCATGACGTACTCCAGATTCCCGTGTTTTTCTCGAAACAGCCTCTTGGCGATGTCACCAAGAACAGCCGCGGACTAAAAAGGCGCCCTTCGGGCGCCTCTCCAGTTCTCTGAGCTTAGCGCAGAAAATCAGTGGTGATGGCCACCTTCGCCATGGACGTGGCCATGAGCGATTTCTTCCTGGCTGGCGTCACGGATGGCAACGATCTTGACCTGGAAGTTCAGGCGCTGACCGGCCAGCGGGTGGTTGCCGTCAACGGTAACGTCGTCGCCGTCCAGGTCACGGATGGTGACGATCTGCATCTGGCCATCCGGAGCGGAAGCGTGGAACTGCATGCCCACTTCCAGCTCGTCGACGCCTTCGAACATGCTGCGGCTCAGGGTGCTGACCAGTTCGGCAGCGTATTCGCCGTAGGCATCTTCAGGTTCAACGGCTACGGTCAGCTCTTCGCCAACGCCTTTGCCTTCCAGGGCTTTTTCCAGGCCAGGGATGATATTGCCTGCGCCTTGCAGGTAAACCAGCGGTGCGCCGCCGGCGGAGCTGTCGATGACCTCACCAGCGTCGTTGGTCAGGGTATAGTCGATGGAGACAGCCTTATTGGCGGCGATCAGCATGGGGCGAGACCTTTTGCAGAAGAATATAGAAGGGCCAAGTCTAGCGAAGCCATCGTCCGAAAGCGAACACAACCCGGACAAACGGAACGCAACAGACGGCTCCACGATCACAGGTTTTCATCAGGATGAAGACGGACAATGGGTGGCCGACCTGTCCTGCGGCCATACGCAGCACCTGCGCCACCAGCCGCCGTGGCAATCGCGGGCCTGGGTGCTGGACCCTGCGCAGCGGGCGGAAAAAATCGGCCAGCGCTTTGAATGCGGTTGGTGCGCTCAAGGCTCGGTTAGCGATAACCTTGGCGACTGAATCCCGGTCGATCGTCAGCGATAGACGCTCACCTTTGCCATGCACCCTTAGAGAACTCGCATGCAAACTTTTTTTATTGCGCCCACCGACTTTGGCGTGGGCCTGACCTCCATCAGCCTCGGGCTGGTTCGTACCCTTGAGCGCGCCGGCCTCAAGGTCGGCTTTTTCAAACCGATCGCCCAACCCCATCCGGGGGATACCGGGCCTGAGCGCTCCACCGAGCTGGTGGCACGCACCCACGGTTTGAAACCGCCGCAACCCCTGGGCCTGGCCCATGTCGAGCGCATGCTGGGCGACGGGCAGCTCGACGAGTTGCTCGAGGAAATCATCACGCTGTACCAGCAGGCAGCCATCGGCAAGGACGTGCTGATCGTCGAAGGCATGGTGCCGACCCGCAGCGCCAGCTACGCTGCGCGGGTCAACCTGCACCTGGCCAAGAGCCTCGACGCCGAAGTGATCCTGGTCTCGGCACCGGAAAACGAAGTGCTGACCGAGCTCTCGGGCCGCGTGGAATTGCAGGCGCAGTTGTTCGGCGGCCCGAAGGATCCGAAAGTCCTCGGCGTAATCCTCAACAAGGTCAAGACCGATGAGAGCATGGAGGCCTTCGCCTCGCGCCTGAGGGAACATTCGCCGTTGCTGCGCAGCGGTGATTTCCGCCTGCTTGGCTGCATCCCGTACCAGCCGGAACTGAATGCGCCGCGCACCCGCGACGTCGCCGACCTGATGGGTGCGCAGATTCTCAATGCTGGCGATTACGAAACCCGGCGGATGACCAAAATCATCATCTGCGCACGCACCATGCGCAACACCGTGGAGCTGCTCAAGCCCGGCGTGTTGGTGGTGACGCCCGGAGATCGCGACGACATCATCCTTGCCGTCAGCCTCGCTGCCATTAACGGCGTGCCGTTGGCGGGCCTGCTCCTGACCAGCGACACCCTGCCCGACCCGCGCATCATGGAGCTGTGTCGCGGTGCCTTGCAGGCCGGCCTGCCCGTACTGTCGGTCAGCACCGGTTCCTACGACACAGCCAACCTGTTGAACGGCCTCAACAAGGAAATCCCGATCGACGACCGCGAACGTGCGGAAATCATCACCGATTTCGTCGCTGGCCATCTCGACGCCAACTGGCTGCACCAGCGGTGCGGCACGCCACGGGAAATGCGCCTGTCGCCGGCAGTGTTCCGTTATCAACTGATCCAACGCGCCCAGGGCGCCAACAAGCGCATCGTGCTGCCCGAAGGCAGCGAACCGCTGACCGTGCAGGCCGCGGCGATCTGTCAGGCGCGTGGAATCGCTCGCTGCGTGTTGCTGGCCAAACCTGCGGATGTCGAAGCCGTGGCTCGCGCGCAGGGCATCGAGCTGCCGCCGGGACTGGAGATTCTCGACCCGGACCTGATCCGCGATCGCTACGTCGAACCGATGGTGTCCCTGCGCAAGAGCAAAAGCCTCAACGCCCCGATGGCCGAACAGCAACTGGAAGATCCGGTGGTGATCGGCACCATGATGCTTGCGCTCGATGAAGTCGATGGGTTGGTGTCCGGGGTCATACACTCCACCGCCAATACCATCCGCCCGGCCCTGCAACTGATCAAGACTGCGCCGGGCTGCACCCTGGTGTCGTCGGTGTTCTTCATGCTGTTCCCCGAAGAAGTGCTGGTCTATGGCGACTGCGTGATGAACCCGCACCCGAGCGCCAGCGAGTTGGCCGAAATTGCCCTGCAAAGCGCGGACTCGGCAGCCGCCTTCGGTATTACCCCACGCGTGGCGATGATCAGCTACTCCAGCGGCGAATCGGCCACCGGCGAAGAGGTGGAGAAAGTGCGCGAGGCGACCCTGCTCGCCCACGAGCAACAGCATTCGCTGCTGATCGACGGCCCGTTGCAATACGACGCCGCCGCCAACGAGACCGTGGCCCGGCAACTGGCGCCGAACAGCCAGGTGGCCGGTCGTGCCACGGTGTTCGTGTTCCCCGACCTCAATACCGGCAACACCACGCACAAGGCGGTGCAACGCAGCGCCGACTGCGTCAGCCTCGGGCCGATGCTGCAAGGCCTGCGCAAACCGGTGAACGACCTGCCGCGCGGTGCGCAGGTTGACGACATCGTGTACACCATCGCCCTGACGGCGATCCAAGCCGCCAACCGACCTCTGGATGTTTAAATGCTGGACTTTCTCCCTGCACCGATACGCGGTGTGATTGCTTGTTTGTTGTTGGCTTTGAACACGATTGCGCTCTGCTCGTTTCTGTTCTGCGTGGCATTGATCAAAGTCTTGCCATTTGCCTTTACCCAGCGCCTGGCCGGTTGGCTGATGAGCCACACCCACGAAGCCTGGATCAGCCTGAACAAGGGCTGGATGAATCTGGTCCGTCGAACCCGCTGGCACGTCAGCGGCCTGCAGGGTCTCGACTACCAGCATTCATACCTGATCACCAGCAACCACCAGAGCTGGGTCGACATCCTGGTCCTGCAATACGTGCTCAACCGGCGTATCCAACCGCTGAAGTTCTTTCTCAAGCAGGAATTGATCTGGGTGCCGGTCATTGGCCTGGCGTGGTGGACGCTGGGCTTTCCGTTCATGAAACGCTACTCCAAGGCTTACCTGGAAAAGCACCCGCAAAAGAAAGGCAAGGACCTGGAAACCACCCGCAAAACGTGCGCGAAGTTTCGCAACAACCCAGTGGGGATTTTCAACTTCGTCGAGGGCACACGCTTCACCGAAGGCAAGCACGCCCAGCAGCAGTCGCCCTTCAAATACCTGCTCAAACCCAAGGCCGGTGGCATTGCGTTCGTGCTGGATGCCATGGGCGAACAACTGGAATCGATCGTTAACGTGACCATCCACTATCCGGGAGGGCGTCCGGGGTTCTGGGACCTGCTCAGTGGCAATGTGAAGGACGTGGTGGTGCACTTCCATGAGCTGAACATTCCACCGCAGTTCATCGGCAAGAACTACGACCAGGACGGCGAGTACCGTCTGCAATTCCAGGGCTGGATCAACCAGTTGTGGCAGGACAAGGATGCATTGCTGGAACAGATGCATCGGGAGTATCCGGCCCAGTAATGGGTTAGCTGGTCTGGCGCCATCGCGGGCTAGCCCGCTCCTACAGGTTTTGTGTACACCGCTATACCCTGTGGGAGCGGGCTTGTCGAATCGTCGCACCTTCGCGATAAGGCCGGAACAGAAACAAAAAAGCCCGCAGACAGTCACCCGTCCGCGGGCTTTTCCTTGCAGCTTGAAGCTGAAAGCTTGCCGCTGCCCCTGCCCTAGATCGCCCCACGCTTGCGCAGCAGATCCAGCACTTGTTTGACGCTCTCTTCCAGCGACACGGACTGGGTGTCGATCACGAGATCAGCATCCAGCGGCACGTCGTACGGGAAGGACTCGCCCGGAATGTTATCCCCGGCTGCCGCGTACAGGCCTTGCGGGTCACGCTCGGCGCACACGGCTGGCGAGGCCTGGACGTAGACCGTCAGCAGGCGTTCCTTGCCGATCAGGTCCTTGGCCTGTTCGCGACCTTCGGCACTCGGTGCAACAAACGCCGCCAGGGTCAACAGGCCGGCCTCGTTGAACTGACGCGCCACATGCGCGGCACGGCGCCAGTTCTCGGTACGCCCGGCGCGATCCTGCGGCAGCCCTTTGTTCAAGTCATGACGCAGGTTCTGGCCATCGAGCACAAACACCGCACGACCGAGGTCGAACAGCTTGCGCTCAACCGCATACGCCAGGGTGCTCTTGCCGGCGCCCGACAGGCCGCTGAACAGCACGGTAGCGGGCTGCTGGCCGAAGCGCTGGGCACGTTCTTCGGTAGCGACGTGAGCCAGTTTGCCGTGGTGGGTGCTGGTGCCATGCGCCAAAGGCTGCGCGACAATCATGCCCGCGCCAACGGTGCCGTTGGTCAAGCGATCGATGATGATAAACGCGCCGGTGGTGCGGTTGCTGTCGTAACCGTCGAGGGCAATCGGCGCGTCGAGCGCGATCTTGACCTTGCCGATTTCGTTCAGTTGCAGCGCGCTGGCCGGGCCTTCTTCCAGGGTGTTGACGTCGACCTTGTTGACGATGCTGGCGATGGAGCCCGGCACGTAACTGGTGGCACGCTTGATGTCGTATTTCTTACCCGGCAGCATCGGCTCTTCAGCCATCCACACCAGCATCGCTTCGAAGCTGTCGGTCACTGGCGGAACGTTGTCGGCGTGCACCAACAGGTCGCCCCGGGAGATGTCGATTTCATCTTCCATGGTCAGCGTAACCGCCTGGCCCGGGCCTGCATGCTCCAGCTCACCCTCAAAGGTGACGATGGATTTCACGCGACTGCTCTTGCCTGATGGCAGCACCACCACTTCGTCGCCTTTCTTGACGATGCCGCTGGCCAGGGTGCCGGCAAATCCACGGAAGTTCAGGTTCGGACGGTTGACGTACTGCACCGGGAAACGCAGGTCGGTGAAGTTGCGATCGCCCGCCACCTCCACCGTCTCGAGAATTTCCATCAGCGACTGGCCGGTGTACCACGGCGAGCGCTCGGACTTGTTCACCACGTTGTCGCCCTTGAGGGCCGACATCGGCACGAAGTGCAGGCTGGTCGGTTGCAGTTTCAGGCCTTCGGCGAACTTCAGGTAATCGGCCTTGATCGCCTCGAACACGTCCTGGTCGAACCCTTTGAGGTCCATCTTGTTGATGGCCACGACGATGTGCTTGATGCCCAGCAAGGAGGCGATGAAGCTGTGTCGGCGCGTCTGGGTCTGCACGCCGTAGCGGGCGTCAACCAGGATGATCGCCAGGTCACAGGTGGATGCACCGGTGGCCATGTTGCGGGTGTACTGCTCATGGCCCGGGGTGTCGGCAATGATGAACTTGCGCTTTGCCGTGGAGAAGTAGCGGTAGGCAACATCGATGGTGATGCCCTGCTCACGCTCGGCCTGCAAACCGTCAACCAGCAACGCCAGGTCGATGTCTTCGCCGGTGGTGCCGACTTTTTTCGAGTCGCGGGTGATCGCTTCCAGGTGATCTTCGTAGATCATCTTGGAGTCATGCAGCAGGCGCCCGATCAGGGTGCTCTTGCCGTCATCGACGTTACCGCAGGTCAAAAAGCGCAGCAGCTCTTTACGTTCGTGCTGGCCCAGGTAGGCGAGGATGTCCTCGCTGATCAAATCAGATTGATGGCTCATCGGGTTCAAGCTCCAAGCTGTAAGCTTCAAGCGGCAAGCTTGTCGGCGTACAGCTAGTCAGAAATTTTGTTGATCAAGCCGCAGAGCATCTTTGAGATGCTCACGGGTTTCTGTAATCCAGTTTTCAGCCAGCGGATGGGCGATGTAAGCAATGTCGCTGCCGATGAGAATCTGGGTTCGTAACTCTCCACAAGAAGCCTTCGCGATCCAAAGAAAACGTACCTTTTCTTTGGCGCTGCGACGCTCCATCCCCTCAGCAATGTTGGAGGGTACCGAAAGTGCTGAGCGGGTGATCTGGTCCTTGAAACCAAAATCCCCGCATTGGGCAAACTCTCGGTAGATCCCCACTGCCAGACACTTGCTTCTCTGCCAAACAACCAACTTCTCGAAGTCCATTACGAGTCACTCAATCGCGGCTCGCAACAACCGGCTGCAAGCACCAAACCGCGAAGTTACGCATACCGCCTTTAACTTGCAGCTTGCCGCTTGTAACTCGAAGCTTAAAAGTACCCTTGACGTTTTTTGTCTTCCATCGAGCCTGCGCCATCATGGTCGATGACACGGCCCTGGCGCTCGGAAGTTCGCGTCAGGAGCATTTCCTGAATGATGTCCGTCAGGCTTTCGGCCTCGGACTCCACCGCGCCCGTCAACGGGTAGCAGCCAAGGGTACGGAATCGCACTTTCTTTTTGACGATGCGTGCTTTGTCTTCATCGCTCAGGTGCTCGAGGATGCGCTCGTCGTCGATCATGATCAGGGTGCCGTTCTTCTCGATGACTTCACGCTCGGCGGCGAAGTAAAGCGGCACGATCGGGATCCCTTCGAGGTAGATGTACTGCCAGATGTCCAGCTCGGTCCAGTTCGACAACGGGAACACACGAATGGATTCGCCCTTGTTGACCTTGCCGTTGTAGACGTTCCACAGTTCCGGGCGCTGGTTTTTCGGGTCCCAGCGATGCTTGCTGTCGCGGAACGAGTAGACACGTTCCTTGGCGCGGGACTTCTCTTCATCGCGGCGCGCACCACCGAACGCGGCGTCGAAACCGTGCTTGTCCAAAGCCTGTTTAAGGCCTTCGGTCTTCATGATGTCGGTGTGCTTGGCGCTGCCGTGGGTGAACGGGTTGATGTTCTGCGCCACGCCGTCCGGGTTGATGTGGGTGATCAGGTCCAGGCCCAGGTCCGCAACCATTTTGTCGCGGAAGGCGTACATCTCCTGGAATTTCCAGCGAGTGTCGACGTGCATCACCGGGAACGGCAGCTTGCCGGGGAAAAATGCCTTGCGTGCCAGGTGCAGCATCACGGCGGAGTCTTTACCGATGGAGTACAGCATCACCGGGTTATCGAACTCGGCGGCCACCTCGCGGATGATGTGGATGCTTTCCGCCTCCAGCTGTTTCAGATGCGTCAGTTTGTCGACCATGGCTACTCACGAAAACTTTTATGAACGGCCAGCGGGCCGTGTTCGAGCGAGGAATCCTAGCACACCGACCTCTTCTAATCAGGGCGCCCGCTAGATCGAAAGGGTATAAGAATATACCCCTGCGTTTGGGCAGCAAGGACCGATTCCTGTAGGAGCGAGCTTGCTCGCGATGGGGCCGGCACATCCAGCCTCATCAGCGTCTGACACACCGCCATCGCGAGCAAGCTCGCTCCTACAGGGGATCATTGCCTTCCTGATCTTTTGTGGGGGCGAGCAGGGTCAGATCGGATTCGGGCAATCGATGAAGATATGTTCCAGCGCGAAGCGTCGCGCCAGGTAGTCGCCCAGCGCTTGCACGCCGTAGCGCTCGGTAGCGTGGTGGCCGGCGGCAATGAAGCTGATGCCGTTCTCCCGGGCGCTGTGGAAGGTCTGTTCCGAGGCCTCGCCACTGAGGTACAGGTCGACACCGGCCAGCACCGCCTGATCGATGTAGCCCTGACCGCCGCCGGTGCACCAACCCACCCGGCGAATCATCTCGCTGCCTTCGATCAGCAACGGTTCGCGCCCCATGACTTCCTGAACGCGGCGGGCAAAATCCCTGGCTGTCATTGGCTCATTGAGCGAGCCGACCAGCCCCACCACTTTCAGGTTGTCCGGATCGAGCGGACCTTCGACGGTGATGTCCAGCTGCCGCGCCAACTGCACGTTGTTGCCGACTTCCGGATGCAGGTCCAGGGGCAGGTGATAGGACAGAAGGCTGATGTCGTGCTTGAGCAGGGTTTTCAACCGACGCTGCTTCATGCCGGTGATGCACGGGTTCTCACCCTTCCAGAAATACCCGTGGTGCACCAGCACCAGGTCGGCCTGCGCTTCGACGGCGGCGTCCAGCAACGCCTGACTGGCGGTGACGCCACTGACGATACGCATGACCTGCGGGCGACCTTCGACCTGCAAGCCGTTGGGGCAATAATCGGCGATCCTGGCGCTGTTCAGGTAACGGTCGGCTTCTTCTACAAGTGTGCTCAGGGCGACGGCCATAAAAGACTCCTAAATATCCCGTTCAGAGGCGCGCGTGGCCTCGTATAATGCGCGACATTATCGGCGGTCTCATGCCGCCTGCAAACTCTCAGGACGTGCTTAATGCTCAAGGCGCTGCGTTTTTCCGGCTGGCCGTTGTTGGCTGGCGTGCTTATCGCTCTGTTGATTATCCAGCGTTACCCGGAGTGGGTCGGCCTTCCGAGTCTCGACGTCAACCTGCAGCAAGCCCCGCAAACCACCACAGTGCAACAAGGCCCGGTGTCCTACGCC
>Ga0308165_1001701_pt1 | contig 29532 bp, 28 predicted proteins | sample PhyWR2_FD_201032 | JGI IMG/M metagenome (GOLD analysis project Ga0308165, IMG submission 201032) | Phyllosphere microbial communities from UC Gill Tract Community Farm, Albany, California, United States - DLSLW.R2 | ecosystem: Host-associated > Plants > Phyllosphere > Unclassified | place: USA... | reverse complement strand
AGATAGAGAACTTGCCATCGTCGCCGACGGTACCGGTGCCCAGCACATCGCCGCCGGAGGACATCACGGCAATTCTGGCCCCGACTTCGGCGACCCCGGTAAGCGTGCCGCCTGCCTGCGCCACCACCAGTTCCGTTGGTGCATCCGGTGGCGTGAGGTCAGGGGCGACGACGCTACCCGGGTTGCTCTGATTACCCGCCGCATCCTCGGCGACCACGTTCAGGGTCTGACCGTCGATCTGGGCGGCGCTCAGGACAATGGTATACGCGCCGTTAGCGTCCGCTTTGATAGTGCCCAGATCTTCGCCCAGGCTGTTGCTCACGCTGACGGTGGCGTTCGGTTCAGCGGTGCCGGTTATTTGGGTGCCTTCGGCGTTAAGCGTGACGGTCGGTGCCGCCGGGGCGGTGAGATCGACCGTAAACGCAAACGGCGCAGACAGCGCGCTGGTGTTACCGGCCAGATCGGTTTCGGTCAGGGTCAGCGAGTGAACCCCCTCTGCCAGCGGCTCGGTGGGGGTAAAGCTCCAGGTGCCGTTGGCCGCGACGTCGACTTCGGCCAGCAGTTCGCCGTTGTCGTAAATGGCGATGATGCTGCCGATTTCTCCGGTGCCGGTCAGCTCGGGCTGGTCGGCATCAATAAATGCCCCGGCGGCAATGATCCCCTGCGATGTGCCCTCGTTGTCGATCACCTGCACGGCAGGCGGGTTCGGCGCGAGGGTATCAATGGTGATGGAGAACACCGGTGACTCTGGGCCGACGTTTCCGGCCGTGTCGGTGGCGGTGGCGGTCAGCTGGTGGAAGCCATCGCTCAGATCGGCGGTGGGGGTAAAGGTCCAGCTGCCGTCGGCGGTGACCATGACGGTGCCGATGGCGACGCCATTGTCATAGATCGTGATCTTCGCTCCCGGTTCACCGCTGCCGGTGAAGGTCGGGCGCGGATCGTCGGTGGTCTGATTGTCGGCGAGCGACCCGGTGATGCTGCCTACGTCGTCATCGGCGATGATAATCGAGGGGGCATCCGGCGCGGTGGTGTCGGCGGCGGTAATGGTGGTCTCAGGGCTGACGTTGCCCGAGCCGTCCGTCGCCGTTGCGGTCAGGGTCTCGCCGTTGGTGTACGGCGTGCCCAGCTCGACGGTGAACTCACCGTTGCCGTTGGTGATGGTCTTGCCGATGACGTTGCCGTCGGCATCGGTGATGGTGATGCCGCTGTTGGGTTCAGCGTTACCCAGCAGCTGGGTGGCGTCCGCCGAGAAGCGCAGGTTGGTCGGGGCCGCGGGTGGGGTGGTATCCTGCGGCGCCGGGCCGGGATCCACGCGATCGTCACCGCCGCCCCCGCCGCCGCCACCCCCGGCGGCCAGCGCAATCCCACCTGCGGCAGCCAGTCCGCCTAATACCCACGGCCAGATGGCGTTATCGTTGGACGAGCTGGTGACGGAACCCGACAGCAGGGCGTCGGTTGACGGGACCTGCTGATAGCGCTCAACCGCCAGCGGCTCTTCAATCCACCACAGGGAGCCGTTTTCATCCAGCACCAGCTCGTGGCTGTTCACGAAGTAGTTTTTCAGAGTGACGGTCTGACCATCGGTCATTTTGACCAGCAGATCGTTACCGCTGCGGGTATACCCGTAAATCTCGCCGCGTCCTGCCTGGATCTTGACCACGGAGGCATCGCCCAGTATCACCTGAGAGCCTTCCGTTACCGTTTCCTTGCGCGTCGCACTGGAGATGACAGTAATTTTACTCATTCGTATTACTCCCAACAGAGTTAATTGAAATGCTGTGTGATTTACGTCAATTGTTCTCAGCAGATGATGAGCACCCTTAAGGAAACACTATTTGTGAATAACAGTGACCTGCTGTAATAATTTTTGGGCGACCGCTGCCCGCCCGCTTGCGCAGACGTGGCAAAGATCCTGGGCTCAGGATGACTCAGTGAGTACGGTTATCGGGATTATTTGTAAGGGCTGTAATCCCTGTTATTAATATTGCTATCATTTCATTAGGGCCTGAAATTGATATAGCCAGAAAGCACTAAAAGCGCAAATGAAGTGTCAGTAATCTTTACATAAGGGGTTGACGGATATATTTAGCACCTTTTACGCCGTGCGCGCGCAGCGGCTTTGCTGATGAAAGGCCTTGTATCATGCGGGTTGGAAGAGGTTTTCAGGCATTGTTCAGTGAGGCGGGATATTGAGAATCATCACAGATCTTATCGGTTATTGGCGTTTTTTTTATTATTGGCATGCGTTTAACCATTCCCGAATTACCCCGCGCTGATATTTATTGTTACAGAGGTTGTAATGCCTGCGGATTCATTTATTAGTTATCTCTTTTAATAATGTCATAATACGAAAGTATGATTTTTTTGCTTGTCTGTTTATTGCCAGGGAGGTTGCATCTAAATAAGAATAAGACAAAGGTATGAGTTTTTTTCCCGACGGATAAAGAGAGCCTGGCAGTATAGTCTGCTTTTACGGTTTCGCTTCGGCTAAAAAGAGAATAAATTTTTGCGAATAAAGTAAAACCGTCGCGCGTTTACGCAGTGATTTTCCCTGTTGCTAACCTGGAGTCACGATCATGCGTAAACTCTCAACCGCCCGCCTGGCGATCCCGCTGCTGTTGTGCTTTTTACAGGCCCCGTCTGCCCTGGCGATGGGCGATAATAATACCGATAAGACCACGCCGGACTGCCCGCGCGGCCAGGTGTATGACAGTGCGAGCAAAAAATGCGTGCCGGATAAATCCGGTAGCCTGAGCGACACTGACAAGACCCAATACGCTTACCACCTGGCGAAAAAAGGCGAGTACCAGGCGGCGCTGAACCTGCTGGATAGCCTGAAAAACAGCAACACCGCCGAGGCGTGGAACTATCGCGGCTACGCCACCCGCAAGCTGGGGCGCACGGACGAGGGGATTGGCTATTATCAGCGCGCGCTGGCGCTAAAGCCGAACTACGCCCAGGCCCGGGAATACCTCGGTGAAGCCTGGATGGTAAAAGGCCGTCCCGATCTGGCCGGGGAGCAGCTGAAGGCCATCGCCGGTATCTGCGGCCAGGGCTGTGAAGAGTACCAGGATTTGCAGGCGGCCATTAACGGCCATCCTGAATCCTGAACCTGTTTATAAGGAGCTGAAAATCGGCACCCGCGACGTTCACCAGCAGCTTGCTGCGCATCTGACCCGCCTCTGGCGCTATGGGCTGGTTCTGTCGCGCAATCATGAGATGGCCGAGGAGCTGGTGCAGGCGACCTGCGTTCGCGCGCTCGAGAAGAGCGCGCAGTATGTGCCGGGCACGCGCATTGACCGCTGGCTGTTTGCGATCCTGCATTCGATCTGGATCTCCGATCTGCGCGCGCGGCGCGTGCGGATGGGGCAGGGGTTTGTCGACAGCGAGGATCTGCAGGCACCCGCTACCGACGATTGGGACGATAATCACCGGCGCTATCAGCAGATTATGCGCCGGGTGAACGCCCTGCCGGAGGCCCAGCGCAACACCCTCTTTTTGGTGTATGTCGAAGGTTTTACCTATCAGGAGGCGGCCGATACCCTGTCAGTGCCGATTGGTACGGTGATGAGTCGGCTGGCAAGTGCGCGGGCCACACTGGCAAAAACAGTGGATGCCCCGCCATCCACCCAGGAGAGACGGGGATGAACACCCTTCGCTTTACCCCCCCTTATGACGATGAAGCCATCGTAGCCTGGCTGGATGGGCAGATGGCCGAGGCCGACGCGCAGCAGTTTTCGCGCCTGCTGCGCAGCGACGATATTCTCGCCGGGCGCACCGCCGAGCTGATGAAAAGCAATCAGGATTACCCGCAAGCCTTTGCGCCGCTGCTGGACGAGGCACCCCACGCGCGGATGCGGGCCCGGCTGGATGCCCATCTCGCGAACGCTGCGGTGGCGCGGGCGGGGGTCAGCCGTCGGGCGCTGATTGCCGCCTCGGTGGCGTTTTTACTGACCGGCGTCGGGATTGGGTATCTGGCCCGTCCGGTGGCGGACGACGGCGAGGATGCGCAGCACGAAGACGCCAGCATTCGTGACCTGGAGGCGCACTACATGTCGCTCTACAGCGGCGAAACGCTGCTCGACGCCGACAGCTCGCCGTCGGTGCTGCGCCGCGGGCTAGCCCGCCTCGCCGGGGATATGGGGTTGCAGCTGCAGGAAAGCCAACTGGTGTTAGCGGGAAGTGAGCTGAAGATGGTGCGGATTCTGCGCTATGAACGCACCCCCATCGCTCAGATTGCGTGGAACCACGCCGACTACGGCCCGATGGCGCTCTGCGTGTCGGCGCACAAGCAGGGGAGCGGCAGCGCCATCAGCACCGAGCAGCGCCATGGGATGAATATCGTCTGGTGGCACAGCCCGCAGTATCAGTACGCCCTGATTGCCCGCACCCCGATCGCACAGCTGCAGGCGACGGCCCGTCAGCTGCTGGCCGCGCTGTCATAGTGCGGCAGCCGTTTTGGCCTTAATGGCGATAGAAATGGCGATCCGGTCGTCCACCACCAGCGCAAAGCGATCCATTTTGTAGGCCGCGCGCGAGATGGCGGTGGTGGCATGCAGGGCGATCGCCCCTGCCGACTGGCGATCGAGCGTGGCCTCAAGGATCACCGGGCGGGTGAGATCCCGGACCGCAAGGGTGCCGAAGGCGCGGTAACGATCTTCCCCGAGCTTTACCACCCGGGTGCTGGTAAAGGTGATGTGCGGGTAGCGCTGTGCATCAAAAAACATATCGCTTTTCAACTGCCAGGTGAGCAGATCGTTGGAGGCCTTAAGGGTGGCGACCGGGATTTGTACGTTGATACGATCGGCAAATTCATTGTCGGGATCGAGGGTCACCGCGCCCGTTACCCCGCTCAGATTCGCCCACGACAGGATCCCGCCAAACGCGTGCCACGACAGCCTGATGGCCGTCTTATCCGTCTCGATAGTCCAGGTCGTCGGTACGGCATGGACCAGGGGGCTGAACAGCGTCGCGACCAGCAGGAGAAGAGGGCGCAGCATAGGGTGACTCTCCATTACACAGGTAGAACGTTAACGCTCGAGGAGGCGGGTTTATTCGACGTGGGTTGCGGTGAAGTAAGCGTAGAAAAGTGGCGGCGAGTCGGCAAGGGAGTTGTTATTGCTGGGGTTGTGGTGAGTTAACAGTTTTGCTAAATCACCGGGCAGGCAGGAAGGGGTTAAGGCCAGCGTTATACGGCGCTGGCCTGCTGCTGACATGGCGGTTACATATCGTCGCGCGTGAAGCCAACCACAATCTCCAGCGTGTTGCGGATAATATCTGCCGCCGCAGGATCGGGGGTGACTTCCAGGGCGTGGATCAACTGCAGAATAATTTCTTTATTCGACACGTTATCGCCGCAGAGCAAAATACATCTGATGGCTGCGCCTAATACCGCCGCTTCATCGGATAGGGATGCACCAGCGGTGCGAAAGTGTTTTGCCAGAGCCTGGTCATGCAGTGCGTCAAATTTATAACTGTGCTGTGCGATGTCTTTGTTCATCTTATTCACCAGAATAAAAATTAATGTTTTTTATCAGCGCGTTGTTGGCTATTTTTCGTCATGAGATGGTGCATATTATCAATACTGTAGTTGCCCCTTGTCTCTGCGTGGTTATTAGCGTGTCCCGAGGCACGTTGTTCAATTTCCGCTACCGCCGCAGCAAGCGCCGTCTGTCTTTCAGGATCGCTTTCGCTTAGCGCCATGGCACGCAGCTTGCTGGCCAGCGCCTTGAAATTAATGGGCCCATTGTTTTTTAAAATTAACAATACGGCTTCGCCAATAAGATCATCTTTTAGTTTTTCAAGTTTCGTTCTGTGCATAACTGTTCTCATACTGCTGACGGGAGGCTGGGCTCACCGCAGCATGTTATCAGTAATATTTTTACGCCAGGCGTCAGGTCCGATCCGGCGCGTATCAATATACTGACTGATGTAAGCTATGGAAGTTCGATTGTCGTTATCGTTCAAAAAACAGACCAATCAATTCATTGTAATGAGCAATCTCTTCCTCGTTTTCCGTCAATTCCACCCGGTGTAGCAACTTGGTGCAAATGCTCAGCCGACTCAGGCTACGTCCTTCCTTCAGGATTTCGCTCACAATCAATCCCAGCGTCTCCTGTTGCGTAGGCATGCTGGCTTTATTGAAGTAGGCCGCAATGGCCATGGCTGAACTCTGGTGCGAACCGTTACGTCGCATAATGACTCCGGATGGGGTGGTTTAAATCATTGATAAAAAAATATACGAAAAGGTTAAAGTTGTACATAAAACTTGTACAGAATTTTCCTAATACGTAAGAAAAAGGTTTTATTCGGTGAAATAACGTACAAAACTCACCCCGAGAGAGCATTTCAGGACAGTAATGTGTACAGGTTTATGGTGCAGGGAAGGGGGCGGTAACGGTTTTTGGGTTTTGTAGGCCGGACAAGCGCAGCGCCCCCGGCATGTTTTTGCTGGCAGGGGCGCTGCAACGTTGCTGCAGAATTAAATCTCTTTAAACGCCAGCTCCAGCCTCGCCAGCAGCGGTTTAAACAGGTAGCTTAAAAACGTCCGTTCGCCGGTTTTGATGGTGACGCTGGCGGGCATCCCTGCTTTGATTTTGTAGTCGCCCAACAGATGCACTCCTTCGGCGGAAACCTGAACTTCGGCCAGATAGTACGGCTGCTGGGTCACTTTATCGGTTAAGCGGTCCGCCGAGACCGTCAGCACCCGGGCGGGCACCGACGGGAGCAGGGCGTGGTTGAGGGCCGGGAACAGCACGTCGACCGTCAGCCCGGGGGCCAGCTTGTCGATGGCCTGCACCGGGATTTTGGCGTCGATTTGCAGCGGCTGCCCGGCGGCGACGATATCCATTAAATGCTCGCCCGGCTGAATGATCCCGCCGACGGTGCTGACTTTGACATCCAGCACAATGCCGTCGATAGGGGAGCGGATCACCGTGTTATCCAGCTCATGCCGGGTCGACATCAACTCGTCCTCCAGCATCGCCACCTCTTTTTGCTTCAGGGTTAATTCCGACTCCACTTCCCGCAGGTACTGGTGCTGCACCTGATAGGCTTTGATCCGCAGTTCATTTTGCTGCGACTTGAGCCTGGCGATATTGAGAATATCTTCTGAAACGGTACTCGATATTTCAGCGGCCTCGCGCTCCAGCACCATCAGCTGGGCTTTGGGGTAGTAGTTCTTCTCGGCAAGCGCCCGAATGGCACCCAGCTCTTTATTGATTAAGGTGAACTGATGCTCGCGATAGCCTTTTATTTTATTCAGGTTCCCGGTCTGTTCGGTCAGGCCATCCAGCGACTCGTCGATCATCGAGATCTCATCCTGGATGTTTTTGCGCCGCGTCTCGAAAAGCCGGGTCTGCAGCTGCTGGCTCTCTGCCAGCCGCTTATTGCTGGCAAAGTTTTTACTTAGCGTTTCACTAAAGGTGATGGCGTCTGCGCCGTTGCGCTCCGCCAGCAGGCGGTCTTCGCTGGTTTTGGCGGAGATAAACTGCGCGCTTAGGGCGCTGTAGCGCATGTCGAGCTGCAGGGTGTCCAGCCGCATTAAGACCTGGTTCTTTTTGACCACTTCGCCCTCTTTCATAAAGATGTCGGTGACCCGGCCGCCGCTTAAGTGCTGAATGGTTTTACGGTTGCTCGACACGGTGACGGTGCCTTCGGCGACCACCCCGGCATCCAGCGGCGCTTTAACCGCCCACAGTAAGAACCCGCCCACGGCGATCACGATAACGATCATGCCGCGAATCAGCGGAGGCCAGATATTGATATCCACGCCGTCACCGTCTGGCATCGCCGGGCTGTTGTTTTTCTTGTTCATTATAATGCCTCTCGTTGGGGTTCCTGGCTGACGGAAGGGGCGCTGTCGGCCGTCGGTGCATCGGCAGTGGCGGCAGTCGGAACGGATTTGAGCATGTTGGCCTGACGCAGGTTGGCAAACACCTGCTCGCGCGGGCCGAACGCCTGGACGGCGCCTTCATTAATTAACAGGACTTTGTTGACCACCCCCAGCAGCGTCGGGCGATGGGAAATCAGCACCACGGTTTGCCCCTGCGAGCGCAGGGCATTGATGGCTTTGATGAGGGCCATCTCACCGATGTCATCGAGGTTGGCATTCGGCTCATCGAGGACGATAAAGGCCGGGTTGTTGTACACCGCCCTCGCCAGGCCGATGCGCTGGCGCTGGCCGCCGGAGAGCTGATAGCCTCCCATCCCGAGCGGGGTATCGTAGCCCTGCGGCAGGCGCAGGATCATCTCGTGAACCCCGGCCAGATGCGCGGCGGCCACGATCAGCTCGCTGTCGGCGTGACCAAAGCGGGAGATGTTCTGGGCGATGCTGCCGTCAAACAGCTCCACATCCTGCGGCAGGTAGCCGATGGACGGGCCAAGCAGGACTTTATCCCACTGGCAAATGTCCGCGCCGTCGATCCGCACCTTGCCGGATAACGGGTGCCAGACGCCCACCAGCAGCTTCGCCAGCGAGCTTTTGCCCGAGGCGGAAGGGCCGATGATCCCCAGCACTTCGCCCTGTTCGAGCTGGAAGGAGATATTGCGCAGGGTGGCGGCTTTCTGCCCCGGAGGGGCGGCGAAGATCCCTTCGACGCTGATGTTGCCTTTCGGGGTTGGCAGGGTCAGCACCTCTTTGGTGCCCGGATACTCCTGCAGCAGTTTGGTTAACTGGTGCCAGGCGCTGCGAAACTGGACGAACTGCTTCCAGCTGCTGATCACCTGTTCCACCGGGCTCAGCACCCGGCCAAGAATGATTGAGGAGGCGATCATCAGCCCCGGGGTGATCTCCCCGGCGATGACCAGCAACGCCCCCGCACCCAGCGCCACGGACTGCAGCAGGACCCGCACAAAGCGGCTCAGGCTGCTGAGGACCGAGGTTTTATCCGCAATCTGGGTTTGCAGCACCATCACTTTGCTGTGCTGCTCCAGCCAGTGTTGCTTCAGGGTGCCGAGCATCCCCATCGCTTCGATGGTGTCGGCATTTTGCAGCTGTTTATTCAGCCGGGTGGTGTTGTGCACGCTTAACTCGTGCGCCTGCTGAATCGGGGATTTGGTGGCGAATTCCGTTATCAAGGTCAGGAAAAACAGGACGATGATCCCCCCGAGCGATAAATATCCCAGCAGAGGATGGACCAGGAACGCAATCAGTAAATAGAAGGGCGTCCAGGGAATATCGAGCAGGGCAAATAAACTGTTGCCGGAAAGCACCTGCCGTATTTGTCCCAGTTCGTTCAGCGCCTGCGCCGGGTTATTGTCCCCCGTCGCCGTTTTACGTTTAAAGGCGGCGCTGAAGACCAGCTGATTTAATTTCACATCCAGACGGTTGCCGAGCCGGGTCATTACGCTGGCGCGGGCAAACTCAATCATCCCGATGACAATGTATATTGCAACGATCAGTAACGTTAACATCAGCAGGGTGGTGGTGTTCTGGCTGGCCAGAACCCGGTCGTACACTTGCAGCATATAAATTGCCGGCGCCAGCATAAGCAGATTTATCACGCTGCTAAAAAACAGCAGCATAATAAAAGCAGGCCTGGTCCCCTTTAGGGCTTTTTTCAGTTCTGTCGACTTATACTGGCGCGGCATGGTGTGTTCCTTATTAAATTAATGAAGTGTTGTTATTCACGACTCACCGTTAGCTCAGCAGATGGAAATCATTAATCGTCACGGAGTTGGCTGCTGTCCCCGTTAAGATAATGACGTCGCCGCCGCTGAGGGTAAGGGTGGTGGTGTTGTTATTGCCGGTAATCGACACGCTGCTGGCGAAGGTTGCCGCAGTAATGCCCCGGGTTTGCAGGTCGATAAAGTCCTGGCCGCCCGTCGGGTTACTGTCGAAGTCGGTGATGGTGTCGCGCCCGAAACCGACCCCGAAGACAAAGTTATCGCTGCCGTTGCCGCCGGTGAGGATGTCGTTACCCGCGTCGCCGATCAGGATATCGTTGCCTGTGCCGCCGTTCAGGGTATCGACGCCCGCACCGCCCGCCAGGGTGTCATTCCCGGCGTCGCCCTGCAGGTTATCGGTGCCGTTTCCGCCTTCCAGATAGTCGTTACCAAGGGCACCGATCAGCTGGTCGTTACCGTCCATGCCGAACAGCTGGTCATTACCGATGTTGCCGGTGATGATGTTGTTCAGGGCGTTACCGGTCCCGATGAAGTTGCCCAGCCCGGTGTAGGTCAGGACTTCCACGTTGGCGGTCAGGTCGTAACTGCTAAGGCTGGTGCGGACGGTGTCATTGCCGCCGTTCGCGTTCTCGACCACGATATCGCCCGCGTTGTCGACGACATAAATATCGTCTCCCGCGCCGCCGAACATCGTGTCGGCCCCCGCGCCGCCATCGAGGGTGTCGTTTCCGGCTTCGCCGTACAGCAGGTCGTTGCCGTTGCCGCCATTCACGGTGTCGTTGCCGTCATTACCGTGCAGTTCATCGTTACCGTCGCCGCCGTTCAGCGTGTCATTCCCGGTGCCGCCGAGCATGTAATCATCGCCGCCCAGCCCGGTCAGGGTGTCGTTGCCCGCCCCGCCGTCGAGGTAATCGCTGCCGCCGGTGCCGATAATCGCGTTCCCGCCGTTGTTACCGACAATCAGATCCCCGACCGTTTGCGTGGCGGCAGAGGTCAGCACCACCGACGGGTTGCCTTCATCGTCGGTGACGGTGACCACCACCCGCAGGGCACGATCAACCACGCCCTGGGTTGGGGTGTAGGTCGCCGCGGTGGCGCCATTAATGTTGACGAAGCCGAGCAGGGTGCTCACCTGCCACTGGAAGCGGAAGTTACCCCCCGTCAGGCCATCGGCATCGGCAATGCCCGACACCACAGCGGTCAGCGCCATGGTGCGGGTTGGCGTCTGGTCGCTGATGGTCGGTGCGCCCGTAGTCGGTTGATCGCGTGGCCCGACCGGACTGGTAAAGGCGGAGACCAGCGATTCAGCATCGCCCATGCGGTCGGTAAAGCTGGCGGTGACCCGCAGCTGAGAGCCTGCGAGGTTGTTCGGCACCCGGAACTCCACGCCGGTTGCCTGGTTGCGCCACTCGCCGGCGATCAGCGCCTGCCAGGTGTAGGTGATCGGCAGGTTGTCCGCGAGGCCGTTGCCATCCGCCAGGTTAGAGGTGCTGACGCGCAGCAGATCGCCCGCCGACGGGGCTTTGTTGCTGATGTCGACGTTGCCGGTGGCTTTTTGCGCCGTGACCCACAGCTGCGATTTATCGCCAAACTCCAGTTTTTCGATATTCAGCAGGCGGTCGATCCCGTCGTTGTCCGGCAGGGCGGCATCCGGGGTGGCGTGGTTGACCGTCAGGCTGCCGTCGGCATTACGGCTGAACAGATAGTTGCTGCTGATATCCCGGTACAGCGCAATATCGGTTTCACCGTTGTTACCGTCGGTGAGGATCTCGCGCACGATGTGCAGCTGGCCCGGGTTAATGACGCCATTCAGCATGTCGAATTTGATGTCGTTCATGCTGTCGACGCTCTTAATCGCGACGCCCTGTGCATTCCTGACTTCGATCCGCACGTTCAGCCAGGCATCGCCATCAATGATGTCATTGCCCGCTTTACCCATGATGCGGTCGCTGCCGCCGCCGCCGAGGATGATATCGGCCCCGTTGTCCGGGTTAAGCACAACGCCATCGACGGCACCGTTCATCAGCGTGCTGCCGACCACCTTATCCAGCCCGGCGATCCGCGCCACGCCTTCGAGGGTCAGGTTGTTGGACAACGGCGTGCCCTGCACCGGTGCCGTGCCGAGCGGCTGATCGGTACCGGTGAGCACATCGTCAAATTTCCAGCCCGACAGGCCTTCGACCAGGTCGAAGCGGTCGCGCAGGATAAACTCCTGCTGGTTGACGAAGATCGGAATGCCCAGGTCCGAGTTGGCGGCGGTGGTGTCGCCTTTGTGGATCGCCCAGTCGAACCCGGACATCCCGTTGTTACGCTGGATGCCCGCGCCCTGGACCATGATGTCATCGCCCGCTTCGCCGTCGTAGTCGGTGTCGTTACCCTGACCGTTCAGGACGTCGTGGCCGATGATGGTACTGTTAAAGAACAGCTCGGAGTTTTCGCCGGTCAGGGAGTCAAAGCCGTCGCCGCCTTCGAGCCAGTCGTCGCCTTCGTTGCCCAGCAGCGCGTCGGCACCGGAGCCGCCAAGGATGAAGTCGTTATCCAGGCCGCCAAACACTTCCTGGGCATCTTCGCCGACGACAATAAAGTCCTGGCCGCTACCGCCGAAGCTCAGATCGTTGCCGTTACCGGAGAAGATGACGTCGTTCCCGGCATCGCCGTGCAGGAAGTCCGCCCCACCGACCGGCGTACCGGTATCAGTGATGATGTCGTCCCCGTCGCCGCCGTGCACGGTATCCGCTTCGTCGCCGCCGTCGAGACGGTCGTTGCCGCCGTCACCCCACAGGCTGTCGATACCTTTACCGCCGATTAAGGTGTCGTTACCCTGTGAGCCGCCCAGCACCACGTGGCCGTCACCGGCGTATTTCAGGTAGGCACCGTTACCATCGGCCCCGGCCTCTTTGCGCACCACCAGCGGGGTAAGCAGATCCTTGAGGGCATTGCCCCAGGTCGGATCGACCTCGCTCTGTACCCGGGTGTTCACTTCCAGGGTGTGATCCGGGGTCATGAACAGTTTGGCGTGGACGTGAGAGGAGCCGACTTCGCCCAGGTCGCTGTTACGCATCACCAGAGCGGCAAACGAGTTGGCCTCCAGCTGGTTCAGCATGTTCAGCCCTTGGGTGCGGCTCAGGTAGTAGAAGCGGTCCCCGTCCTGCAGCATCTCCATCTGGGTTTCAAAGACGAAGTTAAAGGTTGAGCCGAGCATCCCGCCGAACTCGTTTTTGCGCTCCGCCAGCCCGCCAATCCAGAAGTCGACCATGTTCAGGCCGGTCTCTTTCGCGGCCCATGCGCCGGTACTGTTGAAGAAGTCAAACGCATCGGCGCGGGTCGCGTCGTTGGCCGGACCAAACAGCAGGAACTCCACCGCCGCACGTTTACCGGCGATGGTGGTGGCATCGGTGATCAACTTATGCTGGCCGTAGGCGGCCATAAAGTTGATGATCGAGGCGGTATTTTTCAGGTAATAGGCAAAATCCGACCAGCTGGCATAGGGCTTGAGCTCGCTGTTGCCGGTGATCTCAAAGAACTGCGCGCGGGCTTCGTTGAGGGACGGCATAAAGGTTTCGCGGCCGCGGGCGATGTTCAGGGCGCCCAGGTCCAGCGGCAGGCCGACCAGGTTGTTACGCAGCGCGCCGGTAATAAACTCGTCAATTTCGTTGCCGATCTGACGGGTCATCCCGCGCACGATGGCCCCGATGGCCTGTTCGTTGTTCATCGCCCCGTCGTTATCGAAGGCCAGCGGGTTTAGGAACGCCTGAATCAGACCCAGGTCATCGCTGAGCATATCGCTGTCGGTACGGGCGACGGTTTCGGTCAGCATTGAGTGGCCGAAGCGGTACACCACGTGCGCGAACTCGGCGAAGATCGCCGGGTTGATGTCGGCGGTAGGCGAGAACACAAACGGATCCACTGCGGGCTGGACGGTACGGGCGAATTCTTCAAACACCAGGTGCTGGTATTCCATTTCGGTGGTGAAGCGTCCGGCCTGGAACAGATATTCCCCGTTCCACACCAGGGTGCTGGTATCGGCGGGGATCTCGGTGATCTGGTGATTCGGCATCAGCCACTGGTTGATCACCGCGACATCGTTTGACGCCAGCAGGGTGGTTTTATACTGCTCCACCAGGCGGTTATGTTCGTCGTGGAATACCGAGTGCACGGCGGTCAGGCCGATGTTCTCGTTGCCACGACCGTCGCCGGTGATGAAGTGGCGGTCAAGCAGTTCGTTATCGTAGGTGCCTGCTTCCGTCGTGCCGTTGATGGCGCTATCGGCGTCCGGGGCCAGAACTTTGCTACCGTCAGCAAGGGTAATAAACTTCGGTACCGCCGTGTGGGCGATGTCATCGAGGAAAGCATGACCGGTGCGCAGCGTGTCTGGCGGTAAGACATCACCGTTGGCTGAAACCAGACCGTTGGCGGTGACAATCTGCACTTTGCCGTCGGAACTTAACATCAGGTTGCCGTAACGGTCGGTGGCCAGCAGCGGGACGTTGAAAATATCCGCATCGGTCAGCTTGATGCCGAGGAACTCCAGCGCATGGGCTTTGACCTCGCCCCAGGTGGCGATCCCGTGCGCGCCATTTAACAGGTGGCCGGTTGGCTCGGGTTTGCCGTCAATCATGGCGAATTCGCGCAGGAATATCTGATGCGACGGGTGGGAGGTGTAGGTCTGGTTCTGATCGATCCACGGGGTGGTGGTGTTGACGGTGTTAAGGGTGGCATCCACTTTGGCGCGGGTCAGGATCATAAAGTTGGTCGGTGAACCTTCCACATACAGCGGATCGTCAGGCAGCAACGGAATAAATACGATCCCGTTGCCTTCTTTCGGGATCAGATCCAGACCGTGGTCAAAGAACTGACCGAAGAAGGTCATCCAGCCGTTAAAGGCCGGGGACAGGCCGACATCTGGCGACAGGTTAGGAATGTTCAGGCTGCCGTTAACGCTGCCGCCACCGCCCGGGGCGTCTTTAAGGTCGTTGGCCGCCTCTATGGCCGCGGGGTTTTTATTGCTTTGGTCCGAGATGATATTACTGATCTGGCGCGGGTCGGAGTCCGTCACCATGCTGTTCGGGCCAGAGGTGCTCAGGTATTTTGCCAGCTCGGGGTCGTTGCGAATGGCCTCCAGATCCAGCGGAACCAGTCGTGGCATGGTCTGGTCGGCAGAGCCGTACTTCTCCTGACCGGGTAACAGGTTGTTCCAGGAACCGTCCACGGTACGGATACCGTAGGGGAGCAGCGGGTCACCCACTTCCTCACGCAGCTTTTCGCCATTGATCCCGCCATCGGCGGTGGTTGCCGATTCGGAGAGCTTGATCTGCTTCAGAATAAATTCGAGGTCGTGGAGTGTGACAGTAAAATCATATTGTTCGGCCATAAATAATTACCTTTGCTTGATTTGCTATCATCTTTCTTTTTGGTCGCCGAAAAGGCGCCAGAAAAGAATGCACCGGGTCATGCTGAGTGAAAGGTCAGGTTATGATTGCATTAATATGCTCCCTGTTAAGTCGTTAATGGCAATGCCCTTTTGCCCAATATATTTTGGGTTGTGGGAATATGCGTTTGGGTAAGTTTATTTATCGCGTCATTGGGCGAGATAAATAAAATCACTAACCGACTCGGCGCTTTGGACGGCAGAACGCCATCAAAGCGGCAGGGTTGTTGATAATGACAATTGTTTAGCAATGCTTAATTTGTGTTTAGAATTGTTATCACATGTTACGGGTGGGCTATGGAGATAACTATGGAGGGTCTTTATCTTCCCACAATAATACTTTTTTATGAGCCAGAGATATATTTTCGGTTTAACTTAAGGCGCGATCGGGCATATTGATTTTCGTGCTAATTAAAAACTGTGACAGGTTGATGTAAAACAAGGGTTATGTTGCGCAGGGAATGTACAGACCAGCAATGACGCTGCCTGTGGCGCGATGCAGCTGTGCGTGCAGGGCTAAAAACAAACCGTTCAGGCTGTCTTTTTTCTGTAACAAACCCGCTATGCTTAGTCGGATCTTTAATCGGGTAATAGGCCGCTGAGAGATTAACGCGGTTGTTGTGTTTATTTTTGAAATTCTGTACGCATTAAAGTTTGTTGTACATTTATCGTTTTTTAATGGTTTATTTCCTGAGAAATAAAATGGCAACGTAATGGCGTTTCTTTTTTAAAATAAATCCTCATTGCAGCATGGGGCGGGATAAACATGTCGGTCGTACACAAGCTAATTTTGAACGGATGGTCAAAATAACGACTGCCGGTTTTTCTACGTCTGAAGTATGAGTTTTAATAGTGGCTGTTTTTTTTTCCGCTCCCGGCGAGCGTTTCTTTGGTGGGAGATTAATTAAGAGGGTTAATGATTTATCCGCACAGAATTGCATAACAACGCGCAGGTTTGCAGGCGGGGTAAGCAGGGGACGTAGCGACCCATCAGCCATTGGCCGGTTGTTGTCGCGGTTTCATTGCGGATAACCCCTGCCAGGAACAACGGTTTTATGATAAAACACTTCTTATCTCAACTTATTAGCTTAAAGCGTTTATGACTCAGTCCAGCGAAAAACAGGCACCAACCACCTCTGACACCATTGGGCGTGCGTTGCGCCGTCGTCCGCTGGCGCGCAAAAAATTGTCCGAGATGGTAGAAGAAGAGCTGGAGCAGATGATCCGCCGCCGTGAGTTTTCGGAAGGGGAGCAGCTTCCTTCGGAACGTGAGCTGATGGCGTTTTTCAATGTTGGTCGACCTTCGGTCCGTGAAGCGCTGGCTGCGTTAAAACGCAAAGGCCTGGTACAGATCCAGAACGGTGAACGCGCCCGTATTTCACGTCCGTCTGCGGATACCATCATCAGCGAGCTCTCCGGTATGGCGAAAGATTTCCTCGCCCATCCGGGTGGGATTGCGCATTTTGAACAATTGCGCCTGTTCTTTGAATCCAGCCTGGTACGCCATGCCGCACAGCATGCGAGCGAAGCACAGATTGCGCTGCTGGAAAAAGCGCTGGAACTGAACAGCCAGTCTCTGGATGACAACGCGCTGTTTATCCGGTCTGACGTCGAATTTCACCGCGTGCTGGCAGAAATCCCCAACAACCCTATTTTTATGGCCATCCACGTCGCCTTGATCGACTGGCTGATCGCCGCCCGTCCTGCAGTCCCTGAAGAGGCATTGCGCGAGCACAATAACACCAGTTATCAACAGCATATTGGGATCTTCAACGCTATCCGCAGCCAGGATCCGGATGCTGCTGAACGCGCGTTACAAACCCACCTCAACAGCGTTTTCGCCACCTGGCATGCCTTCGATCAAGGCAAAAAGCGCCGCAAGTAGCCCCCTCGATCATTTAGTGAGCTCGATCGCGTTCCGCGCATTTCGTCAGCGCTGTTTTTTTCTTCTGCTGGTATAACAGGTATAAAGGTCTACAGTCATAACATCATCACAACATATCGAGGTCTCTATGTCAGTTACGCTTAAAGGGGTTATGCCCGCGCTGCTCACTCCGTTCGATCGTCAGCAGCAGCTGGATACCAAAAGCCTGCGACAGCTGGTGCAGTTCAATATTGCGCAGGGCGTTGATGGCCTGTACGTCGGGGGATCAACCGGCGAAGCCTTCGTGCAAAACATCGCTGAACGTCAGGAAGTGCTTGAAATTGTTGCCGAAGAAGCGAAAGGCAAAATAACGCTGATTGCCCATGTCGGCACGGTCAGTACCCACGAAAGCCAGCAACTGGCGAAAGCCGCCAGCCGCGCGGGCTATCATGCTGTGTCTGCCGTCACGCCGTTTTATTACCCCTTCAGTTTTGAAGAGCATTGCGATCACTATCGTGGAATTATTGATGCTGCGGATGGGTTGCCGATGGTGGTGTACAACATCCCGGCACTGAGCGGCGTCAAACTGTCGCTGGATCAGATCAACACCCTGGTGACGTTACCGGGCGTCGGCGCGCTGAAACAAACGTCCGGGGATCTGTATCAGATGGAGCAGATCCGCCGGGCGCATCCGGATCTGGTGCTGTACAACGGTTATGACGAGATCTTCGCCTCCGGCCTGCTGGCAGGTGCGGACGGCGGGATCGGCAGTACCTATAACATTATGGGCTGGCGTTATCAGGCAATTGTAAAAGCGCTGAAGGAAGGGGATATCGCCCGCGCGCAAGCGATCCAGGCGAAATGTAATGCGGTGATTGATCAGCTGATCAAGGTCGGCGTGTTCCGTGGCCTGAAAACCGTTCTGCACTACATGGATGTCATTGATGTGCCGCTGTGCCGTAAACCGTTTGCGCCGGTCGATGAGAAATATCTGCCAGAACTCCGGGAATTAGCGCAACAGCTCCAGCAAGAAAAAGAACAACACTAAAACAAAAACAGATGCCGGGACTGACCGGCATCGCTGTAGCTGTATCCTACAAAAACAGCGTATGGGTTTACCCATTGCGGAGACTGACATGAATACAATGACACAAAATGTCCCGTGGTATCGTTGCCTTAACCGTCAGCAGTGGCGGGCATTTACTGCCGCCTGGGTAGGTTATGTTCTTGATGGTTTCGATTTTGTCCTGATTGCCCTCGTACTAACCGATATCAAGACCGAGTTTGGTCTGACGACTCTCCACGCCGCGAGCCTTATCTCCGCGGCCTTTATTTCCCGCTGGTTCGGCGGCCTGATGCTGGGCGCAATGGGCGATCGCTATGGCCGTCGTCTGGCGATGGTCAGCAGTATTGTGCTGTTTTCCGTGGGCACGCTGGCCTGTGGCCTGGCCCAGGGTTATACCACCATGTTTATTGCCCGCCTGATTATTGGCATGGGGATGGCGGGGGAGTACGGCTCCAGCGCGACCTATGTGATTGAAAGCTGGCCGAAACAGCTGCGCAATAAAGCCAGCGGCTTTTTAATTTCCGGGTTCTCCGTCGGTGCGGTGATTGCGGCCCAGGTGTACAGCCTGGTGGTGCCGGAATGGGGCTGGCGCGCGCTGTTCTTCATTGGCATTTTGCCGATTATTTTTGCGCTCTGGCTGCGAAAAAACATTCCTGAAGCCGAAGACTGGAAAGAAAAGCATCAGGGCAAAGCGCCGGTGAAAACCATGGTGGATATTCTTTATCGCGGCGAACATCGCGTCATCAATATCATCATGACCCTGGTGGCCGGTATTGCACTGTGGTTCTGCTTCGCCGGTCAGTTAAATAATGCTGCCATTGTGGCGGTGCTTGGCCTGCTGTGCGCCGGGATCTTCGTCAGCTTTATGGTGCAGAGTAACGGTAAACGCTGGCCGACCGGCGTCACGCTGATGATTGTGGTGCTGTTTGCCTTCTTATATTCCTGGCCTATTCAGGCCCTGTTACCCACCTATTTGAAAACGGACCTCGCATACGATCCGGCCACCGTCGCGCAGGTGTTGTTCTTCAGTGGCTTTGGTGCCGCGGCGGGCTGCTGCGTGGGCGGCTTTCTTGGCGACTGGATCGGGACACGTAAAGCCTACGTTTATAGCCTGCTGGCCTCCCAGCTGCTGATCATTCCGGTCTTTGCCATTGGTGGAAGCAACGTCTGGGTGCTGGGCCTGCTGCTGTTCTTCCAGCAGATGCTCGGCCAGGGGATCTCCGGGATCCTGCCTAAACTGATCGGCGGGTATTTTGATACCGAACAGCGTGCGGCCGGGCTCGGGTTTACCTATAACGTCGGCGCATTAGGCGGGGCATTAGCCCCGGTGCTGGGAGCATTTATCGCCCAGCGTCTCGATCTGGGCACTGCGCTGTGCTCCCTGTCGTTTAGCCTGACCTTTGTCGTCATCCTGCTGATTGGCTTTGATATGCCGTCCCGCGTTCAGCGCTGGCTGCACCCGGAGGCGCTCCGTACCCATGATGCCATCGACGGCAAACCCCTCAGCGGCGCCATGACGGCAAGCAAAAGCACACGCCAGCTGGTGAAAACTAAATTATAAACGGAGTTGTTATGTCATTTCTTGATGCGTTGGATGCAAAAGTGGAGGCCCAGGGCGGGCTGATTGTCTCCTGTCAGCCGGTGCCGCAAAGCCCGCTGGATAAACCCGATATCATTGCCGCAATGGCGCTGGCGGCAGAGCAGGCAGGAGCGGTGGCGCTGCGCATAGAAGGGGTTGAGAACGTGCGGGCCGTGCGGGCGGTGGTGACCCTTCCGATTATCGGTATTGTAAAACGCGACCTGCCTGACACCCCGGTGCGTATTACGCCCTGGCTGGAAGATGTCGATGCGTTAGCGCAGGCGGGTGCCAGCATTATTGCCTTCGATGGCACCCAGCGCCCGCGCCCGGTTGCGGTAGAGGCGTTGCTGACGCGTATCCACCAGCACCAGCTGATTGCGATGGCAGATTGCTCTACCCAGGAGGAGGGTCTGGCGTGCTGGCAGCAAGGTGCAGAGCTTATTGGCACTACGCTGTCGGGTTATACCTCCGCAGAGACCCCCACCGCGCCGGACCTGGCGCTGGTGTCTGCTCTGAGCACCGCCGGTTGTCGGGTGGTCGCCGAAGGGCGCTATAACGCCCCGGAACTGGCGGCGCAGGCCATCCAGCATGGGGCATGGACGGTGACGGTAGGTTCTGCGATCACCCGGCTGGAGCACATCTGTCAGTGGTATCGGGATGCGATCCAGGGAGCGACAAAATGATTGTCCTGGCCATTGATATTGGTGGCACCAAGCTTGCCGCCGCGCTGATAGACAGTTCATTACGGATTGTCGCGCGCAGAGAGATCCCGACACCCGCCAGCCAGACACCGGATGCGCTGGAGGACGCGCTGCGCGTGCTGGTGACGCCTTTGTATTCCGAGGCGCAGTACGTTGCTATCGCCTCGACCGGGATTATTCAGGATGGCGTATTAACCTCGATTAACCCGGCTAACCTCGGAGGACTGTCCCATTTCCCACTGGTGCAGTACCTGTCTGTCCTGACCGGGCTCCCCGGCGTGGCATTAAATGATGCCCAGGCCGCGGCGCTGGCCGAGTATCAGCAGTTGCCCTCCACGATCCGCGATATGGTATTTATTACCGTCTCGACCGGGGTGGGCGGGGGCGTGATTCAGGATGGCAAACTGGTTACCGGTGCCGGGGGGCTGACCGGACACTGCGGTCATACCCTCGCCGACCCCCACGGGCCGCGCTGCGGCTGCGGGCGGATCGGCTGCGTGGAGGCCATTGCCTCGGGGCGAGGCATCGCCGCCGCCGCGCAGGACGCGTTAGCCGGGCTGGATGCCAAAGCCATTTTTGCCCACGCCGCGCAGGGGCAAACCCAGGCGCTGGCGCTGGTGCAACGTTCGGCCCGGACGCTGGCGCGCTTGATTGCGGATCTGAAAGCCCTGACCGACTGTCAGCGGGTGGTCGTGGGCGGCAGCATCGGGCTCGCCGAAGGCTATCTTTCGCAGGTGCAGCACTACCTGGCGCAGGAACCCGCGGTTTACCAGGTTGAACTTTATTCTGCCCACCACCGCAGCGATGCGGGTTTGCTGGGCGCGGCATTATGGGCACAAGGAGCACGACAATGATTGTCGGTCATCTCAACCAGCTGCAGGCCGCAGGGCTGTCGGCGGCATTTTGTCAGGCTATCGACCAGGCGTTGCGCGCGGAGATTGCGTACAAAGAGCCGGGAAGTTATCCCCTTGAGGGAGAGACGTTGTTTGTCAATGTGATGCAGTTCGACACGCAGCGTGCGGAAGACAAACGTGCTGAGCTGCACCGCCGCTACATCGATATCCAGATTGTGCTGGAAGGCGAAGAGCGTATTTATTACGGCCTGACGGGGAGCGCGCGGGAGTGTGATGAATGGCACGAGCAGGAGGATTATCAGCTGTGTCAGGATATCGATAATGAACAATCCCTGATGCTAAAACCGGGTATGTTCGCGATTTTTATGCCGGGTGAGCCGCATAAACCCGGCTGTCATACCACGCTGCCGGTGCGGCTAAAAAAGGCGGTAATTAAGTTGCTGCACAGCGCTGTGTGAATGCGAGACATAAAAAAAGCCCGTCGTGCGGGCTTTTAATACTTCACTTCTTTTACTCGTCGTCGCGCTCTTTCGCCGCCCGCTGGCGTTCGTAATACTCGTCTTCAGCGGTGATGATTTCATCCATCAGCGAGTCCATATCCACATCATGAAGTTCTTCGACAAACAGCCCGGTCAGCGGGGTTTCTGGGGTTAACTTGCCGTCTTCATACAGCATCCAGATCTCTTTCGCGTAGCGCGTTTTCAGCAATTGCGGGGCGAACTGGCCGTAATAGGCGGTGATGTTATTCACATCGCGTTCAAACATGGATTCAGCATGGTTATTGGCGGCGGCATCCACCGCCTGCGGCAGGTCGATAATCACCGGCCCTTGGGCGTCCAGCAGCACGTTAAACTCGGACAGATCGCCATGCACGATACCGGCGCACAGCATGCGCACAATGTTGCGGATCATCGCCGCGAAATCCGCTACCGCGTTCTCTTCGGTCAGGGTTACGTCGCTCAGACGCGGGGCGACCGCGCCTTCGGCATCGGTAACCAGTTCCATCAGCAGCACGCCGTCCAGACACATGTGGGGCTGAGGGACGCGCACGCCAGCGTTCGCCAGGCGGAATAACGCATCGACCTCGGCCGTGTGCCAGACCTCTTCCTGCTGTTTACGGCCGAACTTCGAGCCTTTTTGCATCGCGCGCGCATTACGCGTATTGCGGACTTTGCGCCCTTCCTGATACTGCACGGCCTGCTTAAAGCTGCGCTGTGACGCTTCCTTGTACACTTTGGCACACTGAATATTGTCACCGCACAGCACGGTGTACACGTCGGCTTCCTTGCCGCTTTTCAGGCGTTGAAGCACGGCGTCTATCAGGCCGTCATCGACCAGGGGTTGGAGTCTGTTTGGGATTTTCATGCGGCTTTTATACCTTATTTGCGCCGCTTTTCGTATCACTACACGCAAATTTAATGCAGGCTTTTTATTCGGGAATGGCGATGACGGGATTCATCGCGGTGTAAACGAAACGCATCTTTTATCTGCGTGAATTTATGACAGGGCGAGGGCGGTGCGCAGTGATGATAATTGCCTTCATAGTCATGATAATTAACCGGGTATCAGGAGGGTGACATTCCCGGACGGTGGGATCCGGGAGCGGGATTTCGTGCCTATCTGTTACTCGTCAGCCAGCCACATCTCGGCTTCTTCAAACATTTCCTGAACCGCACGGCTGATTTGTTCTTTCTCATGCTTGCTGGCATCGGTGTTGATGCCCGGCAGCGTCATCATCGGCTTAACGCGCACCTCGGCATCCGGGAAGATGCGCTGCACCCGCTTAGTCAGTTCGTTCAGGATGCGCTCTTTCGCGCCAGGCAGTCCTTCAAAGTTACGCTTGTCATATACCAGCTCGACGAACATGGGGTTGTGATCCTAAATGTGATGGGTAGGAGTGTAGTTATACTGTGTTTTTATCCAGCGTCAAGGGGGGAGGGCGTGTTGGGCGGATTAGGGGCACAAAAAAGCCCGCCAGGCTTGCGCCGTGCGGGCTTTCAGGACTTCGTATCAGGCTCTGGTGACCGTTAACAAAGGATTTTGGTGGAGCTGGCGGGAGTTGAACCCGTGTCCGAAAGTTTTTAACTCATTAATAAATATGTATTAATTTTCTATGAAAATCCGCGCGGCTCCTTTACGGCTCCTTTCGTGTCCCGCCGCTGGCAAGTAGTGGTCTTCGCTCAGTGTTTCCGTCGTACTCTTTCAGATAAGAACCATAATGCCTGAAGAGCATTTCCGGCCCCTTGTGGCCCATTTGTCCGGCGAGCCAGAAAAGGTTGGCACCCTGGCTGATGTGGCGTGTCGCGAATGTATGCCGGGTCTGGTATGGGTTGCGGTATCTGATCCCCGCTTTGCGTAACGTTGGGACCCAGGCTTTTTTGCGGATCGCATCTGCGCTGGCCCACGGCTTATTCGTTTTTGGATCCTCGAATATCGTTTCGTCTTTCATGAAGGTGAAAGTTTTCTGATTCGCCAGCACTGCCATCGCCACATCGTTAAGTTCTACTTTGCGTGTGCCTGCCTTTGTTTTTGTCCCCTTAATAACGCCAACTACACTCGCGTTCTGCACGTGCGCAGTCTTCCCGATGAAGTCGATATCGCGCCAGCGCAGCGCGCATAATTCCGAGCTGCGTAAACCCGTTTGTATAGCGAACATAAACAGGTTTTCCCACTGCTTATTACCGGCAGAGGAGAGGAGGGCATCTACTTCTGCTGGTGAAAGCGGATCGACAATATAGTCGCTGTCAGCAGTAGATTTGTCGCTTTGATACCGGGATGCCGTTACCAGTGATACCGGGTTGAGTTGGAGCACGCCATCTGTTACAGCCTCATCAAGCGCTGAGCGCAGGAAAGAAAGTTGATTGCGAATTGTCTTTAGCGTGGTGGTACGACTCTGGATCCATGCCTTCATTGCCGCTGGCGTAAGCTCGCTTGCAGGCAGTGAATGAAGGGCTGCCAGCGCGCTACGACATTTTTTATAACCGCCGATGGTAGACGGCGAAAGTTTTCGCGTTTCACAGATATTGATGTATTCGTCTAGGTACATTTTTATTGTCTTTCCGGCGGCCGCATTGCCAAATAATTTTAATCGTGCGGATCGTGGGAAATATTCTGCATAAACGAATGTTCCACGTTCAATTTGGTTATGAATTTCGCCGAGGGTCCGCTCGGCGTATTTCAGGTTCTTACTGCTCACTTCTAAATTGGAAAGGGGTTCTCTGCATTTCACCCCTTTATAAGTGAACGTGATATTTATGGTTTCACCCTGGCTGTGCTTCCTGATGGTCACGCCGCGCGGGAGTTTAGGCGACTCTGTCTTGCCCATTTAGCTACCTCACTTAGATCAATCCATCTCTCCTTAACACCTTCCACCTTCAGAACCTGAATACCTTCACGCCAAACGCCGCGCTGTAAGCGCTTATTAATGGCATCAATGCTCTCACCAGTTTCATTGCAATAAGCTGAGATAGGGACACAATCGAGGTTCAGCATAATTTTCTCCACTAGCCCGGCTGCACCCGGGCGTTTATATTAAACAATATTATCGTTGGTGATCGGGATGAGTCGTTGCCATATTGCCGAAACATACTTCGCCTGGTGCCGCGCATCCGCCAGGGCGTTATGCATATCACCCTCGAATGGAATCTCGTAGCGCGGGTTAAACCCGACGCTGCGGCCAAGCTCTACGATTGTTCGCACATCGCGGTCATTCCAGAATTGCCATGGGCAGAAAAGGCCATGACGTTCGAAAGATGCCCGCGTGATCACGTTGTCAAAAGTTGCCCCGTTCCCCCAAACCTGCAGGTTTTTCGAAATGCAGTTTTCATCTATCAGACGCCTTAGACCGCCCAGCGCATTGGTGATATGCACGCGGCTGTCGCTGGTGATCGCCGCCCGAGCTTCCGCGCTTTGTTTCATCCACCATAAAATAGTGCTGGGGTCTGCCACTGCATCCATCACCATCGAGGTCTCCAGATCCACAACGGCATAGTACTCTGGGCCCAGCTCCCCTGAAGAGGGCTCAAACAGCACGGCCCCGATCGCGATGATTGGTGCGGTAGGCTTATTGCCCATCGTTTCAAGGTCGATCATTAAGTGATTCATTTTTTTTCCTTCTGCTGCGGTGCTGGCGCATCGGTGTAAAGCTTTACGGAACCTCCTGGCTCGACATCGTATCCAAACGAGCCAGGAGAAATAATAGTGCCGGTGTGCGGGTAATACAGAACCGACGGCTTTGCCGTCAGTGCTGCCAGCGCGGTTTCAAATATCACCTTTTCTTTGTCGGCTATCTCGACGCCCGGAAACCGTTCCGCGTGCTCGATGCATCCCTTTACGTACTCAACCAACTGCTCTTTTGTGAATTCGGTCATGCTGCACATTCCTGTTTCTGCTGCGCGAAAGGATTGATCCAAAGGCATTCAGTGCGGACCTTCGTACCTCTACCGGCGCTAATACGTGAAGTTTTTTCGGTTTTACTCCAACCGACCAGCAAGTCGTTGTACACCTCCGAGTCGTAGCCGCTGATCATCACCATCCCAGTCATTGTTCTGGCCACAGCCAGTAATTGCTCATGCCCTTCAACACTCATTTCGTGGCTGTAATAACGGTTACCCTGGACGCGGGTTTCCGGCACATATGGAGGATCGATGTAATGCAGGGTGGTTTCTGCGTCATGGGCGCGCATTACCGCTAGCGCATCTTTATTTTCAATAATTACTCCCTGGAGGCGCTGACATACTGCTGCCAGATTTACCGGATAGCGCTCCCACAGGTGCGCAGCCGTGGCATATTTCCGTTTACTGTCGCTACGGAAACCGGAGTTACCACCGATACCTGCAGCCGAGCCGAAGCCCATGCTCGCGCGCACAACCATGCGCCTGGCTCGCTCAATTGGGTCGTCGGTTGCTTCACGCACTGCGCAAAATTCATCGCGAGAATACGGCGTGAGCATGCATGCATCCTGCAGGCGCTGGTTCAGGTCAGCGTCGCGCAGAACGCGGAACAGGTTCACAACCTCACCATCCAGATCGTTATAAACTTCGGCGTAGCTGCGGGACTTTTGCAGCAGCACACCAGCTGCGCCGCCGAACGGTTCCACATAGCAGACGTGCTCAGGCATCTGAGGGATAATCCACGAAGCCAGGCGGAATTTGCCACCGTGGTACCTTATGACAGGGTGGTTGATACCAGTGCTCATAGGGCACCGCCTTCGATCGGTTTAACGGTCGCAAGCTTCAGGCGGCGAGCTGTCAATGGCGCACCACAGCGGCGCCCATCTTCTTTGCGATAGGTTTCGCGCTGGCCAACACACCAGGTGGTCGGGGTTTCGTGCAGTTTCACGGTCTTCTCACCGTCTTTGGTGATGATGGTGCCGGTATGGGTTTTAACTTTGCTCACTGGGCAGCTCCTTGTGTTGGCACCGGCAGGAATTCGCAGACGGTCGCGCAACCCTCATCGGGATAATCAGCAGTAGCGATATGGAGTCCGTGAATTTTCTGCCCGTCGCTATCGTCAATGGCTCCGACAAAGAGTATTCCGTCTGTAAACTCGCCGAAAGCAAAGCCGCCGTCGCCACAGTGGAAGCAAATTCCCTCCATCGCTTCGGCTGACAGGGTCATTTCTTGAGGAACGAGAGCATAGCCTTCAGGTATCGCACTGGCCCGCACTTCAGCCAGGAAGGCGTCGGTGACTGGACATTTAGCACGGATGGCCTCTTCCGCCTGCTGGCGTGTCAGGAATCCGCTTTTTCCGTCATTGCTAATCATCTGGCCGTCGAACCACGCCTGAAGTTCTGGCACGGTGATTTCGTCAGGAATATCAGCGCCAGCTTCGTCTGTTGTACCTTCTAACCATTCCCGAGCAGCGCTGATATCGTCCTGAGCAACACAGACCAAAGCAGCCTGAGCGCCGAGCATGGTTTTGTGGAGCATCCAGGAGGTATTGAGTTCGCGAGCAGCACCGTTGATGAGATAAGCATTCTCCGCAGCCAACTTGTCGATCATGCTGGTGGAGCTGCGTACGGTGTTCATCGCACCGATGTGCGCCAGATTAAGCGCCTCTAAACGACAGCCCATTTCAGTAATGATCGCTGAATAGGTTTCGTTCTGCTGAATGCTGTTGGCATAATTTTGTGCTGTTCTGACCAGCTCGATGATGGTCATGTTAGCCAGTTGTGTTTTCATCAGCGGATCTCCATCAGTTCATTGAACCGGGCCATGAACAGACCATAGGCCTGCCCTGGGCGAAGTGGGATAACGGTAAACAGGTCGGTTGGCGGAATACCTTTAAGAACCGGCCACACAGTGCCGTCGTCAATTTCCAGATCGCGGCGTTCGGTGCCGAGCATGACCAGATCCGCATATTTCACCGTTGGATGCTGGTGGGCGGGCAAACCGAACTTCTCACGGATCACGCTATCAACGTACGCCTCTACGCGCTGGTAATCCGGCAGGATGCGCTTAAGAGGTGCGGGAATGTCCTGGCAATAAGCTTCAGAGCCGTCATGCAGCAATGCTTCGAGTGCGTACTCTGCGGGAACCAGCTGGCTGACCAGCACCGAATGCTGCGCGACGCTGTAGAACTCCGGCAGGTGACCGGCAAAACGGCAGATGTGAGAGAGGGCTGTGGCGATATCCTCGATCACGATGTCGTCGTGCTTAATATCGCGGTAGTTAATATGTTTCCCGGACAAAGTCTGAATAAATGGCATTACGTTTTCTCCATTAATACGCGCTGCACCGCGCCTGATTTTTGGTTGAGCGAATCCCTCGCCAAGTGGCGATCGTTAATTTCATTTCGCTTCACTAAATGCCCCTGTTGCGGGGCATTTAAGGCAACGTAATTAAGCGCTGAATGAACCGATAAAAGTTTCCACCTGGCTGCCTTTGAACTTCACAATCAGCAGATCGCGGAACTCGGTGGCCATATCTTCCTGTTGAGCTTCCAACTGGACAATGCGCAGCACCAGAGTAGGGCGATCGCCGCCGATGATGCTCAGCCGCAGTTTGAATGGACGATCCGCTAGGCCTTCGAACGGCACGCAGCGAAACTCGAACGCCACCGGCATGATGTCCTGCGTACGAGCTTCAACGCTTTCCATCAGAGAACGCTTACCGCTGAAGTCCTGATCCTCGTAGTCCGCTTTCTGGATGGACTCGATAGTGATTTTGCGGATCGCTGCTGCTGATTTTTTCGCGTCAATAACCACGCCGTCGGCATCAAAGCCGGTCAGGTTTTCTGCCCAGTCTTCCAGCCACTCGGCCAGCTCTTTCTGGGAGTGACGATCGCCATTGACGGATAGCAGGGAGGCAAACGGGGCGGTCTTTTTCAACGCCAGCTGCGCGGTGTTGTCTGCATGCCCCGGGCTTTCGATTGTGCCGAGGTTGAAGACCGCTGCGGCGCGCATATCGTCGGCGTTGATAAAGCAGCGGCTACCTTCAGTAGAGTAACCAGTGGAATAGCGCGTAAAGTCTTCAATGCTGGCCGTGAGCATCTTGCCGCGGAAACGGAAACGCTCCAGACAAAGCGACTCCAGGCTTTCAATGCGGACACTCTGCGGAACGACAGCTGCAGGGCAATCCACACCTTCAAGCTTCTCTTCCATGAAGCGGGAGAGTGTCAGATCGCTAATTTTTTCGATCGCGGTACCGTCTAAAGAGTGGGACATGTTTCTTCCTTATGAAAATTTGAAGGGGTTACTGCTGAGCGCGTAGTTTCGCGTCTGCGTCGCCGGCAAGAGTGAACAACTGGCCCTGATCTTCCTGAAGGATGGTCAGCTTACCGCCGCGGTTCACGTACATAGGGGTTTCGGTAGTGTCTTCTTCTGAAGATTTGCCACGTGGGGTAGGACGCACATAGGCCAGCTTGTGCTTAATGTTCACGCGTTTCTCTTCGACAGAATTACTCATGCGGTCGATTTCAAACGTCAGGGTAACTTTCCCCTTTTGGCCGTTGTTCAGCACACCAAAAGCCACTTCACTCAGTGCGACGGCGATTTTGTTTTCGAACACACCGCCGTCCAGTTCGCCCAGGAAATCGGGCACTTTGGTTAAACGTTCATTACTCATCGGCTTTACCCTCAGAAAGGCGGCTGCCACCGCCGGTTAGTTTCTCCACACAACACAAAAGAGCACCTGCGGCTGCAACCGCCCGGATGGATTGGGGAATGAGCCCGTCATCCGGTGATGCTCTTGTGTGTTGTGTAAAAAGGGGCGGTACCAGCGACTTCATGGGATAACTCTGGTACCGCCAAACAACTACCACGCTTGCATTTTTGATTAAGGTTGTGGGCCAGGCGCTTATCTTCTGGTCGCCATCTGAGCGGCTGCAATTCACCACAACTGGAAGCGCACTCCTCTGTTTTCACACCTGTCACCCATAACTGGTTTGAAGGAGTGCGCTTCCATGTTGTGTG
>Ga0308165_1001696_pt1 | contig 29608 bp, 37 predicted proteins | sample PhyWR2_FD_201032 | JGI IMG/M metagenome (GOLD analysis project Ga0308165, IMG submission 201032) | Phyllosphere microbial communities from UC Gill Tract Community Farm, Albany, California, United States - DLSLW.R2 | ecosystem: Host-associated > Plants > Phyllosphere > Unclassified | place: USA... | reverse complement strand
GAGAAAAACCCGGCGGCTATCGCGCTGATCCCGGCGAACTTTCACTTCGTGGTGCCCGGCAAGCTGACGGTGGCGGTAGCATTCGAGAACTCCCCGCCGCTGGCGCTGTTCGCCGAAGACAATAAAACGCTGATCGGTAGCGATCCGGACATCGCCCGCCTGGTGGCCGACAGCCTCGGGCTGGAGCTGAATCTGGTGCCCACCTCCTGGGAAGATTGGCCCTTGGGCATCAGCGCGGGCAAATACGATGCGGCGATCTTCAATATCGCCGTCACCAAACAGCGTAAAACCAAACTCGACTTCACCACTTACCGGGTGGACACGCTGGGCTTTTACGTCAAATCCACCAGCCACATCACCTCGATCAATCGCCCGCAGGACGTGGCCGGGCTGCGGATCATCGTCGGATCCGGCACCAATCAGGAAAACATTCTGCTGGGATGGGATAAGCAGAATCGCGCCGCCGGGCTGCCGCCGGTACAGCCGATCTACGTGACCGACGACGCCGCCACCAACCTCAGCATTCAGTCCGGGCGCGCCGATGCGTTCTTCGGCCCCCACTCCACCGGCGCCTACAAGGCGGCGCTGACCGGCAAAACCAAAATGGTCGGCATCGGCCCCAACGTGGCCTACGTCGCGGTCACCACCAAAAAAGGCAACGGGTTGGTGAACGCCGTCAACGCCGCGATCAATGGCGCGATCGTCAGCGGCGAATACGCGCAGGTGCTGGAACGCTGGGGCGAAGGCGACGAAAAGGTCGAGCGTTCAACCATCAACCCGCCGGGCATCGGCGACTAACCACCGATCAGCTGCGGGGCATGCCGACGCATCCACTCGGCCAACGAGTCCAGCGTCGGCCGCAGCGATTTGCCCAGCGCAGTGACCTGATACTCCACCCGCGGCGGCACTTCGGGATACACCTGCCGCGTCACCAGACCGCGTTGTTCGAACAGCCGCAGCTGGCGCGTCAGCTCTTTTTGCGCGATGGGCGCCACCGCCCGCTGCAGCTCGCTGAATCGCACCGGGCCATCGATTATGATCAGCCGGTACAGGATGGGTATCGCCCATTTGCCCGACACCAGATTGACGAAGTCCACCATCGGGCAGGGTTCGCCCGCCGTCGGCAGCGCCGACAAATTATTTTCCGCCGTTAAGGGCGCTTGCGTCGTCATTTCATCCCTCCTCGTCCTTTAGTATCCAAAAGGTGCCTACTATGCAAAAGGAACTATAGCGCAAATAATGCCGCAACAGACGCTAAAGAGGAATCGGTTATGTCACGACTGCAAGGCAAATACGCATTGATTACCGGCGGCACCAGCGGCATCGGGCTGGAAACCGCCCGCCAATTCATCGCCGAGGGCGCAACGGTGGCGATCACCGGCCGCAGCCAACGCGCCTTGGACGCGGCGGGCCAGGCATTGGCAGGCAACGCGCTGCTGCTGCTGAGCGACGCCGGCGACATCCCACAGCAGCGCGCGCTGGCGCAGCAGTTGGAGCAACGGTGGCCGCGGCTGGACGTGCTGTACGTTAACGCCGGCGACGTCACGCATCGCCCGCTGCAGGAGTGGGATGAGCAGAGCTACCAGCGGCTGATGGACATCAACCTGAAGGGGCCGTTCTTTCTGATCCAGGCGCTGCTGCCGCTGCTGGCCAACCCTTCTTCAGTGATCCTGTGCGGTTCGGTCAGCGCCCATATCGGCCTGCCGCAGAGCAGCGCCTACGCCGCCAGCAAAGCCGGTTTGTTGTCTTTGGCCAGAACGCTCTCCGGCGAGCTGCACGCGCGCGGCATTCGCGTCAACGGCCTCAGCCCCGGCCCGACCGAAACCCCGGCGCTGGGTAAGCTGGGGCTGGCGGAAGCGGATGAGCGGGCCTTGCGCGACGATATCCGCGCGCTGGTGCCGATCGGCCGCATGGGCAGCGCGTTGGAGCTGGCCAAAGCGGCGGTGTTTCTGGCGGCGGATGAGTCGGCCTTTATGGTCGGCGCGGAGCTGCAGATGGACGGCGGCGTGGGGAATCTTTAGCCGTCGCGCGACACAATAAGGCCGCTTGCGCGGCCTTTGTCAGTGTCACTCAACTCACCCCTTGAATCGGGTTGGTATTAAAGGTGTAGACCACGATCTTCCACTGGCCCTGCTGTTTCTCCAATACAAATACTTCACGGTTTAAATCGATCAAGGTGGCTCCGTCGCTTATTCGGGTTACCGTCGCGCCGCGATGATGGTGCGTGCGCACATAGGCCATATTCCCGTTCACACTGATGCTGTCATAAGCAAACTCGGTTTCAAATTTCTCGTTTTTAAATAAATTGTCATATTGTTGTCGGCGTTTTTCATTGCTGTCCGCCGTCGGTTTTTCGTTCCATTGCGAGTAACTTTCCGGGGCAAAAAGTGACAAAATTGTTTGCGTATCGCCGGCGTTAAGCGCTGCCTGGTAGCGGTTTATCAGGTTATACACCGCCTTCTGCTCGGCCGCGACGCCCGCCTCAGCGGAAACCCTGTAACTTTGCGATGCGGCCTCGCTGCTTGCGGCATAACTTTGGCCACACAAGCCCACGCCCGCCAATAACAATACGACAGTTAATTTTTTCATATAAATATCCTCTCAGGCGTTATTTCATTATGGCAATACAGGATGCGATTTCAGATAAATAAAAACGCTGGAAATAAATTATCCAATGCCGCGTTAAATTGACAGCCGGCATATTTAAAAATACTCTTTTAATAATTTAAATAATGGAAGCCGTTAACATGAATGAACTGCACGCGCTGCGCGTATTCTGCCAGGTGGTGGAAATGGAGGGGTTCAGCCAGGCGGCAACCAAAATGGGGCTCTCCCCGGCCAGCGTCACATACAGCATCAATCAGCTTGAAAAACAGTTCGGGCAACGCCTGTTCAAGCGTTCAACCCGGCGCTTCTCGCTGACCAGCGCCGGGGAGCGTTGCTATCACACCGCGCAAGAAATTCTGCAGCAGTTTGACCGGCTGAAAAACGACATGTCGTGCGATTTTGAACAACCACGAGGACCGCTGCGGGTCGAGATAGCCTCGATGCTCAGCAGCATGCATATCGCCCCGGCGCTCCCGGCTTTTTTGGCGCAATACCCAGAGTTGCAGCTCAGCGTGTCGGTCAGCGATCGCTTGGTCAATCCGGCGGAAGATCGCGCCGACGTGTTTATTCGCATCGGCGCCGGCAACATCCCCGAGATGGTCAGCCGCCCATTGCTGCAACCCCGTTATCTGTGCTGTGCGTCTCCCGATTATTTTGCGCGCCACGGCCGGCCGGAACACCCGGAGCAGTTGCAACGCCATCAGCGGCTGGGATTTATCCGTTCAGGCGCGGCGGCGGCGGACGACTGGCAGTTCATTCGTGGTGACGAGCGCTACCGTCTGGCGCCCAGCCCGCTGTTGAGCTTCAACCATTCACAATCGCTGTGTGAGGTGGCCAGGAACCATCTCGGCCTGGTTTACTTGCTGGACTGCACGCTGGAAAACTATCTGAAGGCGGGCGAACTGGAACCGATACTGCAGGAGTGGGCGCCCCCTGGGGCGCCGATCAATATTCTCTATCCGCGCCTGCGGGATCGCAGCCATAAAATTCGGGTTTTCGTCGACTTCATCAGCGAACTGTTCGCCGGTAAATCCGCCGGGCACTGATCGCGCAGCTCATCCCAACCCGGGGATATCGACACCGAAAGTCTGCAGCAGCAACACCACGTTGAGCAGCACAATCACCACCGTGCCGACCACCGCAGCCAGGCTGGTCCAGCGACCGTTGGCGAATTCGCCCATGATGTCGCGGCGACGGGTGAACATTACCAGCGCAATCATCGGCGCCGGCAGCGCCAGGCTCAGCACCACCTGGCTGTAGACCAGCGCGTCGGTGGCGTTGACGCCCATCGCCACCACGATAAACGCCGGCACCATGGTGACCAGACGGCGCACCCACACCGGGATACGGAAACCGACGAACCCCTGCATGATCATTTGTCCGGCCATGGTACCCACCACCGAGCTGGAAATGCCGGAGGCGATCAGCGAAGCCAGGAAGATGCCGGCCGCCGCCGCGCCGAACAGCGGCGTCAGCGTATGGTAGGCGGTGCCAATTTCGGCCACGTCGCTGTTACCGGCGTGGAAGGCGCTCGAGGCCATGATCACCATCGCAATATTCACCAGCCCGGCCAGCGCCAGCGCGATCACCACTTCAATATTGGAAAAACGCAGCAGCTTGCGCCGCTCGCCGTTGTCGCTGGCCGGGCTGCGGTGCTGGGTCAGCCCCGAATGCAAGAAAATGGCGTGCGGCATCACGGTGGCGCCGATAATGCCGACGGCGATGGTCAGCGCCTGCGCGTCCGGTAGCTGCGGCGTCACCATGCCGATCCCAGCCGCCTGCCAATCCACCGGTACGATGAACATCTCCACCAGGTAACACAGCGCAATGATGCCCACCAGGCCGCCGATCATCAGCTCAACCGGGCGAAAACCTTTCTTTTCCACCATCAACAGCGCATAGGTGATCACCGCCGTCACGCCCATCCCCGCCAGCAGCGGCATATGGAACAGCAGCGCCAGCGCGATCGCGCCGCCGAGAAACTCCGCCAGATCGGTGGCCATCGCCGCCACTTCGCTAAGCAGCCACATGCCGATCACTACCGGCCGTGAAAACTGATCGCGGCACATCTCCGCCAGATTGCGGTTGGTGACGATACCCAGCTTGGCCGACAGCGCCTGGAACAGCATGGCGATCAGGTTGGCCATCACCACCACCCACAGCAGGCTGTAACCGTATTTCGCCCCGGCCTGGATGTTGGTGGCGAAGTTACCGGGGTCCATATAGGCAATAGAGGCAATCACCGCTGGGCCGGCGAACAGCAGCGGCGTAAAGGCGCCGCGCTTGCGTCCGGCAAGGGCGGCGCCAATCGCGATGTTGGTCCGTTCGGTTAACGATGGGGTGGTTGCCGCGTCACGCATGAAGTACCCTCAATATTTTGCTGGTTATTTTTCCACCGATCATGCTGACAATGTAGCATCGGCTACACTTTATGCAACAGGCGAAATTCATTGGCTGTGTGTAAAGATGTTTCTAACTACCACAATGCGTGGCATCGAATTGATAATGTGTGCTATTTGGACTAACTTAGGGCAACCCTCCCCGCATTGCCGGGAGACGCCATTTTTATGCTTACAGGACGCCCCACGCTATGGTTACCCGCGCGCCAGATAACGCCGACCGCCACGCCCAGACCGACATGCCGGACGAGGCCGAGCACGCCCTGCGTTTTAGCCGCGCCCGCGAAGCGCAGTCCAATGCGCTGATCGAAGATTACGTTGAGCTGATCGCCGATTTGCTGCAAAGCACCCGCGAAGCCAGAACCACCGATATCGCGCGCCGCTTCGGCGTCTCTCACCCGACGGCGATCAAAAATATCGCACGGCTCAAAAGCGCCGGGCTGGTGGAGTCGCGCCCTTATCGCGGGGTGTTTTTAACCGAGGAAGGCGAACAGCTGGCGCAGAAGGTGCGCCGCCGTCACCGCATCGTGGTCGATCTGCTGATGTGCCTCGGGGTGCCGAGCGAAACCGCCGAGCTGGACAGCGAAGGGATTGAACACCATATCTCGGACGAAACGCTGGCGGTGTTCGAACATTACCTGCAAAAGCACGCCAAACCCTGACTCCCGGAGCGCCGATGAGCTACGCCGTGCGGCAAATCCATGATCTGCGCCTGGTGGTTTTCGCCGAAGCCGGGCCAATGTTGAAAGACGAGAACGACGTCAGCCTGTTTATCGCGCCCGCCTTTAAACACGATGCCGGGATGATTGCCCTTCCCATCAACCGCCTCGACGCCGCCTTCTTCCAGCTAAGAAGCGGCATTGCCGGCGCCGTATTGCAGAAATTCATCAACTACCGCCTGCGCGTGACGCTGCTGGGCGATATCACCCCCTGGCTGACGCAAAGCAACGCGCTGCAAGATTTTGTGCGCGAAGCCAATCGCGGCGAACAGGTCTGGTTCCTCTCATCTCTCACCGAACTCGAACAGCGCCTTGGCGCCTGACGACAGGCAACAAAAAAGGGAGGCTTTCGCCGCCATTTCTGCGTTAGGAAAAACAAGCAGTTACAGGATTATCAGCAAGTTAGATACCTGTAACTGCGTGCTTAAAATGGGTGCTGCGTGGGCTTTTGGGTCAATTTGTGGATCATCACCTTAGCTGTATTAGTTCAGACTTGAGCTGCATTGTCACAGCACAGAGCTTAGTCCTAGCCATCAAGGCAGCTCCGTGCCAGACGCGCAAGTTGCAACGAGTTGTCTACTTCGTCGATAAGAGGTAGGTCAAGTTGCAGGAATTTGATGTGGATTAATCGACAGTACTCGTTCATAACCCTCCTAGATCATTTTTTCGTACAGTTGGCCCTCGCCCCGATAGGCACAACCTATTGCTAAATTGCTTGTAAATAATAACATCACATGCTATTCACAACACTGCAATGGTAAATAACATGGTGCATTTGATATAACTATTTCTAATGTAGAGGATTTAATCTTTTCTGCATTCTTATTGGATAAATCTTGTGTGTTTATTAATGATACTGCGATAACAATTGCTGCAAACACTATAAACACAAACATAATAATAGATGCCCATAAAGTAAGTTTCTTTGCGAATTTATATGCAGGCTCTCCCGCCTTTACCACCCTCCAATTCTCCTTGATAAGTTCGCCCAACTTCTCTTCTAGATTGTTTATTTCATCACCAATGGTTGTTATTTTACTCTGTTCACAATCGAGAGCAAAATCATTAATAAGATCTTCAACTCCCTTCATTTTTTTATTAATAAAGCTCTCAATAGAGCCTTCAGTTTTTAGTTTTTCAGGGCTAAGCCTAATCCTTATTTTTGAAGTTAACTCTTTGATTTCCGCTTTTAATTTAACCACCATTAAAATATGTTCATATTTATTTTCAACAATGCCATTTAAAGCTAACTTTTTTGTATCTTTATCCATAAAAGCGGCTGATATTATCGACAACTGATTCAGCTTAGAAATTAGTTGCGATGACTCATCTCTTAACTCACTAGCCCACTCCTGTCGAAAATCTGAAATTTTATTCTCTTTATTATAAACTACTGACGCATATGCCGACAGGCACGTTATTAATGCTATCGATAAACTACCTGACATTACATATATACTAGGAGGGATGTCTGAAATGTTCATTTATTCGTCAACCTTCATGAGTATGAGTTTTCGCAGCCTATTTTAAACAAAATGCGAAAACTCATTCAAAATTAAATAAGTTTTCTAGAATTATTTAGTTCGCAGTCTAGTTCTTTCTGATTGGAGGTCGGAGACGACGCCGGAGCTTTCTGGAATATAAATGCTAAGGCACTATCAACTTCCGACACTGTTCTTCTGGCATCCGACTCACTTCCCGATGAAATAGCATCTTCAATAGATAGTATTGAAGACTCTAGCTTTAGAATTATATCAACTTCATTATCACTAGTGCTATCCACTTCCTTCCTTATTAAAGATTTTATTTTTTCTAAAGCTTCATTTCTGCTTGATGTGGAGACTATTCTACCAGAGTAATCATCACATATGCATTCACTGCTATTACATGACGGACACCCTTTAATATAATAATTATCGATAGCATCGCCTAAATCTGTATCTTTGAACATTATCCCCCACAATGACAACATCCAGGCGAGAATATCAGCCAACTCATCATTTAAATTAGTTTTACTATAGAATCTATCCTCTTTGAGCTTGGCATATGCCTCATGAAGCTCACCTAGTTCTTCGAAAAGTCTAGATGAGTGATAGAACCCACCAAATATATTAAATATATTTTTATTTGATGGATATATATCATTGATCATATCTGGAGTATAAACTTGTGATCCACCAAATCTATATATGGCATCTTTTTTATTGGATAACTCTTCTTTTATTCTTCTTGCATTTGAAGTGAACTCAGGCTTTCTATGTGTTTGCGAACAAAGGCATGGCGAGCTTATGCAATAAGGACAAATCCCTGGAAATTTACTGAAAAAAGAAGATTCAAGGTCTATCTCAAGATATTGGCTTATTGCGATTAGCCATGATAGAGACTCTATGTATGTTTCTGTAATCTTTGATTTATCAACACCATCAGCTCGGATAAACTCCCTTGTTAAATAAGACGTTTTCCTAGTCAAGAATGAATACATGTACTCAAAATCAAGATTTTTATTTTTCTTTCCGTAAATAGCATTAATTGTAGTGCTGGCATTTTTTATTGTGAACACGCTTGCATTCCTTCATCTATATATGTTAGTTATATCATATAATTCTTTTGTGAAAAAATCGACCTATAGGGACCAAGATTTTTTGGAAATTGTTTGAACTTACTCCATGAAGCGGGTGACCAGCCCCACCGTTAATCCCCATAAGCAATTTTAGTTAATAAAATTGGCTAATTTTCGCTCAGAGCGGACTGTCGGATTTGGTTGTGTACTACCAGGATATGTGTCGGCTCAACTCTGAGTTAATACGCCTTAGCCAACAAATTCTAGTTTCTCTCTCGCAACATGTTCCCGCCATTCAGTGGAATCGAATTCCCAACTTGGCGCTGATATGTCCCCCTCATCGCCTTCATTAACGAATGTTACCAAGAAAAAGATTTCATCCCCTTCTTCATCATCGTCATCCTCTACCACGTTTACATCAACAACAACCAAACGTTCTCCACCCGGAATTGTGGATACATACAAACCTTCTTTAGGCACTTCAATATTATCAGACATGGGCAACGCTCTCCTTTACGTTTACTAGTGGGTTAAATCTCACCGCGTCTTCTAAATAGTCCGGCGCAAAATGCGCATAGACCATTGTTTGTAGGATGCTTGAGTGTCCTAAAATCCGCTGCAGCGCCAGAATGTTTCCCCCGTTCATCATGAAGTGGCTGGCGAACGTATGTCGCAGCACATGCACCGCTTGCCCCGCCGGCAGGCCGGGAGCAACATCCTTCACGCACAGCCGCACATAGGGATAATTCAGATCGTTGAACAGCGGCCCTGACTTCACGCCGCTGGTGATCTCTTTGCAGAGTTCGGGCGAGATCGGCACCGTTCGGTTCTTGTTGTTTTTGGTGTTCAGGTAGGTGACCTTGTTGCCGATCACCTCCTCCTTTCGCAGCTTCGCCACTTCACCCCAGCGGGCGCCCGTCGCCAGGCAAAGACGGACAGCTTTCAGGTGATCGCCGTCGAGCCGTTCCTGCAACGCCACGATCTCGGCTTGGGTAAGAAACCCCATTTCCTGCGCAGGCAACTTCATTTTCTTCATGGCCTTGAGCGGGTGCTCGCCGTGGTAATGCCCCAGTTCGATGAGGACGGAGAACACGCCACCCAGCATTTCCTGGTCAAGGTTGACCGTCTTGGCTTTCTTGCCTTCAGCAAACCGCAGCGCCCGGTAGTCGGCGAAGAAAGTGCGGGTGATCTGGCTCGCTTTGGGTTGCCCCATTTTCTCCGCCATGACACGCAATTTCTGCGCCCTCTTCACTCCGTCTTTCAGATGCTGGCCATGATGGCTCCACCACAGGTCGATCAGGTCGGTTAATGGTCGATGATCAGCAGGCTTATCAAGCCACTCTTTGTTGTTCTGCGTCGCGATAATCCAACGCTCGTACTGCTGCGCTTCAGATTTCGTCTTAAACTTTTTGCGAACACGCTTCCCTTCTCTTCCTTGAGGACGCACATCTACCATGTAGCCATCAGCACCAAGAGATTTAATGCTCATTCGTTGCCCTTACCACTTACAGGCTTCACGTAACGGCTTGATAGCTGTCGACAAACCAGACAAATCAAAAGTAGTCTGTGCAGGATTTTCTCCATAAGGTGTTATTTGCACAAACATTTTTTTACTTTTCATCAGTTCTTTGATGAAAGAGATTGTCTGTCCGCTATAGAAGGTGGCCTTATTGTCAGTGGAGATCTGCCAGGTACGATTGACTGCTTTTTGGGAGTCAATACGAGTAAGAACACGCGTACCATCAATCCCCAGGAATGTCTCCCAATTGATAAAAAGCTCAGTTTTTTTCTCTCGGCATGTGATGAACAAGAAAGGGGTAATTGATCCACCAAATTGTCCTCGAATCTGGTTTTCCGCGGACAAATAGACGAACTCATTGCTTGAATCATCGATTGGCGATTTTTCGCTTCTTGTTTCCCATTTACCTGCTGACTGAGGTTCTGAGCTTTCTGTTTTGTCCTCAGCCTTTAACTTTCCGAGCTTATCAAAGCACTGAAGGCGTTCACTGTCACCAGTAACTTTCTGGCACTGAGCAAGTTGCTCTGAAATGTTCGTTCCTGCATGTGAAAAGCCAACAAAAGAACTAAATAAGACCAGAGATATTATTTTTTTCATTTCAATTATCACCTAACTTAATTATTTCAATCTAAGTTTATTATTGCGTATCCATCCAAAAACTTTTTTCCACACAAATTCCGCCTTTCCCCCAAGAATTCATGATGTTCCAGGCGATTAACCAGCCTTCTGGCCTTTTTGGCGGCTGGATGTGCTGTCGTGCCCATCAGGGGAGAGAGCAGGAGAGATCTGTCCGATTTCCGGCGCGACATCCCCTGTCATCAGCCACATCGTGTATTTTTTGAACTGAATATGCTGGGTGATTTTCATCAGCACATCACCGCCAATAGTGCCTATTCGATTTGTTTCGTATCGCTTTAACGTACCAACCGGAATGTCTAAAGCAGCACCAAATTCATCCCTCGTTAGTTTCTCTGATTCCCTAATGGCTCTGATTTTTTCGCCAACTGACATTGACACGGTGCTCATGAGTACCCCATAATCAGTTTCAAGGTACTTACAAGCACCCTAAAACAACGAAAATTGCGTGATCTTAAAGGGTATCACTATGAACAAAAACCGACAAAAAAAGGTGATTGGAGTGAGGGAAAATCAATTACCTGCAGATTACCCATTCGGTGACCTGCTAGAGGAATCGATCTCTGATTACGCGCGCCGCATTGGTAAGAATCCGCAGACGATCCGCACTCAGGCAGACACCGGCGCCCTACCGATTTTGCAAGCTCGTCCAGGCGCCAAGCGCCGGGTCAACCTTTACGCCATCTACCTGAATGCCAAACGTCACGCGGAGAAGTTTGTCGCGCATATGGGCTCTTGAGGAGGTCGCTCATGACGGAGATGCAACCGCGCGCCCTAATCCAGCTCTCGAAGCACACGTTCGTCTACCGCGGGTTCACTATCCATAAGTGCCCGCGCCATAGCGAAACGAACCGCACGGCCTACCAGCTGATGAGCAACGGGGATTATTTCGGTCGTGATTTCGCACTGGCGGAAGCCATGCGCACAGTCGACAACATGGTCAAAGCTCGGGGAAGAAAATGAAACAGCCTTACAAGATCCTCATTGAGGAACTCCTGCAGCACTACCACACCAAAACGGCCAACTTGCAGATGGCGACCGCCACCGCGCCAGAGGTTCGCCAGGTATCACTGAACGATTACGCTTTCCGCCTGTGCATTGGCCTGACCGGTTTACTGAGCACCGCAGAAGCCGCTGGCGATGGCCCGGCCGCCGCCGTTATCGATCGCCTGATCATGCGCTGCAACAACGGCGATATTCCGCAACCTGGATTATCTGCATGAGCCGGGTTACCCCGGCCCATCTGAGAGTGCATCCCTTCCATTAACGGTGGGTGATTGGCGTCACGGGGTGCGCTCTCAAATGGGCTAAGTAAAAAAGGAGCTGTGAATATGACGTCAGAAATGAACTTGCTAGACACTAAAAAAGCATTATCGAATATTTTTATTCGCATAAAAGATGAAAGAACACCACACGGGAATTTTTTCTTCCGCCTAGATCAACTGACTTTTGTATCAGTAATAGATAACAAAGGGCTGACTCCTTTGTTGGTGATTTCTGGGGGGCATATCGATCCCAGCGTGTCATATGAACAATTTATAGACTTTATCACTTTTGTTATTAACGACGTCAACAAGAGTGGTGATGACATAAAAATATATGAGCTAATCATTAATAATGAAACTGTGCGGGAGTTAAACCACCGCACAGAGAAAAACTCACGAGTTAATTAAAAGACTTACTCGACGGATGAATATCACCAACTCCATATTCTTCAGCAAATGAATTGGAGAAGTGCATGTTGGGGATTGCGACATCCGCCTGGTCAAGAATAGGGGCGACTGTAATGGCATTACATGCAAACTTAGCACTTTCACGTGCCGATTCTAACGTTTCGAAACCGCAGGCGGAGTGGGTCGCGATTTTAGACAAATGTCCATCTGCTGAAACCCATGCTTCCCAATGCCAAGAGTTCGCGTCCTCTCCCAAAGTGATGAGCAGCGATGGTGCATCGTTAGCATTGGATTTTGAAGGTTTTTCACCAGGGCTAATAAAGGTAGGTTTCTCTGCCATTACTACAAAGCGTTCCAGATCTTTGATGGCTTCAGGTCTGCTCTTGAATGTTTGGCTTTTAAACGAGTGTGAACCATTGGATAGCACCCAATATGAGCCTTTATCCTTTTCGTAAATAACATTGAATTTCATTACAGCTCCTTTGTGGGTGGTTGTCATGCCCATGTTCCTGCCAGAACGTGGTGGGCATGGCGAAGATACCACAACGCGGCCGGGCGCGTAATCCCGGAGCGTTCAGGGCAATCACAGAAATCTGGTCGCGTCCTTATAAAAGCATGGGCTGCAATAGAGCAGATAAATAGATTGCCCTTCCCATGAGCCGGCATGGTTAAAAACCGGCATATATTCCAGTGAGTAATTAGCGTGCTCACTGAAATATAAAAATAACGCTCTCTACAAAATGTCGCTTCAAGGTGGCGGGATTCTCACACCCTAAATTCAGGAGGGGTTATGCACGATAACGAATTACACACAGCTTTTATGAATGCGCGCAGTTCTGAACGGTTGCAATTACTTGAGCTATTAGAGAGCAAACTTGATCGCCTTGCGGCCGATAAAACCTCCCGCGACCAGGTATTCAGTGCGCTAAAAGACTGGATAAACCTTCGCCGCCCCTCCGTCAACGAAACCAAGCCGGAGAAAACGCAATGATGGTGTTTTTCTTCTCACTCGCTGCTGTTTGGGCAGTTATCTCCATGGGATTGGTGGGCTGGGTTATCTACCGCTATTGCAAATTTTGCCATGCATTCAATCGGCAGTGTTTGCCGCCAGAACAACGCAATTACGACTAGGAACAACAATGGCCGACCAAATCGATATAGCTCAGGAGCGGCATCAACTGGTTCTTGAGTCTCAAATCGCTATCGCTCGTCCACAGCCGTGTGGGCCTTCTGCGTTCACTTGCGAAACCTGCGATGCACCGATACCAGAAGCACGCCGCGCTTTCGTTCATGGCGTAACGCGCTGCGTTACTTGCCAGGAAATCCATGAAGCCAAAGCACGACATATCAGAGGTAACCCATGAACAAGCCCGCCCTTAAATGGCTCGGCAGCAAAGCCCGTATCATCGACACACTGCGTCAGCATCTGCCTGAAGGGAAACGGCTGGTTGAGCCGTTCGTCGGCTCCGGTGCGGTATTCCTCAATACCGACTATGACAGTTATCTGCTGTGCGATATCAACAGCGATCTGATCAACTTCCACAACGTCGCCAAAAACCACCCTGAAGTGCTAATCCGCGAGGCGCGTTACCTGTTCAACACACATCCGGAGCAAGCGGGCTATTACGCCGTGCGTGCTGACTTTAATCTGCGCTTTGACAGCAATTTCATCTATCGCGCCGCGCAGTTCCTTTACCTGAACCGCCACACCTTCAACGGTGTCTGCCGCTACAACCTGCGCGGCGAGTTCAATTCACCGTTCGGTCATCGAAAGGCGCCCTACTTTCCAGAAGACGAGATCAGAGCCTTCGCGGAAAAGGCGCAGGCCAAAAAAGCGGTTTTCCTGTGCTGTACCTTCCCGGAAGCGATCAGGATGGCCCAGGCCGGCGACGTGATTTATTGCGATCCGCCTTACATTCCAGCCAGCACCATCGCCAACTTCACCAACTATCACACCGACGGTTTTACCAACGAGCAGCAGCAAAAACTGGCACGCATGCTGCGCATTGCCGCTAAGCGCGGCCGCCATGTCGTAGCGTCGAACAGCGAGACAGACGCAGCCAAGGCGCTGTATTCCGATTTTGCTATCACCACGCTCACTGCCCGCCGGTCGGTCAGCGCTAAAGCTGCCAGCCGTGCAGATGCTGGCGAGATCATCGCAACCATGAGACCACAAGATACCGGTATCGGCTGGTATCAAAAGATAGGGGCAGGTAACTCCGAGTGACGAATAACTCACGCGGACGACGCCAGCCATCCCCGCCGCTACCCTATCCGGGCAGCGGCGCGGTTGCTTTTGAATATGCGTATTCCTGGAACGCCAAGCGCAACGCCATCGTCACCGAACGTGCCGACGAGCCGGCATCGATCCAGTTATTCGGTGCCACCAATCACGCAGGCGAGCCGGTACGCGTCCCTCTGTTTGATATCGCCGGCCAGTCCCGAGTTGCCGATCCCGCACCGCGTCGCCTTCGCCGGCGACTGTCTGCCCTTCCCCAATATATCCGCCGTTTTTACGCGCAGCGCCTGAGCAACATCGAACAAAACAAAGGAATGAAGGCCGCTAACGGCTGGCTGATCAATACCTTTGAGCGCCACGTTTTGCCGCGCATCGATGCGGTAAACGAACAGTATCAGATAGGCCAAGTGCCGCCGGCGCTGATCGCCTTTCGCGATGATTTCTTCCGCATCCCGTACAGCGGGAAAAAAGACCTCAAGCGCCTGGCGCACAGGCTGGCCGACTGCATGACAGGCGAGTTTGTCCGCCTCTGCGATTACTGGGCCGCCGCCGCTGACGATCTGGCCTTTGCGGTGATCTATGCCTATGGCCGCATCGGCTACTTAACCCAGCATCTGAATATGTTTGCTCCGGGATGGCAGCAATATTGCAGCGGACAGTTGAGTGCGGAAGATGCAACGCGTGCCGTCGCGCGCCTCGAATCACCGGCATGGTGGTTGCGCCGTTTGCGCCGCCTCCATGACCAGTGGCGCGAGCACCTCATGATCGCCGCCGGCTATGTCAGCGATAAGGCAACACCCTACTGCAGCGATCCATGCCTGAAAGAATGGCACGCCCAGAAGAAAGCCAACCGCGAGTTTTTGAAGTCGCGGGAACTCGAAGACGTGGACACCGGCGAACGGGTTTCTTTGGTCGATAAGGTGGACGGGAGCGTCGCCAATCCGGCAGTACGCCGCGCTGAGCTAATGAACCGCATGCGCGGTTTTGAAGATTTGGCGAAAGCCCGCGATCTGGCTGGCGAGTTTTACACCCTGACGGCGCCGTCAAAGTACCACGCAATGCAAAGCAAGACTGGGCGCCGCAATAACAAATACCGCGGCGCCAGCCCGCGCGAAACCCAGCGCTACCTGTGCAAGGTCTGGTCAAAGGTACGGGCATCGTGGAAGCGCGCCGGCATTCGCGTGTTCGGCTTCCGCGTCACCGAGCCGCACCACGACGAAACCCCACACTGGCATTTGCTGCTGTTCCTCAAGCCGGAACACATCGAGCAGGCGCGCGATATCTTTCGGCGCTATGCTCTGCAGGTTGATGGCAATGAGCCAGGCGCCGCCGAATACCGTTTCAGCGTTACGCCGATGGATGAGCAATTCGGTTCCGCCACGGGCTACATCGCGAAATACATCTCGAAAAATATCGACGGGTACGCCCTGGACGACGAGCTGGATCACGACACCGGCGAACCGCTGAAGGATATCGCCAAGCGTGTAAACGCCTGGGCGTCGCGCTGGCGTATACGTCAGTTTCAGCAGATTGGCGGCGCCCCAGTAACTGTATACCGCGAGCTGCGCCGGTTGCGTGATCGTGACCTGTTCCTGCACCCGGAGATCTCGCCCGCGCACATCGCGGCAGATGCCGGCGACTGGGCCGGATATACCGACGCCCAGGGCGGCCCGTTAGTCGAGCGTCGTCACATCCGCGTGCGCATCGGCTACGACATCACCGAGAACGGCAACGATTACGGCGACGACATCAGCAAGATCGCCGGCGTTTACTCGCCTTTCGCCAGGACGCAACCGATGATTTACACCCGCCTGAACACCTACAAGATAGTCCCGGCCAGCACCGATACAGGTTTGGCCGTTGACCTTCAGGCGGCAGCGCCGCCCCTCGGAGTTCTGTCAATAACTGTACGCGGAACGCAGCAGGAGGAAGACAGACAGAGCAGTAACCCCGGCTTGTTGCCCCCTGATATGGATGCAAATGGCTGTGCTAGCTGGCCGCCTGGAGGCGATTTTGAGGGGATGACGTGCCGGGAACGGCGGGCCTTCAACGAATACCTGATAGCAGAAGTGAAAAAAACACGAAGTAAGCAGCCTGCGGCACGCCAGCCTGTTGGAAAACTGGCGCTGAACGTCGAGGAGATAACCGATTTCGCGGCCTCGATCGGCCTGGCGCTTACCGAGCTGGAAGCGAAAAAGCTTGCCAGCGGTGATGAATTGTCGCTTAACGGCAAACGCTGGCGGGCCGGCGCCGATGGAGTCATCCGCGAGGCACCAGCCAGCTACGCGGAAAAACGCAGCGCTATTATGAGCCGGGTGTTTGAACTAAAAAAGCATCGAGCACAGCCATAAACGGCGATGTTGGCCGGTAGTCATAGACGCATTTATCTGCTCTGGCCATGTCGCGGCATAGACAAAAACAGCTGCGCTCCAGCACCGTCATTAACAACTATGAGGTACCAACAAATGGGATATTTCGGGAGCAAGGCATACTGTCGCCGATCATGGTCGGGTGCTGGACTGTCCCATGAGCCTGCTGGAAAACGTCCGCGTGATATTCTCCGGTTATCCTTCGCGGCTGTACAACAAACGGTTAACAGTCTGGCGCGCACGAGAGTTTTAGGCCATGACACGCGGTGGCGCGCGAACGGAGAAATCTGGATGAACTACCAGGAGGGGCGCGTATTCTCACGCGTTTGCTGGAAAAGACTACAACGATCGGTATTGCATTAAGCGTAACGTTGATCGCTAGCGCGCAAAGTCCGCATCTCTTCCGCCCACTGAAAGATTGGCGATCATGGTTACGTTGAATGAAGTTGGCGAGGAAGGGTGATAAGAAAATGCCCCGTTTCCGGGGCATTATTTTACTTACTCAAGTGTAAGTTGTTCAGGACTGCATCTGTACAGAGTGGCTAGCCGTTCAATATTGTCTTTGCGTGGACGCTCAGACTTCTCGAACTCGGACACTGTAGATTGCTTTATGCCTAATGCTTCAGCAACTTGCTTTTGCGTTAAGCCTCTGTAGATACGCCATGCAGCTTGCATGGTGCAGCCCTTCTCAGCAAGTATGTTGATAACGTCGTTTGGGTATCGAACGTCATCTGATGTGCCGGTTTCGTTTTGAACAGGCTCGTATAACTCTGCGATATCGCTATCTTGAGTTAGTTTCTCGAACAGTTCAATCGGCACTACCGCAGAGATTCTTTTACCTCTACTGTCAGTGATAAATTGAATGTTAGCCATACTCTTAATTCCTAGATTAGGTCACTGATAGACTTTAACTTTATCTAAATGAATTAGAGATTTGTCTACTCGCAAATGGGCTATTAGCATTGGTTATCATTAAATACTCCTTATGGGTTGATATTAGTTTATTTACCATTTGAGCTTAAAGTGGGGCGGGGAAGCCCCCGCCTCGCTTTAATATGTTGTGGACGTCCGGCGCAAAACGCGCTGAATCTCAATGACTAACGTTTCCCCATTGATGAACTCAAAGAGGACTCGATAGTCTTTGACCCTCAGTCGATACACCCCTTTCTGGTCCGTAAGCTTTTTTACATCAAGCCCCGTTAAGTCCGGGTAAGACTTCATAGCGTTTACTTTTGCGCTAACAGTCTTTTTGTCGTTTGAGGGCAGTGAGCGTAAGTCCTTAGCGGCCTTACCGGTCCATTGGATATTTGTCATAGTGACAAGCCTCAAAGGTAAATTTTTAAAGAACACGTCCCAGATGGGACTGTTAGAAATATAGGGTGAAAACCCTATATTGTCAACATACCCCTATATAAATCCCTATATTATTTTTTTCTCTCTCAACGTGAAGTGCTGAAAGATGACGCACAAATTTGCACAATTTTTGAAACGATGTTTTTGCTACGCAGCGCCAGCACTGGCGGGCCTTGGGGCGACCAGCACAAAGTGCACAAAAATAGGTCGGTTTAGCGCGCAGGCGAGGCGGGGGAGTAAGCGCGCGCTTTGGGGTATGGGAAGGGGGGCGTGTGTTGCCTGAATGGGCCTCTGTGAGGCTCTCGCCGTCATGGTGCTAATGAGGTGATGAGCAGGCGTACGCGCCAGCGGCCGGCATAGCGCGGCTGGCGGTGGGGGAGTGGTTCGAAGTGATGGGCGTGGCGCGTGATGGGCTACTTGTCGGGGGATGGCCGCCATAGACAGCGGCGGCCGTGCTGCAGCTCCGGGGCTACTCTACATCGAGCAGTGCATACGGGTTGAAGCGGATCACCTCCTCCCCCATCCAGTCGTTGACATGCTTCATGGCTTCCATGATGGGCGTCAGCTCGTTGATGGCGAACACCCGCGCCGCCTTCTCCACGTCGCCGAAGGTGCCGTTACCTTCCGGCATGGCGCCCATCAGCTGCGGCGGCACGCGGTGCGCGGCGAGGATATCGTCGCGCGTGGCGGACTTGACGCCCAGGAATTCATCCTTGGCCGAGATCTGGCTGAACGGCAGGATCTGCACCGAGTCCTTACCGCCGTTCGGCGCGTGCAGCAGGATGTTTTTGAATGCCCCGCCGCGGCGCGTGTCGGTCAGCGTCTTCTTGAGCTTGTCGAGGCTCTCCTGATCGGCGATGGCGCTGTTGACGTAGACGATGCAGCCGGCATGGCTGCCGTTGTCGTAGTACAGCTTGCGGAACGTGTCGGCCGAGTGCGAAAGGTTCGCGGACAGCAGGCCCGCGAAGTATTCCGGCATGCCGTAGATCTCCTGGTGAATGTCCGGGTTGATCACATGGCAGACGGCGCCGGTAGGAAACTGATAATCATCAAACCCCGCCTGGATAAACCAGTAGGTATCCAGATCAGACCCGCGGCGGGTGTACTTCGCCAGTGTGTGGTGCAGTGCCAGCGGCCCGCCTAACACGTTGCGGCGCAGCTCCAGATAGGCATTGCCGAACACCACCCAATCCATGGCGAAGGCCGAGAACGCCTGGCGCGACAGCAGCTTGTGCGGGATGAAACAACCGGCCAGCACGTTACGCTTGAATATCAGCGCCGACTGGTGCCAGCTGGCGTGGCCGAACTGGCGAGCCAGCCCGTACCAGCTGATCGGTGTGTCGTAGTAACGGCCGTTGTCGGCACAGTACATCGAGTCGAGCAGGTCATAGGACGAGCTGACCGGCCAGGGGCCGTCGAAGGAGAAGGTACTCAGGCCAGGGAGTTTTTGCAGCTCGGTCGCCAGATCAAGCTGTGTGTCTGCGGCGGGCTGCTGGCGCTGCCGCGCTGTTTTTCGTTTGCTCACGTTAATACTCCATAACCGTCATAGTGCTGCCGCCATCTTGTCCCAGCGGCTCGTTGATAATGGCCAGCATCGTCGCCCAGGCAAGGTCGCCATGGCTGACGCCGCGGCTGCGGTCAGTGTCATAGGTGATAACCCCGCCAGGCGTTACCACTTTACGCACCGCGCTGAATGCAGTGATCAGGTCACGCTCCCCGCGGTCGAACTCCCAGCGACCGCCGCGAACCAGCTGCTGCATCTTCAATACCAGCATGCGCTTGCTGGCCGGGTTGAACTGGTAGCAGACCGCCGCCGGGAACTTCTTCTTCACCAACTGCCAGACCGCCTCACCAATCCCCTGCCCGTCAATGCCGACATGCTGTACGTTGTAGCGATCCAGCATGCCAATGATCAGATTGGCCTGCGCCTCGAACTCCATGCCGCGGATGCGCTGCGTCTCGATTGTGCGGAACTTGCCGCCGGCGACCAGCGGCACGGCGTTGACGGAGATCGCCCCGCTGTCACCCTTCCCGCTGGCGCCGTTCGGGTCATAACCTATCCAGACCGGCCGATCGGCCAGTGGCCGCATGGCGTAGGGTTTCCAGTCGAGCCAGTCGTCATAACCATCGGCGCCGCAGGTCAGCAGCATGTTGTAGTCAAAGGCCGATTCGCCGTTGCGGATAAACTGGCAGCCATAGAGGTTGTCATATTCCTCCGGGCTGTTCTCGTCACGGATTTCATCGATATCGGTCAAATCCCAGCCGTGATCGATGGCGTCCTGCAACGTGACAATCTGGCGCCAGATCTTGTCCGGGCACATCAGCCCACTGTTCAGCGTCTTCCAGGACGTGTCGAACTCCACGCGGCTACTGCTGGCGCGCCCCTTGTTGAACGCCTCCCCTGTCCAAAACGGGTACGCTTCATGACTTTCCGCCGATGGTGTGGAGAAGTAGGTGCGCGTAAGCCCTTTCAACGTCGCCATCGCGCCGGCCACCTTCTTCAGGTTCGCGAACTGACCCACCCAGAAAAACTCGTCAAAGAACAGGTTGCCGGTGTAGGACTGCGCCGTCGCTGCAGACGTGCCAAGGAAGTGCAGCTCCGCGCCGTTGAACAGCTGGATCATGTCGCCGCCTTTCAGCTCGACGTCGACCTCCGCCGCTGCCGAACGAATGAAGCTGCGGAACTGGTACGCCTGCCGGCGGCTGGCCGACAGAAAGATCTGGTTGAGCTGGTGCTTGTACTTCACATCATCAGATAACGCGCGGATCAGCGCCTCGCGCGCAAAATACCAGGTCGCCCCCACCTGGCGACTCTTCAGGATCATCCGGTTGCGGTGGGGGTGATTGTCATACCAGCCTTGCTGGTGCCAGTGCAGCGATCCAAGGATGTTCTGCCGCAGCTGCGCGATCTGCGATTCAGAGAAAAAGTTTTGCTTCTTGCGCACCTTCTTTTTCGGCTGGGTGGCCGGCGTGCCGTTGTCCAGCTTCTTTAGCTGGCGCGTCAGCAGGTCGATTTCCTTGAAGTCGCCGCCGCTCTTCTTGTCCTTGCCGGCCAGCTGCACCAGGCGCGCATCAATCGAGGTGGTGACGCGCTGGATCGGTGGCGTTTCGTCCCATTCGTCGCGCTTCTTCCAGGCGTAAACCGTGTTCTGGTTGATACCCATCAGGCGCGCGATTTCCGCCGGCGGGTAGCCCTGCCAGTAAAGCTGTCGTGCGCGGTGCCTAGTGAATGTTTCCTGAACCGTCATTGTCTCCCCCATGTCCTGCCGGGGAGGTTAACCCGCGCGCGCGGGGACTTTCTCGCGGTGCCGGCTGTCGCCGTTCTCCGACAACAACAACGCGTTGAGACAGGGCCGGACGCCCTGCCATCATCACCGGGAACTCAACAGAATCGTGAGCAAGCAGACATGGCAAGCACAACGAGCACCCGTAAGAAATTCCGCGTTATGACCTCCGGCGTCACTATCGACGGCCGTCAAGTCACCCGCGATCAGATCCATGCGATGGCGGCGTCGTATAACCCATCGCTCTATGGCGCCCGCGTCAATATCGAGCACTACCTTTCTCCGTTCCCAGACAGCGAGTTTTGCGCAATGGGGGATGTTGCAGCCCTATCCGCCGAAGACATTTCCGAAGGGCCGTTAGCAGGGGAAGCATCTTTGTTCGCTGAGATCGAACCCACGGCACGAATGAGGGCCATGACCGACGACGGTAAGAAAATCTTTTCCAGCGTCGAGATCCATCCCAAATTCCCGACGACAAACGGCCCGTATCTGGTCGGTCTGGCGATGACCGACACCCCGGCCAGTCTGGGCACTGACAAGCTGAAATTCACCGCCGAGAAACGCGGGGAGATCATGCGATTCAGTGCTGCGGATGCTGAAACGACGATGTTCACTACCGCTTTCGAAGCTGAGTTGATGCAGGCAGACCAGTCGCGCTCAACCAGCGGCAACGAGTGGTTCTCCCGCGTCATGGGCATCCTCGGCAAGGGCAAGAAAACCGACGATGAACGTTTCAGCCAGGTGCATCAGGCGGTAGAGGCCGTGGCGCAGTCGCAGGCCGATTTGACCGACCAGTTCAGCGCCACCGCGCAGGAAAGCGCCAGCAACAAGCAGGCCATCGCGAAGTTGACCGCTGACCTGGCTGCGATGCAGCAGAAGGTTGTAACCACGGACGGTAACTTCAGCCGTCGCCCGCCGGCCGGCGGTGGTGGCAACGCGCAGTTGGCTGATTACTAAGTCAGCGTCTGATCGATATTCACTACAAGAGAAACGAACATGGAAAATATTACCCGCGAGCTGTTCGACCAGTACATCAGCCGGCAGGCCCAGCTAAACCGCGTATCGCCGGCCGCCGTCGCGGCAAAATTCGCTGTTGACCCAACGGTGCAGCAGAAGCTGGAAGCCGCCGCGCAGGAAAGCGACTCTTTCCTGAGCAAGATTAACGTCTTCGGCGTGACCCAACAGATCGGCCAGAAAGTGCTGATCGGCAGCAAAGGCCCGCTGGCCGGTGTGAACAACAGCACCACCACACGCCGCAACCCGGCCGATAATAGCAAAATGGAGCCGTACGACTACATGTGCCGCAAGGTCAACTACGACTACGGCATCAGTTATGAGCAGTTGGACGCCTGGGCGCATCAGCCTAACTTCCAACCGCTGATCAGCAGCGCAATGGCGCGCCAAATGTCGCTTGACCGCATCATGATCGGTTTCAACGGCACCAGCTACGCCGATCCGTCCAACCGCGCCGCCAACCCGCTGCTGCAGGACTGCGGCATCGGCTTCCTTGAGAAAATCCGTAAGGAAGCGCCACACCGCGTTATTTCAAATATCACGGTCACCTCGCGGGATGAAGACAACAAGATCATCACCAAAGGCACCTACGGCAACGTATCGGCTGCAGTGTATGACGCCAAAAACAGCCTGATGGACGAATGGCACAAGCGTAACCCGGATAACGTGGTGATCTTGGCCGGCGATCTGCTGACAACCAGCAATTTCCCGGCAATCAACGCCATGAGCCAGACCAATCCGAACACCGAAATGTTGGCCGGTCAGCTGATTGTGGCGCAGGAGCGCGTCGGGAACATGCCGACCTTCATCGCGCCGTTCTTCCCGGTTAACGGCATCCTGATCACGCCGTTTAAGAACCTGTCGATTTACTACCAGCGCGGCGGCCTGCGTCGCACCATCAAGGAAGAGCCGGAGTACAACCGCGTCGCGACCTACCAGTCATCGAACGATGACTTCGTGGTCGAGGACTACGGCAACATTGCCTTTATCGACGGCATCACCTTCGCAAAGCCTGAGAACGGCGGTTAATCACCCGGGCGGGCACCTGCCCGCCCCCTTTCGGGGACAGGACAATGCTGACACCGGCACAACGACATTTTCAGCGCGTGATGGCGGAGCGCCACGGTAAGACCGAGGAGTTCACAGAAGCCACCCGCACCGCACATGAACAAATTCTTCACCGCTTGCGCATGGATCAGAGTGCACTCAGACGCGTGCAGTCCGACCAGGCGAAAGCGGAGATGAAAAAGCAGCTGTTGCCGCAGTACGACGGCTGGATCGAAGGCACGCTCGACGGCAACAGCGGCCGGCAGGACGAGGTCATCGTCACCCTGATGATCTGGGCGATTGACGCCGGCGATTATCCGCTCGCGGTGCGTATCGGCCGCTATGTCATCGAGCACAACCTCGCTATGCCTGACCAGTTCCGCCGCACGGCAGCGACGGCCCTCGTGGAAGAGCTTTGCGATCCCATTCTGGTGCAGGTCAAGGCCGACGAGAGTACCGATTTGACCGCACACCTGCAGGTGCTGGACGAGCTCGCGCAAATCGTCGATGGCAAGGATATGCCTGACGTCGTGCTCGCCAAGCTGTTCAAGGTGCGCGGCTTTGCCTTGCGCGGTGGCGATGATGCCGCCCAGGCGAAGGCGCTGGAACTGCTGCGCCAGGCGCTGAAACTGGACGCCAACGCCGGCGTGAAAAAAGCGATCGAGAGCCTGGCACGCCAGGTCAAGAAAGCCGGCCAGAACACCGGCGGCGCCGGCGATAACGATACCGACACCTCCGGCGCAGCGACAACGACCGACGCTGCAGCAGCATCAAAAACGACTGTACCGGCCACCCAGCGCCGGCAGCGCAGCAGCACCGCGCGTAAGCCATCAGCCGCTAAAAAAACTGCCGGCAAGGCCGCCGGTAAGAAAGCCAAACAGGACGCCACCGAATAAAACGACTTGCGCCCCGTGCGCTGGCGGCGCGGGCGGAGATCTGCAGCGCTTCGCGTGTGCTTTTCCCCGCCCGCTCACCGCCACCTTTTGAGGAGATTCGGCCATGAGCCTTGTTGCCGGGCGTACCGTCATCCCCGCCGCTGACGATGTGCCAGATACCGACGATGGCGGCGAGACCATCACCACCGGCCCCTTCTGGCCTGCGATTGCGCTCAAAGATGTGCGCCTTGAGATGCACATCACCGGCGCGGTGACCACCACCCGCTTAAAGCAGGCCGCGATTGAAGCGACAGGCCATGTGATCGACCAGCTGACGGGCTGGCAAGAAAACAAGTTAAAAGCCGGCTTCGCGTCGCTGGAGACCGTGCCAGCCCGTCAAATCAATGACGTGAGCGTGAAGATCCACCGCTACCGCCGCGCGGTATTCAGCATCACCCGTGCGCTGCTGATCGAAAACTATCGCGACGTCGACACCACCGGCGACGCCGGCGAGAAACGCGCCGCCGGGTTGACGGTACAGGCGGCAGATCTGTGGCGGGATGCTCGCTGGGCTATCGCCGACATTCGCGACGAAGTACGCAATTTTGCGGAGGCATTTTAGTGAAGGTGCAAGCAATGCAAGGCGACACGCTGGATCTTCTGTGCCAGCGACACTACGGCACCACGCAAGGCGTGACCGCAATCGTGTTGGCCGCCAATCCTGGGATCGCCGACCAGATATTTTTGACTGCCGGCCAGGTGGTCGAGCTGCCGGAAATCGAACGTTCAACCCAACAGGAGACGGTGCAGCTATGGACGTAATCGACCGCCTCTGGAGCTGGGTGATGTACTCCTATTCCACCGTGCTGATGGGCATCGGCATGATGACGCAGCGCGAATGGCTGGCGACCGGCGGGCTGGTGATCGGCCTTATCGTCGCAGCGCTGGGCGAAATCCATCGCCGCCGGGTGGCGCGCAGCCAGGCGACCACCAACGCCCTGCTGGCGCAGCTGGCTGACGCGGTGCGCAGCGATGCCGAGAACCGGCAGGATGTGAAGGCGCTTATCAGCGAGCTGAAAGGGGGCCACCGGTGAGACGAAAAAGCGTTATAGCCTGCAGCGTGGCTGCCATTGTGGCGCTGGCCGGTGCCCTGTGGCCCGAGAAGGTGCGCACCAGCCAGGCGGCACAGTTGAAAATGGCGAAGTATGAGGACTGCCGCAAGACGCCCTACTACTGCCCCGCCGGCGTGCTGACCATCGGCATGGGCTCAACGACCCGCGTCGAGGATCGGCAGTACTCGGAAACGGAGATCGCCGAGCGTTGGGTAAACGACCTAGTACGCGCGGAAAAGTGTATCAACAGCAACTTTAACGGCGCCGCCGCCCCGCAATTCGTGTTTGTGTAGTAGGTGTTCTTGATGGCATAGGTGTGGTTGGTGTCATCGCCCTGCTTGGCCTCACCCGGATCGATTTCGGTGATGCGGCCGCGCATTTCCACTTCCATCAGCGAACTGGTGCCGCCGCTGTAGATTTCACCGACGAAGCGCAGGCGCATTTCGTCAATATCGCCGCCATATTTGAGGATCAGCTCTTCAACGACGCCGCCGACCACCATCGACGCATCCAGCGCGCCGCCGTCAAGGCCAAGGTCTACCGCTACGGCGCCTTGCATGCCACCGCCCTGATAGTCCTCCGTCTTGCGGGTGACTTTTGGCAAGGTGACGCTGGGGATCTTGCCGATGTGGTTGGTGCCGTCCACATACAGTGTGAACAGCCGGAGCTTTTTAGGGATAGCCACTTATGCCCCTCCCAGCGACGCGAAGGCCGCTTCGTAGTATTGATCGGTGAAGGTCTGGATCATGGTCAGATCTTCGAGTGGCGGCACCGGGCTGTAGTTGTAACGCACCACAACTTTGCCCTGCCGAATGCCGGTTGTCGGGTTATCGACGATATCGAACCAGCACGCGGCGCCAATCAGTCGACCCGCAGTGACCAGCCCCTGCAGCTTGGCATTGATACCGCTGACCACATCCTTGACGTTTGCCGGCGTAAGCGGACTGTCTACCGTGGTAAATTGCGCCTCCGCGATGGTGTCCGCCAGTATCTGCGCGGTACGGGTGTACACCTCGAAGATGTACTCGTCTTTGTCCGTGGTGCGGTTGCCCCAGAAGCGGAAGCCATCACGCTTAATCAGCGTGGTAACTTCGTTGGCGTTCAGCTCGTTGGCGTCGGAGTCTTCCGCCTGCAGCGCCCAAAACACATCTTTGGTGATGCCGAGCACGTTGCTAACCGCCACGTTTGACAGCGACTTATGCCAGCCCTGCTCGTTATCGATCTTCGCACGCATCCCCAGCGCATACGCCACCGCCGGGAACTCTTCGTTCTTGCCACTCTCCGGGTTATAGGCGATGAAATTCGGCCAAATCAGCATGCCCTCACGCTCAGCAAACTGCTGGCGATAGGTTTTTGCCTCGGCAATGGTCTCGCAGCCGTCGCAATAGCTGTAGGAAAACGCCCGCAGCTGCTTGGCAATCACCCGCAGCTGTGCGGTGACTTCCTGCGTGTCGTACATCGGCACGCCAAGAATGCGCGGCCGGTAGCCGACTTTCTGCTCGGCGGTCAAAAGCGCGAACATGCCGGTATAGCTGCCGTCCGCCTGGAAGCCGCCGATAATCAGCTGCGACTGCGTTTTTGCGCCGTCTTCCGTGCCGGCTGCCGCTACACGTACCACGATCACGCGGGTGCTGACCTGGTCGGAAATGGCCTTCAGGGATTTATAGAGCGAGCCGGTTTTACCGGCCTTGCCGAGTACGCTGATTACTCGCGTGATCAGCACCGGTGTGTCTAACGGGAAGGTGGTTGCGTCAGCATCATCCGCTACCGCGACCAGACCAATGACCGTTGAGTCAACGTCATTGATCGCGGTCTGCAGGTCGGTGTTTTCCTTGACGCGCGCACCATGGAAGAAATTGTCGGTCATACTGTACCGCCATCATGCTTGTGAGTTCGTGGTGATATTCGCCGAAAAACGCCGGCGCAACACGCGGCGCTGGTTGTCATCCGCCGGCGACAACAACGCGCGGTTTTCCCCGTCGCGCGCGCATGAAACCATCAGCGCAAAGGGGGAGCCATGGCACTGAATACTGACGCGATCAACAAGGCCAAATCACTGCTGGGTGGCGGCGCCAGCACGTTCAACGATTACCAGGCTGAGCTGTCGCGCGTGCCGGCGTTCAGCGTGCTGCTTGGCGGCAAGGAGCTGACCAGGCTGGATGAACGAGTCTTGTCGCTGGAGATGACCGACAACCGCGGCTTTGAGGCTGACGAGCTGACGATCACCGTGGACGATACTGACGGCCAGCTGCAGCTGCCGCCGCGCGGCGCTGAAGTGTCCGCGTCGATGGGCTGGCACGGTGAAGCGCTGGTTTACAAAGGCATTTTTATCGTCGATGAAGTGGCGCACGCCGGGCCGCCTGATACGCTGACGATCACCGCCAGAAGTGCCGATTTTCGCGACGAGTTCAACGTCAAGCGCGAAGTGTCCTGGCATGACGTCACCGTAGAACGAGTGGTGTCAGCGATCGCCCGGCGCTACAACCTGAAAGCCATCATCTCGCAGCAGCTCATGGAGGTGGAGATTGACCACGCCGACCAGACGCAAGAAAGCGATATGTCTTTCCTGACGCGCATGGCCGAAATGCTGGGCGCCATTGCCACGGTGAAAAATGGCAGTCTGCTGTTCATCCTGCCCGGTGGCGGCGTCAGCGCCAACGGCAAGGCGCTGCCCTCCTTCGCCATCACCCGCAGCAGCGGTGATCGTCACGCCTTCCGCATTGCCGATCGTGATGCCTATACCGGCGTGCGCGCGTACTGGCTCGATCTGGAGTTCGGGAAAAAGAAAAAGGTCACGGTGAAGGCCCGCAAGCTGGCGAAAAAGAAAGTGCACCGCAGCAGCAGCCGCGAGGGTGATTACATCGAGGGGGCCGACGGTAACGTCTATGTCCTGCGCAAAACCTACAATAACGAAACGGCCGCCAAACGGGCCGCGGCCGCAAAATGGCAACAGCTGAAACGCGGCGCAGCTGAATTTACCCTTACCCTGGCCTACGGCCGCGCCGATTTATACCCGGAGCAGCACGGCACGGTATCGGGATTTAAAACGGATATTGATAATCAGGATTGGATAATCGCCAGGGCGAGCCATTCGATCGACGGGAACGGCTTTACCACGCGGCTGGAACTGGAGGCTAAAATACCTGAATGGATTGCAGAAAGTGAGAAGTGACGGCCATAATAACGGGGAGTTCAACTCCCGCCATGGGAGGCCATCATGTTTGTTTGCCCGATCTGCGGTGCTATGGCCCGCACCCGCACCAGTCGCCGTCTCAGTGAAATGACGATACGCCAATATCATCAGTGTCAGAATTTCGAATGCAGTATCACGTTCACGACGCTAAATAGCGTTGAAAAGCTGGTAACAAAACGCGGCCCGCGCGAAGAATTACCGCCCGACTTTATCCCGCAAGACGCCTTCCCTACTTCCCACTATGGGCGTGATCAGCTCAACCTGTCACTGTGAACCGGCCCCGCCTTTGAGCGGGGTTTTTTATCATCTGTTTTCATAGAGATGCCAGACACAGAGCAAATCAGATGGGTAAAAATATGGTCACTAAAAATATAAAACTTATATTTTTCAACAAAATAAACAATAAAAAAGGGAGGCTTTCGCCTCCCTCGATAACTCCCCTGCCTGAATCAATGATTACGGATGTATTCGTCCATATCGGTTTTCAGGTTGTCGGACTTGGTGCCGAAGATGGCCTGCACGCCGGAGCCAGCGACGACTACACCGGCTGCGCCCAGTTTCTTCAGGCCCGCCTGGTCGACTTTGGACACGTCGGCCACGCTGACGCGCAGACGGGTGATACAAGCATCCAGGTTAGTGATGTTTTCTTTACCGCCGAAGGCCTGAACCAGCGCGGCGGACATTTCGGAACCGCCCTGCGCAGTCTGCTCGGCAGCGGTGTCTTCACGGCCCGGCGTTTTCAGATCCAGCTTGGCGATCAGCACGCGGAAGATGGTGTAGTACACCAGACCGTAGATGATGCCGACGATTGGGAACAGCCAGATTTTGCTGCTGTTGCCGCTCAGTACGATAAAGTCGATCAGGCCGTGCGAGAAGCTGGTACCGTCACGCATGCCCAACAGGATGCAGATTGGGAACGCCAGGCCGGCCAGGATAGCGTGGATCACGTACAGGATCGGCGCGACGAACATGAAGGAGAACTCGATCGGCTCGGTGATACCGGTCAGGA
>Ga0308165_1001694_pt1 | contig 29665 bp, 47 predicted proteins | sample PhyWR2_FD_201032 | JGI IMG/M metagenome (GOLD analysis project Ga0308165, IMG submission 201032) | Phyllosphere microbial communities from UC Gill Tract Community Farm, Albany, California, United States - DLSLW.R2 | ecosystem: Host-associated > Plants > Phyllosphere > Unclassified | place: USA... | reverse complement strand
CTTATCTTGGCGTCACGTAAAGGTATGACGCTGTCCCTTAACTCCATCTCCGTGATGATGTCAGGCCCATCCTGATACGTCAGGCTGCGGCATGTGGTGCCAGTGAAGATGGTGATAGCCCCGATGTCATTTACGTAGCCAGCCTTGATGATGACCACGTTATTTACGGTCTCCATCAGAGTGATTGTCGTTGGAGCGGCATTGTAGATTTTGAGTGATGCTTCGTTGGCGGTTTTGCTGGCTGTTTTGGTGATATCGAACTCAAATCGCAGGTCTTTAATGCTTACTGCCTCACCCTGAGGCTGACCTACGATGATTTCACCCGTTCGCAGAAACAAACTCATCTATTTCTTCCTTAGTGGCATACACCAACAGGTGATCACCTCCAATCGAATCGATATCAGGCCGTACCTTTTCACCATAGGTCCGGATGAAGTAGATATCACCTGAGAAATTATCGAAACTGAAGTTCTTCAGTAACGGGTAGTTCTGAACAAGCTTAACTCCGGTTATGATCGGCAATGACTCACGGTCATAGATACCAAGCGACCAGAAGCTAAAGCGTTCATTCCATCTCAGGCGAAGCGTAACTGGTGTATCGTCGAAAACCGCCTGCAAGGTCTGGTCAGTAAATCCAGCCTGAAAATTTAATGGGGTCATGGGGTGACATTACCTATAATGTTGCCGAGATATTGCTGAAGCTTACCGCCCGAACCGGATAACCCATCCAAAGCCTGACTCAGGATTGAACCCGTATTCTTGCCAACGTTTTTGGTTGGCGTAGCTCGGTTAGCCGTAGCCGGGTCTGCTGAGTTTGATGCTCCGGCTTTAGCAGTAGCGCCATTACTGGTCGCATCCGTTTTCCTGACGCCTACACCAGGCGGAACCTCTGTCGTAGCTGTACTGACGATATTTGCCTGAACAGCATCAATCGTAAAGTTGACCGCATCACCATCATCCACCCTTCGGGGAATGTTAATGCCCTGAATCAGCATATTCTCGTAGGTGTAATTTTTGGTGTAGATGGTTACCAGTTCGTTTGAAAGATAGAGCGAGTCAAGCAGTTTGATAGCTGTGTTAACCCTGTCTTCCCCATCGAAACCACTATCCAGAGCGTTTGCTACCTGCGTTAATACCCCTGTCACAGGCGCATTACTTATCATGCCGGCAACAGTGATCTTTTTCGGCTGACGGATGATGTGATCTGAAATTGGCGACCCGTTTTCTACGGGGTTCATTGTCACATCACGCGTCCACTCATGAGTTTCCTGGTCCAGTGTGTCGAACTCAAGATTGCCGACACCCGGGTCATTAAGCCTGAAGGTGCTGTCGCCTGCCGAGTTCCAGAGGAAGCCAAGCACATCAGTTGCCATGCTAACCTCCAGTGTTGAAGTTTAATGTGTTACCAAGCGCATTCCATCCGTAGTCACTGAATGCTGATTTTGCGCTATCCTGAAGGAATTTAACCTGCTCGTCAGACGTTCCTGCAGGGACTGAGATGTTGCCTATATTGACATCAATCTTAGGACCGGTTGCTGCTGATGGCGGTGGCAGTGAAAGAGACTGATAACTGGGTAGTAGAGTATTTCCACCTTTTGCGTCCTGGTTGAAGCCTCGCACGCCAGCAAGCGTATCTGACCACATTCTGGGGATATCAAATGCACCGTTTGTTTGTGCATTTCCCCACGACGCCCACTTACCTAAATCCTCAACAAGCCACCCTGCCTTTTCCTTCAGCCAAGGTGCAAATTTCGTAGTCCCAATCTGATCGCCAAACTGCTGAACTTTGTCCTGACTGGAGTTAAAGAAGTTAGCGAGACTGTTAAGAACGTTCAGTGCCCAAACAGCCATATCCTTCATGTCTGTAAGTGCCACTTTCAAAGAGTTGATTGAATCGGTGTACTCAGAAACCGGTCCGATCATTTCTCCAAGAAGCGACTTGTTGCCATTGAGCCAGGAGTTAACGTCTTCACCTACAAGGAACAGAGCAGCAAGTGCAGCTATTACCAAAAATACATGGCTTGTCAGTGCGGTAAATGCCGCTGACAGGAGATAAACAAAACCTACAAGGCCAGCCGCACCAAGTGCGACACCAAGCAGTTTTACAGCGTTCTCTGCACCACCAAGAGCATCTATCACAGAGTCCAGTGCATACTCGATTTTATCCGCCATCCACAGAAACTTATTTGCCACCCATGTGACCGCCCCGCTGCTGCGGTTGAGCCTGTTGATAAACATCGACCACCTGTTGTTTACCAGAACGAGTGCCTGACCAATAGTCATCGGCATTTGTTTAAACTGGTCGACGAATTGCGGGAGGACCTTAATCAACCCTTCAGCAAGCATTTTACCCGTTACTTTGCCGGTGGAAATGAAAGCCTTAAGGTTGTTGTTAGCTCCTGGAATGGCTTTACCGAGCGCCCTGAAAAGGTCAGGAGCCACATCGATAAGCGTGTTCATTTCTTCCATCTGGACAGCTGGAGATCCAATTGCCTGGCCAAGCTGGAAGAAAGCCTGCCCCTGCGCTACTGCTGTTGATCCAGAAGCAGCAAGCGCTATGGATACTGCATCGGTAAGCTGTAAAACCTGTTCCTGGTCTTTATAGAAGTCCTGAGTGGCGTTACCGGCCTTAATGTAAAATGATGCGTATTCTTCAATGCCCTGCCTTGCTGCACTTGCCCTTTGGGCCACAGTGTCGAATGCCTCTCCGCCGGTAGTGATGGTCTGCGGCAGCATTCCAATTCGAGCCTCAAGAGACTGCATCTCGTCAGCAGTTTTGGCAATATTTGAGATGGTTACAGCACCGAATACCGTAGCAAGAACACCGCCAAGCGCATTGAATGACTGAATGGTTTTATCGACCTTTCCGTCTACTCTGTCCAGTCCTCGCCCCACGCTATCTGATCCGGTAAGGCCGAGGCGGATAAGTAATTCACGAATAACCATTTACTTCTCCATTGGCGTGTTCAGATAGTCGGTCATCTCTATGAGTGCATTAAGCTTGAGCAGGTCTTCGCATGTGATAAGTCCTGACTTCACTTCTGCAACCGTACACATATTTCTCATTATTGGACGCCACACCCATAGCTCTGTTTCAACATCTTCCCTTAGCTTTCCCGTGTCGCGCCTTTCGCCAGTGACTGAACCCGATTTGCCAGCTCTTCTGGGCTTAACCCAAACAGGGTGAGAACTTTCGTAAAAAAAGGGGTGAAGTTGAGCTTCAGCACTTCCCAACACAGCTCGAAGAAGTCGAACAGCGTGTCTACGGTGAACACAAGGTTCATTGCGTTAGGGCTGTCGATTTTCTTCTCATCAGTAACGCTGAATGTTGATGAATCGCGCAGGATGGGAATGATGACCTCCTCCAGCGTTTTCTCATCGATGCCGGCCAGTAATTGAATGGCGTTAGCATCACCGCCTGAAGCAAGGCCCTTATCAAGCAGCGTTTTCAGTTTTACTAAGTGCTTTGCCGCAGCGAAGGCATTCATTTTGGCGGCTTTAAACTCTTTGTCACCGATATGGAAAGTTGCGAATTCCTGAGACATATGGACCTCAAAAAAACCGCCCGAAGGCGGAATTGTTAAACGTTATTGCCACCGAGGGAGAATTTCAGGTCAGCGCATTCAAAGGTGTAAATTCGCTCGCCAACCTCGTTAGTTGAGAAGGCCACATCACCTAACTGATAAAGCCACGCCTGGCCTGCTGCAATAACAGTACGGCCAGAGAAGTCAGTTACTGACACCGGATAAACCGCCTTGCCGTCCTGCGTTAATGAATCCAGGTTCATCAGTGCAGATAGTTCGTCGTTTGCCGCGGATGTCTGCAAAAGATGCAGTTCGATCTGCCCACGCTTATCCGTTACTCGCGCGCGACCTACTGAGCCATCGAGACCAGCACGTGATTCATAGAAGTTGGCGTTCTTACGAGCTGTAATGGAGTCTCCATCACTGAAGCCGGTTAATAGCAGTGGGCCGATAGTGACAAATACTTCTGAGCCGTCATAAGAGCCAGTTAATTCAGCAGCCATAATTAGCCCTCGTAGCTATAGGTAAGTGAGCCGTTGATTTCGACCACCTGGATTGCGCCAGCCAGAAGCGCAACAAACTCGATATAAAGAGTGCGGGTAGCTTTGATATCAGCAGAGACATCGGCTGCATTTGGGTAAGTGATACGGAAGCCAGGGATTGTTTTACCCTCGCTGTCACGCTCATCAGGAGCGATTCCACCTGCCTGCTGTCCCTGAATAAGTGAACCGTTCAGGTTGTTGACGATGAGGGCAATACCGCCATTGGTGTAAGGCACCTTCTTCTGGCGGATCATCAGAGAAGCCATGTTCTTCTGAATGGTGTCTACAAGCCAGTCACGGAATCGCACAACATCAATCCATTCGCCAGATGCAACCTTGCCTTTGTTAATCAGGTAGGTATTTTCGGCGTACTGCTCGTAGGCATTGGCGTTCTTCTGGAAGATGTAGCTTTGTTCTGTGTCGCTGAACTTGCTAGGTGTGATAGCAGCCAGTGTTTTAAGTGCCCACGTTTCGCCACCGGGCGCAATGGTGAAGCATCGACCCATCCATGCCATTTCAGGATAATCTGTCGCGGCTGCCTTGTGAGGAATTAGCGTTGTACGCAGATATTGAAGGTCCTGCAACTGCGATGCGATATCGTCAGCAGCAGACGTCCAGATATCAGCAGTATCGCTGCATGCGAAGAACAGTTTCGTCTGCGTCTCAGCCCATGCCGCTGCATCCTGAATTAGTGCGTCACCACGTTCTACCAGAGCAAATCCGTACCAGCCTGGGTCTTCCTGCTGAATGGCGTTAAGGTCCGCTTCTAATCCGTCTGCTGAGCCTGCGGTTGCGATTGACAGGTTGGTCACTGGCTTAACGATGGTTGCTGTCTCAGGAGCTTTCACTACCAGGTGCAGACCTTCAGCATCAGCAGTGCTTGTAAACAACGCATCAACTACAGATTGCGCCGCCAGCGCTGTTTTCAGGCCGGTATATATGTCTGACGCATCATCACCACTCGCAGCGGTATAAGTTACGGTGGTGCCATTCACGCTGAATGTGAAAATGTTGCCCGTTGTGATCGTCGCATTGGTTACTGTCAGGTCTACAGAAACAGCGTTTCGGCGACCTACCCATGCCTGATTTGGGCGTGGCGTCTGACTGAATACTGCTGAGAGCGCTTTGAGCGTCTGCGGATCAAGTCCGTCCTGCTGCGCCGCGCTGTAGCTTGAATATTTACGGATTCGCTCACTGAATGCCGTTGTCGGCGAAACTGCAAGTGGAATGCCGAATGACGCCTTCGCGATACTCGCTGTGTCCAGCGAAATAGTCACGTTGGCAATCTGGCTTAGATTTGCCATTGATGAAACTCCGTGTTGATTAGTCGGATGTGACGGCGATAGTGAGGTGTGTTTCTATTCCGCCGATGTCGCCTGTCGCATCAACGGTTTCTATGAGCCCTACGTCATCCGTATACTTGCCGGTGTAGCGGAATGTAAGGTCTACATTTGCCATCGCTTCGAAGTTTGCTTCATCTCGCAGGCCTGTAAGGTCGTTAACCTGGGCGCTGTTTGCGATAATGAATTTTTCTCTGCGCATCAGGTAGCGTGATGTGGTTTTACGGATGTTATTAATCAGATCGTCGCAATGTTCTCGTGCGCTTCCGCCGTACACATTAACCATCACCGTTCCTTCTCTAACGCCGTGTGAGGGCATAACACCTTCATTATCTACTTCGCCATGCTCATCCCTGCCAACGGTCGTACGCGTTGATACACGAAGCGTGGCATAAGGCAGAGGAGGCCGGGAGTTGTTCTGATTGGCGTAAGCGAGAGGTACAGATAATAGCTGGGACAAAACACGGTAAGCAGCAGACTCTACAGCATCAGGAACGAATGTTGATACTGTGGTTTCAGCCATCGCGTTTCCTTACCACATAATATTTATAGTGGGGTATGATTCCGTTTTGCCATGGTTCGCGGTGCTTAACTTCGTAGTTAAAACCATCGATAACGACAAGTGCAGGCTGTGCCATGGGGAAATCATCAGTAATCTGCAGCTTAGTGTCGCTGTACAGACGGCGATAATCAGTTAGCCTTCTCCCTTCCTCCAGGCTCTCAATCTCCTGCGTATCTTTGATACTTTGCACGCTGAAGGAAGCTGTGGACTCCGTCATTACCCCATCAACAATCACGCCGTTAACCAAAGTCGAAGGCGATGGAGTAAATACCTGATAAGGCCTGCGAAACGGATTACTCATTGTGACCTTCCGTAATCATGAATGGCGAAAGTGACTGAATTAAGCATTACGCCAGTGTCTATAAGCGGCTTAGATGAGCCCTTCAGTGCTATCGTAACCGGAGAGTTTGGGGTCCAGGCTCCTCCAGAAATGCTCTTCTTGACGCCATCCACCATGTAAGAACCGACTGCCTTAAAGAACTGAGAGAAGTCAGTTCTTCCGAGGAGTATTTGCGTTATGCCATTTACTGCATACTTTTCCAGCCGAGAGACCGACGTATCAAAGTAATTGCGCATGAATGGGCGTGATGGAATTGTCCTCGTGCCGAATTCGTTCCATGCTGCGTATTCAGCGACAAGAACTCCATCATTGACCTCACCCTTCTGGATGCCGACAACCACCTCTTTGCTTCCGGTTTCCTTGAGCTCTCGCCTGAACCTTTCCCATTGCCGCTTGTTGTCTGTGATTTTTACGGACACAAGCATCCCCCCACGACTCCACGAGTCATAATCGAGAATCCTGCCCCTCTCTTCTTGCGGAGCAGTTGCAGCAGGTTTCCATATGTAGTCCCGCTGAGGTAACTGGAATCACCTGATACGTAGCCGTAGGTAATTGCCAGATCACCTTCCTTGCGTGAGAGGATGCGACCAGATGATGTAGAGCCGTTATCAGAGTAACCGCCAGGCGATGCCATGATATGGGCCGCCATTAGAGCTAGAGCAACGTTATATGCGTCTCCGTACTCTTCTTCGCAGACAAACAGTGATGCAAGGTCGATGTAACCCTGAACAACCTCATCAGGAACAGCCGCAAATTCAGGCGCTAGCTTGCGGAAGATTTCCAGAGGCGTAAGACCTTCAAATGCGGCAATGTTCATTACTTCTTGTCCTTCTCTTTTTTCTCTACTTGGCTGGCGGTTACAGCTTCATCTTTGTCAGCGAGTCGCAGCTCACCTTTGGTGATGGATGCCTGTACCGTTTTGTTGTCCTTCCAGGAATCTTCGACTTCGGCAGTCTGACCTGGTGCAAGCTTCTGACCGGCGATGTAATACAGTCGTGCTGATGCGTTGGTAATCTTCATTGGTAATCCTTAAAAAAAGAGGCCGAAGCCTCTTAAATGCCTTTGATGAGATGCAGGGTCAGCGGCAGGTAAACCTGTACGCCGGTAGCGCGGCTGTGGCATGGAATCTTGAACGCCAGGTTGTTAGCCTGAGGTGGTAACTGTTCAAACGGCTGCGGGATTTCCATGGATGCGTTATCAGCGTTGCGCTCCATTACCAAAGCGGCCTTGGTTCCTGCGCCATCAATGTCTTCCAGCTCGTTTACACGAATCCACTGCATGCCAGGATACTGGGTGTTGAAGTAGGTCATGTAAGACGTGTTGGTATTTGGCATCGGCTTGGACAGGATTTTAAAGGCGCTTGGAGGTAGTGCGATTACGTTCGCAGAGTGCAGGCCTTTAGTTACCGTCTCGATTGCTGATACTGCATCTTCCAGTTCGCCGGAGGCGATTTCGCCAGTAGTCCAGCCAGCAGAGGTAGTTACTGGAATGTTTGGATGCTCCAGAACGCCGACGATCTGATAATCATCATCGCCGTAGAACGCCAGGTCATTAACCTTAACGTCGTGCGCTCGACGGGCCGCATTAGCGAGGCGAGTTGGCAGATTCTTACCGGTTGCCTGTGAAGCTCGAATTTCCATCAGGCTATATTCGTAGAAGTTACCCAGACTGAACACCTTGCCAGTTTCTTCACGATAGTTAACGCCGACATTTGGCAGGTCGTCAGAGTAGTCAGCGATGATACGCGCCATGCCTACTGCATCCCATACGCCGTAAGTGAACGTTTTGGCGTATGAAGGGATTTCTGATGTCACCGGGAAAAGAGTGGTCGCAGTCAGTGCAGGGTATTCGACTTCGTAAACCTTGGTTTTAACGTAGTCCAGCTCACGAGCCAGGAAGATTGACTCTCCTTCATCCAGTCGAATACCGTTAGCCGCCGCACCGTGTTCAATAGCGAACAGGTCCGCTTCGTCGTAATTCATCTGTTCCATTATTGTTCCTTATGCGGTTGGCTGTGTGGCCTGGTTGCGGATTTGAACTTCAGCCAGGTTAACTGTTGCGCCAGCGCTGTTTTTGAAAGTGGTGAACTTACCAGTAAACACCCAGCCCAGAGCCAGAGAGCCACCGGTTGCTGCAACCTTGCCAGCGTCTGCGCCAGAGGTCAGAACGTTAACGCCTGCACCCATGGCTGGTGCTGCTGATAAGGTGGTTACAGCCCAGATTCGGCCCCATGTCATCACGTTGACGGCATCACCGTCTTCATACTGACCGGTTACGCATCCATAGTGGCTGAAGCGGCAGATACCCATCAGGTTTGCCGCATCGCCAGCCACAGATACTTGTTTAACTACGCGCTTGTCGTTAGCTACTGATACACGAGCTACCACATAGCCAGGCTTGATAGCGCCTTGTGCTGCGTTGCAACCGTCTGTGATTTGATGGGTTGAATCTGAACGCATGCCGGGCATTGCGATCTGCATGTCGTTATCGTAGGAAGTCTGAACAGGCATTATGCTGTCTCCTTTTTGCCGTGCAGGCGGTCGAGGTATTTTTGGCGAGCAGCGGCAGAGCCTTTTGGTTCAGCTGAGTCATCGCGAGTTTCTGCCTTGTCCTGATTGACGATTTTGCGCTGCTGCTCCATAGGTGCTGACTCAATCGCCATGTCGAACGCGACGTTGATGTAGGTGTCGTCTTTACCGTCGAGCTTGATAGATGGCTTCAGCTTGGCTACAACCGCTTTCTTGACGGCAATATCATCCAGGCCATCACACTTGATGCCGTGTTTCTCTGCTTTTGCTTCGAGTTCGGTGCGAGCTTTGATGGTTTTCTCTGCATCTTCGCGAGCCTGCTTCAGCTTGTTTTCAAACTCTGCTGCGTCAGCTTTCAGAGTGTCGCGCTCTGCTGTGATGGTGGAGATGGTTGTTTGCGCTTCGGACAGCTTGGTATTAGCGTCCTCTGCATCCTGTTTAAGGGCGTTGAACGCCACGACGACTTCAGGAGAAGCATCGTACTCAAGCCCGTTGTCGAGTCGCAATTTCTGCATTGTTTTACCTTTTGGTTGGTTGTCGTCATCGTCTAAGGTGATTTCTTCATCACCGTCGAGATTCAGTGTTGCTACATCACCGGCCCGGGCTTTAGATACGAGGGCGAGATGATTGATACGGATGTTTCGCTGAACGGCGTCATAGGGCTGACCATTCCATTCGCCTGGAGTCTCATCGAGGTCGAGTCGGTAGCCGAGTGATAATTGCTTTGTCCTGCCGCTGGTTGCTGAGTTAATGGCGTTCTCGTCATACACCATGATCGGCACTTTGACGTTTTCACCGTCCTGTCTGCCTGGCTCCAGCATGGTTCCGACCATGTGTTTTTTGGCATTACGGGAATTAACTGCTCCGGGGTGTCCGATAGTGATCGGCTTACCTTTAAAGCTCGCCAGTGAGTCAGCGTTGAACACTTCTTCAGGTGGACGCAGCTCACGCCGAACTGAGCCGTCTGGATTTCGGTATAACTGGATGCCAACGCGCCCTACTACAGGTACGTCCTCCAGATAACCATCCTCGTTTACGGACGCACGAAGCTCTCCCACATCGAAGCGAGATACTGTTTTCATGTTTTGCCTTATTTATTCGCCGATATCGAAAACTGAACCAGACCAGTCTGGCTCTGCGTAACATCGACACCGGACAGGTTGCCCCGGATGTCCATCAGGCGGAGGATTACTCCACTTGTAGGAATTACCTTCTCTCGCTCTGTGCTCAGGCCTCTCGCGTTCATCAAGCACACCGCGCCATTTGTATCCGGTTATTCCTGCGTCGGCCTGACGCTGCTTTGTGAGCGCTGAATTGGCTTTGCCTATCTGGTCAACTGCGATCAGCTTTGCGCGTCTCTCAGTGACGCCATAGCGCTCCTGAATCTGCTTCTTGATGGAGTCAGCACTTGAGCCATTCATTACGCCGCGCTGGATGATGCCTTCCATGTCCGCCAGTTCGTCAGCAGGTATGGACTTAATCAGCCTGGTGTTCTCTGATACCCATAACTCCTGCATCTCTCTCAGCCATGGCTCTGCGCGATAAGCATCAACGCCAAGAACACCAGATGAGACGGGAACGGTTGTCTGGCCGGCAATTACCGCCTGCGATGGCGGGATGTCATAGCCGGTTCCACCCTTCACAACCAACCGCCATTGCTTATCGTTAAACTGGCTCGTTAGCGCGAAGAATGTCGGGAGACGGTCAATTACTGGCTGAAAGATGCGGTTGCCAGCATTGCGGAGATAGGCCAGCACGGCCGACATATCGTCCTGCCAGCCATCGAAGCGGATATCGCCGTATGCTGAGTTGATCTCTCTGTTGAACTGCCTGGTGGCCTTTACAAGCGCATTGGTGTAGTCACGTTCTATGCCGTAGGGATGAAGCCAGACTTTAGCCATTGCTCATCTCCGGATAGACGTAGCCTCCACGTTTTTTCAGTGTGGCGACACCTTCATCGTTGCTCACCCAGCCAAGCTGCGAATAGCGCTCATCAGCTTGTGACCACTGGTTAGCCGTCTCTGCCTGCTCTTTCTCTGTTGGTACTGAGAGAGGATTGAACTTAATCGTCCAGGTTTTATCAGTGGTGAGGAAGTTGACCGCCTTTTCAATCGCAGGTCTCGCCTCATCCTTCTGCTTGCGCCCAATCAGCTGCTTCCATGACTCCGGCACGGTTGTTTTATCCGCACCCTGACCAGATGGCGTTTTGGTGAACAGGATTTGCTCATCGATACCGGTCAGCGCTGATATGCGTAACTGCTTGCGGTCCTGTACATCGACCACACCCTCAAGAGAGCCATTAAGCAGCTCGTACTTCTCAGTGTTCGCATCTACGCCGATGGTGTTACCGTTGCTGCGCGTCATGTCGACCATGTTCAGACGAGCCTGAACAGCATCGCGCCCTTCACCATCTTTGCACAGTTCAGCCAGGTCAGCAGCAGACCAGACTCCCTGCTGTTTGCGCTCAAGCAGGCTTGTAGCGTGTGCGTGGCTCATGCCGTAGTCCGTAAGCGCCTGATAGACACCCTGCAAGCATGAAGCGCCCCACCCCTGATTCTGATGGCGAATCTGGTTAGGCAGTCGCTCGCCGTCGAACACATGGCATCTGCTGGCGTGAACGTAGTAAGGCGTTCCAGAAATAGGGTTGATCTGGTACTGAGTGATTTCGCCGTACGTTGCGCTTTCAGGGTTGACATCTCGCAGGAAAGGCTGCACCTGATAGCGGTCGTAAACACGCACAAATTCAAGCTCACCATCCCCAATAGGTGACTGAAGCTCTCCGCCGTCATTAACGCCGAACAGCATCAGCGAGCCGCCATATAAGCGAGCCCATGCCACTGCATCTGTAAATTGCTGCGTGAGATTGAGCTCATCCCAGCGAGACATGATCTCCGGCTCATTGTTTGCGCCGTCTACGGTGAAGCCAGCACGAAACATTTCGTCGGCTACTACGTCAATGATGCGACGCCCTAATCCGTCCCCGAGATAGATGCTGTCGAGAGTTGCCTTGGTTAGCAGGTGCGCTGTACGGATGCGGCTATACGCTGACCTGTCACCACCTGTTCCGATGTTCATGAACACGTTCTGATAGCTGTCCATGTTCATCTTCTTGTCGATTTTCTTTTGCTGCCTGTTGTTGCGTTTAGCCATGTGAGTTCTCAGCTTGCAAGCGCCTTGAGTCTGCGTAGGGCATCACTGCCAAGGAGTAATTCCTCAGTCACGGCGTCGATAAGGTTATCCACGATGTCGTCGTGGTCGTGAGTGTCGTCGTAGGTGAAAGCACTGTGCTCAGCGATAAACTCTGAGGAGAATGAAGCTTCAGCTGGAAGGTAGACACGCTGAGCTTTGACTACCGGCAAAACGTCCATTGCTCTGGTAACTTTGTCTTTATTTCGCTGAAGAGCGGTTATCTTGATGGGAAGCTTTTTCTCAAGGTTCTGAATAAGAGCCGTGCCACTGGATTTATCTTCAACGTAGATTTTTCTCAGCGTTCCGGATTCCCGATTCTTACGCCACGCCTGAGAGATAAACGCTTTGAAGTTTGTTTCTAGCTCTGGCGCTTTCCACTTGCCGCGCTCCATGTGGATTAGATAAAGATCGTCTTTGTATACGCCCCACTCGCACAGTACTGACCAGTCGTTATGGTTAGCCGTCTTCTGCGCTGTGTCTGCGGTAGTGAAGCGGTATTCGAAGCGTTCAGGCTCCGGTTTATCGCCGTCAGGTCCGTACGTCTGCCACCAGGAGCCATCAAATACGTTACCGCCTAGCTTGATAGGCTTCTGCATGCCCTGAGACATGAAGGTGTATTCATCCGTGTCCCACTGGCGACACAGATCGCCTACATATTCGTTAGCAGGCCAGTATGACCAGTAGCCTCGCATCTTCTCGCTGTCTTTGACGTCATTCCAGCAATGCTCCTGAAGCCATTCTGGTAAAGATTCGATATAGGCTTCATCAATGAGCGCAGGGATGATGACGTGCTCAAAGTCGATACCCATTGCACCGGACAGCATGAATGCACTGCTGTCGTCTGTGTGCAGCCGCTGCTGAATGGCGACTATCGGTGTCGGGTTCTCTTTTGACTTATTGGCACGACGAGAGCGGATGGTATTGGTTAATGTCTGCTGTGCCTTTTTGCGCTTCACCTCTGAGAAAACATCAAGAGGCTTGTCGAAGTCATCAAGGTTTATCCAACCTGAAAAGCCTGGCATCTGATAACCGCCACGCGATCCGGTAATCTGACCACTTGCCGCACGGCTTACTACTTCGGCTTTAACCTTGCCGTCATCGTTGAGTAATTGCCATTCGTCAGCCTGATTAACGCCCAGCGAGTGAGGCCATAGCGTCTGAAACTCAGCTGACGTGATGATTTCTCGGCTTCTGCGGCTGTTACGCTTTGTCAGCGTATCGCTGAAGGAGATGTTGAGGTTTCTTACCTTCTGGCAGTTCAGCATTGTCCATACTGGAGCATGGATACTTAACATCTCTGTTTTGCCGCTGCCTGGAGGAACGTTGAAGACCACATTACGGCGTTTGCCGGCAACAATATCTTCAATCACCTGCGCAATGTATCGGTGATGCCAGTTAACAGACCACTTCTCACCCTGCAACAACTGAAAGAATATGCGGTTAAAGGCCAGAAATGAGCGCTCGGACAGGACTTTGATGGCTTGGCGTTCTGCTTCGCTCAAATCTTCCCATTCGAGTATTTGGCTCATAGTTTGCTCAATATGCTGTTAAGCGCCTTTTCGTCTACGGCTACGTTATGATTGTGCTCAATTGGCCCGCCGCCGCTACCTGAATGTTCCATAGGCTGAGTGGCTTTACCGTAGGCGCGATCCATTATTTCTTTTGCTGCTGATACCTTTGCTGCGGCAGGTGCTTCGTCGTCACGTAGTATTTTCACTAACGCCTTAACCGCTTCCTCGCCGTAGGTCTGGGCAATTAGTTTGACGTCTGCGGTCACCTTGTTTGGTGTTCCTTTTTGGCGGCCACCAGTCTTTGGGGTTCCTGCTGGCCTACCTGGTTGCTTCTTAGTAGGCATTTCTATGTCCTTCTAAAATAGAAATTGTCATTATCGAAGCCCCTCGTAAGGAGCTTCTGTAATAACTCTGCTTCGTCTACCGCAGCGCAGATTAGCTGCCATGTGCGTAAACCCCGCGTCATGGATTAAGCGGGTAAATCGCGGTATGCCATGTTATTGATTAACACCATCCACTCGCACGGAGGGAGACCGCTTAGGCGGCGTGGTCTTCGTTAAGATGGTGAGACAGCGACAGGACGACGCGGGGCATAAGAGCTGTTGTGAAAGTAGCTCTCTGTTACAGCCTATTTGATGCCGGGCAAATACATCTGAACTTCATTAATCATCCGCTCACGTGCCACATGAAGAAGTTTCTTCCTGCCACCAACTCCCCACCTGGCCATTTTGCTGGCGCAATGACTAACTTCTTTCGTTTCGGTATTGATCACATGGTCAAGCCTGTTCAGGCGAGACATTGCATCGAAACCTTTACGCATCAAAGCCTGGAATGTTTGATATACCCGAATTTCAAACTCCGCGCTCAACCAAGCCGCGTATCGAATAGCAACTAACTCCAGAGCCCAAACGCCGTGATGAAGCCCGCCATTAATAGTTTTTACCGCCGTGCATTTTTGCACTCTGGTTAAAGTGTCTACAAAATTTCGAACCTGCCTGCTTCGCATAAACTGGCTGGGCCTTTGGTTTTCAGTTGCCTCGCCATTTGCCACGGCAGCGGAATGGAGGTCATTCAGGTTGTACCGTCCTTCGCTATCTACTCGGACAGATACTCCGTTCACGATTACAGTAGGGTATGTCATAGCGTCATTACCTTATCTTTGAAATGAACCGTTGCCGCATAGGAAGTCAGCCCACCGAGGCTCGCCAGCACTAACTGACATCCTCAACGGCTCATTCCAAAGGGTTTGGTTCGGTGGTTTGTATGCGCATGCGGTGCGCGGTGGAATTCGGATACAAAAAAACCCCGCGAATGCGAGGCTGTGAGAATTTGCTACGGTTAAAGTCCAGAGGAGAGACTGTGCCAGAGGCTCATGGATGAGCTTCTATCTCAGGCACTGGGTATTGATATATTCTTGTAAAGTTCTCAGGGCTGTTTGGTCACTGATGATTCCATCTCTGATACCGAGAACGTTTCGTCCAGCAACTGGAGAGAGTTCGACGGTGTCATCATTGCCCATGCTGGAGGAGGCGGTGGTTTTGGTTGTGGCTTGCACTGGACAGCGGCCTTTGACGAGCACCCGACCACCATTATCAAGCTTGCGCTGCAGAGCATCATTTTCAGCTTTTGCATCTGCTAATTCCTTCGTGTATTTGGCATCCAGAGCAGCGACATCACGCTGGCGCACCTGCATGTCTTTGATGGTGGCGTTCGCCAGGCTGAGCTTCTCAGTGGCTTTATCGCGCTGGTCTTTGTAGGTGATGGCGTTGTCGCGGTAATGGTTTGCCAGCCGCCCCGCAACAATTAAAGCAACGATGAGCAGACCAACACACATCGTTTTCCAGTTAAACGTCATGATAAGAACAGAGCCCGCTCTGCCTCCCGGCGAAGAGTGAGTCCATTCAGGACTTTGCCACCGGCTTTATTCCAGCGCAGGAACTCATCGGCAGCGCCAGGGTAATCACCGGCGTTGAGTTTTCGCAGGAGGGTTGATGTCGACAGTGACCGGGCACCGAGGTTATACGTGAACGACACCAGAGCATCGAATTGCCCTTGAGTCAGGCCGACTTTAACCAGACGGGACACGTCGCTTTCGTAGCTGACCAGCCCAGCCTTCAGCAGGCGTTCTGCCGTTTCCTGCTTAATCGTCATCCCTGCGCGGATCGGTTTACCGTCGACTGGCTGAGTCCAGCCGTAGCCGATCGTCCATACGCCAACACTGTCTTGATAGGCGGTTAGCTTGCAGCCTTCGAACTGCCTGATTAAGGCAATACCTTTATCACTGGTTTGCATTCTTCATCCCCGTCAGTCGTTCCCAGAAATAAGTCAGGGCCACGGAGCCCATCGCCCCGCTAATACCTGAAGCAACCAGAATCATGTGAAAACTCAGTCCACTATCCACGCTTATCAATCCGCCGATCAGCCCGGTAAAGCCGGATACGGCAATCTGCGCGAAAGCATTTACCCAACCCCATGCTGCCTTGTTCTGTTTTACGTCAATCAGATAGCGGACCAATCCGCCCCAGCAGGCAATACCGAGCAGGATTAGCCAGGACAGGCCAGCAATTTTGTGGTCGTCATTCATACGTTTTGCCATGATCACCTCGCTATATTTGCGGGTGCTGTGTGTTTAAAAGGGGTCAGGCCCTCGGGACGATTTAACAAGAAGGCATGTCGAGGATGGTTCCCGGAGCCTGAAATAAAAAAGCCCGCGACAGGCGGGCAATATGGGGGTAAGGCAATGTCGGCTTTCTGGCCGAAGGGTCCCAGGCAGTGGGTTCTGTGTGCGGCGTACCGCAAATAAAAAAGCCCAAGGCGTTAACCTCGGGCTTGAATTCTTTGTGTCGACCTACAAAGCTATGGCGACGATATCAGATTTACATGAAATGTATGCTGTTTAATTGACTTTTGCAATACCTTGCTGCGAAAAAGTAGCTTTTTGTTGTGATCGTGTTCTCAGAGTGCAAAGCAAAGAGTCACCATCAAGCCGTTTAAATATGGTGCACATAGCACGCCAGTAGTCAGCATAGTTATGACACCAGTTATCCGGTTTAACACCACACAAGGCTGCCAGGTCCTGCTGCTGATACACATCGCGCCCGGCCAGCTCCGCTTTGACGTCCTGAGCCGCTAACCAGGCAAGCTTCTTCAGGCGCTCCATCGTCTTGCCGGCCACCTTCTTCGTGCCGAGTTGCTCCCTGAACTCTGCCCATGCCCACTGGGTGATAGCTACCTGGTATTCGAAGCGCGTGTTCTCACTGTAGTTCCACAGCAGCCATGCTTTCTGGTGTTCTTCCAGCGACAGGACGGCGCGGCGCCAGGATGCGGTGCCGAACTCCACCGGGCTAACCAGTGCGATGGATGAGCCTTTGGCGCGGGACTGGCTTCCACTCATCGGCGGACCGTCAGGATTGACCATGCGCTGTTTATCCTTGTTGAATACCTTTTTCCGGCCCCGGCTGCGCGCCGTCGCGGTGAGCTGCGCGTTCTCGGCGAAAGCTACCAGCTGCCCTTTCGTCGCACCGCTCAGATCTGCGGTCGCCACAATGAGCTGCTGACGTACGTATTCCAGTTGCTGACTGTTCATGCGGCTTCCTTCTGTGGCTGGTTGGTTTTGGTCTGGCTGTGCTTTGCTACTGGTGGCATGTTGGCGCGCTTAACGCTTTCTTCCTGGTATCTGACAATCTGGTCACGGGTCATTCATCTACCCTCTCGTTCTGCCAGAGGGGAAGTGGAGATTTATCCCCAGCGCGGCGAATGCGTGACTTGGCGTTCTTCTCAATCTGAATGAGCTTCTCGATATTCTGGCGGCGCTGCTTTTCTTCCCGGCGGAGATATTTGACGTTCTCCATGTAGCGAGACTCCTGGTCGCAGAGCGTCATCAAGAAGTCAAAAGGTTCGATCAACGTTTCGCACTTCCGGCAGCGTAGTGTTCTGTCCTTTTCGTTCACCCAAACAGTGGAGTGCAGACACATAACCTTCTGCCCTTCTCGCTGAATAACCAGCCCGTCCTGTAGGTCGCTGTTCTTCGTCGGGAACGCGACAACCTTGCCCAGTTCAATTTCGGTTTCTGTGCTCATGCCGCCTCCTGCTGTTTAAGTGCGCGAAGGTCTGCTCTGGCCTTGGTGCGGATGCCGTCCAGCTCTTCACGGGTGTATCGGTGGGTTTCGTTGTTGGATTCCAGCGCCAGCACGCGCTCTTCGCCGATCAGCTCAACCAGCGCGGCACGGTACGCCTCAATGTTCCCGGATTTGTGAACATTGCAGGCGGAGCATTGAAGCCACAAATTATCGGGATTGAAGCGCAGTTGTGGAGCGGCAGCGGTGGTGCGGTAATGCCCGGCATGCCAGGCAAAAGCAGTCTTGGTTCCGCAGGAGATACAGCCGCGCCCGGCGGCCAGCAGCATTTCGCGACGCCAGTCGTTGAAGGCGCGCTGAGTCATCTGCACCCAGTGACGGAGCGGCTTCAGCTCATTACGTCGCGCAGCGCGCCGTTGGCGACCTGCCTTCTCGGCCTCTTTCTGCTCTTTGATGCGCTTAGCCGCGGCTTTCACCTTCTCCTTTTCGCGTTCTTCCATCGCGAGGATTGCGCCGTGCTCCGGGCTGCACCAGCGGATCCGGATGTCGTGGAATTTCGGCACGAAGTATTCACCACATACTTTGCACTTACGGCGGGATGGTTTACGCATGATTCCTCCGTGCCGCGAGACGTAGCCATTTCTGATCCACCAGACGGGCGGTGTAGTCTTTCAGTGTCGGGATGTCGGACGGCTTAACCGCGGCTTTACGCTGGCGGCGCGCTGGTACGCGGAATATTTCGTTGGTGATGACGCGGGAAAGTGGAGTAGACATCAGGCCTCCTGCTTATCGCGCAGCTGCTGGTACTCGCAGCCGTTAGGAATAGTCAGGACCAGGCCAAACTGTGCGCACCACATTTCAACCTTCACCAGGAAGATATGCATCTCCCCAGTGTCGAGGTCGGCGGTGTGACGCGGCTCCCACGTCGTGGTTTTCTCGCCAGTGATGAAGTCGGTGTAGGTTACCTCTTCGCAGCCGAGATAAGTTTTCTTGAGGTTGCGCTTAACCCACTCCGGAGTCGCGTCGGTACGTCCGGAGCTAATCAGGTATTCGCTGATTTCCGTGTACCACATGTGACTGAGCGCGTTCTGCGACAGGCTGCGCTTCTCGCGCCACGGTTTAACCTGTAGGCGGAAGCATTGCCCAGCATCCAGCAGGGGCTGAATCTGCTGACCTATGGCAGCGAAGTTGCCGCGATGGAGTTTGATGCCGTCTACTGGAAGAGTCATACGGCCTCCTTAACGGAAACCGCAGAATGCAGAAAATCGCAGGTGCATTTCTGCATCTGTGACAAAGTGAGGAGTTCAGATTGTGGTCGCATTTAAGTCCCCTTAAATGCGCAGAAGTCACCGGAGTTGTTCAGGCCCCGATGACATGATTATGGCGGGTTGATTATGGAAAATCAAAGTTATTCATCAGGCAGGTCAACGACAAATTCGCCTTTTACTTTTTTAATCGGTAGCGGCCCTCCTGATGAGTAAATTCCAGGGTCTATTTCTGACATAAACCCATACACTCCTGCGTGATCAGGACTCTCCCTAACCTCACACTGCCCGCAACCAACCTCTATACCATTACGTCTAAAGCTAACTCTTTGCATATGGCTTCCCATTGAAACCTCACTGAGCTCGGGTTACTTTTTCGCGTTCTGATCTGCCATCTCAACATAACGAGGATCAGATGGCTTCGGTAAAGTTATTGACGCTTCCCGGTAAAACTTCAACCTCTCCAAAAAATAATCCCGCAAATGCTCGGGCTGCTCCCGCATCACAACTTCAGCGATAACAGGCATGTTCAGGCGTTCTTTGTACGCCACGCCGGAAGCCGCCAGGTCAACGTTAACCTTATCGCGATCTTCCTGCGGCTTTGCTGCAATGTTCCATTCGGACATAAAAAATCCCCTCGATGATTTGAGGGGATTATACATTACGCCAGCCTCTACATGGCCCCGATTGCCAGCAGCACGAACATAATCGCGTCGAATGGGTTAGGCATGACGTTCACCTTTTGGCCGGAGTATGTGAATCGTCATTCCGCTTTCGGTAGTAATAACCACCCGCTGCCCAGGTTCGATATCTGCCAGCCTGAACGCCTCATAAAAAGAGTCCATAGCCAGGGTTTGCTCGTCCTTACGATTCCACAATCTCCATCCGCGGCGAATAAGGACTCCTATTAACCAGCTATACGATTTTGTAACCATGTAAAACCATACGATCAGCAGCGTTGCGAAAAATAACCAGTCCGTAGCGCTGAAGTTTTTGAGTTCGTCCATCACTTCACCTCCTGCTGCGGTGCCGCTGGGTATCCACGCAGTCGGAATATCTCCGCTATCAAAATAGATACCGCCTTGGCCTGTACCGGCTCCGTGTAGTTACCGCGCTCTCCGAACACCTCGTCAAGCGACATGAAAAACTCCTGAGCATAGATGCTTTCAGGGTCTTGAAGTGCGCAGTCCGCGTTGAATTTTACTGTGTCGAGATACCTCAGTTCAGGCAACTTGTAAGCCGTCGTTACATGTTCGGCACCCTGAAGCATGGCGGCGCGGCAGGAGTTCCATCCACCTCGGAAAGTGTCGTCAAAGTTATCTTCCTCCATGAAACGACGCTTGTACTCTTCGCGGGTTAGCTCATCAGGCACAGATACCGGCGCTGGCGCGGCTGATTTACTGGGTACGTAAAGTTCTTCGATATTCTCAGCCAGTACCTTCTCAAAATCTCCACCCAGCGATTCTTGAGACGCGACGAAGTTACTTAACTTTCCCTCCGCTTCGAGCGATGCCAGCGCGATAGCTAACAGCTCGTTATCCATCGCCAATCCATCAGCGTCAGGGTCTCTGCTAATGCGGTATTTATTGATTGCCGTTACCTGGTTTATGCGGGCGATTAACTGCTCTTTGGTGAATTCTCTGGTAATAGTGCTCATGACTGCACTCCTTTGCGAAGATTCTCTGCGAACTTTTGCGCCTCTTTCTGAATGAAGAGTTTCTCGCTAAAGTTGTGGTACTGACCGAACATCTCCACACCCTGCGCCCGCACTTCAGCCAGGAAGTCGTCGTGATTTGGCGTTTCGACATCAATGCGAACCAGTGGGACTCCGCGCCATTTCTCACCTTCTCGTGCATCGACAGTGACTTCATCTGTGATTCTGATAAACCACGCCTTCGGCTCCTGTTGCTTCACTGATGCCAGTTCCGCAGCCATCTGCGCCACCTTCATCTCCAGATTATCGATTGTGATATCAGTCTGGCGGCCGTAGCGCTCTGACTCGATGAGGCGCTGCTCAAGTGCTGCGTAGTCTGCGTAATCGACCATATCGCCTTCAGCGCTCTCTACCACATCGCAGTGGCACGCATGCTCATCACAGTCCACCCACTCATAACGTTTGATGCTCATACCCCTACCCTCCCCCAAACCATCAATACCCGCTTCATCGCCGGACTGTTCCGGCACTCCTGAAATATTCCGTTGGCGCAACTGCGCGCGGTACCGGCCTGTTCTTCCGGCGTAGCCAGACGATAAGTCACCGTTCGCCAGACCTTGCTCACGCGCACAATCTTGCGGGCCCGCTCAAGATCGATAGCGTTCTTCGTGATGCAGTTGATGGTCATGCCACACTCTGTAGCCACATCCTTCGCAGTGAAGGTCCGGTGAGTTTCGAGATAACGCAGAATTGCCTGTTTGCCTTTCATCTCACACCATCCCGTTCGACTTGTTGCGGTTGTACTTCGCCTGAAGCAGCTGGATCGGCGTTGGCCCGTGTTCGGCAGCCGGTGCTGCAATTGCCCGGCGTACTGGCGGTACTGGTTTGCCCTCAGTGACGCGCCTCTCCCACATGTCCAGCAGATCGCCCGCCTCTCGCGCCAGCTCACCATGCGATAACTGGCGCTCTGTGCTGCGGTGGCGAAGTTCTACGCAGATGTGGTACAAGACCGGCTGCGACCAGGGAAATTGCTCGCTGGAGGTGAACTCGAACGAACGGTTACGCCAGTCCCAGTATTCGGCGATCACCTGGTTGACGGTGATACCCAGCGCCCCGCCGCTCTGTTTGCACCAGGCGACGAACTGGCCCGGCGACGGCAGGAATGGTCGTTCCTGGCGGCGGGCAATGCGCATACCGGCATCAACCTGGGCCATTGAGTGGATCCCGTTCTCCTGAAACGCCAGCAGCCACTGACGGCGGAATTCGTTCAGGTCGTCCTGAGTGCGGAAGTTCGCCATGCTTGCCGGGAACGCGGCACGCAGCTCGTTGAACAGCTTGTTGAATACCTGAGCCACCTGCTCGACCGGCGCGCGCTCCTGGTACTGCTCTGGCAGGTTATGGGCCATGCGGCTCATCTGCTCGCGGTCGTGGTTATGCATCTGCTCTGCAAGAGATTTCATCGCATCACCCCATAGGCCCAGTCAGTGTTGTTGAAGTCCAGATCCGGCTTGGCGGCTGATTTACCGCGCACTGCCGCCTGCTTGTTTTGATAACTCAGCTTCTGGCTGGCAGTGATAAACCAGTTTTTTGGCTTCTCATGGGTGAACTCGATATCCAGCTTCTGAAGTTCGTAGTTCAGGTCTATCAGCGGGTACAGGCTTAACCATGCCTGGTAGTCCTTGTGGTTCAGCCGAACGATCTGGCCCTCGAATGCGTACCGACTCGATATTTCATGAATATCTGCATTGGCCTCTTCGCAAGACGCGTCAGCGGCTTGGGTGTTAACCAAGGAATCCGGATCAGGGATAGGGGAATCAGGAATCAGGTTAAGGGAATCAGCAGGATTTAAACTGTTCTTAACCTGTTCTTGCACATTACTAACACCATGCTTTTCTTGTGCTTCATTGTTTTCAATTACTTGAGGCTTTCCCTCTTCTTCCTTTTCCTCTTTTGCATCTGAATTGCACTGTTCTTGTTCGGTGCCATTTTGGTTCTGATGTGGTTCTGGTATCTCACTTGCCGCTTCTTTGCAGTGCGGGTTCTGGTGCTTTTTCCAGTTAGAAACTTGAATGTAGGAATCGCCTTTCACCTGGTAGCGATTGATGAACTTATGCTGATGCAGCTGCTGCAATAAAGCATCACAATCGACATCATCGAACGGCAGTACCATGGCTTTAATTTTCTTGGGGCGGTCATCAAGTCGACCTTCTTTATCGGCAATAGTCCACAAGCCAGCGAAGAGAATGCGCGCCAGTGGCTGGCATTCTGCAAGCTCGTCATTTGTGAAAAAGCCTGGCTTAATGTTTCTTGAGCGAGCCATTAGGCGTCCTCCAATTCGTAATCTGCAAAATAACCAGAAGCCATTTTTAAGAATCTGGATTCAGTTACTGTGTAAGCCTTCCTGCCTTTCCTCTCCTTGCCTTCAGGCTCTATGAGATGGCATGAGTAAATAATTCTTCTCTGCCAATTCCCTGGCATTTCCACGACAGCCAAAACCTCAAGAATTCGTTTTCCTTCAGCATCAGCCGTGTAAAAGCACTGATCACCATACCCACAGTCAGCGGGCTCATAATTTTTGTGGCAGCCGCCAATCCAACGCTCATCGGTATGCACGTTGCCGTCGTATGACTGATAATCTGTGCACGAATAGATAAATGGGTATGCGGTTTCGAACCTGTCACCAGCCCTTAGGTCGGTGTTTACTTGCTTTGTTTGTCCTGCCATACTTACTCCCGTTACTTGGCGTAACACAGTGTGATAAGGGCCTTTGAAGTTACCGCTTCAAGGGCTTTTTCTTTTCTGGTGACTCTCACATAACCCCCAGCATCGACGTGACCATCGTCATCAGCGGACCTACCTGCTCAGGCATCAGGCGGAACAGCGACGCAATACCCTCGCTTACCTCTTTCAGCTTTTGATGCTCTGGAGCGTCCAGCAGCACTGCCTGTTTAGCTTCGGCACACTCTTTCATCGCGGATGCGATCATCGACATCGTGTCGTTCTGTGGCGCCAGGCGGTTGCGGTACTCCAGCGGCAACACGGCCATGATTGCCGGTGCCAGCTGTCGAATGTTGTTGGCGGCGTACTCGGTGTCGCCATCGATCCAGCGAAACACTTTCTGCATCTGGCGGTGCGAGTCAGTCGGGATATCCAGACCGTTTCCGCCGGTTGCCCGCCACTCTTCAACAATCAGCGCAGCGACAAATTCACGGCTGCGGCAATCAGCTGCCCAGGCGCGAACAGCTGCGCGGATCCCATCGATGTTTAACGCCGCTGAATCAGGCCCCCGGCGATTCTGGTAAATCATCGCCGTTGGCGAAAATTTGTTACCTTGTTGATACGCAAGTGAATGCATTGCTTTCCCTTTCGTGTTTAGGCCGCTGTATCACGCGGCGATGCGAATACCAGGCTTTCTTTGAGGACTGGAGCCTGGCGGTGAAAATTCTTCGTGCCTTTCTCGATAGCGGATGCCATTTCTGGAGATGCACGGCGATTTCCGTAGGCGATCTGGTCCAGGTAACCTGGCGTAGTGTTAGCCAGCTTTGCGAGCTGCGCCCATTCGTCGGTAGTGGCGGCCTTGCGCCAGCGATGTAATTCAGTGCTCATTGGGATCTCCGGGTGAGTCGTTTGATTTGGAGTTTAGCGTTATGCTAAATACTACGCAAGCAACATTTAGCAATTTGCACATTTATCATTTTGCTAAAAGCAGTAACAATGCAGGGATGGAAAATAAAGAAATCAGAAAAGCCAACCTGGAAGCGCTGTATGAGAAGCGCCAGAAAGAGTCTGGAATGACAAAGGCGCAGTTCGCCGAACTCATCGAGACAAGTCCTGCAGCTTTTAGTCAACTTCTTGGACCAAACCCTAATCGCAATATTGGCGATAAGATGGCTCGCAAAATTGAAACTGCGCTTGATCTGCCTTTTGGCTGGATGGATGCTTTGCACGCCAGTGAAGAACCCTCGAACGTCGCATTTCGAGGACTGAATGAGACAAAAGGAAGTTATCCTGTAATCAGCTGGGTTAGCGCGGGGCAATGGATGGAAGCTGTAGAACCTTATCACCGAAGAGCGATTGATCGCTGGTATGATACTACCGTTGTCTGCTCAGAAGATTCATTCTGGTTGGATGTTAAAGGGGATTCTATGACCTCCCCGGCCGGGCTGAGCATTCCAGAGGGTGCAGCGATACTTGTTGACCCTGAAGTCGAGCCACGCAACGGGAAACTGGTTGTCGCAAAGCTGGATGGCGATAACGAAGCGACCTTTAAAAAGCTTGTTATCGATGCAGGCAGGCGATTCCTTAAGCCTCTTAACCCAGCATACCCAATGCTCGAGGTTGATGGAAACTGCAAAATTATCGGCGTAGTAGTTGATGCCAAGATACTGAATATCCCATAACTTTACGAAAAACTGATTAAGCCCGCCATCGCGCGGGCTTTTTTACGCCCTAAATTCCTCACCAGTAAATCTTTAATCTCTTATTAATCAATACGCTAAATAAAACCCGCAAACAATTTAGCATTTTGCTATTGCGCACAATTTAGCATCACGCTAAATTTACCCCATCGAAACGAAACATCGACAGCTGAGCGAAGTTAGCCAGCAGCGAAGTGGAGATTCGGTCAGTCGAACGGCGCGACAGTAAACCATGCGTCGGACGCCCGGCGGGCTCAGGGAGAGCGGCAATGGTGCGTAACTGGAATGTTTTGGGGTGAGTGCAGAAGCAAACCTTCTCGGCGAAGGCGCTTGGCAATGAGTACGCGACCGGAGTTAGTCGCCCGGCTGTGCTCACCACCAAAGCATTTCTCCCGCATCAGCGGGTAACGACAGAGGGTAAGGCGATGAAAAGTGCATATCCAATGAAAAAGATTGGTCAGGTTTACGAATGCCCACTCGATGGCACCCTTCTTGAGGTCACTTACGCATGGAAAGATGGTAGCTCAATGATGAGGCACTTAAATGGAAGTCGATCTGGTATGGAAGACTGCATTAACGGTCAAAGCATTTTCAAATTGGTGAAAGATGTCGAATAGCACGCTTAGGCGGCCTTTTTTGCGCGCATCAGTTGGTAACTACAGAGGGCAAGAGTATGGGGAATGTTAAAACATACACCGTCGATTATGACTGGAAGGCTGAGCTAACGGTTGAAATAGACCACGACGTAATTACCGATGAAAAGCTGCATGAGATTAACAATTTCTGGTCGAACGCCGATTACCGGCTTGAGCGCCAGGGATCAGTTTTGAATGCGGTGCTGGTCATGCTGGCGAAAGAGGCTCTGCTCATTGCACTGAGTCAAAACTACAACACTTACGGCGTGGTGAGTGAATTCGACTGGTCAAATGGTCAAGGGGTTGAGGGTTGGCCGCCAATGGACGGCAGCGAGGGCATAAAAATAACCCACGTAGACGTTTCAGGAATACTCGATTCAGATGACATCACCATCAAAGCCGCCTAATCAGCGGCTTTTTTCATACCTCAGTCGCTTCACCGAGGCGGCTTAGTTATGACAACCGGCGGCCATCCACCGCCCATTGAAACACTGAATAAATGCGTTGAAGTCTTGTATTAACCGTTCCGTTCGCCGCGATAAGGCCAAGAGGAAATCATGGTAAACCAGCAGCAGATCAGAGAGGCCCAACGACTCGCTTCGTTCGCGGTGCTCCATCGCAATGCTCCGGCGTGGGAAGAAGCAAAGCGCCTTTACGCCGTCGCCATCGGGAGGACTCTTCACTGATGGAAACTTTATTCGCACTCGTCCTGACCGTGGCAATGACCAACGGTGATTATCAGGATGTCATTCTCGGCGTATACGACAGCCAGCAGGAATGCAGCCAGGCAGCTACAGAGCAGAAAGTAACAGCTGAATGCTGGCCGGTAGAAAGCATCCTCCGCAACGGCGAGTTCGCGGCGAAATCCATCACGCAGCAGTAACCACCCTATTCATCCGATCGGCCTGGCATTACGCGGGCGGGATCTGCACATCCAAATTTCAGGAGAAACCATGAGCGAAGTAACGGACTTAACTGTCATCGAAATCAAGCCAGAACAGGCACCGGTGCTATATGTGGCGGGCGGCCTTGATGCTTACCTCGAGCAAATCCGCCAGGCAGTAAACGAAGTGCCGGATCTGTCCACGAAGAAAGGTCGTGACCGTGTCGCCTCTCTGGCAGGGCAGGTGTCCCGCAGCAAGACGGCGATTGAAAAGCCGGGGCGTGAGTACCTGAAGCGCCTTAAAGAGGCTGTGCGTCCGGCTGAGGCCGAAATTAAGCGATTCGTTGATGCCTGCGACGAGTTGCGCGATGCAACCCGCCGACCACTCACAGAATGGGAAGCTGAGCAGGAACGCATCAAGGCTGAAGAAGCCATGAACGCGCTGCACGCCGAAGCGCTGGTTATGAACGAAGAGTTCGACCGCCAACTCGCCGCGCAGATCGAAGCAGACCACGAAATGGCCCTGCTGATGAATGACAAGTTTGACCGTGACCGCGAAGAGCAGCGCCGACTGGCGGAGCAGGTTCAGCGTGAGCACGAAGAGCGCATTAAACGTGAAGCAGCAGAACAAGCCCGCCGCGATGCCGAAGCGAAGCACAAAGCGGAGATTGAAGCCGCAGCGCGCCGTGAAGCCGAAGAGAAAGCCCGCGCTGAGCTGGCCGAGCGCCAGCGCATCGAAGCGGAACAGCGTGCGGCACGCGAGAAGCAGGAAGCAGAAGCGCTGGCGGAACGCGAAAAGGCCGCGGCGGTTGAAGCTGAGCGCCTCAAAGCAAGACAGGCTGAAGAGAAGCGCCTGGCCGAAGAAAAGCGCATCGCAGATGAACAGGCAAAGCGTGAAGCTGACGTGAAGCACCGCAAGACGGTCGGGACCAACATCGTTAACGCGCTCACCAGCCACACCAGCTTAACCCGCGAACAGGCTATCGAAGTGCTTACCGCTCTGAAAGATGACCTGATCCCCTGCGCGAAAATCCACTACTGAGGCAACCATGAACGCATACCTCACTTACGACCGCATCGAAGATCGGCGCTGGGTTGAGCAGCAGCTCACCGACGAGAAAGAGAAGTGGATCGACGACCGGGCGCAACAAATCATCGACATGATGCCAAAACAGCCGTCAGGCCTCTTCCACTTCTCAGTCCCGATTGACTCCAGCCCATACGAAGGACTTCGCAGCGATGACGCTGGCAAGGCCTACAACGATTTCATTTCGGCGGTTGCTTACGCCCAGGCAGAATACGACTGGGAACACCGTACCGGCTGCCCGTTTTAATTTTTGAGGGAATTAACAATGAGCACTGCACTTTCCACCATGGCCGGGAAACTGGCCGCACGCCTGGGCATGGATGCCGGTACGGACCTGATGAATACGCTGAAGAACACAGCGTTCAAAGGCGGTAACGTCACCGACGAGCAGTTTACTGCCCTGCTGATCGTCGCCAACCAGTACGGCCTGAACCCATGGACCAAAGAGATTTACGCCTTCCCAGATAAAGGCGGGATTGTCCCGGTCGTCGGCGTTGATGGATGGGCTCGCATTATCAACGAACATCCTCAGTTTGACGGCATGGAGTTCTCTTACGACAAAGAGGAAGGCGCGTGCACCTGCAAGATTTACCGCAAAGACCGTAAGCACCCGACTATCGTCACCGAGTACATGGGAGAGTGTAAGCGCAACACTCAGCCATGGCAGTCCCACCCTACCCGCATGCTTCGCCACAAGACGCTTATCCAGTGCGCGCGCCTGGCCTTTGGTTTCGCTGGCATCTTCGACCAGGACGAGGCAGAGCGAGTAATTGAAGGAACAACGGCAGAGGTTCATGCGGGCCATGAATCAGATAGCCGCCGCCCGGAACTGATCGCAAAAGGTGAGTCCGCCGCGCGCCTTGGAACCGTCAAATATCAAGAGTTCTGGGTGGCGCTGAGCGCTGAAGAGAAGCAGGTGATCGGCGCAGTTGAGAAGCGACGCATGTATGACATGAGTCTTGCTGTCGACAACGCCGATCCTGTCAATGTCGCAGATGCGGAGGCTGAATGATGGAGCAACGCACCCCTGAATGGTTTGCTGCGCGCTGCGGCAAGGTCACAGCCAGTCGACTGGCTGATGTCATGGCCCGGACTAAGTCGGGCTACTCCACCAGCCGCCAGAACTACATGGCCGAGCTGATTTGCCAACGGCTGACCGGGAAGCTGGAGGAAGGGTTTTCGAATGCCGCGATGATGCGCGGCACTGAACTTGAGCCAGTGGCCCGCGAAATGTACGCGCTGAATGAGTTCGATGCGGAAATCACTGAAGTTGGACTCATCGATCACCCAACCATACCCGGATTCGCAGCCAGCCCGGACGGACTTGTCAACGACGACGGGCTTATCGAAATCAAATGCCCCAACACCTGGACCCATCTTGAAACGCTGAAAACTGGTGAGCCAAAGCGCCAGTACATGCTGCAAATGCATGCGCAGATGATGTGCACAGGGCGGAAATGGTGTGATTTCGTTAGTTTCGATGATCGCCTGCCGCCTGACCTCGCCTATTTCAAGAAGCGCATTCATTTTGATGAAGAGCTGGCGCGTGAAATCGAGTCTGAGGTTAAGAGTTTCCTTGCAGATCTGGAATCTGAAATTCAGAAAATCACAGAGCGTGCAGCATGAAACGCACACCCTTCTATCGTAGGCCCGGGCGCACCGGGCAATTCTCCGGCCTCCGTGAGCGTGTTATCTGGATGATTCAGACGCGCGGCCGCCCGGTAACCGGTAGCGAAATCGCCGAGAAATTTGGCGTAACGCTGATCGAGTTTAACCGGGTCGCCAACGGTATTACACGCGGCGCCGGACAGATAGCGCAGATCGTTGAGTCGGAAAAATGGATCAACGAGGACGGCATCTGCGACCGGACATTCGACCTGGTCACGAAGCCAAAGGCCGTAACACCACAGGGTAAATCACGGCTGTTCACCCGGCGCGCCATTGAGCAATCGCAGGAAGGTAGACGGCAGGAATGCATTGAACGTGCCGCCCGCCGTAGCCGCCTGATTGCTCAGGGCCTCTACATCGACGAAATGGAGTCCATCCTATGACTCACGCTCACGACGACATCAGGGTTGGCACACTGCGCCTTCCCTTCATTGGTAACGGCT
>Ga0308165_1001693_pt1 | contig 29678 bp, 19 predicted proteins | sample PhyWR2_FD_201032 | JGI IMG/M metagenome (GOLD analysis project Ga0308165, IMG submission 201032) | Phyllosphere microbial communities from UC Gill Tract Community Farm, Albany, California, United States - DLSLW.R2 | ecosystem: Host-associated > Plants > Phyllosphere > Unclassified | place: USA... | reverse complement strand
TGGTATACCTGCCGGATTTTTGCTTAACGAGCTCACCAATCTGCCTTGTGATTGGCAACGGAAGTTTGCCTGGATCCGTCAGCGAGGTTGCATTTCTATTGACCCAGTCTGCCCCCTTATCAGTTGTTCGGAACATCGCAATTTTCGCTTCGAGTTCTTCAACCTGAAAACTGAAGCTCCAAAGGATGTCTCGGTTTTCATGCGCTGCAATATCGATATCGAACTGCTTTGCCATGTAGTCGAAGTCCACGCCGAAATATCTCTTTCCACAGTCCTTCCCAATATTCGTCTCCAGCCCACTCTTCGTCGCTACGATGTAGCCTCGTGCATGTAGTGTGTGGCAGTTCGACAGACCACACTTAACCATATCTCCAAAGACATAGCGCCCGATTACTGACTCTAATTTATGTTGATTGGGATCCAGATCGGGAGTAAAGCCGGGGCGTTCGAGTACGTCCTCCCAAGATTCGACCTTAAAGGGACCTTTAGCCGTATTGATTGTGATCATCTTTGCTCGCAAACGAATGTTGAATTGCAATAATATCCCGTACATCATTCCCATCTGACGATAAAAAGGGTTTAGATGTCAATTACGCAATGGATTATTGATGAACTACAAGTTACCTTGGGCTACCCAGCTCGCCTCAAACGCTTGCTTGATCAGCACCCAAAAATCTCCAGCCCCATTGGCGAAGTGCGGACAAGCATCGCTCACAGCTCCGTGGTGCGATGGGATCGATTTGGTTCAGATACGATAAGCAGCTATGCTCGCAAGCCGGTTGGGCAACTGTTAGGGTGGAGACCTGTTGGCTCATATTACGAATCGTTTTATGTTGAGAGGTCTGAGTTAGCGCAAATCAGTGTTCGTACAGTCATTGAAGACTGGAGCTGTGATATTTCACAGGTACATGGTTTCTCTTCATCGAAATCTGAGTTAACGTCATTCTTGACGACCGACCAAATGGTTGAGACTAATAGTCAAGAAATGATCAACGAAATTACGCAAGAAAAATTGCGGAAAAATTTGGCCCACAGTGAGATCCGTATCATTCACGATCGGGGCCGTACATCAGATCATTTCCAGCTATACGATTGGGACAAGCGGGTCTTCCTGATGAACACTGGCGGCTCCCATCACTTTGCTGCCGCGAAGTACATCGCATCTCGCCTTGGAGAACAGGTCTCTCTCCATGGGAAGCTTTATCGAGATCGACTAAATACGGATGCGATTTATTCTTTGCGCAAAGACTTTGAGATCATCGCACTCAATGATGAGTCACATTTAATCAATGATTTTTCGGATGCGATGAAACAATCCAAAACCACCTGGCTGTGGACTCATATGCCGGCGCCATTCGCTAAGGATGTTCGAGCCATTTTCCTTCCGAGAAAAAATCAACGGTCGATGCGCGTGGCACGTGAACTGCTCCTTGCAGGAGCGTTCGATGTTGGCAAACATCTCATGTGCTTGAGTACTAGCCAGTGACCGGGGAGGCACATTAAGATCTGGGTAGTATGCTGTTACCGACAAAAAATAAATTTACGTAACTATCTTGGATAGCCAGATTTTTTCTGGCTGATTCTTTTCTGAAATCGGCTTGTATATCAGCAGTATTCCCATCGGGACGTTGGCACAGAGATCTCAGTTATGGAGAAATCCCTTAAGCATCTAAGGTAAGTGACTTTGCCATGACCGCTACGGAGCAGTTCTTTCTAAAATCATCGAAAAATACGATGGGAAAATTTCCAAAACAGTCCGTACTTCATCTTTATTTTCTCGGATTAGTTCTCGAGCCTCCGCAGATGAGTTCACTACTCCCCAAGGAATAGCTTCAGAGATTTTCTGAGCCACTACTCGCTCAGAAAATCCAATTTCAAATATAGAAACTGCAGTTTTTGAAGAAAGCCCATACTTCAGTCTCTTCTGAAGAAGTTCTGTCATGCCTGAGAACTCTAGTCGCTCGTCTTCAGTCACATCGTTCGCCAAAAAAGCCTCATTTATTGCTGCTAAATATAAAGAGAATTCAAAACCGAAGGTGTGTTCACATATTTCAACAACGTCGTCTATTTTGAACACCCGCATTTGGGCGCCATAGGGATATTTAGCATTTTTTTTCGTCAAAATATCTAACATTTTTTCGTAAGACATTCCGGATATCCAGTTTTTTGCTAAGGCAATGACAGTCTCTAACGGTATGGTGTCGACTAGAATTTTCTCCGAAGAGAGATTAACAAATAAAGGCCAAAGTGCTTCGAAAAGTTGATCTTCCGTAGATAAAAAAGATAGCGTGAAAATATTTTCGCTTACCCATTTGTCAATTTGCAAGGCTGAATCAAGCCCCAACAAAGTTCGACCATATCGGATTTGTTGCGTAACGTCCGGAGCATGACGTTGAATTCGCTCAGCTACTTTAGAAAAAACTTCTTCAAGAGTTAATTTTTGTTCTTCTGAAGCTAGAGAGTGAGCGAATGTTTCTTGTGCTAAATTTCTTGCTGTGTCGAGAAAGTCTTGAAAATCGATATCGCCTCTGTACGTCATAAGATAGCTTTCAATTGCCTCAAGCGTATCTTTTTTTTCATTCAATTGTTTTTCCAAATCTTTGACCGTGAAATCAGCTTCTATGAGATCAGGTGATAGTTTTTGTATTTCCTCGTACAACGAATTTGGATCATCAATTAATGCCAGAACAATTTCAAACGGAGTAGGGTTATCAAGCTCTTTGTCTCTCCACGTATTCGTCATCGGTTTCAGAAGTGAGAGCAGAGTACTTCCTGTTGGACCTGCACTATCAGGATGAATGAGATCTTTGACGGAGCTCCACTGAGCGGGCTTTTTCAACCGATCATCGTACAACTTTGGATCAGTAAAAATTATAGTGCCTTCGCCGTACATGCCGGCTCGTCCCGCGCGCCCCATCAGATTATGAAAATCACGTGTTTTTATCTTCTCCGATCCTTGAACAGAGCTTGTTACAAATAGGTATCGAATGGGTAAATTAACACCTTGCGCTAGTGTCGATGTGCACACAATAAATCGTATATGACCTTCTCTCATTGCATGCTCAATGGCAAGGCGAAGACCGTTAGGCGTATTACCATGATGAGCAAAAATTCCCAGCCCCGCAGCTTTGGTTAAATACGATTCAGAGCCAAAATTTTCAGTAAAAAGATTAATGAATCGTCGGATTTCTTTCCTATCACTAAATACTTCAGGCACATCCATTGAGATCCCTCGAGGATATGTGTCTTCGACAAAATCTCTAATTATTTTTATTGCAGAGGCTTTAACACCAACATAGATGGCTACACCACCGTTTCCAACAACTCTCAATCCCAAATAGAGCGCTATCGGCCCTGGTTTATTGACTGGAAAGAATCTCGGCGATTTTTCTCCTTTTTTTGCCGAAAGCAGCTCCCTGAGAATAGCTCTGGGAACATAGAAAATTTGCTCCCCATCAGAGGCAACGTTGAAATGCAATTCACCTTCTTCTTCTTTTTGCATACTTGCAAACGCGATCACTCTGCGAGCCTGAAGATTCTTATTGCTAACTATTTTTTCTTCACTACCTAGCAGCCAGCTTGCGAGCGCAGCAGGATTTTGAATAACCGCTGAGATGAGAATTGACTGAGCATCCGCTTTCAGTCTTCCTTTAATTGACGTAAGAAGAAGTTCATAAGTTACACCTCGGCGTCCTGTATCGAACTGATGACCTTCGTCATAAATAATCAAGCCAATCTCTTCTGCAAGATCTGGCCTTTGCCGCAATACATATAGTAATTTTTCTGGAGTTAATACTACGACATGAGGGGTCTTTTCGATTTGAATATCGAATAGCTCTAGAAGCTCCAGCGTGAAATCAGGCTGGATAGCATCACTAAGCTGATTAACCTTATAGCCATCTGCGATAAATGCGTTTCCCAAGTCTGTGGCAATTTCTTGGCATAGAGCTCTAAAAGGGGCAACAATTAATGCGAGCGTTGTTCTCCCGGATAGAAATGCAGCGCGCAGGACAATTTCTGTAGCTCGTGTTTTTCCCGCACTCGTGGGCATTTGTACGACAGCAGAAGATCCTTTATACAACCCAGCATCGCCCAGCAATCTTTGTGATGGCCACATTTCTTTGATAGCCCGAACTCGGGTTAGATAGCTAGCCCATTGCTCTCTTGGTAAGTCGGAATATGTTGGCAGGAGTGACCAGGCAGACTTGTTCACTTTAGTAGCGGAAATTGCCACTAAAAGATCCGAAAGAAGCAATTCATGGGGAGAGCCCACTTCATATGCCCAATCTTTCAAAATCTTCTGTGCATGAGTTAGAGCATCCGTATCGCCGGTCTGAAAATGAAGAGTGAGGGCAGAGAGTAAATTCTCTACTCGATATTCAGTGTTTTTTGAGATGTCGGCCCAAGGTTTATCCAGCACTTGAAGAAGTGCTTGCGCGAGTGGATCTATTTTTGAATTTTCAATGGCTGAAATTTTTTTCACTAACACCGTTGCATTGCCTGGTATATCACTTAGATAAAACGAAGCAGCTGCTAGCAATGCGATGTCAAAAGAAAAATTGTCATTCAACAGAGCTTCATCGAAAGCCTGCAACACTCGAGCCGAGAAAAGAAGATCCTCGACAGGAGTTTCCTCTTGACGGGCATGCCCAAGATGTTTACTGGAAATTTCCGCAGCCGCGTCGCCCAATGTGCCTATTGCAAAAGGAAATTGCTCTGTTAGATCGATGTCTTGGGGAAGTGGTAAATGGTCAGCGACATCAATTCCATACTCATACATTTTTCCTTTAGAAAGAGTGACTGCCGCTGCGGTTCTTGCTCGATGATTAGGCTTCAAGAGCGGCTCTTTCGTAAAGGTTATGCACTATTGTCATAAGCTCTTTGGCATGAATGACGATTAGTATTAAATTTTCGAGATTTTCATGGTCTGTACAATCGGTGGTCCCGCAAACATGTTCTTTGCTATAGACATTGCTGCAGAAAACTGCCGCGGCGCCTGATTGTCGAATATATGGAATATTAATTCCTTCTTGAAAGCGTTCTATTTTTTTTGCTTCGGTATCCAATTTGTCATCATAGAGTCGCTGCTTCATCGCGTTAAGGGACTCCCCAAGCCTCATTTTGTCTTTTACAGAATCCAATACAGCATCCTGCAGCCGACTTCTGGGTGACGTTCCGCTCATTTGAGCCTTGGCTTCGATAGTTGTAAGAATATCTTTTGTAGAAGCAACTAGTGTTTTGGTATTCTCGAAAAGGAAGCCAACGACGTCGGATCCCTTTGTTGATTCATTCCGAATATCTTTTCTGGAGTAACGAGTTCTAGGAACCCAATATCCGAACTGATACTCCAGGAGATCGGCTAGCAGTATCTCAGCGAAGTCGCCAGATCTGGTCGCGGGGCCAAAGTCGCTCGTCTTTGTTGGAAACACATAGTCGATGAGATACTGGGTACGACTTTTCCCAGTCCCACTGCGAAATTTATCTATATTTTCATCAAGGCAATAGTGGCGTCTGAAATGGCGCGCCCAAGTAGAGAACGCCGTAGCATCCTCAAAATCCGGTACCAATTCGTAGACTGAGATTGATTTTCCATCCACTGAGACTAATGTTTTATCAACAATTTTTAGCCATCTGGTATGTATCGGAGCATCCCCCATAGAATCCTTTTTATATTTTTATAAACAACTATTTACTTTAGCATGCATGAAAAATAACTATCGTTAATCCGATATTTTTCCACGGTAAATTTCGGATCCAAAAGAGATCAAGTTTTAATTAATTTTGGTAGGCTGGAGTGAAAGGGGGCCATTGGAGATTTTTTCCAGCTACAGGACTCCATAAATCCGCGCTCGCCGTGCGAATGCCTCTTTTGCTCCTTCTAGGATCTTGCAAGCGGCATCGCGGGCAAGAGGGTCGTCGATGGAGCCTCTTGCGACGATCTGACTGCGGTCGCGATTTGTCTTCAACACGATTAATTGCTCGGCATCGCCTAAGACGGCAATATTCGCGTTATGCGTAACGATGATGACTTGGCGGCGTTCTTTTGCTCTGCGCAGCACCGGCACAAAAGTATGGAAGATAAATTCGCTATCGAGATTGTCTTCTGGCTGATCAATAATCAAAGGACGCTTGCTGTCAGAGGAAAGAATAAGGGCTAGCAGCACCGATTGTTGCTGACCCAGCGAGAGCTGGGAAAATTCTCGCGCTACGACTGCATTACCATCTGTTCCGCCACCATTACGCGATACTATGAGCTTTGGAAAGTCGTCGACATGACATTGCTCAAGTGAAGCTCGTACCGAGCTCTCGCCTAGCTTGGCAATAATTTCCTCGGCCTCAGATTTATTGAATTGTTGGGTGTTGTCCTCTGTGAGGATAGAGATGATTGGTGCTGTTTTCTTTTTTGATACTGCTTCAAGCAGGCCTGGTACGGTAAGATGAGCAATGAGCGACTTCGCCTTAGCATGATTCACTGTGCGCCATCCCAGTGCTGTAGCAACGATAACGACAGCATCCTCTGCGAAACCACTCTGTATGTATTGTAGCTTCACACGAAGATCTGTCAGTACTTCACCTAAAGCCTTAGTAGCTTTCGCGGCATAGCGCTGTCTGAGCTGAGCAATTTTCGTTCGCACAGTCCAACGCTCCAACAATAAGGTGGCATACTCTGAATGAAGCTGTCTTAGATGGGGTTCCCAGTTCTTAAGAGCCACCAAGGCCTGTTTCAGCGTTGCCTCGTTGGATGTCAATTTGTTAATGTGGGCCATATCAAGCTTAACCCCCTGCTGATCTAGCGCAAGACGTTTGACTTCAATCTCATCCCGAATAGGGCGCTCTTTTGTGGCCCATGCATCCGTTTTATCGATGACACTCTTTTTGAAATCTTTGAATGCTTCGCTGAGCTGATACTCAAGCGCCTCGACCATTTCTTTAAATGTGTCGACTAATTCAAGGATCGATTCTGCTTCCTCTTTGCCTGTTGTAATGTCATCTGAATCAACAAAGGTTCTTGCATCGTCCACAAGGCCCGCAATGGATTGATTAACGACCCCTTGACCTATATCAGTGATGTTTTTAAGCAGCGATTCGCGCCGTCCTTTCTCACTCGCCAAACTGCGCTGCAATTGCATGATTTCTGCACCTCTCGCGGTTTGAAAAGCCGTGAGCTGCTGTTGAACGGTGCTCAGTGATCGTTGCGTATGCGGAATTTGAGCAACCTGTTTTTCTGCCTTGAGAATTTCGTCATATTTCTCTCGTAAGGATTGAATAGCTTTTGACTCTTCCGCTAACGCATCTTGAACGCCTGTAAAGGCATCGAGGTACTTCATGAGGGCGAGTGGATCGGTCTTTGCCTGCTCGCGCACTCGTGATGCCTCACCTTGACTAAAGCAATCAATATCAAATGCTAATGGACCATCCATCGCGTCATCAAGATTTTCCAGAGGCCCGCCAATCGAGCGTACTAAGCTATGCTCTTGACCCGCTTCATCTTTCCAAAAGAGATGTAATTGGTTAGGCCAGACTTCGGAGTCGATGACGTCAGCATCTGTTTGTGAACCCACCAGACAACGAATAGCTTCGAACGTCGTCGATTTTCCCGTTCCCCTGCCTCCGATAATGCAATTTAGGTTACGACTGAAATGGATCGTTTGCCGATCTAAAAATCCACCTCCAAATGCCGCGCCGAGGATAAACGGCGTAGTGTCGGGTACATCATCTTCCAATCGAACGCGAGAATCATTCTCCTCCAGAGCATGCCGCAACCCTATGAATGAAGGGGCCGTCATTTTGTAGCGAGTGAGTTTTTGATCGTTACGTGCATTACGACCTAATGCTGTCAACGTATGAGAGTCAGAATTTAGGATCCGAGCCAAATATTGCCGTTCACCGAGCCCGAGCCTTGTAATTCTCTGTTTTCCAATTTCGATTCGGATTGGCTCAACATCATCCTTGGTGTAAGAAACGGGGGATTGAGCGCTGGACAGTTCAATGCCCAGAAGTGCACGATGGCACAGAATATCAAGTTTATGAGGTGATGCACCTGAATCGTTTTTTTCTAGCCCGTTCCCGCCATCAATGTGCGCTAGGACGCCAAAACCGTTTTGTTCTTCGATTAAGTCAAAGCACCTTGTCATATTCGTTCTGCAACGGCTGTTTTGGGTGCCGCGGTCAGCCAAATCTAGTCGCCCGTGGAACTGCTCAAGAGCCTCTATAGATGAAAAATAGCAAAGCAAATGCCCTTCAGGTGTAGATAATTCGACAGCGGGGATAACTAGCAGACCAGCCGCTGACCCAGCCTCTATTGCAGCGCGCACATTAAAAATCTCGTTATGATCTGCAATTGCGATAAGGTCGAGATTTTCTGCTATGGCCGTGGCGATGATCGCCTGCGGTGTCATTCCAGCGTCTTTTACGTCGTGAGATCCACCATAGGAATGGATATGTAAGTCACCACGATAAAAATGCGCCCCTGAGGTGAGGGCAGTGCATTCAGCCAGTTTTTCTGTCAAGGCACTCTCCAATCGGCACGAGGCATAGAAAGGTTACAGATGTAAAGATAACATTTACTGATGAGTTTAAGCTACGGAAGGGATATGAGAGAGAGAGGAAAGGCGGTGATTGCCAGTAGGGGGGGCTGATTCAGCGTACGCGGGCGGCTTTTGCTTCTATGCCTGCTCGAATTGAATCATCTCAGCTTGGAAGTCGAAATAAATCGGGCAATAATGGATATTTCCCAATAGAGTCCCTTCCTAATCATGAAACCCAAGATACATTCTCCCCTGATCCTAGCCAGCTTGGTCGGCAAAAACGGCCGTATCGTGCTGCCGCGGACAGCGACCGGCCTCAAAGTTGGGCAGCGTATATTCTTCGGACTTGAAGGTGGAAGTGTCCGGGTCAGTCGGAGGCCGCAAGGAATGATTCTTGGACGTGTTCTTTCCACCCGTGTTTCCAGATGTTCGGTCAGAAGTAAGCTGGCCAAAACCAATCGCCTGGGGCAGCGCCAGGTCCAAATTTTCTAAGCCTCTGGCTTATATTCCGTGGCGTCAATACCCCGAACATCGGATCACAGCCTATTGGGCCTCAGTACAACGAGCGACTCTTCAATATTGACGCCTTTGCTTTGCAACTGCTGAACTATGGTCAACAGTTGCTCGACGTAGTGGTTTCTAGCATCTTGAAGCTCCTCGACCTTCTTTTTTAGGATTTCATTTTGATCTTCTAATAAAAGCCGGCGTCGCTTCCCATCATCGTAGGAACCTGAAGCTTTCAATTGAGCTGCTCGCGCAGCGTCGATTTTTTCTCCGCGTCTTCCGACAAGCGTACTACGGCTTTTGAGTCGGAGTAATTCTTGAACTGAAGTACGAGAAATGGGTGCTTTCTCAAATCCTTGAGTAAGCATTTCTGCAAGCAATTTCTCCAGCTTTTGGTCGAGATTTTGACCACGCGCGTTCCTAGGCATATCGAGTCCTAATCCTCTGCTACCGAGCTCCGCCCTGTGGTAGAAGCATGGTTAATGGATTCGGAAGCTTGAAAGACAGGAACGGGAAGGTCCGTTACCGTCATCGCCAGCGATTTTTTCATGCCGCCAATCTTCTTTTCTAAATCGTCAATCCAGACATCAGAACCGAACTCACCATCAGCTTCCTCTTTCATTTTTTCTAACGCTAGTTCGCTTCGATGAAGTTGAAGCTTAATTGCCTGCACTTCAGTCGGCGAATTGGTTCGATGCAAGTGACTACAATTATTCCAGCATTGCAGGTGTTTGGGGCAGGGGGCCTGACTAAAATCGTGTGAACATGCCCCGTAGGGGGTGACATGCATCGCTTGAGCATGCATGCTCAAAAATCTCTCTGCAGCAACAATGTCCTGCTCTGATTTTATTCGATGGTACGTATCAGTTACGCCCCCAAGAATTCGGCGATTACGAATCGCTTCATGTACAAAAGACATTTTTTCTTGGGCGTTATTGAATTTCAGAAACTCGTCGTGATTTTCGGTTCGCTCTTGCAGAGTGGTATGTTGATATACGGCGTTTTCGTCGAGCCGCCTTCTTCCCATCGCTAACGCTTGCTGCACATTACTCATCCCAGCCAATTCGTACAAGGTATTACGCCAATGCCTAGGCTGGTGGCTGGTGACTGCAATTCGCTCGCCATTTTTTTCGGTTAAGTTCCGTCGTTCAAAGATAGATTCCTGTTGCAGATTTGATCCAAGTCCAGTGTTGATTTCTAGAAGAGTGGTTCTCCGCGGAAGTACCCTCGTGACATTCGCTTCGCGGATAAAACGAAATGCTCCATCAAATCTGATGCTGAGAGTTTCGCTGGTCTGCAAAACAACGTGCCATTTTCCATTCACTCTTTTTTTGAGAACGGTATGATCAATTTTAGGCGTCAACAAGCACTCTATATCACCGGCTCGATAGTAACGATCAATCGACTGTGCTCGAACCTCTCTGGGCACAATTCCTTTATTTTTATTCAGATATAAATAAAGATTGCGTTTACTCGCATAGCCCAACAGCCTCAATAGGCGCTTTTCATCCAGCCATTCGTCAGGAGCAATGTCCCACAAGCGTCCTGGATTATCTTCCTGCCATTTCGCTATCGCGCGTGGTTCCACTGTTAAGGCTTCTAGTCGAGTGACGGCTCGCCGAGCCAAGGGAATGTCTTGATCTGCAAGCCAATGAATTCTGGTTTCAAAATTCTTTTCTGGATAGTACCGAATCCCGATCTCTAATATAGGGTGGCCGTTTGCGTCCAATGTTAGGTTGCCATTGCTGTCTTTGAGAGGGCGTTCTATCCAGCAATCCAATGGGAGACAAGCGATTTCATTCCCTCGCTGACCCATCACGATGAGGAGATCGATCGTTCGCAACAGAATTTCTTCATCGTCATTAAACGGATCGTTTGTACATTCCGCGTATGCCTCTAGTGCTTCTCTACTTGGAAGTTTTTCAGCGTCTTTGCGAATTTTTTCATCCCTACCTGGATCAATAAGCGGAACGTATCGTAAGTACTTACTTTTGGGAGCCATGCCGTGCTGAAAGCCAATTGGCGATTTGGTGAGTTGTTTTTTATCAATCAACTCCGATATTGCCTGCAAACGCGTGCATGAATCATAGATGCCAGAATAATTCTGTTCCTTCAGTGCTTGAACAGTCTCTTCAAAATGCCATCTTAAAAATGGAAGAGGGCTTAGATATCCTTGTTTGCGAAAGCAGTTAAAAATGCGGCGAAGATCAAATAGATACACTCGTACACCCATGTAGCTTAGACCACGTGTCCTCTGAAAATGAACGATAATTGCTTTACAAAAATCTGCGAAATCCGTTGGCAAAGGCGTGTTTTTTCTCCGCGCACTGCCGGCATCGGAAAGCTCGCGAAAAAGAAGTGTTTGATCTTTACTACGATTGAGTAGCCAATTTTTGGTGCTCCAACATTCATGTGACCAATTGATATCAGGAGCAGCTTGGGCAAGATGCTGTTTCTCTAATTCAATGAATTCATGTAGTCGTTCCGAAACGATTAGATGGTGTTCCGTAACCTTAGGGGCAGCAATTACGCTTTTCTCACTCATTTCCAGCCTCCAGCTTTTCTCGGCATTTCTGGACAACTGTACTAACTGCTTCCAATGTTTGTTCCAATTGAACTGGTACCCTTGTTCGATCGAGTTCTGCGGCGTTTGCAGCGCTATCTATAAATGTCTGTGCCTGCATTTCCAGCGCTGAACGAACTTCTTCGTGCGGACCATCAGAGAATGGATGGAATCTGCGACATGTATAACAGGAGTAAATTGGATTCTTCGGACAATGGTTATTCGCCGGCAGACCACATCCGCCAACGCCCACGACATACTGTAAATGCACTACGCCTTTGACCCAACGCTCTTTGGGAAAGCTCTGCTTATCAGAGATATCCCCTGTCAACATCATTTTCATAATGTTCCTATAGCTGTCGCTTTTACCTAAAGCGCGAGATTTTATTTTTGCAATGGTAGGCGTGGCAGCAATATAGGCACGTGCGGCAACAGTTGAATTGTGGCCAAGTGCCTCCGCAATGACGTCTGCTGATGCTCCTTGATCCGCCAATCCTTGGCCTAAATGATGGCGCATCAGTCTTGCACCAACTGCCTGCTCACCAAGCGGTGTCATTGCATCAAGCAATGCCTTGCTTATATAGCTCGCAGGAAGTCTTTCTCGCCGCATCGACCAAAATAGTGGCTTTACCGGTATCCCAAATAGATCATTGTTCAGAACAGTGAGGAGTTGAATCTTCTTCGCCAGTTGAGCACTTATGCGCCGAGGACGCCGTTCAGGAACTCCGGCACCGCGCTGTTTTCCCAGTGGAAGCCACAAGCTAAAGTAGTTAGCTTCGTTTGCTTCCGCCCCAGATGCTTCGACAACCTCAAGATCCTCGGCATTCAATGCGTACATTTGCGAAGGGCGAGGAGCAAGCTCAAACGCTAGGTGAAGAATCACATTCGCTTGAAGTGAATGCCAGTCATCAGGATCGTATGATTCATCGATAAGGCGGAGTATCAATGTTTCTTGCTCGGGCGTGACATATCGCTGATGGAGAAAGAGGGATTCATATGAATTTCTTCGATAGAGCTTCGTTTCATCTAAATGAAAGTATGTGTCTAGAAAAAATCCTGGTTTTCCACTAGATGCACACCAACAATAAAACACCCGGAAGTTTATGGCCGATACAGCTGAATAGTCATGATAGAGGCGGGTCATTATTGCTAGTGCCCCGGAAGTTGACCATGGAAAGCCCTGAGATCGGCTGATTAAGGAAATAGTCTTTATCATCGACGCATCGGAAGCAACAGTATGCGGGGATCTAGACTCAAGCCTATGGAATATGTAGGCTTTCGCAATCTCCGTTTCAGTCGCGGACCAATCTAATTCGTCCCATATTATGTGATACTCCGTTCCATCTTCGGACCAAGACCAAGTAGACTTTGAAGTGTCCACGTATGGGCTTGAGTCCTCGGTCCGGCGCCTAGTCTTCGCTCTACCTGGATTTGCAAATTTATAACTATTTTCAGGTTCAGAGTTCGAGTCGAACATTGCTAATTGCATTAATAACTCCGAATATTCAAATTTTCCCGGGTGCCGACTTGAGCCGCTCCCAGGCGGATTCAATCCGACTCTGGTTGTGTAAATTAGCCAGATTGTGGATGTACCTCCTCGAATAGTATTGCGGCATCGTTGAGTCATTACTCCAACCACAGATTGCACGCAATTCATCCTTCGCTCGTTCCATATCACATCCCTTAACCTCAAGAAGATATTGAAGAAAGCGCTCCGCAAACGTATGACGAAAAGAGTGGGGAGATGCTGATTGCAAGAGCCCCGGTGCTTGTGCTCGAATCCCACTTGCTAGGCGTCCAAATAAATTTCCGACCGAGTTTGCAGCTAATGGCTTGCCTCGTTCGCTTACCCATAAGTAACCATGTCTGAGCTTGAGGGAACGTCCACTTCGGATAGGGCGCCGTTGGTGAAGAATGTAGTGTTGAATTCGTTCGAAGAGTTGCGCTGATATAGCGATGGTTCGTTGGCTATGTTGAGTCTTTAGCGATGGCGCTCGTGATCTCGTATCTATCCCTGCATTTGGATTACGGACAACGCTTAGATAGCAAGTGCTGTCACCTCGATGAATGGAGTTGGTTGAAAGCCCCAAAAGCTCACCAACGCGAATACCTGTTTCAAAAAGCACATCGACAATAAGCCAATTGCGGAATTGGTTAGTATGGCGAAAGGGGTTCTTCGGATCGCCGGGATAAGCGAACTCTCTGATGGCAGCTATTTCGGCATCAGTGAAGCTCTTAAAAGTGAAATTGCGCCGGCTAGTTGCAATCAGGAAGCTGTCGAATCGCGAGGCTATTGCGCTTGAGGATGTAGAGAGAAGGGTACCGATCTCTTTAACCGACGTCGATCGACCGTAACGGTCTACGCACCAAAGTAAGTAACTTTTGAGCGACCTCACATATCCATCTCTCGTTACTGGATCGATTCCGTAATTATTTATAGGCTCGACACCGCCAAGTCGGCCGACCACATTATGAGCAATTTTTCCAGTGGTAAGCCATGCCAGAAACTGTTCGACTCTGGTCAGCAGAATGGCGAACTGACCATCAATTAATGCCTCGTCGACGTCGATTCCGTCCAGCGCAAAGAAATCGTAGAAGGCCTTGATCGTAACCAGATCATTGCGCATCGTGTTGTACGCCTTGTACTGACGCTTGAGGGCAAGGTAAAGAAATGGCAGCAACACCGGTTGAGGCGGTGTATCTCGAAACAAGACTGGAATACGCCGTCCATTTGACAAGCGGCAAGGAATTATTCGCATGGCCGCTATGATAGGCATCCGTCAGCCTATGACAAGCTCTGATTGAAATCTTGTAAAAAATGTATTTAAATCAGCTACTTAAGATAAATTGTGAACATTTAGAACTTTGGGTTCTATATTAAAACTACCAAGCTCCAGAACATAATAGAAACATAGACTTAGCCGCGGTGATGAACATCTGACTACATCATGCTCCGTTTTACATAATGTAAATTATGCGAAATGACAGTGGTTTTTAAGTTGTTGCATTGCGAACTTTCTCATCGCCGCAAATTCTCAAAAATGTCCATCCCACTAACTCGAAAAAGACCATGTGCTGTCCCAATACTCGTTACGGTAACCCCTCCAAATGCCAGTACTACACACAAGGCCTGTCACCCTAGGACATCGCTAAGCGCCAGCGCCGCTCGGAACACTCCATCAATCTTTGGGACACTCAAGTCAAAAAGGCCGTTTCTAGATAATTAAAAATCTGACCGAAATTTTTCGTCGCGTTACCCGACAACTCGATGCTTTTCTTTAGAACCAGATGTTCCTGTACTGCCAACGAAAGATTTTTTTTACTAAAAGAAGCTTGAGGAAAACTAGCAATGCAAATTGCAGTGGCATCTTCTTCCCCTAGAATTTTTTCCAGCCCTGCCTGCTTCCAATCATTATTAATATCAGCGTAAGTTACGATTCGCCCTTGTACTAGCAATCCAAATTTCTCCATATAGCGTTTTTTTGCTTTTTCGCCCTCCTGATCCGCATCCAAAAGCACAACAAAATTCTTACCCCATCCTGAAAATAGGGAAATCATTTGATCTACGGTGCCGGAACCTCCGCATGGAATTACATCAAAGGAAAGTTTGCGGCCTAGTTGGATACCTGCCATATATGACATGAAATAAAAATCGCTTTTTCCTTCCATAAAGACGGCGTCTTTTATGAAGTCAAATTTCGATGGCACATACTGTAAAACATCCAAAACTGGCTGAAAGTAATTTAACCCATTAGGATTATCAGAAACAAAATTACGATATTTTTTAACTTTAATATCGGTTTTAGCCAGAGAAAAATTTTCAATTTCTAAAGACTCAACCGCAGCTTCATTCTGAACCACATACGTGCTGTCTAACCATTCGGGACGAATAAGGTAATGGCTGTGCGTTGAGTAAATGATTGTGAATCCTGCGGGCAACTGAGAAAAACATTGCAATAATTGTTGCTGTGCCGAAGAGTGTAAATTTGAAGCAGGCTCATCATATAAAAAGATTGCGGACTCGTTGCGATATCCTCGATACTGCGTCAGCAAGATAAAGACAAAAAACCAACGAAAACCAGTAGATCGCTGATTAATGTTAAAAACCTCTCCTCCATCTATCAATCTGATCTGTAAGTAAAAAAGTCCAGATTCATCTACGTCGCACACAACTCTTATACTTTTCTCTTTCAACTTCCGGTTAAAGATTTTTTCCCACTGCTGCATGACGGTCTGCGTCATATGCAGGCTCATTTTTTCCAGCACGGAATCCAAGCTGTGTTTATCCGATTCACTTTTCGATTTTTTTCGAGAAACTATATGTGTATTTACATTTAGTGATGGATCAATAGCGAATAAAACATCTTGCACCACATCGCGGTAAAACGCGTTAATTCCCCCAGGTTCTTCTAATTCAGTTCCTTTTCCGATATAAATTTTCTCCGGAATATCAAATAGCTCATTACGAAAAAAAAGAACCTTCGGCATGATGGAGCGAATGAAGCGAATCAGTTTTTGCCAATCATCGCCGGCCAGCGAAAATTCTTTGCGACCTTTTAGTTTTTTTACTACAGGAATTAGACTCCATTCAGTGCCTTGACTGACATACTTAGAGTCCTTAAAGAGAAAGTAACGCTTGAGCACAAACTTATCAGCTAATTTAACAATCGATAAATTACATTGAGTCCGAAGGAAATCCGCTATTTTTGCTCGGTCCTCACTGGATAGTGCCAAGTCGGCCGAAATTGAAATCTGACCGTTAAAATTATGCTTCTCCGCAACCGGAATAAATTTCAAGCAATCTTCAGGGCCGATCAGGCCACCACTCGGGTCCTCTTTTTTCAAGTCTAAATATTCCGGACCGATGTGACTAAGAGCCTCCAAAATCGTGGACTTACCCGATTCATTCAAGCCGACTAATGTAAAAATATTCGCTCGTGTTGAAGGCTCAATCGACAGAACGACATTTTTTGCCCCTTTAAAAGAAGAAATCCTGAATTTCAAAAAATTCATTCTCCAGCCCCTTTATTAATTGTTTTTATACCTACATCCGAACGTCCGCGTACCTACGCCTATTTGACCATTATCCCCGAAAACCGCAACGTAAAGCGCGTCTTCCCCCGCCCGGACTGCACGGCGACATCCCCTTGATGCGCACGCATGATGGCTTTCGTGATGGACAACCCCAGGCCGGCCGAATCGGTGTCCAGCTTGGTTCGCGACTTGTCGGCACGGTAGAACCGGTCGAACAGGTGCGGCAGATATTCCGCCGGGATCTCAGGGCCGTCGTTCTCGACGTGCACCAGAATGTCGGACTCTGATTTCTCAATCGACACCAAGATGGCGCCCGCCGCCGGCGTGTAACGCATGGCGTTGGAGATCAGATTGCTCAGCGCCCGGCGCACCATGAGGCGATCTCCCTTGATCGATGCCTCTCCGGTGAGCAGCAGGCGAACGCCCTTTTCCTCCGCCAGCGCATCGTAGAAGTCGAAGAGCGCCGCAACCTCGTCCTGCAGGCTGAGCGGCTCATGGCTCGGCAAGCTGATGCCGTTCTCCGTCTGGGCCAGGAACAGCATGTCGGAAATGGTCCGGGCCAGCCGCTGCAACTCCTCCGCATTGGACGACAGCGTGTCCCGGTAGGCCTCATTGGTGCGTTGCTGGGTCAGCACGACATCCGTTTGTGTCAACAAGTTGGTGATGGGCGTGCGCAGTTCGTGGGCGATATCGCTCGAGAAATTCGTGATGCGATTGAAATCGCGCTGAAGGCGTTCCAGCATGGCGTTCAGCTTGGCCGCGAGGTCGGCGATTTCAATCGGTAAGGTTTCGACCGGCATGCGTTCGCCAAAGTTATGCGCGGAGACCACTTGCACTTTGTCGGACATGGCGCGCAACGGCGCCAGGCCGCGCCGTGCCGCCCACCAGCTCAGCAAGACGACGATCAGCGCGGATCCGGCCACGTAGAGAATCAGCGTGGTCTGGAAATTGCGCATGAAATGGTCATGGATGTCAGTGTCGACCGCCACGATGACGTCCAGATTGTCGCCGCTTGCCTCGTCCTTCAAGCGTGCCTTGATGGCCTGAAATTTCTGATGGCCGCCTGTGGCCACTGTGAATGAACGGCTACTGGCGGCAGCCGGGGCAGCCGCCAGAATTGGTTCCGTCGCACCGGCCAGCGTCGAATACAGCGGCTGCCCGTTCGACGAACTGATGTGAACGAAGAAGCCGGGATGATTGTGCAGCGCCTCGCCGAACGTGCCGGTGATGGCCGCGGCTCCACGTTCATTGACGACCATGCGGATGAGCTCGAGCTCCTTTTCCAGCAGTTGCTCATCCTGGTCGGTGAAGTGCTTGGCCACGGTGGAGATGATGAGCAGGCCGAGCCCTACCAGCACGGCCGTAGACGCCAGGGCAAACAGGGCGGTCAGGCGAACCGTCAGAGAACGCTGGCGGATCACGCGGCGCCCTCCTCTGGCCCGGCGTCATCCAGGACGTAACCAACGCCGCGCACGGTCAGAATCAGCTTGTGATCGAAGCCGTCATCGACCTTGGCGCGCAAGCGCCGGATGGCGACATCAATGACGTTTGAATCGCTGTTGAAGTTGATGTCCCAGATCTGGGAGGCGATCAGGGAGCGCGGCAGCACTTCTCCGCGGCGCCGCGCCAGGAACTCCAGCAGGGCAAATTCCTTGCTCGTGAGCACCAGTTTGCGCCCTCCTCTGCTGGCGGTGCGCCGCGGCAGATCCAGCACCAGGTCTGCAACCGTCAGGCGGTCTTGCAATACCACGCCGCTGCCCCTGCGCAGCAAGGTGCGCACCCTGGCCAGCAGTTCGGAAAATGCGAACGGCTTGACGAGGTAGTCGTCTGCGCCCATCTCCAGCCCCTTGACCCTGTCGGCGACACTGTCCCGGGCCGTCAGGAAGAGCACCGGCACGGCCTTTTGGGCCTCGCGCAGCGACTGGACGATCCGCCAGCCGTCCACATCGGGAAGCATCACGTCCAGGACGACAAGGTCGTAAGGTTCGGTCATGGCCAGGTGGTGGCCGTCTAGCCCGTTTTTTGCCAAATCGACGATGAATCCTGCTTCGGTGAGCCCCCGCTGGAGGTACTCGCCTGTTTTCGGCTCATCTTCAACCACAAGAAGTTTCATATTAATCGCGCTTAACAAGTTGGAGACATGGTACGTGCAGTTCGCCAGGATGACGAGATCATTACAGGAATGTAATGCGCGGGTAATCCAACTGATCGCCGGCAGTCCTTATCATCAGCGCCATATTCTTACTTCGCCTCATTTCGCCCCATTTCGGAGAGATTTACTCTATGTCGAACTCATCATCCCTTCTGAACTCCCGCCGCCGCTTTGTAAAGGGCCTGGCCGCCGGAGGCGTGCTCTTGGGATTGTCGCCGCAGGCCCTGCAGGCGGTCGCCCAGGCTGCAGAGACGCCGGCCAGCCCCTCGGCGGCGCCGGTCCTGACGGGAAACGTGTTTGACCTGGTGATCGCGGAATTGCCGGTCAATTTCACGGGTCGGCAGAGCGTGGCCACGACGATCAACGGCTCGCTGCCGGGGCCGACGTTGCGCTGGAAAGAAGGCGACATGGTCACCATCAACGTCACCAACAAGCTGCGGGAACATACCTCCATCCACTGGCACGGCATCATCTTGCCGTTCCAGATGGACGGCGTGCCGGGCATCAGCTTTGACGGCATTGCGCCGGGAGAGACCTTCACCTACAAGTTCAAGGTGAAGCAAAGCGGGACCTATTGGTACCACTCCCATTCGGGCATGCAAGAGCAGACCGGGATGTACGGCGCCATCATCATCGATCCCATCGGCGCCGGAAGAAGCCGGGGCCAGGGCAAGAATCAAGCCGATCGGGAGCACGTGCTTCTGTTGTCGGACTGGATGGACGAGGACCCGATGTCGGTGCTCGCCAAACTCAAGAAGCAAGGGGATTTCTACAACCTGAACCGGCTGACGGCCGGCGATTTTGTCCGGGATGCACGCAAGGACGGCATCAAGGCGGCCATGGACAAGCGTTCGATGTGGAACGAAATGCGCATGAATCCCACGGACCTGGGAGATCTGTCGGCGGCCGCCCTGACCTATCTCGCCAACGGCGTGACCCCGGCAGGCAACTGGACCGCACTGTTCAAGCCCGGCGAAAAAGTCCGCCTGCGTTGTATCAACGGATCCGGCAACACCTTCTATGACGTCCGGATTCCAGGACTGAAACTGAAGGTCATCCAGGTCGACGGCGTGGATATCGAGTCGGTCAGCGTGGACGAGTTTCGCTTTGGTCCGGGTGAAACCTGTGACGTGGTCGTCGAGCCCAAGGACGATGCCTATACCGTGTTTGCCCAAACCATGGAGCGCACCGGCTACGCCCGGGGGACGCTGGCGACGCGCGCCGGCCTGGCAGCCCCGGTACCGGCGGTGGACAAGCCGGAATGGCTCGGCATGGGCGACATGATGGGAGACATGTCCTCAATGGGCGGCATGGATCACGGCGCCATGGGCCACATGAGCCACATGAGCCACGGGGAGATGGGCAATATGTCGTCGATGTCCGGCATGGAGACCATGGACAGCATGGATTCCATGGACGGCAAGGCCGCCATGCAACCGATGCAGCAGATGCCATCGACACCGGGGATGGACCACAGCGAGCATCAGCCGGCGCCGGCCAATCCCTTGAAAGTCCCCAGCAAGAAGGCGCGCCACGCAAGCACCGAATACGGCCCCGGCACCGATGCCCGGGTCGACAGCGCCCGCACCAATCTGGATGATCCCGGCGTCGGATTGCGCAACAACGGCCGCCGGGTCCTTACCCTGGCGGACATGCACACCATTGGCGGTCCGCTCGACGAGCGCGGCCCCGAACGAGAAGTCGAGCTTCACCTGACCGGCAATATGGAGCGCTATGCCTGGTCGCTCGATGGCCTCGAGTTCGGCAAGTCGACTCCGGTCCATTTCCGCTACGGCGAACGCCTGCGCGTCATCTTGCACAACGACACGATGATGACTCATCCCATGCACCTGCACGGACTTTGGAGCGAACTGGAAACGCCCGACGGGGATTTCCTCGCACGGCGCCACACGATCCCGGTGCAGCCGGCGCAGCGCATCAGCTTCCTGGTGACGGCGGACGCCCTGGGGCGCTGGGCCTGGCACTGCCACCTCGCGTATCACATGGACATGGGCATGTTCCGCGAAGTCGTCGTCAGCTAACCGAGACCTGAACTGAAAGGCATATCGAGAATGATTTTTACCCGTCACCCAAGCCGGATTCTGTTGCTGGCGCTTGCTTCAGTGGGCATGAATGCGGCGTTGGCCCAATCGCACAATAACCATGACGGCCATGGCGCATCGGCAAGCCCGGCCGCGATCACGACAATGGACGCCATGGACGGCGATACCTCCGGCTCGCCGGCGCCCATGAACCACGGCGCGATGAACCACGGAAGCATGAAGATGGATTCCGGTTCGGCCGCGCCGGCAGATGCGCGCGATCCGCATGGCTACTCCAATGGCTACACCCTCGATACGGGGCCTTATGCGCGGAAGGACATCAGCGCCTTGATGATGTCCGACATGCATTCCTTCGGATCCTTCCTGAGGGTCGGCCGGGATTCGGGAAATTTTTGCAAGAATGATAGTAAGTTTATGATTTAAAAGGAAAAACTTATTTTGTAATTGAGCGGTTCGGCTTGCCTGTCCAGATCCAATGGGTACTCGCCAAAACGATTAATATGAGCCCTCCGGTACGGCGCCATTCCACGCAAAATCTCCTCAGTAAGCTGGTAGCCCTTGGCTTGAAGGCGTTTCAAAATCTTCGACATGGTGTGTACGTTGTGCAAAATGACCATATTGGCCACCAGCTGGTTGTACTTGATCACTTTGCGTTGTTCGTGCCGGATATTTTCGGCAATGATGCCATCGCCCCCGAAGAACAGCCATTTGACGAAGTCATTGAATTCCTCGCTCTTATTTGTCGCCGCATTGATCGTCTTGCGCAGTTCGGCGTCGTTGATGTATTTGAGTAAGAACATCGTCCGCACTGCCCTCCCAAGCTCACGAAACGCGTAATACAGGCGATTCTTCCTGCTTGCGGTGCCCAAGCGTCGAAGAATGGTCGAAGGAGCGATCTTTCCTGCTTTAATCGAGATTACGACGCGCAGCATGTCTTTCATGTGGCGGGCAATGAGTTCCCAGTCAATGTTGCCCCGGAAAAGACCGCCAATATGTTCATATTGATCGGTGCGATCGGCTCGGAAGAAAACCAGATCCTTGATGTTGCGAATACGGGGCATCAAGTTGATACCCAGGAGGTGCGCGAGCGCGAAGACGGGGGTGCTCTGCGCCTGAGTGTCACCATGCAGCGTATCGGGCTGAATATCGGACTGGTTGTAGATCAGTCCGTCCAGGATATAGACAGCCTCATAGACGCCGCAGGGAATGAAATGGCTGAAAAGCGCGATGTACTTGTCAGAGACGTGGTAGTAGCCAATGCCTCCGTATCCGCCATACCGGATGTGATACTCGGAGAGAAGGTTTTGCTCGAAGACGTTCCACTTGGTCCCATCCGCAGACGCACTTTTCCCGCTCCCCCAGTAGCGAGGCAAGGAGAAGCGGTTATAGGCGTTGATCACCTTGACGATGGCCTTGTCTAACCGCTGTTCCGTGACGTGCTTCAGATTCAGCCAGGCGACCTGTTTGCGACTGAGCCCTTTGACTGAACGCGCCGTCTGCACGGGGCCCAAGTTGCATCCATAGCAAAACAAGGTGGTGATGAAGCGCTTTCGTGGATCATCGACCTTGGCTTCAAATCCGGACAGCGGCCCAAAATACTTGTGGAGGTCAAGCCACTTTTCGGTTTCCGTGAGGATGTCCAGAATGCTTGCCTCACTCATTTCCGACGTAATGGCGTTGTCGACTGCATCCATGCCTTCAGGTGGTTTGGAACGCTCGGGCCGACGGATGACCACTCCGGATAAATCAAGATCGACGTAGCCATTCTCCGGAAAGCGCTGGTCGACCTGTTTGGCTAAGGAGCGCATCTGCTCCTTTAAGTCGGCCACGAAAAGATCCGGATCAACTGGAAGCCCCATCATTTCGCCGTAGATCTGCACCTCGGATTCATATTGATCCCAGCTAACCAGGTGACTGCGGTAGTCATCGTACTCGCCGCTATGTTCGACGTAGAGGTCCCCGGATTTGAGTTCGTCCATGACTGCGCTGAACACCGCCAATTCAAAATATTTTCGATGGAAATGCGGCTCCGGATCATCCTGCCGTTTTCCGAACACTAATACGCGCCACTTCTCCGGGAGCCATTCCAAGTCAAGTTCGGTGATACCCGACTCGTGGCAAGGCAGTTGCTCCCGATGGCTCGTGCGGTAGTTCTGCAGAAAGCTGATCGCCTCGATGAGGCTGTCATCTTGGGAGCTGGATCGCAGGCTCAGCGCCTCAATGCACTTGAAGAACAGGCTGCGCTTGGGCGTATAACCACTCAGCATGAATGGGAAGTAGTTGTTCCCTGCGAAGGCCATATGCTCATCGCATTGGCTGATCCATCTTTCGTAATCGCCATCTAGTGATTCGTCAACCCGGGCGATTTTTTGTTCGCCGTCGCCGTCTTCACTGAGTACGCTAAGAACGTCTCTAAACTGGCCGATCAAACGCTCGGTCTGCTGGGAATGCTGCAGGTGGTATTGACGAAGTCGCTCTTCGGCTGTGTTGTGCAAATTTCTCACAGACTTAACGAAGATATCGGCGATATCGTCCATCGCCTTCTCCAACTGTGTCTGAATCAATAGGACTGCTAGGGTATAACGCTTGATCGGCTTCATCGCGCGCATTTCAGCCAGGTCCAATGCCCGCGCTTCCAACGTCATTTGTTCGCGTTTGCTCGCCGCAATATGCTGGGTGCTCGGCAATCCACGAGCCATTTCCATCATGTTATCCACGTGCTGAAGGAAGTCAGTGACTTCCCTTACGTTTGGCTGTTTCGGCTCCCGCTTAAGACCGTCCCAGACGCTGCGTCCTGGCTGTGAAGAAAGAACCATGTCCAGGCGTTCTATGGTGCTGGGCTGGAGAACACCGCCGACACTTTTATAAATCTGTTCGTTCACAGCGCTGCGGCATTTTTTGGCTAGCCGCAGAAGAATGGTAAATCCGGGGAGCTCGTACTTACGCTGAATGAGTTCTTCAATCAAGACATTGACGATGTCAGCCAGTTCTTGCTTGGTCTGGGCTGCCTGTGTCGCAGCATCTTCTAGCCATTTCCCGGCTTTCGGATCGAGTTGGCGCCGCCCCAGATACGTGCGTATTTTTTGATGATGAAGAGTCCGGCTCCCAGACAAGTCATATTGAGCCACGACCTGCTTGGAGGGCCTGCGCAGCGACGCCTGGTCACAGATGTGGTCAATGATTTCCTTAGGGACCGTAGACAAGGAACCAAAGTGCCCAAGACGCTGGAATAGCTTTAACTGAATCAGCATAAAGCATCGAGGCCCTACCTGACGATATTGGCCGAAAACAAATTCAATTTCCGTGTTGGATGGCGTGTAGACAGCTGTCAGCTCTTCCGAGGTATATTCAGCCTTTAGCCGCGGATAAGCTGTTTCATGGACGGCCGTCATGCGACGCCGCCTTGCCGGTTACGGTGAGAGAGTTTTTCGATCATGGTGGGCACGTTATCGTTAAAATCAGAAACCAACCGATTAATACATCGACCAAGCAATGCATCTGATTCCGCAAACATGCACTAACGCCGAGCCCATTGTCAACGGCAAGAATTCACAATCACGAAGGTCGCCTGCAATTTGATCCGGCTTGAGCTACAACATGTCAATATTGCGACCACGAAATAGTATAAATCGCGGCACGAAATAGATTAAATCGTGGGTGTTACCCTTCGCATTTCACACTTGAGGATCTGTATGAGGAAGTCCAAAATCCGCTCCTATTCGACCCGTATTGAGAAAGGCGGCAAGATCTCTTTTCCCAGCGTTATCTTCGGCTGGAAGGTCGGCCAACGTGTTTATTTTTCCGTAAAAGAAGGTGGCGTGCGTCTTGCCGCAAAGCCTTGCGGACTGCACAACGGCCGAATTTTATCGACACGGCTCGTCAAGAAATTTAGCAGCAAACATTTCAAGGTGGCTTGATAGCTATCCGATAGCTTCACGATAGCCATTGTGTGACGCTCCCGAGAAGAGCGGAAACGACCTCAGGCTTTTGTCACTAAAGCCGGTGCTGCGCGATGCGAGAGTCGGCGGGCAATAAGAGGAGATGCATTACCTATATGTAATCGAGCTGCAATGCAGCTGTTTGCAGTCATTCCTTAAAATTCATTTCAACGATCAGCCACCAAAATAAATGACGGAACTGATCGATCCCGGCCTCATTGCGTGGGCTTCTTGAAATGTTTTATGGAGAGTCGATATGACTACTGCTACAACCTCTCGTATTTTCTTCTTTTCCCTGCTGACACTGGCGGCCAGTACAGCATTTGCCCAAACCACCGCCTCAGACATCAGTCAGCGTGATGCCGCGAATGTCAGCGCACGTAATAACTATCCCGTCGTGCAGTTCGCCAGCACCAAGACTCGCACTGACGTGCTCGCTGAACTCAAGCAGGCCCAGAAGGACGGATTAATCACAAATGGCAACGATTACCCGATCGTTCGTCAAGCATCTTCCCCGAGGGCACGTGCTGAGACGAAGCATGAAGTATCAGAGGCGAGTAGTTTCATGCCGTCCCTGTATCAGGGGGCTTAAGGAATCTAGCGTTCGCGCTGGCTGGCGCAGACGGCTTCTTTCCTGACTTGACCACCGCCCGTTCGACGGCGCGGTGGTTTTTTATCGAAGGCGACAAAACCCTTTTGTCACTAAAGGACGCCAGCCTCACACAGCAGCATTGGGAAACAGCAGCGTGAATCTAGTTTTACCCTGTGTGGACTGTACAGACACCTCGCCTTGATGGGCGCGCATGATGGCTTTTGTGATGGACAGCCCTAAACCAGCAGAATCAGAGTCCAGCTTGGTACGGGCCTTGTCCGCCCGATAAAAACGGTCAAACAAATGAGGAAGATGTTCAGATGGTATCTCCAGACCATCATTTTCGACATGCACGCTGATGTCCTTCTCTGACCTGTCGATCGATACCGCAATGGTTCCTGCCGCCGGCGTATAACGCATGGCGTTGGAAATCAGGTTGCTCAATGCTCTGCGCACCATCAGGCGATCGCCTCGAATCGAGGCTTCCCCTGCAAGCCGCATCAGGACATTCTTTTCTTCTGCCAGCGCGTCGTAAAAATCGAATAGCTCAGAAATCTCCTCTTGCAGACTCAGTCGCTCATAGCTGGGCAAGGTAATACCGTTCTCTGTTTGCGCCAAGAACAGCATATCGGAAATGGTCCGGGCGAGTCGCTGTAACTCCTCGGCATTCGACGAAAGGATGTCGCGATAGGCCTCATTGGTACGCTGCTGCGTCAGGACAACATCTGTCTGGGTCAGCAAATTGGTAATGGGCGTGCGCAACTCGTGGGCGATATCAGTCGAAAAGTTCGTGATGCGATTGAAATCGCGCTGCAATCGTTCCAGCATGGCGTTGAGCTTGGCCGCGAGATCGGCAATTTCGATAGGCAGCATCTCGACGGACATGCGTTCACCGAAGTTATGAGAAGAGACTGCTTGTACTTTGTCCGACATCGCGCGCAAGGGGGCTAGCCCACGGCGCGCCGCCCACCAGCTCAGGAGCACAACAATTAAGGCTGAACCGGCGATGTAGAGAACAAGGGTGGTCTGAAAATTGCGCATGAAGTGATCATGGATCTCGGTGTCAACCGCCACAATGACTTGCAGTTCTCGACCGCTTTGATCATCCTTCAGACGGGCTTTGATCGCTTGGAACTCTTGGTGCTCGCCCACAGGCACCGCAAAGGAACGACCCGGCACGGCAGACTGTGCAGCAGCGAGCATCGAGGCGGCAGCATTGCCCAGTGTCGAATACAAGGCCTGTCCGCTCAGTGAGCTGATGTGAACGTAAAAGCCCGGATGGTTGTGTAACGCCTCGCCAAAGGTCGAGGTAATGGAGTCAGCGCCTCTTTCATTGACCACCATGCGGATGAGCTGCAGTTCTTTTTCCAGCAGTTGCTCATCCTGATCGGTGAAGTGCTTGGCCACGGTCGAGATGATGAGCAGGCCCAGGCCGACCAACACTGCTGTCGATGCTAAGGCGAACAAGGCAGTCAGGCGGACCGTCAGCGAGCGTTGACGGATCACGTGGCGCTCTCCGTGTGCTCAGGGGCATCCAGAATGTAGCCGACACCTCGAACAGTCAAAATTAACTTTTCGTCAAAACCATCATCGACTTTCGCTCGAAGGCGGCGAATCGCCACGTCAATGACATTGGTGTCGCTATTAAAGTTGATGTCCCAGATCTGGGAGGCGATCAGGGAGCGAGGCAAAACTTCTCCTCGACGCCTGGCCAGGAACTCCAATAGCGCGAATTCCTTGTTCGTGAGCACCAGCTTGCGGCCGCCCCGGCTTGCCGTGCGGCGAGGCAGGTCCAGCACGAGGTCGGCTACCGTCAGGCGATCTTGCAATACAGCGCTACTCCCTCGACGCAGCAAGGTGCGCACCCGTGCCAACAACTCGGAAAAAGCGAACGGTTTGACTAGATAATCATCCGCGCCCATTTCCAGCCCCTTCACGCGGTCCGACACGCTATCGCGCGCCGTCAAAAACAGCACTGGGACTGTCTTTTGCGCTTCACGCAAAGACTGAACAATGCGCCAGCCGTCGACGTCGGGCAGCATCACATCAAGGACGACCAGGTCATAAGGTTCCGTCATGGCCAGATGGTAGCCATCCAGCCCGTTTTTTGCCAGATCAACAACGAAGCCCGCTTCGCTGAGCCCACGCTGGATGTATTCGCCGGTCTTCGGCTCATCCTCGACGACAAGAAGTTTCATAGTGGCAATGAGTAAGGAGATGAGCACATGGTACGTGCAGTTGATGAGAATGACGAGATCATTACAGGAATGTAATGATCGGGTAATCCAACTGATCGCCGGCGCTCTTTATCATCAGCCCCATACATCCTCACCTCGGAGAAATCCATCCTATGTCGAACTCATCGTCCCCAATAAGCTCCCGCCGCCGTTTCGTGAAGGGACTGGCTGCCGGCGGCGTGCTGTTGGGGTTGTCCTCGCGAGCCCTGCAAGCTGCCGCCCAGAACGTAGAGAAGCCGGCCCGTGGTCCAGCAGCGCCCATCCTGACCGGAAACGTGTTCGACCTGGTGGTCGCGGAGTCGGTGGTCAATTTCACCGGGAAGCAAACCACCGCCACGACGATCAATGGCTCCCTGCCGGCACCGACCTTGCGCTGGAAAGAAGGCGAAATGGTCACTATCAACGTGACCAACAAGCTGCGCGAACACACGTCCATCCACTGGCACGGCATCATTCTGCCTTTCCAGATGGACGGTGTGCCGGGGATCAGCTTCGCGGGAATCGCTCCTGGAGAAACGTTCACCTACAAATTCAAGGTGAAGCAAAGCGGCACGTATTGGTATCACTCCCATTCTGGCATGCAAGAACAAACCGGCATGTATGGCGCCATCGTCATCGATCCGAGCGACAGTGGCAAGAAGATGGCTGATCGTGAGCATGTAGTCCTGTTCTCGGATTGGATGGATGAAAATCCGATGTCGGTGCTTTCCAAGCTCAAGAAGCAAGGCGATTTTTACAATCTGAACAGATTGACTGCGGGTGACTTCGTTCGCGATGCACGCAAGGATGGCGTCAAAGCGGCCGTGGACAACCGCACGATGTGGAATGAGATGCGCATGAACCCGACCGACTTGGGAGACTTGTCGGCAGCCGTCTTGACTTACCTTGCCAACGGCGTTACCCCGGCAGGCAACTGGACCGCATTGTTCATGCCTGGCGAGAAGGTTCGCCTGCGCTGCATCAACGGTTCCGGCAACACCTTCTATGACGTACGGGTTCCGGGCCTGAAGTTGAAGGTCATCCAGGTGGACGGTGTGGATATTGAGCCGGTGAGCGTCGATGAATTTCGTTTCGGCCCCGGCGAGACATGCGATGTCGTCGTGGAGCCCAAAGAAGAGGCCTACACGATATTTGCTCAGTCCATGGAGCGCACTGGTTATGCCATGGGGACGCTGGCCGTTCGTGCTGGCCTGACCGCTCCGGTACCGAACGTCGACAAGCCTGAATGGCTCAGTATGAACGACATGATGGGAGATATGTCTTCCATGGGCGGAATGGATCACGTTGCCATGGGTGGAATGAACCATGGCGCCATGGCCAATATGCCGTCGATGAACATGGATTCGATGTCCAGTATGGACGCCATGGACAGTATGGACGCCACGTCGTCGGCATCCATGGCAGGTGGCGTGCAACCCATGCAAGGCATGGACCATAGTCAGCATCAGATGGCCCCCGACAATCCGCTAAAAGTCCCGAGCAAGAAAGCGCGTCACGCCAGCACAGAGTACGGTGCCAGCACGGACTCCAAAGTCGACAGCGCCCGTACCAACTTGGATGATCCGGGCGTTGGCTTGCGCAACAACGGGCGCCGTGTCCTGACATTGGCTGACATGCACACCATTGGCGGTGCCTTGGACAATCGCGGACCAGAACGAGAAGTTGAGCTTCACCTGACCGGCAATATGGAGCGCTACGCCTGGTCTCTCGATGGCCTGGAGTTTGGCAAGTCGACGCCTGTGCATTTCCGCTACGGCGAACGCCTGCGCGTCATCCTCCATAACGACACGATGATGACACATCCCATGCACCTGCACGGGATGTGGAGCGAACTGGAAACACCGAACGGCGATTTCCTTGCTCGTCGCCACACGATCCCGGTGCAGCCGGCGCAACGCATCAGCTTCCTGGTCACGGCGGACGCCTTGGGCCGCTGGGCGTGGCACTGCCACCTCATGTATCACATGGACATGGGCATGTTCCGCGAAGTCATCGTCAGCTAACCAGGATCTGCACTGAAAGGCATATCGAGAATGATTTTTACCTGTTACCCCACCCGGATGTTAC
>Ga0308165_1001691_pt1 | contig 29738 bp, 26 predicted proteins | sample PhyWR2_FD_201032 | JGI IMG/M metagenome (GOLD analysis project Ga0308165, IMG submission 201032) | Phyllosphere microbial communities from UC Gill Tract Community Farm, Albany, California, United States - DLSLW.R2 | ecosystem: Host-associated > Plants > Phyllosphere > Unclassified | place: USA... | reverse complement strand
TGCGCAGAAAAGCAAAAAGCCTGCTTTAAAAGCAGGCTTTTCTAATTTGGCTCCTCTGACTGGACTCGAACCAGTGACATACGGATTAACAGTCCGCCGTTCTACCGACTGAACTACAGAGGAATCGGTTAGGAGGCTTATCTTAGCGGCGAAAAAAGTTTTGTCAAACCTGATCTTACGCTCAACTGTTCAACTGGTGATTCTGTCGACAATTTGTCACCCTTCGCCACAGTTTTTTGTGGAAAATACTTTGCAGGATTAGCATTTCTCAATCATCATTTGAAATGGAGTTTCAACTTTCTCTCTTTAAGGTCCATTTTGAACGTCACTGCCGCTCTACGTCAGGCCGTCATGCGCACGCCCTGGTATGCCAAACGAAAAAGTTATCGTGTTCTGTTCTGGCGTGAAATCACCCCTCTTGCTGTGCCTATCTTCCTGGAAAATACCTGCGTTCTGCTGATGGGCGTGTTGAGCACTTTCCTGGTGAGTTGGCTGGGTAAAGAGGCGATGGCAGGTGTGGGTCTGGCTGACAGCTTCAATATGGTCGTCATCTCTTTCTTTGCGGCCATTGATCTGGGTACAACCGTCGTGGTTGCGTTTAGCCTGGGTAAACTCGATCCCAAACGCGCGCGTGAAGCGGCGCGGCAGTCGCTGATGATCATGACGATTTTTTCGATCATTCTCGCGGCAGTGATCCACTATTTTGGCAAAGAGATAATCGATATCGTTGCTGGGGAAGCGACGAACGAAGTAAAAGGTCTGGCGCTGACCTATCTCGAAATGACGGTGCTGAGCTATCCGGCCGCGGCCATTGCGCTCATTGGCAGCGGTGCATTGCGAGGGGCGGGGAATACCAAGATCCCGCTGTTGATTAATGGCGGGATGAACATCCTGAACATTATTATCAGCAGCATTCTTATCTACGGCGTTTTCTCCTGGGATGGACTGGGGTTTGTTGGGGCCGGTTTAGGGCTCACGATCTCTCGCTACATCGGTGCCGTCGCGATTATCGTGGTGCTGATGGTGGGCTTTAATCCCGCGCTGCGTATCTCGCTGAAAAGTTATTTCCGTCCGTTCAATTTCGCCATTATCTGGGAAGTAATGGGGATCGGTGTTCCGGCGAGCATTGAATCGGTGCTGTTTAACGGAGGGAAACTGCTCACTCAAATGTTTGTCGCCGGAATGGGGACTGACGTCATCGCCGGTAACTTTATTGCTTTCTCGATTGCCTCGCTGATAAACCTGCCGGGGAATGCGTTGGGGTCCGCCTCCACGATTATTACCGGGAAACGTTTAGGTAAGGGGCAAATTGCGCAGGCCGAGCGCCAGCTGCGCCATGTGTTCTGGCTCTCAACGATAGGCCTGTCACTTATTGCGTGGGGCACTGCGCCGTTTGCCGGGATTTTGGCCTCGTTTTATACCCGCGAGGACGACGTCAAAGAAGTGGTGAAAATCCTTATCTGGCTGAATGCGGCGTTTATGCCAATATGGGCCGCATCATGGGTGCTGCCTGCCGGGTTGAAAGGCGCGCGTGACGCACGCTATGCGATGTGGGTCTCGATGCTGGGAATGTGGGGATGCCGCGTGGTGGCAGGCTACACGCTGGGGATTATGCTCGGCATGGGCGTTGTCGGCGTCTGGCTGGGAATGTTCCTCGATTGGGCGGTGCGTGGCGTTCTGTTCTACTGGCGCATGGTGAGTGGGCGATGGTTGTGGAAATACCCACGTAAAAAGGCTGAGCCTGAGCATAAAAAACTGCCAGAAAGCCTCTCAAATGCGCAAAGTGGAGAATAAATCGGCAAACGAACTTTTTTGCGCATTCAGTCTTTGACAATGAAGGGGCGCGTCGATAATATGCGCCCCGTTCACACGATTCCTCTGTAGTTCAGTCGGTAGAACGGCGGACTGTTAATCCGTATGTCACTGGTTCGAGTCCAGTCAGAGGAGCCAAATTAGAAAAGCCTGCTTAAGGAAACTTAAGCGGGCTTTTTGCTATCTATCACTTCATTCAATACCTTCACGTGAAAAATATTCCCGGTGCAGACTCCTTATCAGGAGAATTTAGTGGCCATATTTGGGGGCAAGTTGGTTCGAAGACGGAGTGCCTCACAAGTGTCTATTAACGATTCAAAAATCCGCAATTTTAAACCATCCGTAAAACCCTTCAAAACTTCTGATTCTCACAGTCTGGTTAACGTCTCTGGTATCTAAAGTATCGTATCAATAGAAAAGAATCACGCCTCGGCTTAGGTGCCTACCTTGATGTTTCTGTGACCAACGCTCGTCAGCAACGTGACGGTATCCATAAATTGCTAGCGCAGAATATCAATCCCGCACAATTCGAAGTTTGGGATTGAATTTAACAGTATTAATTCAGACCTGAACTGTCAGTCGAATTAAAGGAGTCGCGGACTTTAAAATCTTGCTTTTGATCGATTATCAATGGCGACAAGCGCTATTCTCGCACTGGATATGCGATATTCGCATGTTAGGTCCGGACTGCTGCCGTACAAATCCTAATGAAAGAGAGGCATGGTTAGCGGTTGATTATTTCCATCTAGGGATCATGGCCCCTCAGCAAAGCATTTAGCCTGATGACCTATGTTTTTACAATCTGATTACATTAACGGGCGAGTAGGGTTTTCAACGCTATATAAATATACTTGCATTTCCATTCCCTCTGAATATTCGTCGGTAAATAGTTGATCCGCTGTGACCGAACGCCCGGAGTTATACATTAAACCATATGTTAAATCCTGAATGGAATTAGAGTATGGAAAACGAGAGAAACAAATAGCTGCGCACCTGGCTTTTATCACTTCTTACACTTGCGTTAATATCAACGACGAGTGCGGTATTTTTTATAGCGCTCGGGTGACAGAGGAAAATTCACCACTGATAGTTGTTAACCGTGTCATTAAGATGACATGAAAAGTTTTTCTCTTTGAAGAATGTTGTTCAGTGCTTGACACTTAACACTTTGAATTGAGATAAATCTTGCAACAAACGAATAAACACTTTGAAACCATGCATAGCAGGAAACTAACATGCGAAGACTACCAGTATACCTAGTGCTCGATACTTCTGGTTCGATGACCGGAGAGCCTATAGAAGCAGTTAAAAATGGGGTGGAAACATTACTTTCAACTCTTCGGCAAGATCCTTACGCTATCGAAACCGCCTTTGTTTCTGTCATTACTTTCGATTCTACCGTCCGTCAGGTTGTTCCGCTAACCGATCTCCTCAACTTTAAAACACCTAATCTGGTCGCCAGTGGCACTACGGCATTGGGCGATGCCCTTTCGCTTGCCGCCACCTGCATCGGGAATGAAGTACAAAAGACAACGGCCGAGACAAAAGGCGACTGGCGTCCTCTGGTCTTTATTATGACGGATGGTTCCCCAACAGATGACTGGCGCAAAGGTGTTAGTGATTTTAAAGCAGCGAGAACCGGCATTGTGGTTGCTTGTGCTGCAGGTCATGGGGCCGAGACGAAAGTTCTGCAAGAAATCACCGAAATCGTTCTTCAATTAGACACAGCAGATTCAACGTCCATTAAAGCCTTTTTCAAATGGGTATCTGCAAGCATTTCGGTGGGCAGTCAAAAAGTAGAATCGGGCAAAAAAGATGTCATTGGGCTTGATGACTTACCACTGCCACCACCGGAAGTTAACGTCGTTCTATAAAACACTTAGGAGGGATTTCTATGACTGTTAGTTTAAGCAAGGGACAAGGCGTCAGCCTGAAAAAAAATGAGTTCGATTTATCCTCTGTCACCATTGGCTTGGGCTGGGATATTCACGAAGAGAAAAAGGGCTTTCTTGGCAGCCTTCTCGGCAAAAAGGAAGAAGAATACGATCTGGATGTTGTCGCATTTCTTTGTAATTCGCAGGGGAAAGTCACTGACCTGGGAGGCATGCAAAATGGCAAACCCACATTGGTTGGCGGCGACATTATTTTCTTTAACAGCATGAAGCACCCTACAGGGCAAATCTGGCTCACCGGTGATAACAGAACGGGGGCTGGCGACGGTGACGATGAGCAAATCATTGTTAAACTGAACACCCTCGATCCGAAATACCACAAAATCGTGTTTGTCGTGCAAATCTACAATGGCGCTGAGTTGAACCAGCACTTTGGCAAAGTCGACAATGCCTTTATTCGTGCTGTAGACGCCCGCAATATCGAGATGGCACGTTTTGATCTCTCCGGCGGAGCCTCCTTCACGAGCAGACGCTCAATGCTCTTTGCTGAACTGGTCCGCGAGAGTACCGGCTGGAAACTAACGGCTATTGGTGAGCCTTCAGACTCAGATACCTTCGTGACGCATCTGAAAGGTTACCTTTGATATGAGAAGGTTACCCGTTTATCTGTTGATTGATACATCAGGGTCAATGCGTGGTGAATCTATCCATGCGGTTAACGTTGGCATACAGGCCATGCTCAGTGCACTGCGTCAGGATCCTTACGCGCTTGAAAGTGCACACATTGCGATCATTACATATGACAACGAAGCCCGTGAGTTTATTCCCCTGACGGCGCTTGAGGATTTTCAGTTCTCCGACATTGTCGTCCCAAACGCCGGCGGTACTTTCACCGGTGCGGCACTGGAGTGCTTAATCCAGTGTGTCGACCGCGACATTCGTCGCTCTGATAGCGATCAGAAAGGCGACTGGCGGCCGTTAGTCTTTCTGATGACTGACGGCACCCCCTCCGACGCTTACGCTTATGGCGAAGCCATCAAAGAATTAAAAAAACGTTCGATCGGTTCAATCATTGCGTGCGCTGTGGGGCCAAAAGCGAAGCATGAACCCTTGAAACAACTGACCTCACAGATAGTGGCGCTTGAGACGCTGGACTCCACGGCATTTGCTGGATTCTTCAAATGGGTGTCGGCCAGCGTTGCGTCAGGGAGCTCGAGTGCTGGCGTCTCCGCCAGTCAAGATAACCTGCCTCCGCCCCCTCCTGAAATTCAGCTGGTTTTGTAATTTTATGGCAAAGCACTCTGTGTGCTTTGCTTATTTATTGCTTCGATGCGCACAGGCTCATTGCACGTAGTTTGCGCCGTATAGGGTGTGATTATGAGAAGACTGCCCATATTCTTCGTCCTTGACTGTTCAGAGTCCATGGTCGGAGAAAACCTCAAGAAAATGAATGATGGTCTGCAACTGATCGTCAACGATGTAAAAAAGGATCCCCACGCACTGGAAACCGCGTGGATCTCCGTGATTGCCTTCGCAGGTGTGGCAAAAACCATTGTTCCATTGGTTGAAGCCGCTTCATTCTACCCTCCCCGGTTACCCATCGGTGGCGGCACTAGTCTGGGGGGTGCCCTGCAGGAATTAACCCGACAGATTGATACTCAGGTCCGCAAGACGACAGAAGAACGTAAGGGTGACTGGAAACCAGTGGCTTACCTCCTGACTGACGGTCGTCCCACCGACGATGTCACTTCTGAAATTAAACGCTGGAAAGAGCAATACGCCCGCAAAGTTAATCTTATCGCCATCGGGCTCGGTCCTTCTGCTGACCTCAATATATTGCGCCAGCTGACTGAGAATGTACTGTTGTTCACGGATGCCCGCGAGGGCGACTTCACCCAGTTTATTAGGTGGATCACAGCTTCAGTCTCGGCTCATAGCCGTAGCGTAGGCGAAGAAGCGCCACCTTTGGTGAATGCCACTGACTACATTGTTCGGCTAGCCAAAGATGATGTTGTCCGTACGTATGATGAGAATTGCGTGACGCTCACCGGCCGCTGTAACCGCTCTGGACGCCCTTACTTAATGAAATACGAGCGCCCGGCAGTTAATCTTTCAACGTTAGATTTCAAGCTCAACATTAATAGTTTCAACCTTGCCGGATGCTTCCCCATCGATGAAGACTATTTCTCCTGGAGCGATGAATCTGCATCCTCCTTACAGGTGAATACCAGCGAGCTGACTGGCGTGCCAGGATGCCCGTACTGCGGTAACGCCAGCGCTTTTGCCATGTGCAGCTGTGGAAAGTTACTGTGCATAAACGGGCCTGATGATGTCATCTGCCCATGGTGTGACAAAGCCTTATCGTTTAATAACGAAGGTGGTCATTCAGATTTTGATGTCAATCGGGGAAGAGGCTGATGGAAGGGAATGCCAACTTATACCAGAAAGTATTATCGCTGATTATCGGGCATTACTCGCTTGAAATCTCCGATCCTGACCGCGTGGAGTTATGCTCTGACACAGAGCTGCAGGATGTCTTCAATGATCTGGTCGCCCTTACTCAGCACAAGGTGGAGTCTTTTAAACCGGAAAATACAACGCAGACGCAGTGTGCAGAACACCCTACCGACGAGCCGCAGGATAGTTTCCCGGAAAGCGCCGGACAGGACAATCTGCAGAGTGAATCCCTGAGCCCGCAGAGCCCTCCGGAAGCTGTTGCGTGCAGCGAAGTGGAACCCGTCGTCGATGCCTCCCCTGAAGCGACAGAACCCAAAGAAATAACACCTGACGCCGATGCAATTCTTCCCGCCACGATCGCTGCATCCTCAGAAGAAGAAGCTGCACCAGAAGAAGGTGGCGATCAAAACTGGCAACCCGCGCCATTCCTGTCTCTTGATATCACGAAAGAAGCCCTAACAGCGATGCCCGAGAAAGCTGACCTGAAGCCCGGCGATATTCCTGCCGCTCCAGCCAATGTTTCAGCGAAGATCACAAAGGCATTCCCTCCGGCTGCGAAAATTAATATTGCGAATGCCCGTGTAGGGACGCCTTTTCATTCAGAAATAGATATTTCGCTCGATAATGGCGAAACCGCGCGCATTCAGGACGTGGTCTTTGCTAAAGAGATTGGCGTCTTTTTTGACCCGGCAAACTCTGTATTAAACGGGATACCTTCAGAAAGTGGCGACATTGAGATGACGGTCACCTGGAGTCAGTGTCATGGTCAAACCTATTCTGACAAGGTGATATTTATTGTGAATCCCGATCCCCGTAGCCTTTGGAAGATTATTGAACCTCCGGCCACGGACAAATACTTCAAAGCAAATATTGACCACAAAACGCTTTATGAAGCAGAGGTCAGGATCGCCGCCGCCAGCAGGAGGGGGCGCTCGCATGAACATGTTGGATCCTTCAGAGATGATGATTTCTCGATCTCCCATTGCCCGGACACAGGCTGGAGCATCATGCTGGTGGCAGATGGAGCCGGAAGCGCTAAAAACTCACGCCAGGGTTCCCGCATCGTCACTGATACCATCGGCCAGTATCTGACTAATTACTTTGGTGGGGATCGCGGGCGTGAACTGAGTGAGTTAGTCAACCGGTGGGAACCGGCAGACCAACAAAACATTGGAGCCGCTTTTAGACATCAGTTCCATCAGGCCTCGGTCATGGCCATCAACAATATAAAAAATGAATCGATCGCCGCAGAAGAAACCGTGAAATCCTACTCAACAACCCTGCTTGTCGCCGTGACATATCGCTCGGGAGAGGATCTCTTTGCAGCCGCTTTCTGGATGGGTGACGGGGCCATCGCGGCCTACGGGCCAACAGGTAAAGTCCGGGTGCTAGGAACCCCTGATAGCGGAGAATATGCCGGGCAAACGCGTTTTCTCGACGCAGAGGCGGTCCAGGATCCCGACTTCAGCAAACGCGTTAGTATCGGGAAGTGGAGAGACATTTCGCATTTAATTCTGATGACAGACGGCGTTTCCGACCCTTTCTTCGAAACTGACAATGGGTTGCAGAGAGCTGAAAAGTGGGATGCGTTGGTAAGTGAGCTATCCTCTGCGTTAAACACCCCAGACAAAACCTCGGAGCAGTTAGCTGAATGGCTAAACTTCTTCATTCCCGGCAATCATGACGACAGGACGATTGTCGTTTATTGGTAGCAGGATGGACTTCATCGCTGGGGGTTATAAATGGCAAATATCATTACTTGTGTGACAAAAGATGGCGAAACCATCCAGTTTGTCGATGAAATTATTGGTTCCGGAGCAATGAAGGATGTGTACTTCTCCCCGGATAAGTCATATGTAGTCGCATTTTACAAAAAGATGCAAACGGGTCAGGCCAGAGAACGTATCGATATGATCACCGGCAGGTACCGGCAGAGTATTTTCGAACAATCAGGAGGAGATTACTGGAAAGGGCTATTTTGCTGGCCAACTCATGTCGTGGAGCATAACGGTAAAATTGGTGTGGTGGTCCCCACTTATCAAAACCATTTCTTCTTCAAGTTTGGTTCGAAAAATAATGATTTCTTGGGCATCAAAGGACGTGAGAAAGAAGGAAAATGGTTCGCGAGCGCCAATAATCAGAATAAATTTCTGGATCCACGTGAGCGAGGGAACCTGCTCAGCTATCTCAAAGTGTGTCTTTTGCTAACTCGGGCCGTCAGAAGAATGCATGCAGCCGGACTATGCCACAGTGACCTGAGCTATAAGAATGTGCTGATCGACCCCGAACAGGGACATGCCTGCGTCATTGATATTGATGGTCTTGTCGTGCCCGGGAAATATCCTCCTGATGTTGTTGGTACACCGGATTTCATTGCGCCTGAAGTGGTAAAAACGAGCCATTTAGAGAAAGACGATCCGGCAAGATTTCTGCCAAGCATTGCGACCGATCGCCATGCTTTGTCAGTGCTGATCTACATGTATTTGTTCTACCGGCACCCTCTTCGCGGGGGAAAAATCCACGATATGGATGATGAGATGCGCGATGAATCTCTCTCCATGGGCGAGAAAGCTTTATTCATTGAACATCCCACTGACAGAAGTAATGCAGTAAAACTCAATCAGGTTAGCCCCTCGTCACTGCCATGGGCTGACCCCCAAAAGATCCCGTATAGCATCATGGGGCCTTATCTGACGCCATTATTTGAAAAAGCATTCGTTGATGGTCTACATATCCCTTCCTCACGCCCAACGGCTGATGAATGGGAAACCGCGTTAGTGAAGACAGTTGACCTGATCCAACCTTGTCAAAATAAAAGCTGCGAGCAGAAGTGGTATGTGTTCTCGGGTAAAACAACACCTGTTTGCCCTTACTGCAGCACGGCCTATAAGGGGAAATTGCCGATCCTGAATTTGTATTCCTCCCGAAAAGCAGGCAGTTACCGACCAGACGACCACCGTCTGATGGTTTGGGATGGACAGTCACTCTTTGCCTGGCATGTGAACAGGCTTGTGGCGCCTAACGAACGCACCACCGACGCTCAGAAAAAGCGTGTAGGGTATTTCGTGTTCCACAACGATCAGTGGTGGCTGGTCAATGAAGGGATTGATGGTTTAATGACACTGCCGGATAAGAATAAAGTTGGGATTGGCGGGAAAGTTGCGTTGAATGACGGGACGCAATTTGTGCTTTCTCAGGAAGAAGGTGGACGTTTAGTCGTCGTGCAACTGGTCGAGAATTAAATGAGTCCCACCTATGCATAAAATACTCCCGGCCTGACGATCAGGCCGCGATCTGGAGTATGTCACACCTGGCTTAAAGGCCAATTGAGGAAAGCAACCTCCCGGATGCGACTAGAATGGCGTATTCACGTTAAGAAATGGCGTTGAAGCCCTTTGCCGACACGTTAGGAAGACGGTTGATCGGGAGAAACGTAATCTTCCCATTGCCAAAATCAACGACGTTCTGAAATAGCCGGTATGGCGCTATTTTACTATGTGTCTCAATATGAAAAAGTCCCCGGCAGCGGGGGCTTCTGATTACGCGATAATACCTTCTTTTCTTGCCGCCTGATTCCAGTCGTTAAATTCCTCAAGCAACAGGTCATAGAGTTTCTCGTCGCTCATCTTTGCGAAATCATCAATCGGGAAGAAGTTGGTGTTATCAACGCGGCGATCGGTGAAATCATCCAGTTGCTCAAGAATGCCATAGTTACTGCCGCCAAGGCCGACAAACTTCCAGAAGATGGCATGATTGGCCGAACGGCGGATGGCATCTTTGATGGCTCTGGTTTTGCTGATGCCCCCATCAGTAATGAACACCACATAAACCGGCAGCTCGCTGTCTTCAAAGAAATCGACGATTTCTGTCATGCATGGCGGTTCATTGTTGGTCCCGCCTAACCCCGGTAACAACTCCCACGTGCCACGTTTACCGGTTTTCTGGATTCGCTCGATATAACCATCCAGATTATCCAGCGTCACGTCTTCATATTTGCGATGCTTCTCCGCAAATCCCCAGACATCCATAGCGCCGTCGTCATCAAATTGCACCGCCAACACCGCGATACGATCCAATACGGCCTGCACATGACCTTTCTTAAATTCACCGGTCATAGAACCGGAGGCATCTAGCACGAATGCCACCTTCGCTTTAACTGACTGAAGGTTGTGTTTTTGCAAACTGACGCTGGCATTTTTAGCCAGACTGACAAGACGCGGTGCTTTTTCCTGAATGCGTTTTTCCAGACTGACTGTCGGTTTAGCAGGCGTAGGTGAAGACACGTCTACGCCATAGTTGATGGCCAGGGGTTCAAGTCCACCGTTAAAGCCCTGCCCCAGAGCCCTGAATTTCCAGCCACCATTGTGTCGGTAGACTTCACCCAAGATCAGTGCCTTCTCCGTGCGTCCGGCTAGAGGCGGTACATTGAATGTTGCGACGCCTTCCACATTCAACTGAATACGTTGTAACCCGGAGACAGAATCCGCGCCGTCAATCACCAGCGTAATGGCAATCTTCGCGATATCGCTGTCGACGCGGTTAAGGTCCAGAGTAAAGAGGCTGCTTTCTCCGGATGATGAAAGGTTAACGCTTGCGTTCGGTGTCGAAGGCTGATTGAAAAAAATAAAGTCATTATCGCCCCGGACCTTATTCTGGACCGAGAGCATGAAAGCGGAAGCATCGATGTCACTGCGAAATGTTGCTGTTTTTGGATACACCACAGAGATGCGTAATGCGTTTTGGTTTAACGCAATGTTTTGCCCGGATTGTAATTCCATATCAGACAGTCCTTTTTTCAGTGAAGGATTAGTACCCTAAATCACGAGTGCCACGAAATTTAATACGCGGATGTAATTCAGCCTGAGATTCGTCTCTTTTCTATTTATACGAAAAGCTCAGTGCGCGGGAACCGAAATCACCGTGGATATAAGAGAGTTTTGCTTTCTCACGGGTAAGACGGGTTAACTATTGTTATAAAAAAAGCCCCGATGTTTTACCAGCGGGGCTCTCAGACTTACGTCAACGTTAAATGTTCACGCCGTGCTGTGCAGCCAGTGCGGATAAACCACCCGCGAAACCCTGACCTACGGCTTTGAATTTCCATTCAGTATTGTGACGATACAATTCGCCAAACACCATCGCAGTTTCAGTAGACGCATCTTCTGAAAGATCGAAACGGGCAATTTCAGTGCCGTTGTCGTTGTTGAAAATACGCATGTAGCTGTTGCTGACCATGCCGAAGTTTTGTTTACGTGCTTCTGCATCATAAATCGTCACAGCAAACACCAATTTTTTCACTTCAGCCGGAATTTTAGCCAGATCGATTTTGACCTGCTCATCATCGCCGTCGCCTTCGCCGGTACGGTTATCGCCCATGTGAGTGACGGAACCGCAGGTGCTGGTTTTGTTGTTGAAGAAAATGAAGGATGCATCTGAAATGACTTTACCGTCATCCCCTACCATGAAGACTGACGCGTCAAGGTCAAACTCGGCACCATCGGTCACACGAGCATCCCAGCCCAGGCCGGCCATTGCGATATTCATGGTCGGTGCTTCTTTCGTTAAGGAAACGTTACCGCCTTTAACCAGAGATACTGCCATTTTTCAAACTCCTGTAATAAGAAATATTCATCAAAGCAGGCAGCGGATACCGCCTGTTTAATCATGACAAAGTAACGTTACAACGTTACTTTTCGGCAATTACGACGCGTTGATACCGTACTGCGCGCAAACTGATGCCAGACCACCGGCGTAACCCTGACCAACAGCGCGGAATTTCCATTCAGTGTTGTGACGATAAAGCTCACCGAACAACATGGCGGTTTCGGTGGATGCATCTTCAGTCAGGTCGTAACGTGCGACTTCCTGCTGGTTGTCATCATTCACCAAGCGAATGAATGCGCCAGAAACCTGACCGAAGCTCTGACGACGAGCAGTCGCATCATGGATAGTTACCACGAAAACAATTTTGTCCACGTCTGCTGGGATCTGATCGAGCTTGATCTTCAGGGCTTCATCATCACCGTCGCCTTCACCGGTACGGTTGTCGCCAGTGTGCAGCACAGAACCGTCAGTGGATTTCAGATTGTTGTAGAAAATGAAATCTGTGTCGCCGCGTACTTTACCCGCGCTGTTTAACAAAAACGCAGAAGCGTCAAGGTCGAAGTCCTGGCCGTCTGTAGAGCGGGCATCCCACCCCAGACCAACCAGCATGTTTTTCATTGTTGGAGCTTCTTTGCTTAAAGAAACATTTCCGCCTTTAGAAAGAGAAACACCCATAATTCTATCCTCAATTATTACGTTATTAGTCAAAGTGAAGGTCTTGGGGAATTAACCCTCTTTGCCTTCCTCAGCATCAGGTTTTCCGGGGAATAACACGCTGATAATAATACCCAAAGCCAGCACACCCAGAACAACGAAAAGACTCGCATTGGCTGAAATATTGTACCCGTGATGCCACAGATGATCGGTTGCATTCAGACCCAGTTTCACACCAATGAAGAACAGAAGCACGATGACGGCTTTCTCAAGGTGGACAAGGTACTGCTTAAGCGCTTCCAGAACAAAGTACATGGTACGCAGGCCAAGGATAGCGAACATCATGGCACTGTAAACAATCAGTGGCTCACGGCTTACGGCGATAACGGCCGGAACGGAGTCGAAAGCAAACATCACATCCGACAGTTCAACCACCGCAAGACACAGCATCAGAGGGGTCGCGTACAAGGCAGCTTTGCCCACACGGCCAACTTTGATGTCTTTGTTTTCAGGTTTTGCCAGCTCAGCATCGACTTCCTTCTGACTTAAAAGGAATGCATGTCCTTTTAGTTTCGGCCAGATCGGGAAGAAACGCTTCACCATGCGGTAAGCAATATGCTGAGAGTAATCTTCAATCGCATCATCGTCATCGCCGCTTTTTAGCATCATGACCGCCGTCCACAAGACGACCAAAGCAAAGACGATTTCGACCCATGGCCCTAACGTCAGCAAGCTCGCCCCAATGGCCACGAAGATTCCACGGAAAACAATCGCGCCAATGACACCCCAGTAAAGCACGCGGTGACGAAGATTATCCGGGACGGCGAACCACGAGAAGATCGCCATCATCACAAAGAGGTTATCAACGGAGAGAACTTTCTCCAGCGCATAACCGGTCACAAACAGGCTGGCAACTTCAGCACCGTGGTGAACATAAAGGAAACCGGCGAAGGCCATTGCCACAACGATCCAGAAAACGGTCCAGAGCGCCGCACTCTTTAAAGAAATCGGTTTGTCATGACGATGCATGAACAGGTCGATAAAGATGGCCCCGACAGCCAGTAAGACAAAAACGATGACCGTTTCTGCCGGGAAACCAATATGCGTGGATACCATAATGAGCCCTTAAGCCAGAGTGTAAAATTAAAGGCCGAATTCGGCCGGAGTAAAGCCCAGAGCCAGTGCAATTTCGCGGACAGCCGTTTGTTCGGCCTGGTCGAAGTCGCCATCACTTTTCGCCACGGCGATACCGACGCGAACGGCCAGTTGTGCAGCTTCCGGCTGATCTTTGAGCGCCAGAATGTATTTCATGGTTTCGCCTTTACCGATTTCGTAATCGAAACTGAAGTTGGTCACCAATTCATTGAAGAACGCGATCACTTCTTTTGTCTCAAATACTTTCAGTTCAGGGGAAGCCTGAAGAAAACCAATCATCTTTTGCTTTTCTTCGGAACTCACACCATCGCTGGTGACTGCTATACGGGCACAAACAGCCACAGTACCCTGCATAAACTTTTTGTTTTTAAAGCGTCCGACCTGTTTGGTCAGCTCATCACGACCGGCATTTAACGCGCCTTTTACTTTGTCGAAGAAACTCATTATTTCACCCTCAAAATTTGAAATTACTTTGAACCGGCAGACCAGCGGAAACCCCAGCCCAGCGCTTTATCCATATCTTTGTGACCACTGAAGAACTGGTTGATTCGTTCAACCTTAATATTCCCGTTGTCATTCACCAGACGGGCGATCGCACACATGTTGTGACGGTTAGACCCTTCTGTTAAGCGTGTTTCTATCGGTGGTTGCTCAGGAATATGCAACGTCACAACACCGTCCGTTTTATCCCAGCTCGCCACCCCTTCGTAAATGAAAGCATAGATCAGCACTTGCCGGATTTTCTTCCATTCGCGGCCGTTAACGTGCAACCACTCGCCGTCAGTCACCTGCCCGGTGCGGTCATCCCCTTGCAATTCAACGAAAGGTTCTGAATTCAACCGGCCAAATGTGTTTCCCAGCGCCTGAACTACCCCTTTGGATCCGTCCTGAAGCTCAACAAACGCACCTAAATCCAGATCGATTCCTTTGGATTTATTGAACATTCCGCCGAACATGCCGCCTGCAGGCCCGCGATCCTGATTCCAGTTGAGGTTAATTCTGATTTCACCAAAATTATCCCGTTTAGCCAGGCTAATAGACGGTTTTTCTTTGGTCAGGGAGACTTTGCTCAAACTGATTTTTGCCGGCTCCGGCGTCGGTTTGGGAACCGGTGCAGGTGCTGGCGTGCTGGCAGGTGCCGGAGTATCGGAAATATCTACCCCGAAATGTTCGGCCAGCGGTTTCAGGCCGCCGTTGAAACCCTGCGCAATAAAGCGAAATTTCCACTCAGCGTTACGGCGATAAAATTCGCCGAGAATAAGCGCGGCTTCCTGTCGACCAGACACATCCACATTACCGGTTAGCAAAACATTGCCGTTCAGTTCGACCTGGATGGAGAGATTTCTCAGACCAGAAAGCGTCATATTGCCGTCACACGTTGCGGTGAAAGCCAGCTTTTGTACTTCTGGGCGAAGACGGTTGAGATCGACCGTAAAAGCCGTATCTGTACCAGCACCGGAGAGTTTAACGGACGCATCGTCGTTGACGGGTTGCCCATAAAACACCATATCCGGATCACCTTGCACTTTACCTGAGGCATAAAGACGGAACGAAGAGGCGTCAACCGCGACGCCAGAGAGAACGCGCACCGTCAGCACCTGTGAGGGAACGGGGGCATTGCCCCCCGGTGTCATTGTCATTACCGCACCACCGTCGCAACAATGTCAGCATGCATATCATCAATGGTGCGGCCAGTTGAGGCTTTACCGTGTGCGGTGAAGTCCCAGCTACCGCCCTTGCGTGCTAAAGACGCAATGATAATGCCGGTGTGTGAGCCTTGTTCGGTCAGCTGATAGCGGGCCAACTCTTTGCGGGATTGATCGACAACGCGGCAAAAAGCATTGTCGACTTCATTAAAAGTTTGTCCACGGAAGCTATTGACCGTGAAGGCGAGATATTCGACCTGTGAAGGCAAGCGGGTCAGGTCCACGGTGATCACTTCATCATCCCCATCGCCTTCGCCGGTCAGGTTGTCACCCTGATGAACAACGGAGCCGCAACTTGATTTAAGCTTGCGAAACCAGATGGTATCGAGAGTATTTCCAGAGTTATCTAACAGAACGCAGCCTGCGTCCAAATCAATTGAATCGCTGCCACCGCCCATAAGGCCGCCAAAAAATCCTTTTTTCTTTTTCAAAGGATCCCAGCCTAAACCGAATTGCAGCTGGTTTAATGATGACGTTTCTTTGCTGAGTGAAACAGTTTGGTTTTTGCTTAATGAAACCATTAATTATTCCTTCAGAGATAGGTTAGATCATTATTTTTATAAATCAAAAAATCCTTGTACTGAAAAATCATATCATGACGAAGTTGTACGACAAGATACATTTTTTCCACAAATTGATACATGTATAATATCAATATGATTTAAAAGATAATCCTTTTAAAATTTACATTTTTAGACGAAGTTGAAACCAAATTTTTCGGGCAACCTTTCGGGTGATTTCTCACAACAAAATGCATCATATTATGATTGACATGTGTATAGTGCCCTCCTAGACTCATCTCTTTAATTCTCTTCTCCTCTCATTCTGGGAAATATATAGCCGATGGGTCACACAATTTGGTTCATGGAAGGTCTGTCGTCACAGCGCGATCTTATTTTAGGCATTAAAGATTTCTTTAAAGACACAGATAAAGCGGTCATCGTTATTGCCTCTCATCGCCACAATCGGAATGAAATACTGGCTCTGGCCGATATCGCACTGATTGAACCTACTGATGATGAACAGCGTTTGAACTTCATTGCAGCTACTGTCGAAAATTATGGTGTTCAGGCCCTTCATACTGGCCGTAACTGCAAATGGTTTGAGGCCCATCGTCAGGCAATTGAATCCCTTGGCGTTTCCCTGACTACCGGCGCCACCAGCACCACGATGTTTTCGCTGGCTGACGACAAAGTCGAATTTGCCCTTACCATGGAAGCCCAGGGCCTTCCGGTTGTCCCTTCACAGCGTATTGAGAATGCAGAAGCCCTTCGCCACCAGATCGAACGCAACGCCCGTAACGAAGACGATAAAAAATTACTTTGCGTGAAACCGGTCACGGGTATTTATGGCATGGGATTCTGGCGCTTTGATGACAACGCCACTGCGATGTCTGCCTTTACCCATCCTGACAGCCGCAAGGTGCATCCTGATATGTATTTGCATGCGCTCGAACAGCAGGAAGATTTCGAACCGCTGGTCCTCATGCCTTATTTACCCGGCCCCGAGTATTCCGTCGATATGCTGGTCGAAAAAGGCAACGTCATTGCGGCAGTTGCCCGCCGTAAAGAAGGGGCGTTGCAATATCTTGAACAATCAGGCCCTGCCTATGAACTGGGTAAAAAATGTGCGCAGATTATGCAGGCAGATGGCCTGGTGAATGTACAAACGCGCAATAATGATCAGGGTGAACCTGTCCTGCTTGAAATCAATATGCGGCCGTCAGGTGGCATCGGTTATACCCGTCATAGCGGTGTTAACCTCCCGGCGCTTTTTGCCCTGCGTCAGCTCGGACTGATGGATGAATCGCAGGCCAAATTACTTGCCGTCGAAAGTTTTTCTCCAGCTGTTGTTCGTTCAATGACTGACGTCATCCGGTATAACCCTATTCTTGATAATCTGTCCGCTAGCCAACGGAGCGCTTAAGCATGACTAACGGATTACCTGTCTACCGCAAAGAACTGTCCGGTGGAACTCTCACAGTCACCCCGACGGGCGGCACGCTGTCATTAGATTCACTCTTCGATATCGCCGAACGTCGCAATCCTAAGCGGGCATTTCTTTTTGTCAGCAAAGTGCTGGGACGGCATATCCCCATTTCGCCTTCCATTATGCGTTCTGCTTATAGGCAGCTCGCGCAGCAACTCCCGGCCAACTTACCTCAGCCCGTGCTGTTTATCGGCATGGCGGAAACCGCCGTTGGACTGGGTGCAGGCGTTTTTGATGAAGCCTTAAAACTTTTCGACGATGTGGTTTATCTGACCTCAACCCGCCACCCTGTCGACGGCGAACTGATGTGTGAATTTAAAGAAGATCACTCACACGCCACCGACCACCTTCTCTACCACCCGGCAGACCCCGCGCTCCGTGCACATGTCAGCAACGCCCGCACCCTGGTGCTTATCGATGATGAGGCCACTACGGGCAAGACATTCATTAACCTTCTGGAAGCGCTGCGTACGCAAGCCGGTCTGTCTTCAGTAGAGCGTGTCGTCACCGTAACGTTGACGGACTGGAGCGGAGGGGCCATTACAGAACAGTGCCCGCTGCCCGTTACACCGATTTCTCTTGTTCAGGGAGATTGGCACTGGGAAAGAAAACCCGATGCCCCCATTCCCGTGATGCCAAATGTGAACGTCACCGCCGCAGGCTGCGTGGCAATCACCGGTAAACAAAGCTGGGGACGTTTGGGCATGGCGACACCCGCAAGGGATCTCGGCACAACCATCACGGCATCAGCCGGAGAAAAAATCTTAGTGCTGGGTTCCGGTGAATTTGTCTGGGAACCATTACTGCTGGCAGAACGTCTGGAACTTCAGGGAGCAGAGGTCAGGTTCAGTTGCACAACGCGTTCCCCTATTTCTACTGGTTTCGCCATAGAGTCAGCCATTGCCTTTACGGATAATTACGGGCTAGGCATTCCAAATTTTGTCTATAACGTTGCTCATCAGCAGTTCGACCGCATTCTTTTGTGTATCGAAACACCGGCAGAGAGCGTCGATCCTCTCCTGCTTGCTGCTTTAAGCGCTGTCGCACCATCCGTAGAGGTGATCGTTTATGAATAAGCCGGTAGTTTTCTCAGATCTCGACGACACGCTCTTTCAGACCCGCCGGAAAATGGTGGATGAACTGGCGCTTGAGCCCTATCGCCCGGGTGCTTTAGACCGTTCCATGCAAGCCCGCAGCTTTATGACCGAAGAACAATCCATGCTGGTGGACTGGCTGCTTGAACATGCAGACTTTATCCCGGTCACGGCCCGTGGTACGGAAGAAATCAGCCGCGTAACGATTCCGTTCCGCTCATGGTCCATCGTAACCCACGGGGCAGTGATCCTGACCCCGGAAGGGAAGCCTGACGAAGAGTGGAAGGCACAGATGCTGGTCAGCCTGGCGGCGTATCAGGATCAGCTGCTTACCATGCAGCGTGACATCACCATGCTGATGGAAGCGCGCGGGATTCAGGGCTGGGCGCGTATCAATTATGAGTATGACAACACCCCGGTATATCTGGTGATGAAGCACACGGACAGCACAAAGCTGGATGAGCTTTATGCCATTGGTCAAGAAATCGAAGCCACTTTCCCGACAGAAGGTTTTTACATCCATCGCAACAGCAACAACATTGCATGGTTACCCACTCCGGTAGAAAAAGGCCTCGCGACGCAGTATTTACTCAATAAACTGCGTGCCGAACGCGGCGTTTTCCCTGTTATAGGTCTGGGAGACAGCCTGAGCGATCATCGCTTCATGAAGCTGTGCCACTGGTTTGGCCTGCCCCGTCAGAGTCAGTTTGCTGAACAAATCAGCCGCCATGTTTTCGGAGAAAAATAAAATGCAGCCCTTTATCCCTTTTTCCGGCTCTTATCTGCCTGACGATGTCCACTTTCTCCTGCAGCCAGTTGAAATGGAGATGACGCCCGTCGACCAAAAAGAACAGCTTATTCAGTCCGGGGCAAAACATTACTCCGAAATGCTAAGTCAGGAGCCCGAACCAACTGACTGGCATCTGGATTTGTTTGCTCGTGCGTTGGATCAGGGCGCCGTCCGTCTGGCAAGAGAAGTCGTGATGCTGGCAAAGGCTCTTGCAGAACGCTTTGGCGACACACCCATTGTTTTGGTCAGTCTTGTGCGTGCTGGCGTGCCTCTTGGCGTGATGTTGCATCAAACGCTGCGCGAGATGGGCAACCTGTCTCACCACTACGGCGTAAGCATTATCCGGGATCGCGGTATTGACGAAACGGCTATAGACTGGATTGAGCACCGGCACGGTACGGAAGGTGTGGTGTTTGTCGATGGCTGGACAGGTAAAGGCGCGATTACGGGTGAGCTTCGGCGCTCTCTGGCATCACGTGCAGGGTATCCGCAAGATCCCCGCCTTGTTGTACTGGCTGACCCTTGCGGCGTGTCCTGGCTCGCCGCGAGCGACGACGACTGGTTAATTCCCTTTGGTATTATGGGCGCCCCCGTTTCAGGGCTTATCTCACGATCTATCTGGTCATCAGAAGGATTACACGGCTGCGTCCAGTGTGAACATCTCCGTCAGTTTGAATGCAGCCGCCAACTGGTCGACGCCGTAGCCGATTGCCGGAACTCACTGGATCTGAGCGAGATCCCCGCCAGCCAGTGGAACCCTGTAAGTTTTTCGCAACTGAAATCGCAAAGCGAACAGGTCATCAGCTCACTGGCCACCGAATATGCTATTTCAAGCATTAACCGGATTAAACCAGGCATTGCTGAAGCCACACGAGCCGTTTTACGCCGGGTTCCGGAACACGTTCTTGTCCGTTCAGTGAAGGATCCTGACGTCGCCCTGCTGGTGTATTTGGCCCGTGAAAAAAATATCATCATCACTGAAGTCGGTGATCGTATCGGGCAGTACCGTGCTATCACCATCATTAAAAAGGTTCACTGATGACAAAGAGACTATCGCCTTACCGGCTGGGTGCCACGCTCTACATGCCTGCAACGCGTTCTGATATTGCCAAAAGCGTGCTGAATAATGATATTGAAGGGCTGCGTTCAATTGTCATTTGCCTCGAAGACGCGGTGAGTGAAGCAGATGTACCTGCGGCTATGAACAATTTAAAGCTGATATTGACGGCATTACGTTCTGCTAAGGCGGAGGGACAGGGTGCCGAATGGCCTCTTGTCTTTATTCGCCCCCGCCATGTTGAGATGGGTCAATACCTGACGACCTCTTTGGATCTGTCGCCGGTCGACGGGCTGGTGTTGCCCAAATTCACCCTCGCCTCCCTGCCTCAATGGTGGGACATCATGAAAGACACCCACCTGTGCATGATGCCAACGCTAGAAACTGAAGACGTGTTCGATGTCATGCAGATGCGCGAGCTGGCCACGACGCTGGTCGGGCATCCATGCCATAACCGCATCATTGCGCTGCGCATTGGTGGAAATGACCTGATGAACGTCATTTCGATGCGTCGCCCGCGCAATCTCACGCTGTATGACAGCCCGATGGGTTATGTCATCAAGATGCTGGTGGCGGTTTTTGGCTCACGCGATTTTTCACTCACCTCGCCAGTATGCGAACATATTGATGATCATGACGTGATGGAGCAGGAACTGGCACTTGATATGGCCCACGGGCTGGTCGGCAAGACCGCCATTCATCCGAACCAAATTGCCAAAATTGAGCGGGCCCTGATGGTCACGCCAGCAGACCATGCAGATGCCCTGCGGATCCTGAATTCCAGCCAGGCTGTCTTTAAATCGCAAGGTGCAATGTGCGAACCGGCAACCCACCGCCGCTGGGCATCAAGGGTTCTCGAACAGGCTCAGATTTATGGCATCGCACAAGAAAGTGCGTCAGAAGCTGTGCGACTGGTGACACTGACAAATCAGCACTGAGGGGAACGGCGGTGGCATTTAGGTTTGGAAAATCAGTCAGTATCATTCCAGACGTATGCGTAAATTTTAGCAGTAGCACCCTGCTGGATAAACTCGCCCGTTAGTCATCAGAAGGCATTGATGAAAATGCATTGGTCAAACAGCGCAAACATCTGGATCGCGAAGCTTTGCCCCGCCAGGTGGCCATTGAAGCGATTACGATATTCATGAATCAACACCTAACGCTTCTCAGGAGCTGACCATTAATGGACTGGTGATGACTACTGGCAGGAGCAACTTGGCGAGACCAATTTACCTGCGCCTGTCCGTCCGGAGAACACCCTATCTGTGTATCCCACCCGATGAAGGCGTATAAATTGGACCACATGTTGCGTCATGAAGCCAATCAAAGCCATTGGGAATAGGCATGGCAGAAAGAGCAGGCACTGATTACATTACGTTATCAGCAACAGTGTATGACGTGGGCAGAACACTATGCCCATGGGCGGTTTGATACCACCGAACGTCAGAAAGTCTAAGAGAACAGCTCCAGAAAACGCAGCGGGATTCAGTTCCTATTTTGAACAGTGACATGAGCAAACGTAGCAACAGACACGATGGCCCCGCGAGACATTGGTCTCCTGTCAGGTCGAAACCACACAATCAGCTATTTTTTGGGTGTAGATTTACCTGAAATTGAGGTTATGCCTGATAGACTCTTCATCGTCAACGCAAAGGGAAGTGAACTCTCTGAGAAACCGTTCAGCAAAAAACGCTTGCGAGAGACTTAGGTACGACACACTCATGGCTGCCAGTTGAGACCGGCTGGCATTGCTCTGCCCGCACTGCCTTTTGAATATGTCATGGTGTCAGGCATCACGCAGCGCCCAAGGAAGGAGACCGGTTTTATGCAAGAAGAGTACATATTTTGTCTTATGCATTTCCCCGCAGCGGAATGCTGGATTTTAATTTCAGCAACATTACTCAGATTGATCCGATAGCAGCACCTGAACGATTTCAATTAGTGAGAAACATGACAACAAGCTGTATTTTCCTTGCTATTGAGCCCTTAAAACAACGGTAGGCACTCACTAACTATGCAACTCAGTACACGACAAGCACGTATTTATCGGTTGGTTATTCTGCTAGGTTCGGGCACGCCAGTACCGACCCAAAAAATTATTACTCAGCTTGCCTGTTCCGAGCCCACCCTAACTCGTGCGCTAAAGGCTTTACGGGAAACATACTCTGCCGAGATTAGATACAGTAAAGCCACTCGCTCGTATCAACTTGTTGAGCCTGGACTTCTGGATAAGAAAACGATCCGCCGCATGAACCAAGCTCTTAGCTCCAGTACCGAATTTAGAGCGGGCGAAACTGTCAGCAAAGTTTCGCTTGATAAAGAAAAGAAAAAGTCCGTGTCGCTATCTCTTCGGATGTCTGTGTTACGTAAAATAGATCAACTAGCCATGCTTGCGGGTACAACACGAAGCGATGTTGTCGAACTTCTGGTTGATTATTCTATTGCTGAGTTTTCTGAAAAAATATCTCAACGGGGTATCTCTCAGTAAAATGTCCTTCTTGTCTCACTAACTTTATGTAACACGCAATTATTGGTGGTCATTAAGATGGTATTGAAAGATAGCGAACTCAGGTTTAGCCTGCTTATGAGCAACCTACTGGCAAAGGCGAGTCCAGTCAGAGGAGCCAAATTTAAAAAAGCCTGCTTTCGAGCGGGCTTTTTGCTTTTTAGTATCGGGCAAATTCCAAAAAAAAAGCCCCCCTGCTTTCGCAGAGAGGCGTCATCTTTCTTAGCGGCTATTATTCGCTTTTTGCTTCGCTGCTTTTGATTTCGCCGATTACTTTCAGTTTCTTAGAGATGTCGCGGCGCTCTTTGGACAGCTCAGCGTTTTTGATAATGTAGTCGTCAACGCGATCTTCATAATCGGTCTTCATGCTGGCGATAATGCCCTGAATAGCTTCAACGCTCATACCTGGCTTAATGTAATCGCTCAGGTTATCAAGCAGCAGAACACGTTTCTGGTTGTCACGGATCTTCTTCTCAACGTCCTGAATTTCACGCTGCAATTTGTTTTTACGGCGGAACAGGCGGACGAATTCCAGAACATCCTGGAACGAAGGCTTGGTAGTTTCCATTTTGATACCCCTGATAATGTGAGATTCGGATTCGTTAAAGCAACCGCTGTACCGTTAACCTTACTGACAGCCGTTGCGAATGACAATGAGTATATCGTTTGCCCTATCATAACCTCAATTTCTGCTGAATCGTAGCAGCAGGCGTCACATCGACAAACGCCTGCTTTTTATTTGCGCAGCGCGCGGCAGATGAGATGCGACAACAGCTCAAGTTGCCTCGCCAGTTCCATGCTCAACCATACATAGCCATGGATAGGTGTTTCCGCCACGTTGTCACCCTGATGCTCGTTGATTAACTGCTTCAGCTCAGCAACGATCTCGTTCAACCGTTCGCTGTTGGCAAGAATTGGCTGCGGGTTCCCTTCATACAGCGCATGAGCAATGGTCAGCAGCGTCTGCTGGGTCATCTGTTGGGTTTCTTTCAGGGTGTTCGCGTTCAGCAGAACAAAGTGGCTGGCACGCGACGCCCAATGGGCATTGATTTGCAGTTCCAGCATGCACACCAAATTACGGCTGACGGTCTGAATCGCTTCGAAAATGGCTTTTTGAATATGTGTCTCTTTGCTGGCGGGAACGATAAGCCCACGCATTTTGACGACATCATTGAGGATTTTTTGCAGATGTTTTTCGAGTCGTGGGCGCTCCACCAGATTGGGTGAAAAGCCTGCCTGATATACACGGTTAAACGCGGTCACGTAGTTGGCCATTTGAATCCGCCAGTGAAGAAACGCGCGTTGTGGCCAAATCCCGGTAAAGAGCATCGCCAGCAGCGAGCCGAGAATCACATCTCCGCCTCGCCACAGGGCCGTAGCCATGTCTCCAGCCGGTGCACCGACGACCACTGATAAGGTAATGCCGATCAGCAAAGCCTGATACGGTTTTTTGCCCAGCGCCAGCCAGCCGCACAGGAACATAGCACCCGCACACCAGAGCAACATAACCGGCAGAGAAATCAGCTCAAGCTTGAGCGCAATCAGCCCTAATACAGAGCCAAAAATCGTGCCGCCGATTCGCTCAAAAGCGCGTGGAACAACGTTTCCCCAAAAGGATATCGGCCCCATGATCACCACGAGCGTAATCAACGGCCAGGTTCCCTCGGGGATATCCAGCAGGCGCACCAGTAAAAAGGTGAGGATAAATGCCAGCGCGATGCGGCAGCCATGTACGACGCGGTAATTCCGATACAGACGGATTTCAAAAGGCGTTAATGATTTGTCGGGACGCACACCCGCTCTCCAGATACACGGCAAACCACAATTGTACTGTGTTTTCTGCCAGACGTATCACGTCCGGCAGAAAAACCCTATAAATCCCAGGAATTACACCGTTATCCGACTTTATTTTGCACCGGAACAAACATCTCAATATCCCAGTAACCATCAGCATTACCATCATTCAGATAGCGTTCAAAGCAGGGTTTAGGGGCGATTTGATAATGGTTGTCCTGGAGAAGACTGTTGAAGAAACTGAGCCATGGCGTGGCGAAATCGTGGTTTTCAACGCGTGCCGTGGCAACGGCATAGTCGCCAGCAGCCACTTCGGTCAGGATAACGCCTTCGCTGTTGGCCGGGATGTCAAAATCATCGGGAACGGTGACAACCGTATCGCAGCGCAGTTTCTCCGCGGGGACTTCGTCAGGATTATCATAATAGACCGCCACCCACTCAAGCGGCTGAATATGATGTCCATCCACCCACATCATCAGTTGCTCAAAACCTTGCTTAACGGTTTGCTCCCACGGGCCAACCATATGAAAACCGGCAATCTTACGCTTTTGTTGCTGCTTGATGCTGTAGTCCATACTGCCTCCGTTTATTACTGTGTATTTATACACTATAAGGCAAATTCTTTATGTCCAGCAAATATGAAATGTTGATTTTGCGAGCAGACTCGCAGGAGTGCCAGTCTGCTCGTTATCTGATGAAAAACCGTCAGGCTTTATGGTGCAGATAATCACTCAGGCGTGAGAGCATACCGCCCTTGCCGACGCTTTCCAGCGTAACTAATGGCCAGTGCGCCACAACTTTATCGCGATCGTAAAGTTCAATTTCCCCGACGCGCTGATGGGCAGCAACAGGCGCTTCCAGCTCTTTTTTATCAAGAACATATTTGGCTTTAATATTGGCAACTTCAGCCTTTGGCAACGCCAGCCAGAAATCCTGGTCCGTGCCGAGTGAAATCTGTTCTTTATCGCCGTACCAGATACGCTCAGTACCCACCTTTTTGCCGTTATGTAAAATTTGCACGGTATCGAAGTTTTGCTGGCCCCAGTGCAACAGTTTGCGCGCCTGATCCTCACGCCCTTTCGGACTCTCTCCCCCCATGATCACCGCAATCAAGCGACGTTGACCATCGACTGCCGAGGCGATCAGGTTAAATCCAGCGCCAGACGTGTGCCCGGTCTTAAGTCCATCGACGTTCAGGGTTTTATCCCACAACAGTCCATTGCGGTTTTGCTGAGTGACGCCATTCCAGGTCAGGCTCTTTTCGCTGTACATATGATAGAAATCCGGCTCGCCGTGAATAATCGCGCGCGAAAGCACAGCCAGATCAAAGGCTGAGCTATGCTGCCCCGGCGCATCCAGACCGTGAACGGTTTCAAAATGGGTATCGTGCAAACCCAGTTTTTGCACATATTCGTTCATCATATTGACGAACTGCGGCTGTCCGCCCGCCACGTAATCCGCCAGCGCCACACAGGCGTCATTCCCAGAATCCACGATTAAACCCCGGCTCAGGTCGCGAACTGAAACGCGCTCACCCGCTTTCAGGAACATCAGCGAGGAACCGTCAAACACCGGATTGCCTTTCGCCCACGCATCGCGGCCCACGGTCACCATATCGTCAGGCGTGATGCGATGGCTGTCGATAGCGCGATCGACAACATAGCCCGTCATCAGTTTGGTGAGACTGGCCGGATTGCGCTGTTGATGCTCGTTGCCCGCCGTTAAAATTTGACCAGTGGTATAATCCATCAGCACCCATGAGCCAGCCTGAATAGCAGGCGGCTGCGGCGAAAAGTCCAGCGGCTCGGCAGCCAGGGCAGATGTAACACTCGAAGCGAGTAAAGAAAAAACAATAAACAGACGGCGTTTCAACGATGTATCCTCAGTCATTAAAAATCGTTGCCCTTTTTACGGAAATTCTTCTGCCGTTACCTGGTTAAATTGCAAAAAAATGTGACGGACCGCAATGTTTACGCTGGAAGCCTGCTCGCAAATCTTCGAGATAAAGGTGCTTTTTGTTCGGTCTGAGGACCCTGATCGTTTACCATAGCGAAGCAACTTTTTAACAGGATGGTATTACTGGTGTCTGATTCCGCCGCGCTTCCCACTTTTCTCTTCCACGATTACGAAACCTTTGGTACCAGCCCCTCGCTGGACAGGCCTTCGCAGTTCGCGGCGATCCGCACTGACGCTGATTTCACAATCATTGGCGAGCCAGAAGTTTTTTACTGCAAACCTGCCGACGATTACCTGCCCCAGCCCGGGGCCGTGATGGTGACGGGCATTACGCCGCAGGAAGCGCGTGAGAAAGGCGTGAATGAAGCGGAATTTGCCCGCCGTATTCACGCACTCTTCACCGTGCCAGATACCTGCGTGGTGGGCTATAACAACATTCGCTTCGATGATGAAGTCACGCGCAACGTCCTGTATCGCAATTTCTACGATCCTTATGCCTGGAGCTGGCAAAACCGGAATTCACGCTGGGATTTACTGGATGTGATGCGCGCCTGCTACGCACTGCGCCCGGAAGGGATTAAGTGGCCAGAAAATGAAGACGGGCTGCCAAGCTTCCGCTTAGAGCATTTGACTCGCGCCAACGGCATTGAGCACAGCAACGCGCATGACGCCATGGCGGACGTTTACGCCACCATCGAGATGGCAAAACGCGTCAAAGCGGCGCAACCTAAACTGTTTGAATATCTGCTGAGCCACCGCAATAAACAGAAACTGATGACGCTCATTGACGTGCCGCAGATGAAACCGCTGGTGCATATTTCCGGTATGTTCGGTGCTTGGCGCGGGAACACCAGTTGGGTGGCTCCGCTGGCGTGGCATCCTGATAACCGTAACGCAGTGATTATGGTCGATCTGGCCGGAGACATCACGCCGTTGCTTGAGTTGGACAGCGATGCGCTTCGCGAGCGTTTATACACGCCAAAAAGTGAGCTGGGCGATGACGCGGCGGTTCCGGTTAAGCTGGTGCATATCAATAAATGTCCCGTGCTCGCGCCGGCCAATACGCTACGCCCGGAAGACGCCGAGCGGTTGGGGATTAACCGCCAGCAGTGCCTGGATAATCTTAAAATCCTGCGCGATAACCCGCAGGTTCGCGATAAAGTGGTAGCGATTTTTGCCGAAGCTGAACCGTTTGTCCCGTCAGATAATGTTGATGCGCAGCTCTATAACGGCTTTTTCAGCGATGCCGACCGGGCAGCGATGAACATCGTTTTGCAGACCGATCCGCGCAATTTACCTGCCCTGGACATCACGTTTGCGGATAAACGCATTGAGAAGCTGATGTTTAATTACCGGGCGCGCAACTTCCCCGGAACGCTGGACGAGAGCGAGCAGGAGCGGTGGTTACAGCATCGCCGCAACGTCTTTACGCCGGAATATCTACAGCGCTACGCGCAAGAACTGGAAATGCTGTTTACGCAGTATGAAGGCGATGCGGAAAAACAGAGTCTGTTGAAAGCTCTGTATCAGTACGCGCAAGAAATCGTTTAAGACGGGTCTTCTACTGCGGGAGGCGGTTGCTCACCATTTGCTGGCTGCGCTGATTTCAGGCAAAAAAAACCGGAGACATTATCTCCGGTTTTTTTATCAGCGTTATGCTAATTACTGCGCGATATCTTCGTACTGTGGAACCGGGTTGCGGAAGCTTTTGGTCACGCATGCCAGGTAAATCAGACCGATAGCGCCCCAGATCAGACCCAGAATCATTGAGCTTTCTTCGAGGTTAATCCACAGCGCACCAACGGTCATTGCGCCACACAGCGGCAATACCAGGTAGTTGAAGTGGTCTTTCAGCGTTTTGTTGCGCTTTTCGCGGATCCAGAACTGAGAGATCACGGAGAGGTTAACAAAGGTGAAGGCCACCAGCGCACCGAAGTTAATCAGCGCCGTTGCTGTTACCAGGTCGAATTTAATCGCCAGCAGCGCGATAGCGCCAACCAGCACAACATTCCATGCTGGGGTACGCCATTTCGGATGAATATAACCGAAGAAGCGAGTTGGGAAGACACCATCACGGCCCATCACGTACATCAGACGCGAAACGCCTGCGTGGGCAGCCATGCCGGATGCCAGCACGGTGACGCTTGAGAAAATCAGCACGCCCCACTGGAAGGTTTTACCCGCAACGTAAAGCATAATTTCTGGCTGTGATGCATCCGGATCTTTAAAGCGAGAAATATCCGGGAAATACAGCTGCAGGAAATAGGACGCGCCGATAAAGACCAGACCACCCAGAATCGCGGTCAAGAGGATCGCACGAGGAATCACACGCTCAGCGTCTTTGGTCTCTTCTGACAGAGAAGAGATGCCGTCAAAGCCCAGGAATGAGAAGCACAGAATGGTTGCACCGGTAATCATCGGGACAACGTGCGCACCTTCAGACCAGAATGGACGGGTGCTGGTCAGCGTACCCGCACCTTCACCGTGTGCGACACCGTAAATAATCAGGCCGACGATAACCGCCACGATACCCATCTGCAGGATAACGATCAGGGTGTTAAAGTTGGCGACGGTCTTGATGCTGCGCAGGTTTGAGATGGTCATAAAGGCCACCAGCGCCACAACGAACAGCCACGACGGCACAGAAGGCACCAGCGCTTCGAAGTAAATTTTTGCCAGCAGAATGTTGATCATCGGCATGAACAGATAGTCCAGCAGGGATGACCAGCCCACCATAAAGCCAACAGCCGGGCTGATGGATTTCTGAGCATAGGTGTATGCGGAGCCAGCAGATGGGAAACGGCGAACCAGTTTGCCGTAGCTCAACGCCGTAAAGAGAATAGCGACCAGCGCAAAGGCATATGCCGTTGCAACGTGACCGTCTGTGAGGCCTGAAACGATACCAAACGTATCGAACAGCGTCATCGGCTGCATATAGGCAAGGCCCATCATGACAACCGGAATCAACGTAAGTGTCTTACGTAATTCCACGCGAGAGGTTTGTGGAGTAGCGTTAAGCGACATGGTTATTCCCCATTACGGTGAGAGCCAGCGCGTAAGCAAATGATTGCCCCATTTTCTGAATTCCTCAGCGACAACAACTGTCGGTTTTTGTAAGTATCTATCCGGTACGAAGCCCGGCCTCTTGGTTTTAAATGGCGTTTGATACATGCAAAAAAAAATAACCGACGCCTTTTATATCGTCGATTATTCTAATTTTTTGCAGCGGCGCATTTTGCCCCATCTTTGGGATAAAAGGCAATAGATTCATA
>Ga0308165_1001688_pt1 | contig 29787 bp, 28 predicted proteins | sample PhyWR2_FD_201032 | JGI IMG/M metagenome (GOLD analysis project Ga0308165, IMG submission 201032) | Phyllosphere microbial communities from UC Gill Tract Community Farm, Albany, California, United States - DLSLW.R2 | ecosystem: Host-associated > Plants > Phyllosphere > Unclassified | place: USA... | reverse complement strand
CATCCATCAAGACCACAGACTTGACCACTGAACGACTCATCCTCACCCGTTGATTCCAAATACATTTGATTCAATGCTTGGAGAAAAGCCTCTTGGGGCTGAGCTCCCGAAACTGAAAACGAATTGTTGAAAACAAAAAAAGGAACGCCTGAGCCGAATTGGGCCGCCGCGCGCTCGTCCTGTTGCATCTGAAAGCGCAGATCTTGGGATGACCACGCGAGTACAACTGACTCATCAGATACCCCTACAGACTTTGCTATCGCCTCTAAACTTTTCCTGTCAAAGAGCGATTTACCCTGAGTGGTACTTTGCTCATAGAGCGCTTCCACCAAGTACTTTTTCAGGGTTTCATCTTCGACTGCTTTGACTAATACGTGCGCATCCGCAGTATCACCAAACAGCATGGTTTCGAAACGATAATCAAGTCCCGAAGATTGGCCATATTGCTTCACCGCACTCATCATAGTTACAGCAGAGACCGGACTACCCAATTTACGTTTTAGGGCTCCAACCATAGGCTCAGCAACATGGTTCGGGGCAAGACGATACGCTCTTACATTGACTTGAACACTGTCTTTGTACGGGAAGCTTGCAAGCGCATTTTCGAAACGACGCTTCGCCACCCAGCACCAAGGACAGACGTAATCAGACCAAATATCAACTACAAATTTTTTAGAAACGCAGCTCATAAATCACTCGACATTGAAAGAAATTGAAGACATTGCTACCTATTGAGCAGAAGCCAAGAGACTGATCTAAAATCAACCTATATGGTAGCGACCAGAATATTTTAGGATATGACACCACTTCAAAACTGATCGCTCTAGCCACTTAATCAAATAGTTAAACCCTACCAAGCGCTCAACTGATCTGCCTATTGTCCATTCAATGAGACTTACACCTTCTAACGCGCTCAACAGCATGAACACGTAGTCTTCAGGTGGCATAGGCTAACCACGCGTTTTTTCAGAGCTGCCTCGCTGATGGCTTTCTCCAGCCATTCAAGTTGTGCCTCGAGAAAGCCTCTAGTAAGCATAATCGTAGCCCAACCATTTCTTCTGCCAGCGCGCCACACAACGGTAGAAGCTCTTCACTCACACTAATGCTGAACAGGCAGTAAAACGCTCGAAGTCGCACTAGCGGATCCTGATCAGCATCTTCGATTAACCTTAAGGTAGACTGGAAGCGGCTGATAGAGTGCTTGATTAACGCCTGACCGAGACGCTCTTTGGTAGGGAAGTGATGATGAATACTGGCTTTTCTAATGCCAATCTTCGCGGCCAAATCAGCATAACTAAATGCTGAGTATCCTCTAGACCTCATCTGGTTTTCTGCGACTTTTAGCAGCGCTACTCTAGTAGTAATCGACACTGAAATCTCCAGCGGCCAGGTTTCAGCCGCGCTACACCAGAAGCTGGCTAGATGCTGCCAGTTGGGCCGAGTAAATGGCCTTTGGTAATCGTTCTAACCATTGCACTTCCCAGCACTTTTGGTGATGGAACGGAAGTCGACTTAGGCGATTGCCATCAAACAGCATTAGCTGAAGTTAGGCACGAACGGCCATGATTCCAGCATCCACGTCCCAGATAGCGCCGGTCACCCAAGACGCTTTACCCGACAGCAAGAACACAATGGTGTTGGTAGAATCTGCCGGAACACCGACTCGCCCTGGGCGGAAATCGTTCAGCGACTTCACCGCTCCTGGAATCGCCTCTTTGTCCATGAACCCTTCATAGATCGAGGTGTGAACGATCCCTTATGAGACGGCGTTGACGCGGATACCCGAGTGAGCCAATTCAATAGCCAGATTGCGTGTCAGCGCATCCAAACGTACCTTCACCATGGAGTAGGCAGAGGAACCAGCGAATGCAGCATGTGCACTGATAGAGCCGACACTCCCAATTGAGCACCCATACCACTGGTGCCACCGCCGACAAGCAGTTTTTTTGTTGAAAAAACTGCTCATTTCGTACTCCATCGAATTATTAGGCCAAAAGTTGCAACGCCAGTAGTGCTTTGCCCACTGGCGCTCTTAAGGCTTTAAAGATGCGAGGCCCGATGATTATCAGTCCTCACGAACCTCGAGGGTCGGCACCATACGGATGGCTTTCGAGAAGTTTGCGTAGTTGACCGACGTCTTAATCACATTTTTATGCAGTTCTTCCACGCGCTCACGAGGTGCGTCGGTGTGCAGGCGAATCATGACGCTCACTTCGTCGTACCCTGGGTTGACGCTATCATCGAGGCCCAAGAAACCACGCAGGTCAAGGGTACCGTCCGTCTCAATTTCCAGACTGTGGATCTTGATACCCATCATGGCGGCGTTGGCCGCATAACCTACCGACATACAGGCGTTCAGCGCCGCCATCAGCAGCTCTTGAGGGTTTGGGGCGGAATTCTGACCTAACAGTTCATTAGGCTCATCGGCGACGATTTCGAAATCACGGGGGTAGGTTTCACCGGCCAAGCTGTAGCGGCTGACTTTCGCCACAGAGCGAGTCTGGCCTTTCCACTGGGTCTTGACGTTGAAGCTCGCGTGACGCTTGCTCGCATCCTCAGCAACACCTTGAGCAAACTGCTGCAGAGCGGCCACGTCAATACCATTCAGATTATTTGTCATTAAAAAGCCCTCTATGGAACGCATTTTTGCGGTTGGATGAATATTCTACACAATCACCCTACCAACTGGATGGCTTGTTTGCAAGAGGATTTTCTTTGATCTCGTTATCCAGCCCACGTATTAACTGATGAATCACTTCTCAACCCCTGCTAAACGTAGCTCATAGCGAAGTACCGCTTGTCCGAACGGACAGACGGAGATACACCAGGAAAGGCGTATATGCACAGAAATTTTATTCTGCAGGATTGGACCAGTTGCTGAAGCAGACTGCGAAAGGTAGAAATGAGAAGCCCACCTAATAGGATGGGCAAATACAACGTGTTCAGAAAATGTTCACTACTGAAATGTCGGTAAGCTGGTCTAAACCGTGATTACGAAACGATAATACCGTTCAATATCAAATCGAACCCAGACTGGTCAACAACTGTCTCACTCAGCGCCCAAGACACAAAACTGCTGCCCTCAAGCAAGCTCAATATCGCCCGTGAAACCGCCTTGGGATTGACATCCGCCTTTATAACGTTTTCGGACTGACCCAATACGAGATTACTCTCCAACCATGCAAGATGGATTTCAAAAAATTTCCTAGTCAGCTCCTTAAGACTGTCCGGCAGAGCAGAAAGCTCAGCAGCGAGCGCACCACATAGGGGTAACATTCCATTTTTTGAGCTATCAACGAACAACTTACAAAACTCGTTCAACCGAACTACCGTATCGGAATTTTCTTCATTTATCAATTCTAGGTTCTTCTCAAATCTAAAAAGATAACTCTCAATAACGGCAATTCCAAGCCCTTCTTTTGTAGGGAAGTGATGATGAATACTCGCCTTTTTTATACCAATTTCGTCAGCCAAATCGGCATAGCTAAATGCAGCGTACCCTTTGGTGCGTAGCAATAGCTCGGCAGTGGTTAAAAGGTCAGAACGAGTACTCATAAATCTTACCTTGAATTTTTGATACATGCATATTAACTGCATCACAGAAACGGTTCAACTCAAAGCGATGAGAGCACGTCATAAACCGTGCTCTCATCGCCATTTAGCTAGACTCCTACACGATTCGAGCCATCCTCAATCTCTTCCGAGCGCACGGCTTTGGAACGGACGGCCTTCGCCCAACCCAGCATTAATGCTCCAGCGACTAACGGTATAGATAGAACAGTATATGTCCCATTAGGATAATCGAAACCCAATAGTACCAGCACTACGAGCAAGAAACCCAAGGTCAACCAAGAGGTAAACGGAGCGCCTGGCATTCTAAATGAGACCATATCGGCTTCACCTCTCTTTACCGCACGGCGGTACATTATTTGAGAAAGTACAATGAATGCCCATGTGGAAAGAATCCCCAGAGATACTAGATTAAGCAGAAGCTCAAATAGCTGGGACGGAATTAGAAAATTCAATAGTACGCCAAATACGTTGATCCCCATAGTAACCAAGATCCCCATATAGGGAACACCTTGGGTGCTCATACGTTTAAACATCTTTGGAGCAGAGCCCCCCATAGCTAGCGATCTCAATACTCGCCCAGTTGCGTACAAACCAGAGTTTAGACTAGAGAGCGCCGCAGTCATTACCACAATATTCATAACGGAGCCAATGCCAGGAATTCCCAACGCTTCAAAGAAAGTTACAAAAGGGCTGACATTAGCGCTGTAGGCCGTCCACGGCAATACAGTGACTAGCAAGAATACTGAGCCCACATAAAAAAGCCCTATCCTCCAAACCACGCCATTAATTGCTTTGGGGATGACACTTTTAGCATCTGCCGTCTCACCAGCAGCGGTTCCTACCAACTCAATACTCGCATAAGCAAAAATTACACCTTGCACGATAATGATTGCCGGCAGAAGGCCATGAGGGAAAATGCCCCCATTATCAGAGATCAAATGCAGACCCGGGATGTGCCCTGCCACCTCGTGGCCAGTAGCAAAGAAGAACGAGCCGACCACCAAGAAAATACTGATAGCTGCCACCTTAATAACAGCAAACCAAAACTCCATTTCCCCAAACCACTTGACACCGACCATATTCATCAATGTCACCACACCCAAAGCGCTAAGCGCGAATATCCACTGTGGGACATCCGAAAAAACGCTCCAGTATTTCATGTATATTGCAATAGCTGTGATGTCCACTACGCCTGTTAATGCCCAAACCAAGAAATACATCCATCCCGCTACAAAAGAGGCGCGCTCCCCCATAAACTCTCTAGTATAAGATACAAAACTCCCGCTGCTAGGACGGTGCATCACTAACTCGCCCAACGCTCTCAATATGAAAAAAGCAAAAACCCCACATACCAAATACACCACTGCAAGTGCAGGCCCGGCAATTTGAAGCCTTGCCCCTGCTCCCAAGAACAAACCAGTGCCGATAGCTCCGCCTAGTGCCATCATCTGCACATGACGTTTTTTAAGATGTTTTGAGTAGCCACTCTCATGAGAATCAAGCCAGTTCGACTTTTCTTTCAATTCGCTATCACACTGAACTGCTAAAACGGGCTGTACCTTTTGCTTTTTCATACTTCACCCAAACGATTAATTTGCAGTTGTTTTTTTTATCCCTTGCAAACTTAAATCTTTCTTCCCAGTCCCAAAGAGAAGTCACAAAGAGAGCGCCGTGCCCAACGCTATTACGGACATGAGGCATCACTCCAGGAATGTCCTAGCGCCCATAAGCACCGCTATTCGGTCGACCAAGAGCGAAACCTCTAAGCACTGAAAACCTACCATCCACTTGGTAGCCTTGCAACATATTTTTATATGATTCGCGCAACGAACTGTTTTTAAACGGCTTTTTTTCGCATACCAACCTAGTAGTAGACTTTTAAGAAAAATAGGATTTTAATCTCGGCGACGCGCGGGAAAACACGCGACGAGCCCTCCACTACGCAAGAAACGGAAGCCAGTATGAAAAAATATAAAACCGTGCAGACCCTACTCGCCCACGCTTCTATCGAGCCCAATCAGCATCATGGCTTCGTGAATACACCGGTTTACCGGGGCTCCACGGTGGCTTTTCCTACGTCCGAATCCATGCGTGAGGGACGCCAAAAATATGCGTACGGCCGGTGGAACAACCCTTCGACGGAGGCATTGACTCTGGCCCTCGAGCAGTTGGAGGGGGCGGAAGGCACAGTTCTTTGTCCTTCAGGGCTCTCGGCTTGTACGACTGCCATACTGTCAGTGGTGGGGGCAGGAGATCACCTACTAATTGCCGACAACGTATATTCGCCGATAAGGGCTTTTTGTGAGCAGGTGGGTCGACGCCTTGGAATCGAGGTCTCATTTTACGACCCGACAATAGGTGCCGGAATCGTAGACTTCCTCAAGCCAAACACTAAAGCAATCTATACAGAATCACCTGGCTCCTTGACTCTGGAAATACAGGACATTCCTGCAATAGCCAAGGTTGCTCATGATCACAACATCCTGGTTATTGCAGACAACACTTGGGGCACCCCGCTTTACTTTCCGTCACTGGAACTTGGTGTCGATCTGTCCGTCATGGCAGCCACGAAATATATCGTCGGCCACTCCGATGCGGTTCTTGGCACTGTATCAGCCTCCAAGCGTGCGTGGGATAGCCTCAAACGATACCACTTCAACATGGGATTGTTTGCGAGTCCGGATGACGTAACCCTGGCGCTCCGAGGTATGAGGACGCTAGATGTTCGACTGGAGCGTCATTACAAAAACGCTATGATGGTCGCCAAGTGGCTGGAGACACGCGAGGAAGTGGAAGCAGTTTATTATCCTGCATTAGAGTCTCACCCTCAGCACCAATTATGGAAAAGGGATTTTAAAGGTGCGTCAGGCTTACTCTCCTTCGTTACCAAACCCTCCACACAAGCAGCCGCAGATGCACTCTTGGATAGCCTTTCATTGTTTTCAATTGGCTACTCTTGGGGAGGCTTTGAGAGCTTGGCGATGATTGCAGATCCCAACCCTGTTAGAAGTGCAACGTCCTGGGAGGTTGATGGGCACCTTGTGCGGCTGCATATTGGTCTTGAAGACCCATCTGATCTGATCGAAGACTTAGAACAAGGCTTTGCGAATTTCAACATATTACGCGGCCAATTAAAGTAAACTGACTAAATGCACAGCTCTTAATTGGGCTGTGCTTACTTTGCCGCCCGATCGCGGCATCTCAAGTTCAACACCTTCGACATTCCTCATCGATAAGACTCATTTATCTCCGTCTATAACCTGAATCCGACGATAAAGCCTTCTCACTAACCCCAACTCATTGGCTAAATCTGCTCGTGCCCCCCCTCGAACACATTAAGCACTTAGGGCGCTAGTTTTCCGCCATAGAGAAACTCCGCCAAGAAAACTTTTCCACGCTCAACCGTCAGAGGGCAGGAACCATAGCCGTTAAACACAGCTTGATACAGCTTCATTCCCAGGTAAACCAAGACGTTGTGCTACGACAGGAGCTTGTTCGCGTATGGCCGTCATGGTTTTTGTGGTATCGATCACGTCACCTAGCGCCCAGACATTGGGAAATTTGCGATGAGCCAAGGATATAAAGCAACAACTATCATATCGTCGATTTGAATCGTGGCTTCGCCGTTAGGCTTACACATGGCGCAGCGCATTCCTAACAAGCCTCTCGCACTCGTCTTTTCGTTGGTGCTGATGTACACAAGCGTGCGCATGTTGCGCTATGCAAGTCGGGAAATCCGTAATGGCGGTTCAGCTCCGCGACGCGAGGTTTTACCCTGCGTACTTAATCCGGCAAAGGGCCGGTTACGTTGGACGTTGCCGTGTGCTCGAGTATTGGCGTTAACCGGTTTCATGTTGGGCTTGCTGGGTGTCGGTGGAGGATTTGTCATCATCCCGGCCCTGACGCGCTACACCAACCTGGTAATGAAAAGCATTGTCGCTACGTCTCTTGCGGTGATTGACTTGGTTTCAATCGGCGGAGTGGCTGCGGCGGCGATTAGCGGCGTAATGTATTGGCAAGCGGGGTGCCGTTCGCCGGCGGTGCGGTTAAAGGATTAATCGCGGGAAGGCAGCTAGCTCATAAGCTGGCCGTTCCTCGTTTACAACAGCCGTTCTCAATCGTTGGAATGGGCGCCGCTATCATGCTGGCAGTCAGCGTACTGGGGTTCCACGTATAATTCTTAACTAAGTTCGATAGCATAAATGGTTCATACCCTTGTCGCCGATGTCACCGAAACGCCTGACCAGCATGTCTTTGGAACACAGTTCTGAAAGACTATCTTCCTGGTGGATTTCTTGGTGAGCTTCCCGTTGTTACCAAATGAGTCCTCATTTTCGTCTCGCTACCTATTTTTGCTTTAGACATGTCCCTCGCACGTGGCCTTCAGGGGGCGAATGTGACAACGGTTGTTAGCCTACCGACTACACGGTAGTCTATTAATAGACCTGAAAGAACCAGCTCCGAAGTAGAACAGAGTGAGATTGCTTCGCCGCACATAACGCACGCCCAGCAGAAGCAGGAGCGTTAATTAAAATGAACATCGTTGGCTCAACCTTGAACTGCACTCACCCCTTGAGGCGCCGCCTCAGTCATCGAGCCTGCGGTTCTGATTCACCGAACGGCTCGGAAAACGGACTATCCGACACGTGCGGTGCCGTTTGGCAGTCTGACCATTGATTTTTTAGGTCATCACTGGAACACTCAATACCGACCGATCGGTACAATTCAGACGTTGGTCGCTCGGCAAATTTGTTGATCAGGAGAACAAGAATGAACAATGACTCAACAGACGATAAAAATGAGATACCCACTTCATTGGCCCGCAGGGACTTTCTAAGCAGAACAAGCACGATTGTAGGAACAGCGGCCCTCGGCGCAGCTTTTTCACCCCTTGTGCGGGCTGAAGACCCCCCACTGACTACTACGGTTGGCGGCAAGCCGTTAGAGGTACCTACCTGGACAAAATCTTTGGGAGGCCCAACCGCTGTGGCCTACGGTAAACCTTCCAAGTTCGAGACTGGTGCGGTACGCAACATATATCCAGGGCTAAAGGAGCCCATGTCGGCGTATAGCACCTCTCCTCTACAGGATTTAGACGGAATCATCACGCCCAATGGCCTTTTCTATGAGCGCAATCACGCAGGGGTGCCAGAGATCGATCCTGCGAATCACCAGTTGGTCATCCATGGACTGACGAACGAAGCACTTCTCTTCACTGTGGATGAGATAAGACAGTTCCCATCTGTTTCACGCATACACTTCATCGAATGCTCGGGAAACCCCTCATTTTTGCCACCATGGGGTAAAACTGCGGCTGAGGTTGCTGGCTTGGTGAGCTGCGCGGAATGGACTGGCGTGCCCTTGAAAACACTGCTGGAAGAAGCAGGACTCAAGCCTGAGGCGAAATGGGTAATTGCTGAGGGGGCGGATGGGGCAGCCATGACACGCAGCATTCCGATCGAGAAATGCCTAGATGACGTAATGGTGGTGTACAGCCAGAACGGTGAAAGGCTACGACCTGAGCAAGGGTACCCCTTGAGATTATTAGTACCAGGTTATGAAGGCAACACGCACATTAAGTGGTTACGGCGCTTACATGTAACCGATGCTCCTGCTTATAGCCGTGAAGAAACGGCTAAATACACCGACCTCATGGCAGATGGGCGCTCAAGGAAATTCTCATTTGTGATGGAGTGCAAGTCGCTCATCACGTCCCCTTCAGGCACTCATAAGCTCACGCGCAAAGGTCTCCATGAGATGCGGGGCATCGCTTGGAGCGGAAACGGAAAAATCACGCGAGTTGATGTATCCATCGACGGCGGGCGTAACTGGTACGAAGCGAAACTCCAAGAACCTGTACTCAACAAATCTTTGACGGCGTTCCGCGCCCCTTTTGAGTGGTCAGGAGCGGAAATGGTCATCATGAGCCGCGCTATTGATGAGACGGGATACGTTCAACCAAGCCTTGAGCAACTGAAGAAAGTGCGAGGAGAGGTCTCTTTCTATCACAACAATGCTACCCAGCCTTGGCGAATCAACTCCAATGGGGAGGTGACAAATGGCCGGTCATAAATTCATAGCCATGAAATTGGGGGTATTAAGTATTTGCGTCGCGGCCAGTGCGGCTGCTGACCAAAAACATGGCTTGGGACATCCCGTGACAGAGGCACAAATCGCAAGTTGGAATATAGACGTTGCCCCCGATGGTAAGAACCTGCCCTCCGGTCAAGGAACTGTCATAGAGGGAGAGAAGATTTATCAAACAACCTGTCTTGCCTGTCATGGCGTCAACCTCGAGGGGGGAATGGGGCCAGCGCTAATGGGCGGGAAAGGCACCCTTACCTCTCGGAAACCGATGAAAACCGTCGGCAGTTATTGGCCCTACGCGACAACATTATTCGACTACGTCAGGCGTGCTATGCCGTTCCAACAACCTCAATCGTTGAGTAATGATCAGGTGTACTCGGTGGTTGGTTATATTTTGAACAAAAACGAGTTGCTGGAAGTGAACGCCACGGTTAATGCAGACACCCTGACAAAGGTCAAAATGCCAAATAGAGACGCATTCTACGTAGATGATAGACCAGACGTGAAAGTAACCGCCTGCTATAAGGATTGTAAGTAAATAAACTGCACTGGCGGGCAAAAAAATACGTCAGTTTCTACATAGTAGAAGCTGACGTAAATTGAAGGGTCACTGTGCTTTTCTTTGCCTGGACATCAGCAGTATGACGATTGCGCCGGCAAGCGTAAGCAATGACAACGAATACCATGCCAAATCCGTCGAGTGCGTTGTATCCTTGATCCACCCGACAAAATATGGGCTAGCAAAACCTGCAATCTGCCCAACAGAGTTTATAATGGCTACCCCCGCCACGGCAGCGGATGCGCTGAGATAAGAACTCGAGAGCGGCCAGAACATTGGCAGAGCGGTAAACGCACCCATAGTTGCTATTGTAAGACCAAACAAAGCTAACAAAGAAGAGCCTCCGGAGTTGGCGGCTATCATTAATCCAACGGCACTCATGATCATTGGAACAGCCAAGTGCCAGCGACGCTCGTTATTAATGTCAGCCGACTTGCCCATGAAAATCATGAACAGCGTGGCAGCCGCGTAAGGAATGGCAGTTATAACGCCAACCATCAACATACTTCCCCAGTTACCCGCCTTCACAACAGTCGGCAACCAAAAACTAATGGCATATACTCCACCTTGAAAAGAAAAGTAGATCAATCCAAGCAGCCAAACAGTCTTGCTTTTCATGACCTCCTTAAGGCCATCCGACTTAACTTTTGAATTTTTCAATTCATCTTGAGCCAATTCTGAAAGAAGGATGCTTTTCTCATTGGTAGTCAGCCATTTAGCGTCTTCAATTCGATCATCAAGTATGAAGTACACACCAACTCCCAGGAAAATCGTCGGTATACCTTCGATTAAAAAAAGCCATTGCCACGCGGCCAATCCTGCAACTGGGTGTGTGGAGAACACGTCAAGAATCCATCCTGAAAGCGGCCCACCTAATACACCCGACAAAGGAATCGCTGACATAAACAATGCCATCACTCGTCCCCGCACGGAAGCCGGGAACCAGCGAGTGAAATACAGTATAAGGCCCGGGAAAAAACCAGCTTCTGCTGCCCCTGTGAAAAACCTAATTACGTAAAACGATTCTGCCGTTTTAACAAACATTAGACAGGACGATAACGCCCCCCATAGGATCATAATAATAGCGATCCAACGCCTGGCTCCAAATCGCTGTATAGCCAAATTACTCGGCAAGCCAAAACACAAATAACCGATGAAGAAGATACCTGCACCCAGACCGTAAGCAGCCTCACTCATACCTAAAGCGTCTAACATGTGTAGCTTGGCAAAGCCAACATTCACACGATCAAGATAATTAAAAAGATAACATACGAAAATATACGGAATAATCTTTAATATCACCTTTCTATAAAGCACCTTAGTCTTTAAATCTTCAGCCGCCACCACAGGCATGATTGACTCCATATCACCCTCCACACTTGTATTGGGGCGCTGGGCAGCAACCCAGCGCCACTCATTTATTATTTTATAGTAGCGACGAGATACTCATGAACAACATCATCATTCAAGGCTTGCCCAAGACCTGGAAGTTCGGGCACTTTAAAGAAGCCGTTATCAGGTTGGTAGTTGTATTCACAAAGATCAATAATATCTTTTTTTAGTGCAAGTGTATGGTGCTCGTGAATTATAAAATTAGGTATTGCAGTTTCGATATGCAAGGCAGCAGCTGTCGAAATTGGGCCACCACAAACATGTACTTGAACGGTAGCGTGATAAATGTTCGCGTAATCACAGATTTTCTTAGCCTCGGTAATCCCACCTACCAGGCATACATCCGGTTGGATTACAGCTACTGCTTGCTTCTCGAGCAAGTCGCGGTAACCCCAACGTGTGTAGCTTCGCTCACCCGTTGCCACAGGCATATTGACATTATTAGAAACCTTTGCAAACGCATCGGCATTCATTGGATTGGTGGGTTCCTCGTAATAATAAATATTGAGATCCTCCACCGCTCTGGCAAGCTGAATTGCCGAATTGGCACCGAGTAACGAATGAATTTCAAGGATGATGTCCACATCCTTGCCAACAGCGTCCCTTATAGCTTTCAAACGATCGTACGCGCGATCAATATCCTCAGTACGAAGAAGACCGTAATAGCTCTGCTTCGGTTTACTCAGTGCATTATCGTCTTTGGTTTCGCCGTAAAATTGAATAGGGTCGACTTTCAGACAGTCATAACCTTCTGCTACGGCCTTCAACGCAGCTTCGGCATAATCTTTTGGATCAAACAGCGCCGTTTGTTCAGCGCCCCAACCGAACTGAATCTGACTTGCATAAGTCCGTAAATTTTCATTGGTCTTACCACCAATGAGTTCATAAATTGGAGCTCCATATTTTTTGCCTTTGATATCCCACAGGGCGATATCAATAGCACTCATGCCAGCATAGAATACCGGCCCACCGCCCATTCCCCAGAAAGTGCCACGATAAAAATCCTCCCAGATAGATTCAATATTCATGGGATTTTTTCCAATGATACGAGGAGCCAGATCCTTTAAAATCCCAATTGCTGCATTCGAACCAGAGCCATAAGCCAGGCCTGCCTCACCGACCCCTGAGATACCTTCATCAGTATTAATTCTAATCATAATAGGATTAAAATAATTTAATGCTGGGTCTTTCTCACGAACATTGCAGTCAAATATTTCTACACTGGTAATCTTCATAAAATTAGATCTCGGTGAGTACTTGGTTTTTTTTATAAACATGCAATCAATCCATGATTGATTCAGCGCACCCACTCATAAAATCACCATGCAGATTGACATTCAACCCTCGCAATCTCTCAAGTTTCCGAGCCACAGTGAAATTTCACAGCTGATCTGCTTAAGAAACTTGGACGCCAGTCATTGATTACCAGAGTGACTAGCAGAAGGAGTAGCCATCTGTGAAATATCAGAACTCGTAAGCCTCACTGTGAAATTTCACATTTTTTTTCGCGCGATCATCTTATGCGAAGCATGAGATGCTTCACTGACGGCAGAACCGTGCGGAGACAAGCCTAAAATAGCCTGCTCCATGGTTGTCAGCTGGTTCAAAGTAATGCGAATAAATGCAACCGTAACAAAAGTTAATTTACTTTAATTTACGACACCAACACCAGTCGCGCCTGAGGTTAATTGGCAGGGCTTCAATTTCTGGAAAAAATCTCTTCAAGTCTTTTCAAATGCACAGCGAGAATTCCGCAAGCAGAATCCACATCATCCATCATTAGAAAATCTAAAATTTTTCGGTGATCTTGAAATGAAATCCTCATATCCTCAAGCGTGTAGTACTCCAGAGCCGTCAGATGCCAGAGTACCGTCACCTTTATCGTGATTGCATTGGACGCCATCTTTAAAAATTCATTATCCGCATAAGCAAAGAATAACTCATGAAACTCCGCATCTAGCTTAAGATATTTCTCACAACTACCTTCTAGCAAATGATGCTCCATTCTAGAAATCAGTCTAGACATCTCCAAGCAGAAACGACTTGAGTTATTCGAATACGCCTCGCGAACAGCTTCGCTTTCTATAGTATATCGAGCAAGCGCCATCTTTCTAATATCGTCGATTGTAAAATTAAAGACATACGTCCCTTTCCTAGGCTTTATTATTACAATACCGAGCCTGCTCAGGGCTTGCAGTGCCTGATGTACTGGAGCTGTACTTATGGAAAGTAGCTCTGCCAAATTTGCCTCTGTAATCCGCGAACCTAGCTCAAGTTTGCCACTGACAATCATATTTATTATTTTATGTTCTGCAAGCTGCGCTAAAGACCCAATATTCTTTGACATTCAAATCACGCCCCCCAAAAACGGTCGCACAAATATATTCCACACCGATCCAATCAAGCGATCTGAATTTTTAAATCGGCAAGATTGGGCATCGCTTAATTTCCTTCAATGAAAAACCAGTATACATTTCCTTTATATTTCCAAGCCTACGTATTTTATGCATGGCCAGAATATGAAACTCATCCATACTTTTCACTACCACCTGCAAAAGATAATCATACTTCCCGGAAACGTTATGGCAGGCCAGCACGCTAGGTAACTCGTTTATACCTCTCTCAAAATGATCCATCGCTTCCTCCGAATGAGTATCCAAAGTGATACTGATAAAGGCGAACACATCGAGGCCTAAGGCCTTCCTGTTCAAGTGAGCGTGATAACCCTCGATCACCTCATCTTCAAGTCGTTTTAAGCGCTTCCAACTCGCTGGAGCCGATAACGATACTCGCGAAGCAATCTCCGCATTAGTTAAGCGACCATTCAGTTGCACAATTTCCAGGATCAACCGATCCACCTTATCTAGCTCAATCATCATAGCTTTCCAAGAATTATTATGACCAGGGCAGCGTACGGAAGAAAAGCCTTCCATACGAGCCTACCTAGGTAACGATATTAACCAAAATGCGGTATCGGAAGAAATATTGGAAACAAAATTTCTATCAATAATAAATATACTTAACTACCCCCGAGAATTTCCTGAATGCCAATGGAGAAAGCCTTGAAAAACAAACAGTTATCCACATCTGATGCTACCGTGATTGCCCATTCAGGCAGTCATCCCGAGGATCACTTCGGTTTCGTCAATCCTCCAATCTATCGTGGTTCGACAGTCATCTTTCCCACAGTCGACGTCATGCAAAGCGGCGATCAACGCTACCAGTATGGCCGCTGGAATAATCCATCTACCGAAGCACTTTGCGAGGCGATTACCCAGCTTGAAGGTTCAGCGGGCACTGTCTTATGCCCTTCCGGCCTTTCTGCGTGTGTGACTGCAATTTTGTCCGTAGTGGGCTCCGGCGATCATATCCTCGTTCCTGATAGCGTTTATGCGCCGACTCGTCACTTCCTGAATACTGCCGGCAAGCGATTTGGTATCGAAACTACCTACTACGATCCTCAGATTGGAGCCGGTATAGAACGGCTGTTTCAACGCAATACAGAAGCGGTGTTTACAGAGTCCCCGGGCTCTCACACCTTCGAAATCCAGGACATCCCCGCAATCGCCAAGGTTGCTCACGCGCATGGGGCCTTGGTTCTTTTAGATAACACGTGGGCCACTCCTCTATATTTCAAAGCCATCGAGCACGGTGTCGACTTATCGATCATGGCGGCAACAAAATACATCGTGGGACACTCTGATGCCCTAATCGGCACTGTCGCGGCCTCCCCGAAAGCTTGGCAACAGCTTAAGTCCTACCATTTCGAATCCGGCACATACGTTAGCCCTGATGACGCTAATCTTGCCCTGCGTGGTCTTCGAACGCTTCATGTTCGATTGGAGAGACATCATAAAAGTGCGATGAAGATAGCTAACTGGCTCGAGACCCATGAGAACGTTTCTAGAGTCATCTATCCGGGCCTACCGTCACATACGAACCATTCGCTCTGGGAAAGAGATTTCAAAGGCGCGACTGGACTCCTATCTTTTGTTACTAAGAGAGCACCAATAGAGGCCGTCAAATCACTGCTCGGCAATTTGAGCCTGTTTGGCCTGGGTTACTCTTGGGGCGGTTTTGAAAGCCTGGCGATGACTGTTGACCCACGCAAGCTACGTACCACCACTACGTGGAAAGACGACGGACATCTGGTACGACTACATATAGGCCTTGAAGATCCCGATGATCTTATTGCAGACCTAAATATTGGATTTGAACATTTTCGCAAGTCATCAAACTAGGGAATTGTGCTTAAACCTAGCACGCCGGATACAAACAGCTAATTGAAATAAAAAACCCTGATCTTGATTAAAAGACTTAAATATTTAGCTGATGACAACCGTTATCAACCATAAACACTGACTGCCGCAAACAATAATATCGGAGGCAATAGTGAGCCTATTTAGAACAAAAAATTTAGATGAAGCATTGAAGTCAGGATGTACGACTGGTGGATTAAAACGGGTATTAGGGCCCGTTGATTTAGTTTTCATTGGAGTTGGTGCAATCGTTGGTACGGGTATATTCGTACTGACAGGAACTGGCGCTCTTACCGCAGGGCCGGCACTGACGGTCTCATTTATAATTGCGGCACTGGCGTGTGCTTTTGCTGCTCTATGCTACTCCGAGTTTGCTTCAACCATTCCTGTTGCAGGATCAATTTACACATACAGCTACTTTACGCTAGGAGAAATTGTAGCGTGGATGATTGGCTGGGATCTTATACTTGAATATGGCTTGGCAAGCGCAGCCGTGTCAGTCGGTTGGTCAGGCTATTTCCAATCCCTTCTCAGTGGATTTGGATTTAGCTTACCAACAGCCTTAACAGCTGCACCTGGGGCAATACCAGGAGTGACGACGTGGGTCAATCTTCCTGCATTTGTCATAATGGTAGCCATTACCTGGCTCTTATCAATAGGTATTCGTGAATCGCTAAAAATCAACAATGTAATGGTGGGTATAAAGATCGCTGTTATTATTTTATTTATAGTCGTCGGAGCAAGGCATGTAACACCCGAAAATTGGCAACCATTTGCGCCATTTGGCCTTAGTGGAATTCTCAGCGCTGCTGCATTGGTTTTTTTGCCTTTATTGGATTCGATGCAGTCTCATCCGCTGCCGAGGAGGTTAAAAATCCCGCACGTGACCTTCCAATCGGGATCATCGGCTCCCTGAGTATTTGCGCGATACTATATGTAGCCGTTTCATTGATCATGACTGGTATCGTTCCCTTTGGAAAGTTTCTCGGCGTCGATCACCCTGTTTCTCTAGCACTCCAATACGCTGGTGAAACTTGGGTAGCTGGATTCGTTGATTTGGGCGCCATATTGGGTATGACTACTGTAATACTCGTAATGCTATACGGGCAGTCTCGAATCATCTTTGCAATGTCTCGAGATGGCTTGGTGCCTACGCGATTCTCTAAAATTCACCCTAAATATGGTACCCCTTTCGTTACCACATGGACAATTGGAATTATTTTCGGCGTAATTGCTGCGCTTGTACCACTCAACGTTCTTGCAGAGCTTATGAATATAGGCACATTAGCAGCATTCTGTCTCGTCGCATTTGCGGTTATTGTTTTGCGTAAAAAAAGGCCGGAACTACCCCGTGCTTTTAAATGTCCTTTGGTTCCTTTAGTTCCGATCCTGTCTATTATTTTCTGCATAACTTTAATGACATATTTGCAGTGGCACACCTGGGTTGCCTTCGCAATATGGTTGTTAATAGGGGCGTGCATTTATTTCCTCTACTCACGCAAAAATTCGCTTTTGAACGAAATTAAGTGTAACGCATCACTCACCCAAGCAGAAACATCGTTGCCTGAGTCACAGCAGACTTAGTAAGGCATGAATGACTACAGGACAGTGCGCCGACGCGGTGAACTGTCCAATGAAACGCTGAAATTCTCCGCATATTTAATTCAACCAGGTATCGTTATGGCACATCGCATAATTATCGTAGGTGGTGGAATCGGTGGAACTATGACTGCTAACCACATGGTTACAAAGTTATATCCAGAGATCAGATCCGGAAAAGTAGAGATCATTATGATCTCAAATTCACCATGGCATTATTATAAACCTGCGTTCATGTATGTCGCTTTTGATAGCTTTTTCAAAAACGAGCTTCGAAGACCTCAAAGAAGCCTATTAAGACCAGAAATCGACTTTTATGTTGAGGAAGTAGAAGAGTTCCAATATGACCGCAGCAAATTGAAATGCAGGAGTGGAAAATATTTTGAATATGATCAGCTCGTAATTTCTACTGGGTGCATTCCCTGCCCCGAACGCATTGAAGGTTTGAAACAAGGCGGCGATCATTTTTACCAACATGAGCCCGCGCGACTACTGGCAGACAAACTAAAAAAAATTGAAAAAGGACGAATCCTGGTTACCGTAACTTTTCCTAAAACGCCTAATGTCCCCCATCAATGCGGAATAGCTCCCATAGAAACAACTTTAATGCTAGACGACTTACTGCGCAAAAGAGGCGTAAGAGAAAAAATTGAAATCGTGTACACATACCCAACAGTGTCTCAATTATTGAGAAACTGCCTCTTTCTCCAAAAAGACACATGTGAAGTGCTCCCCACTATTTTCGAGCAACGTGGCATTCTTCATAAACGAGCGTTCACGCTAAACGGCGTAGATCATGAAAATAAGATCGCTTATTCAGAAGAGGGAAATAGCGAGGATTTTGATATTCTCATGGCCACGCCACCGATTAGAGCAGTAGAAGCAGTCCGAAACTCAGGCCTCTCTCAAGCAGCTGACGGAGAGGGTTGGCTCCCAACAAACTATCAAACTATGAAGGTGTATGGTCTAGATAACGTGTATGTCCTTGGTGACACCGTAGATTTGCCCGTTAGTAAGGCCGGTGGTTCATGCCACAGTCAATCTCCAGTAGTGGTGAACAACATTGCTTCCGAATTCCGCTTTGGACGTACATGTGATAGTTATGAAGGTAAAGTCGTTGCTATTGCACAAATGGGGCTAGAAGCTGGTATGCCACTTTGGTATGACTATGAAAATGATGTAAAGCCAACCCCACCTACAAAGATTGGTGGTTTGATGCGTAAAGGTTTCAATCGGGGTATTTATTGGGCAGTCGCTAAAGGCCTTATTTAAACGCCGTTGAACCACCTATCATTAAGGTAACAATTATGAATATTAAATCGGAACATAATGCAGATAAGGAACAAGTTTTGGCATCGTCTGCCACTAACGTTTTTTTTGAATTAAGTGAACCCGCGACTGAAGGTCTCAAAGACTTACTATCAAAGCTAGAGCCTCTGCTAGCAGGGGGTCGTCTATCTCGAATAGTTGATATCGCATCGGTTGCAGCTGACGTGGTGGACATGAGCGATGCCTATATGGTTGAAAAGCTAGCAAATGTCTTTGAAGAAGTGACCGCAGCTGCCTGGATGACAGGTAATGCAGCTCGGGTGGCCGGTGATCGCGTTGGTGAATTGAAAGACCCCCCTTCCTTGATGGCATTGCTGCGTATGTCTTCTGAACCTGATGTGCGCCGAGGTATAGCTTTTGCGTTGTCTTTTGCCGGAGCGCTAGGGCGCCAGCTGAATCATGGTATTGCAGATCATTGCGAGGACTGATCCCAACCAAGGTGAAAAGAGTCGGTTGAAATTCAAACTTGCATGATCCATGCACTAAACTCAGAACAGCCTAGCCAGTAAAGCCGCTACTCATGTATTGAAAGCAATCGCCGCCGCTTACAACTGCGGCGACTGCCTTAGCACCCTTTCTAAAATAACTATTATCCTATTTGCTTGTCAGCATCTCAAACAGTAATAGGATTAAGTTTCTTTTCCTCTGTATTTTGCCCCTTTAATAAAGAAGCAGGTATCCCCTTGAGCAACACTATAGCCCCTACAATTAACACTCCAGCAAATATGTAGAGCCCATAATCAATAGATCCCGTAGACGTTTTGATCCAGCCAATAAGCGCGGGACTGGTAAAACCTCCGAGTAGCCCTATTGAATTGATAGCAGCGATGCCTCCCGCTGCTGCAGATCCGGACATATAAGACGTAGGAATTGTCCAGAAAACCGGCATCGTTGTAAGAATACAGGTCGCTGCCAACGTTAGAGCTACCATTGAAACTATTAAGCTCTCACCGAATAAACCAGTAACCAGAAGACCGATGCATCCACCGAGCATACAAAGTGCTGCATGCCAGCGTCGTTCCTGCTTCTTATCAGAGTGCTTACTAATTAAAATCATGCCACAGACACCCACTAAATAAGGGATAGCTGTTAGCATTCCAATTTCTACAGAGTCGGATACGCCATGCTCGCGTATTAAAGTAGGAAGCCAGAAGCTAATCACATATAGACTGGCTGATATTGAAAAATAAACAGCTCCCAAGATGTATAGACGGGGATCGCTCAAGGCCTGCTTGAAGTGATGCGTTTTTTGACCATCGGCAGAATTCTCTTTCTCTAAGGCATGAATGACGGCGTATTTTTCTTGCTCTGAAAGCCATTTAGCTTCACTAGGACGGTTTGCGAGTGCAAAATAGACAGCTAGACCCAGTAGTACCGTTGGAATGGCCTCTACCACAAACATCCATTGCCAACCTTTCCAGCCATAAACTCCATCCATATTTGACAACAACCAGCCGGAAATTGGCCCGCCGATGATCCCCGCTACAGCGATCGCTGACATAAACATCGCGATAATCCGTCCGCGCATAGCTGCCGGGTACCAAAAAGTCAAATAGAGTACGATTCCTGGAAAGAAACCAGCCTCAAATGCACCGAGTAGAAACCTGGCAATGTAGAACTGCATCGGGGTTTGAATGAATGCAAAACTACCTGATATCAGCCCCCAAACTATCATGATACGCATCAGAGTCAATCGTGCACCGACCTTCTCTAATATTAGATTACTCGGAACCTCGAATAGAAAGTAACCAACAAAAAACATTCCCGCACCAAGCCCATATACCGCTTCGGAAAATCCGAGATCTTGCTTGATATGCAATGCTGCAAAGCCAATATTTACCCGATCCAAATAAGCAAAAACATAGCATATGAACAGAAATGGAATTAATCTCAGTGTGATTTTCTTGTAGATTCTTCGCTTCTCATATTCATTTTCACGAATATTCACAGTTTGGCAGTCTTTAAAATCGCCCTTATTCATTACCTTTCTCCTGCGCAGGATCAGTTAGAAGAAAGGAGGAGCCTTCACTCAATGCAGCAAAAACTTTTTTTAACGCATTACCTTGAGAGGTTGTCATTTTTATTCTCCCGTCGATTAAAGAATCGGGAGGGACTCCCCCCCGCTCCTCAAGTGAAATATAGAAATTTACAAACCTAAGTAACCCTTAAATACACGTGGTGGGTGATTTTTCATTTTCTCCTCAATCGGATCGCATCCCCAACCGGGCGTATCAGGGACGACAATCGAACCATTTTTGATTTCAGGAACATAGGTAAATAGATCTTTATCCCAAGCTAGCCGGTCAATATCATGTTCCATGATACGAAGGTTTGGTACTGCGGCGGCAAAATGGATGTTCATCATTGTTGCTTGGTGACTGTAGAAATTGTGAGGTGCCACGTTCACATCAAAGGCGTCTGCAACATTAGCAATCTTCATAGACTGCCAAACTCCATTCCAGACAGCATCGATGATCGCAACGTCCACAGACTGACTCTGGAGATAAGGCAGATACTGGCGAACTCCGAAAAGAGTTTCACATGCTGCGATCGGTGAGTGGCTACGTTCTCGAATATATGCAAGTGCTTGTGGATTGTAGCTATCAAGCTCTATCCAGAGAAAATCATAGTCACGTAGCTCTTGAATGATTTTAACAAAACCCTCAGTTTTGAAGTTGAAATTCAAATCAATCATCAGTTCAGTATCGGCGCCTGCGCCTTCTTTCAGAGCATCCAGATGAGCGCGCACACTTCTTACAAGTTTCTTGTCCACATTTAGTGAGGGATCGTAGGGCGCCGCGAAACCAGGCATCCATTGGCGCATACCTGCTTCGTCATTCAAAAAAAGGTTCGTTTTCACAGCAGGAACACCGAGCTCACGCGCATCCTGCCCCGCCCGTTTCACGCCTTCTAGATCAGTAATCACCGGACTGTAGAATTTCGGATGGTTGATTCGCCATGTAGCACAGTGTGACCAGTAAACCGGGATGGTGTCCCGGTGCTTGCCGCCAAGGATTTCGTGGCAAGGAACACCTAGCGCTTTCCCCTTGATGTCCAGCAAGGCATTTTCGATCGCGCCTAATGCCTCTGCACTTAGGCCGTGCGGTGCTGGTCGCAGGGTGGCAGCTATCGGCCCAATAACTGATTCGTGACCATTCACTGGCTTACCGATTAGGCGCGGTGCAATTTTCTCAATCACGGCTGTCAGCCCGGAAGGCCCGAAAGCCTCATCGTACTCGGCCCAGCCAACGATGCCATTGTCAGTCACGATCTTCAGGTAGTGGTAATTCCGCCATCCTGCATCGCATGCGATCGTTTCAACGTGCTCAATACGCATTTTTCTCTCCACTCTGTTAATTGTCTTAGATTAATTGTTAACAATCGACAATGGCGAATCTATCCCCATTGCTCCAACCGGTCAACAGCCAATCATCAGCGGTTCGCTGCCTACCCTTCTGGAGTTCCTCTGTCTGATTGTTAACTGTTGACAGTGGATTTTTACCGCTTCAGTATGTGGGCATGACCCAGAAAAACCTCCTATCTATAGCGGGCGAGAATATCGACCGCCGCAGCCTAGACCGTAAGGCTGCGGACTGCATCCGCGACGCGATCATATCCGGCCAGCTTGCCCTAGGCTCTCGACTCACTGAGATTGGGCTTGCAGCTCAAGTCGGGCTGTCGAGATCAACTGTTCGGGCAGCATTGCAGCGCCTATCAGGCGAAGGGCTTGTGGTGCAGCACGCCTATACAGGCTGGGAGGTTTTTTCCCTCTCATCGGATGATGCAAGAGAGCTGTACACGTTACGCAGTTGCCTGGAGGGACTAGCGGCTCGACTAGCTGCGGAGAACATTGATAGCGAAGGCAAGAAAGCGCTAACCGCAGCGTTGAAGACGCTTAAGCTTGCCACGCAACGGAATGATTGGAGGGCAATTGCTGAGGCAGATCTGGCTGTACACAAGACTATTGTCAGCATCGCAAATCACAGAAGGCTCTTACAGCAGTACGCTCTGATCATCGATACCGTACTTCTCTACATCCTCAGTACCAATCGTATGGTCGGAAGCGCTGCGTCGATCTACCCGGAACATAAAGCGCTCGTAGATGCCATTATCAGTGGCGACGCGGCACTCTCGGAGCAGCTGGCTTCAGAGCATGTGACAGTTCACGGACAACGTCTCACAGAATCCCTACGAGACACAGGCCATTGATAGCTCGCGCCATTTCCCGCCCATTGAATGGTAATTGGCGGGCCTGTACCTGATTTGCAAGTGGACTTGAATCTAGCGCTTGGCACGAGCCAAGACGCTTTGGTCATCAGGATCGCAGTTTTTTTTCACTGCGCGATGGGGTCGGGCTCCGGCGGAATGTCATACGGGCGTCTTATCGGCAACGCCCTTCGGCTTATTGCTACTGATACTTCAAACCAGGAAGCAGCATCTGGCAGAAAAAATCTGATATCGCTTCTGGCGTACGCGGGCCACCAGGCTTTATCCAAAGGTAGCTGTAGTGGTGGATACCAAGGATCCCTTTTACAGCTAAAGAATCCGCAGTACCGAATACACCTTCCTGAACGCCAGACTTCAATATCGCTGACCATATCTGCTCATATCGGCGATGAAGGTCAAGCAACTCCATTTGGCGCTCACCAGTAACCGAATGAACTTCACGGAAGCATACGGTCATTTCAGCCAGGTGATTGACAATCGCTTGCATGACTATCGAAGAGAAGCGCCTAAATTTCTCCTCTGCTGGGAGGTCAGTTTCGCTCAACGGAACACCTGCCGCGATCAACACCCTTAGGTAGCGGCTCGTGATTTCGAACAGTAGCTCTTCTTTACTCCCTATATGATGGTACAGCGCGCCTCGACCTAAACCAGTCGCTTTTTCAAGCTCAGCCATTCCAGTCGCATGGTAGCCACGAGTAGAAAACAGCTCGGCCGCTATACGCAGAATGCGCTCTTTCGTGCCACTTTCGACGACGGATGATTTTTCAGCAATTTTAGCCTCTGCCATGCAAATTTCCTTCTGCTAACAATTTCCTCGTCAGAGCCTGGCCTGCCGAGATCTGTCAAACGAGTCTTCCCGGCCGACTGATGAAATTCAGCACGATCAGCACCTCGACCGGTCGGTACACTTGTTATACCACAGGCAGGGTGCCTTGAGATCACTCAGCGTCAACGACGAAAAATCCTGTAACGCCGCGGGGCAATTGCAGAAGATTTTGCACAACTGTAGAAACACCCCTTCTTGCAGCCTTTGGTGCCCGTCGTCCTGGAAGGCGCACATTGAGGTCTATTCGGCTCAATGCACGCCATTCTCTAATGATCAATGTGACATATAAGACCAGATCAAAACTGATGAGATGTAAATAGCTCCCACCCACAACATAATCACCACTGTGTAGCCCATGATATCCTTAAGTTTCAAGCGAGACATGGCGAGAGCAGGCAATATCCAGAAGGGTTGGATTAAATCGTTCCATGCATTACCCAACATAACCGACATGGCTGTTTGAGCTTGCGAGGTGCTCAGTTCCCGAGCAGCCTCGACCATGAATGGCCCTTGGATCGCCCAGTGCCCACCCGCTGAAGGTGCGAAGAAATTAATGATAAATGAGCTTATAACCCCCCAAAAAGGTAAGCTCTGGGTTGTAGAAATGCTTATGAATGCTGCAGAAATGGTATCGACTAATCCTGACGCGTGCATCATTGCAATGATTCCCGCATAAAACGGAAATTGCAAAATAATCCCAGATACAGTTTTCACCCCTTCATTCAGCTTACTCATATACTCTGCGGGAGTCCTGAGAAGCAATACCCCAAGGAACAAAAGTAAAAAATTGATTTTATTTAAATCGAAACTTCCGCCCTTGTACACAAACATGACCAAATAGGCGATGCCGAGAGCACCAATTACATAGCTTAGAATTTTGCTATTATTCAATCGTGTTGCAAAGGTATTTTCCGCAAGAAGGTGATGAGTTTCAGATTTGTGGGTTTTATCCTCAAAACATGCCGGATCAATCTCTACGATATCATCGGGGTTTTTCGGATGTAACCAAGCGTTTAGGATAGGCATGGTAATTAGAACAATCAATGCAGTGAGCATCATTGGTAACGAAAAAATTGTTTCACTCAAGCTTATAACACCCATCTGCTCCTGCAGTTGATGCCCTTTTGTTGAAATTAGAACCGGGATAGTCGCGGAAAACCCAAATCCATACAACGTAAATCCACTATAGGCTGCCGCGATTATGAGAGGATAATGTACTCCTTTAATACTCATTGCCAGCTTTCGTGCTACAAGTCCTCCGATTACAAGTCCAAAACCCCAGTTGAGGTAGCAACCAACGCCGCCCACAACCGTTGCAACCACCACCGCAGCGCGAGGTGACTTAATACGGCTGACCAGTTTATCTAGCATTCGATCTACAAATGGAGCCGTAGCAACTACGTATCCCATTACAAGAATTACTGCCATTTGAGTCGTGAATGCCAAAAGACTCCAGAACCCCTCCCCCCAACTTTCTAAAATATGGATCGGCGCCAGGCCTTCAACCACATAAGAAAGTAGCATTGTTAATAGGGTGAGGCCGATTGCAAAGACAAACGGGTCTGGAAGGAAACGACGCATAAGCTCGGTGAAAAATGAAACAATACTATTTAGCATGGAGGCACCTTTTTATTGTTGTGAGCTGGGTAGTCCAAAAAGCTAATAATTTATCTGCAACACTACAACTACTAAAACGAAGTATCGCAAAAACTAAATCCGTTGCAGCCTCCTACATCAACGAAAAAAACTCTCACGCTCGCAACTATGAATTGCGCGTCAATATCGCAAGCGCGAGAACTTTAATTAACCAATTGTCAAATTCAATAGCTACTCAACTGGTGTTAGCGAAGCAGTGTAAGTCACAGCCTTACCTTCAAGGCAGACCTCTCCGTGTTGATTCTTGACAACTGTTTCTAAAGTGCAGATGGGTTTATCCTCACGGAGCTCTAGAACTTTCACGCACGCTGTGATCGTGTCGCCGACATAGGTAGCCTTGATAAACTTCCATTCAACGCTCAAAAACACCGTACCTGGCCCAGGAAGCTCCTCCGCTACTACCGCATTCAACATCCCGCTGGTAACACCACCTTGCACAATAAGTCCGCCGAAGCGCGAGGACTCTGCGGCCTTCTTATCGGTATGAAGTGGGTTGCGGTCGCCTGTCATAGCGCTAAAGAGCTCAATATCAGCGAGTGTTACATTTTTGCTTCTCTCTGCTGTGGAGCCTACCGACGGCATACCGAATCGGGTATCAACCCAGCCATTAGGTTGTTTTTTGTTGTTCTCGCTCATTCTTTAAATCCTCTCAATGATGACTGCAAAACCTTGTCCACCACCACCACACATTGATGCAACCCCATAACGGGCGTTGCGCCTTTGCAACTCTTTGGCTAATGTCAGTAACAACCGAAAACCTGTTCCACCCAACGGGTGACCGATTGCGATGGCACCGCCATTAACATTGGTTATATCTAAGGGAACTTTTAGATGTGTACAGGTTGTCGCGACTACTGCGGCAAACGCTTCATTAATCTCAAACAGGTCGATGTCTGAAACTTTCAGCCCCGCTTTTTTTAGAGCAAGCTCTATGGCATAAGCTGGCTTGAGATGGAGGGATGTATCCGGGCCTGCCACCTCGGCAAAGGAGATTATTTTTGCCAGTGGTGCTCTGCCAATTTCCTTGGCGAATACCAAAGATGTCACTGCTCCAATTGATGCACCATCGGACATTTGCGATGCATTGCCGGCTGTGATCGTGCCAAATTCGTTGAATGCTGGTAACAGTTTAGAAACTTTATCCAGGCTGCTCTCACCTCTTACGCCTTCATCGCTGCTAAACGCCTCATTTTTCAACTGTACAGAGATGACTTCAGTACCAAACAATCCCTGTTGATAGGCCTGCGCAGCTAGCTGATGTGAACGTACAGCAATTTCGTCCTGCGCTTCCCTCGATACTCGTAACTCCCGATTAGCACGCTCTGAGATCTCTCCCACACCTTCATTGGAAATAGAACACCACAAGCCATCGCGTATCATGACATCGATCATTTCCAGGGAGCCTGGTCTGACAATCCCAGTGCGCATAAGAGCGGCATGCGGGGCGCGACTCATCGAATCTCCGCCTCCGACGATGTAGGCACGCCCTTCCCCGAGATGGATTCGTCTCGTCGCATCCGCAACCGTGGACAATCCAGCGAGGCACACGCTGTTAAAAGTTGCAGCCGGTATGGTCAGCGGCAGGCCAGCATCGCTTGCAGCGAGCCTTGCAGGGTTTTGCCCTTGAGTGGCTTGGAGTACTTGTCCAAGTAGGACGCCATCGGATTGCATTAACTCAGGCACTTTCGCAAGCAGTGCTTTAATCACAATCGCGTTTAGGTCTCGCGCGCTATAGCCGGAAAGGGCTCCTTTATATTTGCCAAATGGAGTTCTCAGGCCATCCAAAAGCACAGGGGTTGTATGATCACTCATGGTTATACTCCAGACCCAAACGGGTTAGATAAGTAGAACTTTGGGTAGGTGTAATTTCCTTCTTTTACCCAAGCCACTTCAACTGCCGAACCGATTTTTAGCTCACTCTGAACGAACTCTCCCACTAGATTCGTCAACAATCGCGGGCCCTCGTCCAAATCAACAAGAGCAACCGTATAAGGCACCTCCGATTGGAAGGCCTTATGCCCAGGTCTGCGCACAATCGTGAATGACGCAAGAACACCTTTCCCGCGTGAACTAATCCATTCAAGACTATTCTCCCAACATTCAGGGCAGCGATTTCTGGGGTAGAAGACCGAAGTACCACATGCTTGGCACTTCTGAATTACCAGTTCCTGCTGTCGCGCTCGCTCCCAAAAATACTGAGAAATTGAAGTGGGAATCGGTTCAGGCTTATTTATGGATCTTAAGACGGTACTCATGAATGATCTCCACGCCTCAAAATGAGAGCTGTTGCTTCGCTCATGGTTGCCCCATTTCCAGTAACCAGAGCCCATTCGGCGTTCTTCACTTGTCTTCCATCCACGTCTTGCCGCAACTGCCTTACAGCCTCAACGATATGCGACATGCCTCCCGCTAGATCCGCTTGACCACACGACAACTGTCCGCCGTGAGTATTAAGTGGAAAATTCCCTTCCCATGTGAGGTCGTTTTCGGCCAACCATGATCCTCCATGCCCTTTCTTACAGAACCCGGCATCTTCAGCGGTAATCGCCAACATGATGCTGTAGCAGTCATAGAACGAGAGGACATCTATCTGTTTCGGGCCGACTCCCGCTTGGCTATACGCTTGCTCTATCGCGCTCTTCAACGGGCTCATTGTGAGGTCTGGTGCAAATGCAATAGCACGATGCGTTACTTTTTCTCCGGCTCCCGCGAGAAAGACTGGGGGATGAGTCATCTCGCGAGCTCGAGCCGCACTGGTTACGATAAAGGCCGCACCACCACCACAAGGCATGACCACCTCAAGAAGATGCAAGGGATCAGCCACCAGCGGAGACGCGAGTACCTCTTCCACAGTCAATGGCACACCATGAAAAATGGCCTGGGGATTCAGCTGTGCATTGTGCCGCTGATCTACAACTGCCTTAGCTAATTGACGAGAGGTGGTTCCGAATTGCTGCATATGTCGCTGTGCAATCAACGCGTAGGCAACGTTTGCTCCAGAAGCCCCATAAGGCACGTCCATTTCACGAATCGGGTTTCGATTTGGAGAGCGCAATGCGGTCTCCAAGGTATTCGCAAGAACGCAGAGCACCGTATGACACATACCGGATGCAATGGCAGCGGCAGCTCGCCACACCATGCCCGCAGCGGATGCGCCGCCAAGATCCACCACACCGGCCATAGCAGGCTTCAAACCCAAATACTCAGCCACTGTCGCTGGAATATGTTGGGGGGTCTCTCCTACTTGAGGCCCAACGAGAAGACCATCAATGTCCTGTGGGCGCAGTCCAGCGTCTCGTACAGCGAGTGCGGCAACGTCGAAAATCATTCCGAGCGTGGTCAACCCCTCCGTCCGTCTTACAGGCTTCAACTCCGCGATCCCCACAATGGCAGCGTCCCACCCTCTCACGGCGCCACTCCCGACATCTGTGGCGCTCGCTCGTTAACTGCAACCAGGAATGCGCTTAAACAATCAGGGTTCATCAAAGAACCTTTGTTCTTCACCTCACAACCCGTGATGAACTGAAGCACTGCCTTTTCAACCTTCTTACCGCTCAAGGTATAAGGAACCTCAGGTACCGAAAAAATCCGGCGGGGCACGTGCCGAGGAGATGCGCTGAGCTTAAGAGTCCTAGCAATGATCCGTTCTAAATCTTCGTCTAATTCAATGCCCTGCTTCGTTACGACGAACAGCCAAATCTCCATATCGTCATCGACTGGATAGCCGATCACTAGCGAATCTTCGATGGCCGAAATGGTGTCGATAACACGGTAAATCTCACCTGTCCCAATACGCACGCCGCCTGGTTTGAGCGTCGTATCCGTCCGACCAGAAATAATCAGCCCGCCCGTCTCGGTGATTTCCGCAAGATCGCCATGCGTCCAGATTTCGCTCCGATCAGCGAAGTATGTGTCCAAGTATCGTTGCCGACCGTTCTCTCCTAGAAACTCGAGAGGCATAGACGGAAATGGCTCAGTGCAGACCAAGTCACCCTTACGCCCCCAAACAGGAGCGTTTCGCTCATCAAGCACGTTCACTGCCATGCCGAGTGCCATTACCTGAATCTCCCCTGCTCGCACAGGCAGCGTGGGGTTACTGATACCGAAGCAACCGAGAATCTCAGTACCACCAGAAATCGAAGCAAGGCATAGATCATCCTTAACTTCCCGATACACCCATTCCGAGTTTTCGGCGGTCAACGGTGCACCAGATGAAACGATCATCCGAAGTGACTTCAGATCATGCTTCTGACGAGGCTTATAGCTATCTTGCTGCAGGA